>Ga0187850_10001052_pt1 | contig 31910 bp, 25 predicted proteins | sample June2016WEW_4_15_FD_132436 | JGI IMG/M metagenome (GOLD analysis project Ga0187850, IMG submission 132436) | Peatland microbial communities from SPRUCE experiment site at the Marcell Experimental Forest, Minnesota, USA - June2016WEW_4_150 | ecosystem: Environmental > Terrestrial > Soil >...
CGCGTTAAATGCGGCGCTCCGCGCCGAAGAATCAGGCCTCTCCAAAGGAAACATGCCAAGACATTCACGCAAAAGCGTGGATGTTGCGACCAAAGACTCTAAGAGCGCCCCCTGGCTTCGAGGCTTCCTGGCGCGGCGCAGCCTCGCTAATACTGTGCCCGGGAATCGGACTCCGGGCAGTGAGTTCTTTGCGCCGGCGCAAGCTTACTCCCATTCAATCGTGCCGGGCGGCTTGCTGGTGATATCGAAGCAGACGCGGTTGACGCCTTTGACCTCGTTGATGATGCGGTTGGAAAGCCGTTCCAGCAGGTCGCAGGGCAGCTTCACCCAATCGGCGGTCATGCCGTCCTGGGATTCGACGGCGCGGAGGGCGATGGTGTAGTCGTAGGTGCGTTCGTCCCCCATCACGCCCACGCTGCGCACCGGCAGGAGCACGGCGAAACTCTGCCAAATCCGGTAATACCACCCGCTGTGCTTCATCTCCTCCACCACGATCCGGTCGGCGTTGCGCAGGATTTCCAGCCGCCGCGGCGTGACTTCGCCCAGGATGCGGACGGCCAGGCCGGGCCCCGGAAACGGCTGGCGCAGGACAATCTCGCGCGGCAATCCCAGCTCGCGCCCCAGCTCGCGCACCTCATCCTTGAACAGGCATTTGAGCGGCTCCACCAACTGGAGCCGCATCCGCCGCGGCAGCCCGCCCACATTATGATGGCTCTTGATCATCGCCGCCGGGTTGCCCCCCACCGGCACTGACTCGATCACGTCGGGGTAAAGCGTGCCCTGGGCCAGGAACTTAGCCTTGCCGGCGCGTTTGGCCGCCGCCTCGAAGACTTCGATGAACGTCTTGCCGATGATCTTCCGTTTGCGCTCCGGCTCGGCGACGCCCTTGAGCCGGCGCAGGAACAGCCGGGAGGCATTGGCATAGCGCAGCTTGATCTTGAAGTGCCGGCCGAACACTTCCCGCACCACCTCCGCCTCGCCCCCGCGCAGCACGCCGTTGTTCACAAAAATGCAGGTGAGCTGCTTCCCGACCGCCCGGTGGAGCAGGGTCGCCGCCACGCTGGAATCCACCCCCCCGCTCAGCCCGAGAATCACCTTTTCCTTGCCCACTTGCGCGCGAATCGCCTCCACCGCCGGCTCGATGTAGTGCCGCATCGTCCAGTGCTTGCCGCACCCGCAGATATTGTGCACGAAGTTGGCGATCATCTCCCGCCCTTGCGGCGTGTGCGCCACTTCCGGGTGAAACTGCAAGCCGAACATCCGCCCTTCCTGGTCCTGGATGGCCGCCGCATCGGAATTCTCCGTGACCGCGACCGACTTGAACCCGGCTGGAATCTTCGTGAGCTTGTCGCCGTGGGAATTCCAAACCTGCAGGCTTTCCGGCAGGTTGGCAAACAGGGGGCAGAAGCTGTCCTTCACGCGGAGGGTGCCTTTGCCGAATTCGCGTTTCTGGCCCGGCTCGACCTGCCCGCCCAGAAACTGGGCCAGGAGCTGCAGTCCGTAGCAGATGCCCAGCACCGGCAGGCCCAGGGCGAAGAGGGCCGGGTCCGGCAAGGGGGCATCCTGGGCATACACGCTGGCGGGCCCGCCGGACAGGACCAGGCCCTTGGGCTGCAAGGCGGCGATCTGCGCGGCCGGGGTGTTGTAGCGCAAAATCACCGAATAGACATTGCACTCGCGGATGCGCCGCGCGATGACCTGGGTGTATTGCGAACCGAAATCCAAAATGACAATTTGTTCGGTCATGGTCGTTGAATTCAAAGCCGACTCTTTGCCGGTCCGGGCGCGTTTTGGACCGGCCTTTAGGGTTCATGCCAAAACAAGTTCCGAAGGCGCGGCGTAATTCCAAGATTATGTTCTGGCACCCCTCCGGGGTGCGAGCGAGCCCCGGCCCGGCTTTCCGGTGGTCGTTCTGCCCTGTCGCCCCAGAACGACCACCGGCTACTTTCTGGCACCCCTCCGGGGTGCGACCGGCAGAGGGCACCCTCCCCGGTGGTCCCGCCTGGGCGGGATCACCGGCTACCTTCTACCAACCCTCCGGGTTGGAGAAAATCGGAATTTGTTTTTGCACGGGCGCTTAGACCCGCCGGCAGCCGGCTCGCACGCCCACGGCTCAGGCGCTCGCGGGCTGGGTCTGGCGCTTGGTCATAATGGCGGCGACGATCTTCCTGGCGAGCTCCGGCTTTTCGGCCAGCGCCTTTTGGGCGGCGTCTTTGCCCTGGCCAATCAGTTCGCCCTCGAACTGCAGCCACGCCCCTTTCTTGTCCACCACGCCGTGGTCGATGCCCACGTCGAGGATGTTGCCTTCCTTATTGATGCCCTGGTTGTAGAAGATGTCGAACTCGGCCTCCGCGAAGGGGGGCGCCACCTTGTTCTTGACGATCTTCACCTTCACGTGGTTGCCGATGGCGTTGCCCGCGGCGTCCTTGAGGGTCTCCTTGCGGCGGATGTCAATGCGCACGCTGGCATAGAATTTGAGGGCCTTGCCGCCCGGCGTGGTCTCGGGGTTGCCGAACATAACGCCGACCTTTTCCCGCATTTGGTTGGTGAAGACGCAGGTGGTTTTGGCCTTGGCCAGCAAGGCGGCGAGCTTGCGCAGCGCCTGGCTCATCAGGCGCGCCTGCATGCCCATGGTGGCCATGCCCATCTCCCCCTCCAGCTCCGCCTTGGGCACCAGCGCCGCCACCGAGTCCACCACGATCACATCCAGCGCGTTGGCCCGCGCCAGCGTCTCGACAATTGAGAGCGCCTCTTCACCGCTGTCCGGCTGCGACACCAGCAAATCGGCCAGGTTCACCCCCAGCCGCTTGGCGTAGCCCGGGTCCAGCGCGTGCTCGGCATCGATGAACGCCGCCAGCCCCCCCGCCTTCTGGGCGTTGGCGATGACGTGCAGCATGACCGTGGTTTTGCCCGAGGATTCCGGCCCGAAGATTTCGACCACCCGCCCGCGCGGCAGTCCCCCCACGCCCAGCGCCAGGTCCATCGCCAGCGACCCGGTCGGGATGACTTCGATTTGCTTGAGGGCGCGCGCGTCCCCCAGCCGCATGATGCTCCCGTCGCCGTAGGCCTTGGTGATGGTGGAAATGGCCGCCTCGAGGCCGCGCTGGCGCGCCGCCGCCACTTTGGCCGCCTCGGCGGCGTCGGCCTCAGGCGAGCGTTCTTTGGAGTCCGCCGACCGCTCTTTGGCGTCGAGCGTCTTCTCGGGTTTTTCCGCAGGCTTGGCAGGCATATTCTTAGGAGTGGAGTTTGGATTACTTCCTTTTCGCCTCGTTGGCCCCCTCGCCGACCGACCAGATCAGCCGATCGGGCGGCGTCTGGTCGCCGCCGGGGAATTCAATCTGCACATCGGTGGTCTTGGCAAAGAACTTCGTGGGCGACTCGGCGAACAGGACAAAGCTGGCGCCATCGCGCCGGGCCAGCAGGTGGTCGCCTTCGCGGACGATTTCCCAGTTGTCGTATCGGCCCGGGTAGCGGTCGAGCAGGGCGGCCGACCAGGTGAACTCCTTCTTGCCCGGCTTGCCCAACTCGCGCACCCAGATGTTCCGGAACCGGACCGGGTTGCCGTGGTCCTGCAAGGAGAGCGGCTGCTTCTCCGGGTGCGGCTGGTAAGGGGCGCGCTCCAGCCAGCCCGTCGGCCCCGTGAGTTCGACGTTGTGCTGGACGAGCACGCCGTTGTGGAGAATCGTCATCCGCGTCGGCGCCAGCAGCTTGCCCTGGGCGTCGAACCGCGGCGCGCTATAGAGGATGTCGTAGCTCTGCCATTGGCCGGGCGGGCGGCTGGGGTTGACCAGCGGCGGGTACTGGCCATAAATGGCCGCGGCCGACCCGTCCGCGTAGGTCTGGTTGCCGTAGGAATCCAGCACCTGGACCTCGTAGCGGTCCAGGCCGAAAAAGACCCCGCTGTTGCCTCGTCCCTGGCCCTCGCCCTGGGCCGGCGCCGGCGTCGCCCATTCCACGTGCAGTTGGCAATCGCCGAAATTCTGCAAGGTGCGCACGTAGCCGCTGCCCTGGACGCATTCCATGTAACCGTCGCGCACAATCCACTTGGTGGGGCTGCCGTCCATGCTGACCCAATTCGACAGGTCCTTGCCGTCGAACAGCACCACCGCGTCGGAAGGCGCCTGGCCCGCCTGCTCCTGGGTGCTGGCCGTGGCGGGCGTCACCACCGCCGGCTGCGGCCGGTTGCGATCGTGCGCCAGCCAGCTCGGGTCGGGTTGCCCCAAGCAAACAGACCCCCAAGCCAGTGGCAGCGCCCCGGCCGCCAGGCCCAGAGCCAAATCGAGCAGCGAAGACTTGTTGAGCTTCATAAAAAGTGCAGTTGCCAGTTCAGTCGTTTCGAGGCCGGAGCCTACGCCCTTCGGCCACGCAAGCAAAGCTTTACTTTGTGCTTTGCGCGCCGCTACGGGTCTCGCGCCGCTCAACACCCAACCACTGGCCTGCAGCCCTCCGGGTTGCAGGCCTCGGCCCGTGAGATAGATGCCCCATGTGATAGGCGCCAGGTGCAGGCTTATCTCACGGCCCGACGGCATCAGGCAAAACAGGACGTGCTGCCCTCGCGAGGGGGACCAAAGAAGATGCTGGCCGCACGGTCCGACGTAAGCCTCAGTTCTGCCGGCGGCCGTGAACGGTCCCAGGCCTGACCAACTTCACCTCTGAGTCCTTGAATACGTGAGCGATGAAAGGCGGCTGAACTTCCGCGCAGAATCGCCTGATGGCAGGGAGGGCCTTTACGAAAATGCTGCCGATTTCAGCCCCGCTGAGATCGCCCCTGGCGACCAGCACGAAAGCCCGCACTCCGGCGTGCCAAAGAGCCGCAGTCTCAACAGGTCGGTAGCGGATTCGCTTGTCCTTGGTCAGCACCACCCACCCGCGCTTGCCAACCTCCAGCAGCCATTCGGCATCAGGCGTTCCCGGCTTGAAATTCTCATCATGGGCCTCCACGCGCTCGCCCGCCGCGCGCAGCGCCCCGGGTATCACCCTGCGCCCCAGCATCGCGTCCGTGAAAAAGACCAACGGCTCACGCGGCGAGCTCGAGTTCGCACCGGACTGCTTCTTCGACGTATCCACGCTCGCAACCGTAATCCTGGGCCAACTCCTCAATGCACTCCCCGGCCTTGTAGCGTCCAGCTACAATCTCGGTGGTGACTCCTGTCCCGCTTATCGTTGGGCGACCAAAGCAGACGAACGGGTCCATGACGATAATCCTTGGCTCGTCCGCTTGACGCTTGCGGGTAAAAAGGTAGAGACGGGCGGCCAAGCCCGCGGCGTCATGCTCCACCCGCTGCAGATGTGCTGCCAGCATCTCCCTCAGGGCCAACTGGCCTTCCGCAGAGACTGCGATCAACTCCTCGAACTGCGAGAGGAACAGATCAACCCCATCCGTCTGAAACTTCTGCTCCGCCAGCGGGTGGAGCGAGTGGAAATACCGCTGGACGTACTCCAAGGCCGAGCGGACCTTGTGAAAGGGTATTCTGTGCTCCCGCCGGATGGCGTCCAGCACGTGCGCTTCCACCATGTTGACGAACGAGAGGGAAAGCACATTGCGGTCGGGAAGATCTATCACCGGGCTGAAAAAATGCGGGCCGCGGTCCGTCGGGTAAGTGCGGCCACACACCCAAGATCGCAAAGTCGCCGCCGGGATGCGCAAATAGTGCGCCGCCTCCGCGATGCCGTAAGCACCCACTTCGCGCGGGTCAGTGGCCGCCGATTCTGTAGTTCGCCGTCCGGAACGCATTTTGACTATCAGGCCTTTGCGCTAATGTGCCATACTCGCCGCCGCTGCGGAAGAATGCCTGCCGCAAAGAAAAATGCAAGCAGCAACGCAAGCCGCAATGATTTGAATCCGTCACTGCCACCGCCCAAGGGCCGTGCCCGGGTGCAAGGCCGCCAGGACCTGGCCCAGGGCAATCCCGCCGTCGTTGGGGGGGACGCGCTGGTGCCAATAGGGGCGGAAGCCTTCTGCTTGTAACCGCTGGACGGCGCGCTCGGTCAGGTAGCGGTTTTGAAAGCAGCCGCCGGAAAGGACCACGCGCTCCTGCCCCATTGCCCGCGCGACCGTCACGATGATTTCCACCAGGGCGTTATGAAACCGGGCCGAGATTGGGCCCGGAGGAACACCGCGCTTGACGTCGGCGATAATCTGAGCGACCAGCGGCGACCAGTCCACGATGAGGGCGGAGTGGCGGGCGGGTGATTGGTCAGGGGCGTCCGGGGGCGGAAGGTCTTCCATCGAAAATGGGTAGCTGTCGTTGGTCCCTATCCCTTCCAGGGCGAACTCCAGCTCCATGGCCGCCTGGGCCTCGAAGCGGACTTGCTGGCGCAGCCCGGTGAGCGAGGCGACGGCGTCGAAGAGGCGGCCGGCGCTGGAGGTGAGCGGTGAATTGAGGCGGCGGGCCAGCATGGTTTTGAGGGCGGCCAATTCCGCGCGCGAAAAGGCGCGCACCGGGGCCAGTTCTTCCAGCCCCAAAGCCGCTTCGCCGAACATCGCGAAAAGCAGGCCCAGGGCAGCCCGGCGCGGTTCTTTGACGGCTCGCTCCCCGCCCGGCAGCGGGAAGGGGCGGAAATGGGCGACCCGCTCCCAACCGGCCTCGGTGACCAGGAAAAACTCCCCGCCCCAGACCGTGCCGTCGAGGCCGTAACCGGTGCCGTCCCACGCCACGCCCAGCACCGGGGGCGTCAATTGGTTTTCCGCCATGCACGAAAGGACATGCGCCACGTGATGCTGAACGCTCACGTAGCCCAGGCCGGGGGAGGGGGCGGCGGCCGAGGCCCGCGCCCGCGCATATTTTGTCGAGAGATAATCCGGGTGCGCATCCGCGGCCACCGTGGCGGGCTGAGTTTCGTACAATCTTTCAAAATCGGCAATGACCCGGCGGAAGGCCTCATAGGCCTGGTCGGTTTCCAAATCGCCGATGTGCTGGCTGATAAAGGCCTGCGAACCGGCGGTCAGCGCAATCGTGTTTTTCAAATGCGCCCCGACTGCCAAGACTGACTCCCCACTCCCCCTCCGCAGGTCCGATTTCCGATTTCCGATTTCCGATTTCCCTCTGCCCCGCCGCTTCTCTTTCGGCCTGTGCTCTCCTGAGGCCAATTGGCAACTGGCAATTGAAAATTGGCAATTCCACGCCGCACTCCCCACTTCAATGGGCAGCGGCGCGAAGCCGCGGGCGCGGCGCAAGACCAGTTCCCGCCCCAGCATCACGCGCACAATTGAATCGTCCACGTGGCGCACGATGGGCCGGTCGTGGACCAGGAACAAGTCAGCGATGTCGCCCAGCCGTTCGAGGGCCTCGCCTGCCTCCGTGCAAATCGGTTCGTCGCTCAAGTTGCCGCTGGTGGCCACGACCGGGAAAGCCAGGAGCGACAGGAGCAGATGGTGCAGGGGAGTGTAGGGCAGCATCACACCCAGGTTGGGATTGCCAGGGGCCAGGGACACTGCCAATTGGCAATCGCCCCCGGCCTCTGGCCGACGGCCAAGGAGCACGATGGGGGCCTCGGGCGAGCGGAGCAGCCGCTCTTCGGCCGGGGACACCTGGCAGACCGCCTGAACGGCCGCCAGGGAAGGGAACATGAGCGCGAAGGGCTTTTCTTCGCGACCCTTGAGTTGGCGCAGGCGCCGCACCGCCTCGTCCGCGTGCGCCGCCACCACCAGGTGGAAACCGCCCAGGCCCTTGACGGCGACAATCCTGCCGGCGCGGATGGCCGCGGCGGCCGCGGCGAGCACGGCCGGCGCCGCCGGCGGGCTGCCGGGCGCCCCCGCGCCGCCCCCGCCGCTCAGCACCTTGCCTTGCCGGTCCCACAGTTCCAGGTGCGGCCCGCATTGCGGGCAGGCATTGGGTTGGGCGTGGAAACGGCGGTCGCGGGGGTCGTCATATTCCGCCTGGCACTGCGGGCATAGGGCGAACTTCCTCATCGACGTGTTCGCGCGGTCGTAGGGCAGCGAATGGATGATGCTGAAACGGGGGCCGCAGTTGGTGCAATTGGTGAAAGGATAGAAGTAGCGCCTGTTGCCCGGCTCGAAGACCTCGCGCCGGCAATCCGGGCAGGTGGCGATGTCCGGCAGGACCAGCGCCGTCTTGCGGCCGCCAGTTTGGCTCGCGCGGATCTCGAAGCTCGCGTAGCCGAGCGGGTCGAGCCAGGCGGCTTCCAGGCTCTGGATGAAACTGCGCGGCGGTCTTTCCGCCTCGAGGCGGAGCCGGAATTGCTCGAGTTGAGCCGGCCCGCCTTCGGCTTCGATGAACACGCCCTGGGTGGAATTGTTGACCCAGCCTTTCAAGCCCAGCTCCCCGGCCAGCCGATAGACAAACGGGCGAAAGCCGACACCTTGAACGGCGCCCCGAATCGCCAGTCTCAGACGCTTTGGCCGCATACACCTGGAGCCAATGTGCGCCGGCGGAGCCGGGCGGTCAACGCCGGCTCGATCCACAGTTGCTTTCACGACCCCAGTTTTGCAGAATCGCCGCGACCTGACAGACGACCGAACCTGTGCACACTCAGGGTCAATTGAACTTGGGCGACGGCGGGACCGAGCAGGGTTATACCCAGTGGCTGACCGGGCGGCGGTTGGCGGCGGCGGAACTGGCGCGGCGCATGGGCCTGCCGCTCGGCCGCCAGGTGGAAGTCTGGCTCTGTGGGGGCATCCGCCTGCGCGGCAAGCTGCGGCTCCAGGAAGAACTGCTCTTTATCGAGGAGGAACGGGTGCGGCACCTGGAACTGCTGGTGGAGGGCGTCCCGTTCACCTACCGTGAGATGGAATCGTGTGTCAGGCTGGACTAAGCTCTGCCTATTCAGTTGCGCTAGGGAGCGCACACGGCCCGCCTGCCCTCAGCGCCAGCCCGGCGCTGAGCCTCGGCGATCCCGCCAGGCCTCCCCTGACTGCATGGTTGCGGCCCAGTCAGGCCGCCACTCCCGAGGAGGAGTTCGTATTGACCATCGGCGGGAACCAGGGGGTGTTGGTCGGGCCGGGGATGGTCGCGCTTGCAGGCTGCAGCAGCCAGCGGCCGACAGCGACCAGGGTGCGCGCATCGGCCCGCCACAGGCCAGTGCGGAGATAGCGACCCAAGGTAAGCCTTTTGGCTGGGGACGTGTTCTTGGCGGAAAGCGCCGAAGCAGCGTCTCTCCGGAAAGGATCACCGAGAAACAAGCCGGCCGCCAGCGCAAAGGCCAGCAGGCCGGCCAGCCAGTATCTGAGCGCCAGGAGCCGGACCGGTCCGGCTTCGCCGTCGTTGGAGCAGCGGTGGAGTTTCATAGTTTGGTTGCCGTTAACATGACTACACCGCCTCAGGGCATTTTGTCTCAAAAAAATGCAATCCGCTCCACGGCTGGGCGCCTATCCGAATGAGGACGCGGGTTAGGGAGTGCCCGGCGCGATAAGCATCGACGGGGCATGCCTCTCACGGGGCAAGTCGCCGCACTCCGAAACGCGCGCGGCGTGAGCCGGAAACCGCCCTCATTCGGAGATGCGCCCGCCAGGCGGCAATTCCAAACTGTGGACTTTGCAAACGGCCATTGAGGAGGATATAGTATGTGCGGCAAACTGTCTTATGAAAACGCATCGCTCAGCGGCCGTGGCGGAACTCAATGGTCGCCCTGCACCGCAGCGCTACGCCGGGAAAACCAACCCCGGGGGGCGCGGGGCCTTTACCCTGATTGAACTGCTGGTCGTGATCGCGATCATCGCCATCCTTGCGGCCATGCTCCTGCCGGCGCTCAGCAAGGCCAAGATCAAGGCCCAGCAGATCGGCTGCCTGAGCAACCTCAGGCAACTCCTGACCGCCTGGCACCTCTACTGCGGCGACTTCAACGACCGCGTGGCCAACAACTTCGGCGTGGACGAGACCGTTGCCTCCATCAGCAGCGGCAAGCTGGATAGCTGGGTCAACAACGTCATGACCTGGACAGCCAGCGCCTCAGTGGCCGATCGCAGCAACACCAACTTTGCCTGGGTCGCCAGCGGCGTCCTGGGCCGATATACGGCCGCGGCCCTCGGGGTGTATAAATGCCCGGCTGACAATTACCTGAGTCCGATCCAGCGGGCGTCCGGTTGGACGCAGCGCAACCGCAGTCTCTCGATGAACTCGAACTTCGGCCTTTTCAGCGATGGCGAGAGTGGCGACGATACCGCCAGGGGCATCCACTGGGGCGTCACTGGTTACGCGCAGTTCCTCAAGCAAAGCTCCGTGCCCAAGCCGGCCAAGACCTGGCTGTTTCTCGATGAACAGGCGGACTCGATCAATGACGGCTACTTCATCAATAATCCCGATGGCGTTTATAACTGGCAGGATATTCCGGCCTCCTACCACAACGGCGCGTGCGGTTTCTCCTTTGCGGACGGGCATTCGGAGATGCATAAATGGCTTAGCGCGACCTCCAAGTATGGGGTTCATTACTATTATCCCAACGTGATGACCTTCGACGCCGCCGGGGTGAGAGATTTCGCCTGGTACAACGAACGCACCGGGTTCATCCAGCTCGGCACCGGCCGATTCATGTTTGGGTACTAGCCCTTGGCGCGGGGCGGGCGCAACCAAAGTCCAGGGAGAATTCCCTCCTCAGGCAAGCAACGGGAGCCTTCCCCCGCCGCGCTAAGCAGCGCCCCTCCGCGCCGCAGAGGACTCGTGAGCAAACGCGCCGGGCGCCGGCGCAAAGAATCTTCGCAAAAGGAAAAAGGTTATGACGGACGCCTTCGCCTCCTGGCCGTCGTGGCCCCAACTCCTGGGCTCCCTATTGCGCCAGCACCCGCCAGAACTTCGCCCGGCTCTCTGAAGGCAGTGGCAGCAAGACCACCTGCGGGTCGTTTGTCAGCGTCACCGAAACCACCGTTTGCCAGTTGGTCGAAGCCGGCGAGAGCGCCTCCTGCACCTGATGCAGGTGGCTCACATCGCCGCGAATCGTCAGCAGCAAGTTGGTGGAACTGGCTGCCAGGGACAACTGCGGCCGGCGGGGCGGGGCCGGCGCCGGATCATCGCTGAAATCGGGAATTCCGTTGTGGTTCGCGTCGTTGAGGTCGTCGATCGCGAGAACCCAGACCGACCACGGATAGAACGTGCTCGGGTCGGCATCATTATCGAACTCCACGTACCCGGCGTAGTTCGTAGGCCAGTTCTGGTCGCGCAGGAAAAGATGGTTCGTAAAAATGTGGGTTTGCTGGGCCGCGTCCGTCCACGCGCCGGGCGACAGGGTCAGTTGGTCGAACCGGTTGGTGGGTTCCTTCGTGAACTGGACCGCGCCCTGGAGCTGGTTTGCCGCATTGCCGGTTTGCGTGAGGTTGACGCTCCCCGAGACCGTGTTCGACCCGGGCGAGTAGGAGATCGTTCCGGCGTATTCGAGGATTTCAAACGCGCTGAGGAACGTGCCGTAGTGCTGACCGTAAGTGTCGGTCAGCACGAGCCGGCAGGTGCCGCTCTTCGACCCGGCCGTACGATTCCAAGCGGCGGAAATGCTGCCGCCGCCGTAGGAGCCCACGCTCCAGGAACCGGACGTGGTGGCCGCCTGCAGCCTTTGTGAAACCTCGAAAAAGTCAGGAAATCTATTGGTGTTTGCGTCAACTGTGTGGCCGTACCCGTCATCGATGGATGGCAGGTATAAACTGATCGTTCCATACATCTGGCCATAAAAGATATCATTCAGCGCCAGGTCGCTGACATATTCGGTTGTTCCTGGGAGAACTAGGTCGCTGCCCGGCGGCTGCGCGCCCGCCCAGGGAACCAACTCACCGAGGCCATCGGGCGCCCCGGTGCTGCTGACCTCCAGGATGTCCCCGTACTCGTCCAGGGCCGAGTCTAACACGACCGATAGGCAGTAGAGCCTCGCCTTGGCTGTCTGCGCGCCGCGCCCGGCCAGCGGAATAAGAAACAAGAATGCCATCAACAAATACATCGTCATTCTCATAGCCTGCTCCCATGCCACGGAACTAATCCAAATCCCCGGCCCCTTGTCAACCTCAAACCCGCAGAGCGACCGCTCTCTCGGCCTGCATAACCATTAACCCTGCCGGCCGGACGCCCGGAACCCTCCGCCAGGCCAAAGAGGTGCGTCGGCGTAAACCCACGCGAGCCGCTCGGGTGTTGCTCCGGGTCGCGCGCCGGCGCTCAAGATTGCACTCGACAATCATTCCGGGAACGGAATAAAGTGCGCCCAGCAGGCGCCAATCATGCAAGGGTCGCCGAATCTATGCCCAAGCTCGTTGTCAATCCCGGCTCTCCGGCCGCGTGGGAAATCCAACTCAAGCCCGGGGTGAATCTCCTCGGGCGCGGCCCGGCCAACGACTTCAAACTCACGGACCCTTCGGTTTCCGGCTCTCACTGCCAGATTGTGGTGACCGAGCAATCGACCGTCCTCCGGGACCTGGGTTCCACTAACGGCACGTTTGTCAACCGCGCCCCGGTGCGGGAGGCAGTGCTGCAACCAGGCCAGACGATTCACCTGGGCGCCGTGGCGCTGGTGTACGCTGCCGACAAGCCCGTCGTCATCAGGGTCACTAAAACCGACCCGGCGACCGTGCGCCTGCCGTCGCCGGCGGGGGCCGTCCTGGCGCCGGCAGTGGCCGCCGCCCCGCCAGTGGCCGTCCTCGCCGGGCCGCCGCCAGTTGTGGTGGCGCCGCCAGTCGCCCCGGCCGCTGTTGCAACGGCGGCCACGCCGTCGCAGCCGTGCAAGTTCCATCCCCGGAACCCGGGACGGTTCCTCTGCCCTCAGTGCGGCCGGTATTTCTGCGAACTCTGTGTGACCACGCGGACTGCGGAAGGGGCCTCCAGGAAGTTCTGCCGGAGTTGCGGCGTGGAATGCGTGCCGGTGCAAGTGCCGGTCCGCCGGCCCGGAGGCGAGGAGGGATTCCTGGCGCGGCTTCCCGGCGCGTTCGCTTATCCGTTGCGCGGCAGCGGTTTGCTGGTGCTGATCGCGGGGACCTTGATTTTCGGCGCGTTGGACGCCTTATCGGGCGGCAGCAGCTACGGTTTGATTCCGAGGGCCTTTGGTTGGGGGCTGGCCATCCAGGTGATTGCCCTCGGCTACCTGTTTGCTTACCTGCAGAACATCATCCACGCCGCGGCCGCGGACGAGCAGGAAATGCCGCCCCTGCCCGGCATGGGGGATTTGTGGCAGGACCTCCTGCTTCCCGGCCTGAAGTTCATCGGGTTGACGCTCTTCTGCTTCGCGCCGGCCATCGCCGCGGCCTGGTATGCCATCGCCAACGAAGAGTCCTCCATGGTCCCTCTCCTCCTATCCACCTTCATCCTGGGTGTGCTCTATTTCCCGATGGCCTTCCTTTCCGTGGCCATCCTGGACTCGGTGCTGGCCGCCAATCCGTTGCAGGTGGTGCCCGCGATCTGCAAAGCGCCTCTGGAATACCTGGTCACGCTCTGCTTGCTGGGCGCCGTGCTCGGGGTGCGTTGGCTGGGAGACCTGCTCGTCAGGGGACTGTTCCCCCGGGGGCTGGCCACCCACTCGATGTCCAGGCTGTTCGAGTATTTCGCCGCCGAGGCCTTTTGGGCCCTGGCCAGCCTCTACCTCCTGACCGTCGCCATGCACATCCTCGGCCTCCTCTACCTGACCAGGAAAGAAAAGTTTGGCTGGCTCACGCGCTAGCCCGCAGGTCTCCCAGCCCGGCGCAGCCGCCGATAAAAATTGACTTTTAGCCGGGAGATCGGATAGAACTTGAAACCGGCCCCTAAGAGGCCTGGCAAACGAACTGGCGTGAAATCTCAGGTTGCGCCTGGGTTTCCGGTTTGTTCCGACGGGCCTTCACGGGGCTGCCACGAAAAAGTTCGCGGCCACAACTCTCAAATCTCAAGACTATGAAAGCTCAGGGTTCGCTCCACGACCGAAAGCGGAAGTCGATGAGAGTGCGGATCGGGCACGCCATCCTCATGCTGGGAAGTCAGTCGGGGCTGCTTGCCGCTCCGCAACTCGCCATCACCTGCCACGAAGCGAACATCGCTCTGAACTGGCCCACGCCCCCCGGGTGTGTCTATCAGGTGCAATCCCGTGCGGACCTCGTGCTCGGGGCTTGGTCCAACCGGGCCATCGTGGTGGCCGGGACCAGCCCCGCGGTGTGGTCCGAACCCAGTCCGCTGCTCACGCCCCAGTTTTACCGGCTTGCGTTGCCGCACGGCACGTTGGTCGAACCGCCGGAGCGCGCCCCGGCGGAACCGTGCGCCTGCGGGGGTTGCTCGGCCCTGCCGACAACCACGCCTTATATTTACCTCTTCTCGGGGGAAGTCCATTGCGAGGCGGAAGACCTGCGCATTAAAGGGCGCGGGTTGGACCTGCTGTGGGCGCGCAAGTATCGCTCGCGCCTGGGGCCCGCCACTGCCCAGGGCAACGGCTGGGACTATGCCTACAATATCCGCATCCAACCGCATGGGCCCAATGTGGTGGTGTACGACGGCAACACCCGGGCCGACGTCTTCTCTCCCCAGCCGGGTGGCTGGTTCGCCGCCGATGGCCTCTTCCGCGTCGGCTCCTTTAGCAACGGTGTCTTCCGGCTGCGATTCCCCGACAACGGGTTGTGGGAATTCCTGCCCCTGGACGGCAGCCCGCCGCAGGGCAAGATCAACCGCATCGAGGATCGCAACGGAAACGCGTTGGTTTTTGCCTACGACGCCTTGGGAAGCTTGATCACGGTGACCGACAGCCTGGGGCGGACCCTCATGGTTGGCTATAACGCGGATGGATTCATCGCCACGGTCACCGATTTCCTCGGGCGGACCGTTCGTTACGCTTACTACAGCAACAGCGATGCCGAGGGTGACGCTGGGGATTTGAAGTCGGTCACCTCGCCAGTGGTCACCGGCACCACCAACGGCAACGATTATCCCAGTGGCAAGACGACCGTCTATACCTACTCCAAGGGCCTCCCCGTACCTGCCTTAAATCATAACCTGCTGAGCATTACGGATTCCAAGGGCCAAACCTGGCTGCAGAACACCTACGCCGCTACCCAAGACCCCGCGGACTTCAACTTCGACCGGGTCGTCAGCCAGGCCTGGGGCTACAGCACCGACCAGTTGATGATTTGTTACGTGCCGCTTTCGCCGGGCGCGGACAACCAATACGCCTTCGTCAAGGCCATCGTCAACGACCGGGTGGGCAACGGCAGCGAAGTGACCTTTGACGCGGCCAACCGCTGCGTCAACCGCCGTGTGTTCACCGGCCGGGCAGTGCCGGGACTGCTTACGACCGAAACCCAGAATCGCCCTGTCAACCCGCTGCGCACCAATGACCCGCCCTGGTTCGAAACCCGCTTCGCCTGGAACCGGGATTCGCTGCTGGTCAGCCTGACTCATCCCATTGGCGATGTCACCCTGCGGCTTTATGAAGGTGACCTCAATCCGCAAGCCGACCCGCGGGCACGGGGAAATCTCCGGATGCAAATCCGCCAACCGGGGGCGCCGGGCGGGGACCAGGATCAGCTTCTGGAGACGTTCGAATACGACACCAGCTTTGGCGGCTGCTGCGGCTTCAATTTCGCCACCCGCCAGACCGACGCTCGCGGCAACGTCACCCTGCACGCCTACGACGCCAACGGAAACCGGACCAACACGGTCCATGCAGTTGCCTCCAGCACCGAGCAATGGGAGTACAACAGCTTCGGTCAGATGACGGCGCATATCTGGCCGGACAACGGCAGCAGTTATCGCCGGCGCGACGTGTTCACGTATTACACCAGCGGTCCTCAGACCGGTTATTTGCGCGAGCAAATTGTCGATGCCGACGGATTAGCGCTGACGAACACCTATGAGCACGATGCCGTTGGCAACCTGACCCGGCTCGTGGACCCGGCCGGCCATGACACCCTCTACACCGTGAATGCCCTCGATCAGACCGTCCAGGAATTGTCTCCGGCATTGCCTCCCGAAATCAGCGACGGCGGCGGCATCCGCTATGAAAAGCTCACCTGGTACGATGCCAACAACAACGTGGTCCGGACCGATCGCCAGAACCGGGATGGCACCGGCCTCCTGGTCGCCACCAACACCCATTTCACCACCCTCCAGGAGTATGAAATCCTTAACCGTGTCATCTGCAAAGTCGAGGAGGAGGGGGGAGAGAACCTGGCCAACACCGTGCTGACCCTTGCGGAAATCCCCGCCCCCGCCCGCACTCAGTTCATCGTCACCGAATACGGTTACGATGCCAATCGCAACCCCATCCTGGAGCGCCGGCCCGAAGCGGTCAACGGGCATCAGCCCGCCAGCCTCGTGCAACGGTCCTTTGACGAGCGCGACCTGCCATTCCGTGAAATTGCCGCCCCGGGAGACCCCGCCCAGTCCACCATTCAGTACGATTACGACGCCAACGGGAACCTCACGCAAACGGCCCAGGGAATCGAGGATTCGCCCAGAATCGCCCGCTACACTTATGACGGTTACAACCGGCAACTGGCCGTGCTGGACCCGATGGGCAACATGAAGACCAATCACTACGATCCTAATGGCAACCTCACGAATACCGTGACTTGGGGTGAGTTGTCCGACCTGCCGGGCAGCGCTGGGAATACCCGGCTCGCCGAGGCTCGGTTCGGTTTCGACGCCATGAACCGGCCGGTGCGCAAAGACCTGCTGTTCTTCGACCCGGCAACGCAGACACCGGTTGGTGACGGCCTGGCGACGACGTTGACGTTTTATAGCGACAACTCGCAGGTGGTGGCTACGGTCGATGATAATAATCAGACGAACTCCGTGGTCTATGACACCGCCAACCGCCAGAGCCTGACGCTCGACGCCAAGGGCAACAGCACCGTGTGGAATTATGACCTGGCCGGCAACGCCGTCACCCAGACCGAGCTCGACAAATCGGACCTGGATCATCTGGTCCAGCCCTTCGTCACTCTCTACTCCTACGACAATCTGAATCGACTCACGCAGGTAGTGGAGAATGCCTCGAGAACCAATCGCTACAGCTATGATTCGCGCGGAAACACGGTGGCCACAACCGACGCCCGCGGCAACGTGACCCAATATGCCTATGACGGCCTCAACCGACTGTTGCAGACGATACGTCTCCTGACCAATACGGGTGACGGGAGTGGGACGGTTATCGACAGTGTGGCGACCTCGCAGGAATGGGACGACAATTCACGCCTGGTGGGCCAAACCGATCCCAATGCCAACGCCACTCTCTATGCCTATGACGCGCTCGATCGCAGGATTCGCACCCTGTGGGCCGACTCCACCGGGGAGACAAACCTCTACGATCTTCACAACAATCTGATCGTGCGCCTCGACCCCAACGGAAATCGAATTACCAATGCCTATGATCTGCTCGACCGCCTTACCGACGTCGCCGTCACGGTCGGCCCCGGCGTCGCGACTAACACCACGTTCGAACGATACCGCTACGACGGCCTTTCCAGCGTCGTGCTGGCTCAGAACAACGGCTCGCTGGTAACGCGTGGTTACGACTCGTTAACCGACCTGGTGCGCGAAACCCAGCAAGTGCTGCCGGCCGGCCCGGCCCGCAATATCGTCAGTGCTTTTGACGGCACCGGGAATCGGCTGAGCTGCGCCTATCCTGGGGGCCGCCAGCTTACCTGCGCCTATGCCGGGCTGAACCGCAAGGCGAGCGTGGCAGACGCCGGCGGGACGATCGCCACTTACTTCTACCTTGGCCCGTCGCGCGTCGAGCGGCGAGACTACGGCAATGGCACCCGGCTGGACTGGGGTTATGACGCTCTGCGCCGGCCGGCGAGTACCTTCCACTCCAGAATCGCCGGCGGAACGCCTATAGACCTTCGCGCCTACACTTGGGATACGATGGACAACCAAGCGGCGGTGGTGGACCAACTCGCGGCCCCGCCCGCTCCCTGTCTCTACACTTATGATTCAGTCAACCGGCTCATCCGTTCTGTAAGCGCCACGGGTGAAACTACCGATTATTTGCTCGATAGCGCGGGGAATCGATTGCTGGTGACAGGTGAGGTGGGCCAAGGCACGTACTTCATGGACCCGACGTTGCCGGAGCCCGCCGACAGCCAGATGAACCAATACACGGTCACGCCTTTTGAATCGCGCGGCTACGATCGGAACGGCAATCTCACCACCGCCGGACCGCGCCTGATGGGTTATGATTACCGCAACCAACTCACCCAGACCACGGCCGGCACGCTGACCAACCTCTACAAGTACGATTGCTTCGGACGGCGCCTCGAGCAAACCGTCGCGGGGGTGGTTACCCGCTTTTACTACGCCGGCCCGCAGGAAATCGAGGAACAAGACGGCGCAGGTGCGACGCTCGCCACTTACGTCTGGGGTGTCGGGGTGGACGAATTGCTCCAAATGACGCGCGGGGCGCAAAGCTACTATTACCACGCCGATGACCTTGGCAGCATCCAGAAGGTTACCGACACCAGCGGCGATGTGGTCGAGCAATACCGTTACGGTGACTACGGCACCCCGTCGTTCTACAACGGCTCGGGGGCGCTCCTCGGCAGTTCCGCCCTCGGCAACTCCTGCCTGTTCACCGGCCGCCGCTACCTTCCCGAAACCGGCTTTTACTATTACCGCGCGCGTTACCTCGACCCTAATGTCGGCCGTTTCATTTCCCGGGACGGCCTCGGCTCCTGGGGCGACCCGGCGAATTTGGGCAACGGCTTCACCTACTGCGCCAACAATCCCCTCAGCAAAACCGACCCCAACGGATTATTACCGTGCTGCAAGCGCTGGGGCCGGTGCGGGATACTGCCCTGCTGCAAGTCCTGGGGCACCTGGAGGCTGACGCTGGATACCACCGACTGGACCCTCTGTATGTTGGACTGGGGAGTCGAGTGGGTCGCCCCCTGTCTCGCCTCGATCTATGCCTGCGGCGGCTTGTGCTTTGTGCCTGGCGGACAGGTTCCGTGCGCGGGATGCATTGCGGTGGGCTGCGCGGGACTGGCCGGCACCGCCGCCTTCTGCGCCGTCACCTCCTTGCGGAGCGAATGCCGATAAGGGCCGGCGTCGCCTGGCAAGCCAGACGGCGCCGCGAACTCCAGGCGCGAACATGCGCGTGTACCCGAATGCCAACCTCCGCCGAGGGGCGGCGTAACTGTTACCGATTTAATTCCCATCGTACTGCGCGGCGTAGCCAATCACGACGGGCCTCCGTTCTCGAAGAGTTGCCGCAGAACGGTCTTGACGCTCCATAAAGTGTGATGCATGATGCGTCACAAATGAAGACGGCAACCGTCAGAGACTTGCGCTATGCCTTCCCCCGCGTTTCCAGGTGGATTCAACAAGGGGAAAGCGTGGAAATAACTTTTCACGGGAAGAAGTTCGCGACGCTAACGCCGACCGTCGCGCCACGAAAGGCGCCACTGCAGTGGCCGGATTTCGAGGGCCGGCTGAAGCGGCTTTTCCCGAAAGGAGTCAAGGGCCAGCCAGCCAGCGAGATCATTCTGGAGAGCCGCCAGGACCGATGAGCGCCTACATCGACTCGGCGTTGCTGGTAAAGGCCTACTGTCTGGAGGAAACCTCACCTGAAGCTGTTGCCCTCATCCGCCAGGCGGTGCCACCGCTGCCGTTCACTGACTTGCACAGCCTTGAGATTCGCAACGCGCTGAGGTTGAAGCGCCACCGCGGTGAACTCACCGAGGGGGAATTGACGGGCGCGCTCCAAAACCTCCAGCGCGACCTCGATAGCGGTCTCTTGGAAAGGCCGATTTACGACCTGCCAGCCGTGTTCCAGAAAGCGGAGTCCCTTTCCACAGACCACACGGTCGCCACTGGCGCCCGGAGCCTGGATGTGGTGCATGTCGCGGCAGCACTGGCGGTGGGAGCGAGCGAATTCTTTTCTTTCGACCGCCGACAGCGCAGCCTCGCCGAGAGAGTCGGCCTGAAGCTATTGCCTATCCGGATAGCCGTCGTCGATTCCTGAGATGACATCTATCTCAGCCCAACCCGAAGCGCCCGCCGTTGACCGCCAGCGCATGGACGTGGACATCGTCTGCGTTGGCTTTGGCCCGGCCATGGCCGGTTTTCTCACCGCGTTGTCAAAGAACCTTGCCCACCCGGACGGCACGCCGGCGGTGGCCAGCGCGGCCCGGCCCGGGATGCCGCCCCTGGTCCTGTGCTACGAACGCGCCGATGACCTCGGTTTCGGCGTTTCGGGCATCGTCACGCGGGCGCGCGGGCTGCGGGCCACTTTCCCCAACCTCGACCCCAAAGACATCCCGATGGCCACGCCGGTCCTGGAAGAGAAGGTCGTGTATCTGCTCGATCCCATTGGCGCCAGCCGGCGGTCGTGGGCTTTGCGGGCGGCCGACCGATGCCTCCGGGTGTTCCAGCGCCTGCTGCCCTTCGAACATGAGGCGCTGGAACTGCCCTGGACCCCCGGCTTCCTGCACAAAGAGGGCGGCCTCCTGCTCTCGATGGGCCAGTTCATGCAATGGGTCGGCGCTCAAATCCAGAGCGCGGGCACAGTCCAGATTTGGCCGGGCACCCCGGTCTCCCAGGCCCTCATCCAGGAGAACAAGGTCACCGGCGTCCGCCTGCTCGATCAAGGCGTGGACAAGCAAGGCCAGCCCGGCGCCGGGTTCATGGCGGGCATGGACATCCACGCCGCGCTCACGGTGGTGGGCGACGGCCCGGTTGGCCCCATTGGCCAGCAACTCGACGCCCACTTCGGCCGGCCCCCCGGCCACCGCACCCGCGACTGGGCGGTAGGCATGAAATTCGTCGTGGACCTGCCCGCAGACACGCCGTTGAAGCCCGGCGCGGTGCTGCACACCTTTGGTTTTCCTGAGCCGGAGATTTTCGGCTTTTTCTACGTGCATCCCGACCGTATTGCCTCCCTGGGCATCTTCGTGCCGTCGTGGTTCGACAGCCCGGTGCGCACCAGCTACCGCTACCTCCAGCACTGGATGCTCCATCCCTACCTCTGGCGCTATCTCCAGGGCGCCAAGCTTCGCTCCTGGGGCGCCAAGAGCCTGGGCGAATCCGGGCGGCGCGGCGAACCGCACCTGGCCGGCGACGGCTACGCCCGCATCGGCGAAGGTTCCGGCACCACCAACGTCCTGACCGGCTCCGGGGTGGATGAGGCCTGGACCAGCGGCACGCAACTGGCCGAGAGCGTTCTCGAATTGCTCAAGTCCGGAAAGCCTTTCACGAAGCAAAACCTCGAGCAAAGCTATGTGCAGCGGCGCCGCGCCAGTTGGCTGGAAGCCGAGGCCCGTGGGGCCGAAAGGTCGCGCGACGGATTCCAGAAAGGCTTTCTGCGCGGCCTGCTTGGCCTGGCGCTCGCCGGTTTGACCAACGGCCGCTTCGCCCTCGCCAGCCAACCGGTGCCGCCTTACAAACGCATCCCTACCCTCGAGGAATATTACCGCGGCACAATCCCCGCCCCGGAAGTCCGGCAGTTGCGCAAAGAGTGCGCCATCAAGGGCGTCTCGCTCCATGGCGCCCTGATGCAGCGGTGCGGCTGGCCGGCCATCCCCTTCGACGGCAAGCTGCTCGTCTCACACCAGGACGCGCTGTTGCTGGGCGGCAAAGTCCAGGCGCCGCCCGGCTATGCCGATCATGTGGCGTTCCTTTACCCGCACCTCTGCGCCGAGTGCGGAACCAGGATTTGCGTCGAAGTCTGTTCCGGCCAGGCCCTTACGCCGGGCCAAGGCGGCGTGCCCGCCTTCGAGCGCGAGAAATGCGTCCATTGCGGCGCATGTTATTGGAACTGCTCGCAGCCCAACCCCGCAGACCCTGAACGCGGGAACATCGCCTTCCGCGCTGGCGCCGGCGGCTTGCACTCCGCCGAGAATTAGTGGCGCTACGGTTCGGAGGTGCCCGCCGCGATCTTGCTTGCGATTATTTCCTTGCGCGGTTTGGGTTCTTTTGCGGCAATTTAAGCGGATAATGAGTTCATTACCCAAGCGCCCTTCGCGGCAGAATTTCGTTGAAGGGCTGGTACTGCCATGACGAGACAAAGTTGGCTCATCGCCGGCGCGCTGACCGTGACCATTCTGGTGGCGGCGCTCGGCTGGTCGTTTTTTGCCAAACAGCGTGAACTGGACCAGGTGCGCGCCGCGCTGGCCAACAGCCAGGGCGAGGCGGGCGAACTGAGCCAGAAGCTCACCAACAGCCAGGCGCGCGTCCAGGAGTTGCAACAGCAAAGGGAAGCCGTCCTCCAGACGCACAAGGGCCTGGAAGAGGAGATGCGCGCCGCGCTCGAGTCCAAGGACGTCGCCATCTCCCAATTGCAGGGCAAGCTCACGGTCAACATCCTGGACCGCATCCTGTTCGACTCCGGCGAGGCGGAGCTGAAACCGGATGGCGCTGACGTGTTGCGCAAGATCGCAATCATCCTGACCCAGCATCCCAACCTCAAGCTCCACGTCGTCGGCCATACGGATGACGTGCCCATTAAGCCCGCCGCCCGGAATCGCTTTGCCAGCAATTGGGAGCTTTCCACCGCCCGCGCCACCGCCGCGGTGCGCTTCCTGACCGAACAGACCGGGGTCGACCCCCGCCGGCTCGGGGCCCTCGGCTACGGCGAATTCAGGCCCGTGGCCGACAACACCACGGCGGCGGGCCGCGCCCAGAACCGCCGCATCGCCATCGTCATCCTCTCCGAGGAAATGGCCGGGGCGGACACGGCCTCCGCGGCGACCACCAATGCCCCCGGGGCGCCCGCGGCGCCCGCGGCGATCACGAACGCTCCGCCGGCCCAGCCAGCCACAGCGCCGCCAGCAGAGACCAACAACTCGACGCCGGCCCAGCCGCCCAAGGCAACCCCGAGTCCTTGAGGTCCTCCGTCATACTCGCGCATCCGGATCCCGGCAGTTTCAATCACGCGCGGCAGCAACCTTGACGATTGTCCCTATGAGCAGTGCCTATCAGATTGTCGTGTGCGGGGGTGTGGTGCCGGACCCCCTCCAGACCCTGGAGCCGGTATCCGGCCCGGCCGGCCCGGCTTTGAAGAACGAAATGATGCTGCCGGCGGTCCTGGACCCCTGGGCCGCGCACGCCCTTTACGAGGCCGCCAACCTCGCCAAGCTGGCGCCCGGCAGCAAAGTCTGGCTCGTGAGCCTCGCTCCCAAAGCCAAGCTCCAGCAGGTGATGATGACCATCGCGCAAAAGGTGCCTTTTGAACTCATCGCCCTGGACGGTCCGGCCAGGGGGTTCACTGAGGCCGCGGAAACCGCCGCGTTGCTGGCCGAGGCCATCCAGGCGCTCCCGGGCCTCGACCGCTCCAGGCTGCTGGTCTTCGGAGGTTGGGAATCCGCCTCGCGCGCCGCCGGCGCCACCATGCAGATGGTGGGCGAATGCCTGGGCATCGTGGACCAGTTTCAAGGCGTGGACGAACTCCAGCCCAACCCGGATGGTTCCCTGGACATCCTCGAGCGCATCGAGGGCGGCAGACACCAGCTCTCGCGCTGCTCCGGGCCCCCGGCCCTGCTCGGCTGGGCCACAGGCCGTTTGCCGGAGCCCAGGAACAATCCGCACGTCGGCATGGTCAACATGCGCACCGTCATGCCCGGCCTGCAAAAGGCCAAACCCGTCAAGCTCGCCGGCAGCGGCCCGACCTTTGCCCGCGTCTCCCTGCCCAAAGAGTTGCGCCAGACCAGGATTGTGAAGGACATGCCCCCCGCGGACATCGCGCGCGAAATCGTTGACTGGGTGAACAAGTGAAACCGGGCGGCAGAGTGCTGGCGTATTTAACCCTGCCAGCATCACTCCACCACCCCACCACCCCACCACTCCATGGAAACAATTCTTTTCCTGGCACATACTGAAGCCGACGGGTCGCTGGCCCAGGCGGCGCTCGAGGCCCTGGGCGCAGCCAAAACCCTGGCCCTGAACCTTGGCCAAGCGAACCTGGTGGCCGGGTTGGTTGGCGAGCAAGTCCAGCGGGCCGCCGACCGCATTGCCGCCAGCGGCCCGGCCAGGTTCCTGGGCGTCACCGGCGCTGACTTTGCTCAATCCCGCTATGCCACCGATGCCGCTGCCGTCGAAGCCCTGTGCCAAGCCGCCCAGGCCACGCTCGTCATTGCCCCGGCAACCTCGCGCTGGAATCGCGTGCTGGCGGGCGTCGCCCAACGCCTGGGCGGCCGGGTGGACACCCACGTTACCGGCCTTGCCGCCGCCGCCGGCGCCCTGTCCATTAACCGCTGGTATTACCGCCAGCGCCTGGAAGCGGTGCTACAGCGGGACCAGCGTCCATGGTTTATCCTGGTTGACCCCGGCAGCCACACTCCCTGGCAAGCCCAAGCCGGGGCGGCCCGCGTCGAAACCATCCCGGTCAGCCTGCCGGACGCCCTCAAACGCACGATCGTGCTCGGTCTGCGCGAGCCGGCGGGCGAGGCCCAGACCATTCGCCCCGACGCGGCCCTCCTCTTCGTCGCGGGCGCCGGCTGGACCAAGAAGCAGGCGGACGGACGGACCCACGTAAAAGAAGCAGAAAAGCTGATTCTCGATTGCCTCAAACTCACGCGCGCCTCCCTGGGGAGCAGCAAGTCCCTGGTGGACTTGGGGAGCGAGGGCCAGGCCGTGCTTCCTTTTCTCACCCACTTGAACCAGGTTGGCCAGACCGGCTCCACGCCGCGGCACCCCAAAGGCCTGGCCACCTGTTGTCATGGCGAAGAACCGCACGCCGTTGGCTGGCGCTTCATCAACGAGCGCCGCGCCATCAATCTCGACCCGAATTGCGGCTGGGCGCACGGCAAAGCCGACGTGCTCTACGTGGCCGATGCCTTTGCCGTGGTGGCCAAAGTGAACGAGTTGCTGGCCCAAGGCAGTTCAAAAAGCTAAAGGCGCAGTTTCAGCGCCATGGTTTGCTCCGGCAGGTCGATCCACAGGTCCGTATCCAGTGTCGTGGCCGGAACGCCCTGCAGGATGGCCCCGCTCATGCCTACGACTTGAAACCGTATTTTTTCCTGGCGGAGCGCGTGAATAAGCCGTGCGAGCGGAGGAAGTTCTCGTGGAGTTGCCAGCGCTCGTCCGGTGTCGCCGCGAGGCTGCGGGCGAAGAGGAACTTCTCCTCCTCGCTCAGGCCGGGGACGTTTCGGATTTTTTTGAGGACACGCGCGATTTTTTTTCCACGGGTCAAGCATAAGAGCGGCGAGGGCGTTCGTCGAGGCGGAAATGGGCGGGGCTTGCAGATCGGGCGCATCCCGACACCGCCACCAATTCCACTCTACCCGCGGGCAGCGCGGCATTCTTCTGCCCCGGAGGGCCAGGACGACAATAGCTCAGGGCAAGGCCCGTCCCGTCCCGCTCAGCGGGAGACGGGCCGCCGCCTGGTGCCCAGCAACGACTCCGCCACCAGCAGGACCAGCACGGCGGCCAGGGGCCAGTGAAAACGGTCCACGCCCAGTTTGCGCCCGGGGGCGGAACCCGTGGTCGGGTTCAGGCCCTGGATGGCCAGGCGGACCTTGGCCAGGCCTTCGCCCAGCGGGCCGAGGGGGAAATACGAGCCGCCGGTGGCCTGGGCGATGGCGCGCAGGGTCTGCTCATCCAAGCGGCTGCGCACGACCTCGCCCTTGCGGTCGCGCACCAGTTCCAGTCTGCCCTGTTCGTTGAGCATTTCGATTTGCGCGCCCGCCGCGGTGCCTACTCCCACCGTGAACACCACGACGCCTTTCCTGGCCAGCGATTCCGCCATGCGCACCCCGCCCTTCTCCAGGTCTTCGCCGTCGGTCAGCAGGACCAGCAGTTTCAGCCGTTCACTCCTGTCCAACGCGCGAAACCCCTCATCCAGCCCCCGCCCGAGGTCGGTGCCGGGCACCGGGATGGTCTTGTCATCGATGGCCGTCAGGGCCTCCTGGAAGGCGCCGTAATCGAAGGTGAGCGGGCATTGCAGGAAGGCCTGCCCGGCGAAGGCGACCAGGCCGAGGCGGCCGCGCCCGTGGTGCTGGACGTAATCCCAAATGGCCAGCTTGGCCCGCTGCAACCGGCTGGGCGAGACATCGCCCGCCAACATGCTGCGCGAGCAATCCAACACAAACACCAGGTCCTGGCCCAGCAGGTAGCCGGCGTCCTCCCGCTCGCCCCACTGGGGCCGCGCCAGCGCCAGGCCCACACCCGCCACCGCCAGCACCAGGAGCGCGTTTTTCAAGCTCCGGCGCGCGGGGCTGTGCGAGGCGGTCAACTCCCGGACGAACTCCGGGGCGGCGATTTGGGCCAGGTGCTTGCGCCGCATCCAGGCCGAATAGCGTTGCAGCGCCAGCAACGCCAAAGGCCCGAGCGCCGCCAGCCAAAGCCAATGCGGTTCCGCAAAATGAGGGTTAGCCAGGGAGTGGGATTGCCAATTGCCAATGGCCGATTGCCAATGCGCAGGCCCCCGTGCGGCGGCGAAAAGCAGGCCCATCAGCGCCTGGGGACAATTGGAAATCGGGAATTGGCAATTGGCAATCATCTTACGGCACCCTCCGCAATCGGGTGTTAGACAGGGCCATTTCGAGGCTGAAGAGCCCGAGGGCAGCCAACAAGGGCCAGGCGAAGAGGGGCCGGTAGGTGGTGAACCGGCGGAGCTTGACCTCGGTTTTCTCCAGCCGGTCGATGTCGTTGTAGATGCCTTGCAGTTCGCGGCGGCTGGTGGCGCGGTAGAATTTGGCCTGGGAAAGGGCGGCCATTTTGCCGAGGACACCGTAGTTGGCCGGCTGGAGGGTCATGCGGGGCATGAGGTTGCCGCGGGCGTCGAAGAGCAGTTTGCCGGTGGCGGGCTCGAAGGCATACAATTGGCAGGGCTGCTCGATGCCGATGCCGATGGTATAGACCTTCTCGCCCAGGGCGGCGGCGAGTTGGGCGGCCGGCACAGGATCGATTTCCCCGCGGTTGTTGTCGCCGTCGGTCAGCACGATCATGATGCGGCTTTTGCTGTCCTTGAGGGCCTTGAGCCGCTTGGCCGCGGCGGCGGTGGCATCGCCGATGGCGGTGCCCAGGTCGCGGATGAGGCCCACATGGAGGCGATGGAGGTTCTCGATCAGCCACTGATGGTTGAGCGTGAGCGGGCTGGCCAGGTACGGCACGGCCGAGAATACGATCAGCCCCATGCGATCACTGGGCCGCTTGCGGACGAAATCCTCCAGCACCTGCGCGGCGATGTCATAGCGCGAGACGTGCTCGTTGGGGCCGCCCATATCCAGGGCCATCATCGACCAGGACAAATCGAGCACGAGCATGATGTCCACGCCGCTGGCCTGGGTTTCGGTGCGGTCGTTGGCAAAACGCGGCCCGGCCAGCGCCACGACGCATAATCCCACGGTGAGCAGCCGGAGAAAGAGGAGCAGCCGCCCGGCGGCGGCCCGCGCCGGCGCTCCCGCCGCGCGGGCCAGGTCCGCGCTCGGGAACCGCAAGGCCGAGAGCCGGCCCGGGCGTCCGTGCAGAAAGGCATAAATGGGCAGCAGCGCCAGCAGCGCCAGCAACCACGGATATTGCCATTCAAGGTTGCCGTTCATTCACTCGAGCCTTGAGGCCTTAAGGCCTTGAAACCCAAGGCGTCGCTCTACTGACCCCCTTTGCTGGCCGCCGCTGGGACCGCCTGGGCGGCCTGACGCAACCGTGCCAGGCGTTGCTCGGAGGCCTCAATGAACTTAAGGGCCTGCTCGACGGCCCCGAGGGCCGGCGGCGGGGCGGTCGGCGCAAACTTGCGCTCGTCGCAGCGGCGCAGGAACTCGCTCAGGGCCGCCGCCAACTCCGGCCCGACTCGCTCGTGCCCGCCGAGCGCGCGGCAGAACTCGGTGGTGGTCAGTTCCTCCGGCGGCAGACCGAAGGCGGCCTGGAGGTAATGCCGCAAGACCTGCGAGACGCGGCTCAGCAGCCCGCCCTCTTCTGGCTGCCGGCGCAACGGCTCGAGGGCCTGGCGCGCCAGCGCCTCGGGGGCCGGCACGGCCACCGGCTTGGGCCGGCTGAGGAACCAGGCCGCCACGCCCAGCAACGTAAGCGCCAGCACAGCCCCAACCACCACCAACAGTCCATATTCTTCCCAAAAGCCTGGCGGCAGTTCGCCGCGCGGCGGACGGAGGGGAGGGATTTGGTCAGGAGAGTTGGTGCCAGCCGTGAGCGAGGCCGTCGCGAGCAGCAGATTTCCAATTGCCAATTGGCAATTGGCAATGCGGATGCTCATCCTCTCCTCCTTCCCCGCCGGGTTTCGAAGAAGCGCTGGAGCGTCTGGGCGAAGCTCTCCGCCGTGCTGAAGCGGAGCGTGTCCACGCCCGCGCGGCGCAGGGCGCGGTCCAGCTCGGCGAGCCGTTGGGCGTTGGTGGCGGCGTACTTTTCGCGCACGGCCGCGCGGCTCGAATCCACCTCGAGCAATTCGCCGGTCTCGGCGTCCTCGAGGGTAAGCAGGCCGGCCGGGGGCAGCTCGCCTTCGCGGGGGTCGTGCAGGTGCAGGCAGATCAGGTCGTGCCGGGCATTGGTGAGGCCGATTTCCTGGACCGTGTCGCGCCCGGCCGCCGCGGCGCCGAAATTGTGCAGGAAATCGGTAAGCAGGAAGACAATCGAGCGCCGGTGCAGGACGTGGTTGAGGAAGGCCAGGGCGCCGGGGATGTCGGTGCCGCGGTGTTTGGGCTCGAAGAAGAGCGTTTCCCGGATGAGCCGGAGGATCTGGCGGCGGCCTTTGCGGGGTGGGAGGAACAGCTCCACCTGGTCGCTGAACAGCAGCAGCGCGACCTTGTCACTGCTGCGGGTGGCGGAAATCGCCAGCGTACCGGCCAGCTCGGCGGCGAACTGACGTTTGCTCCGGCGCAACGAGCCAAACGCCGACGAGGCCGAGATGTCCACGGCCAACACCATCGCCAACTCGCGCTCCTCCCGGTAGCGCTTCACAAAAGGCCGGCCCATCCGGTAGGTCGCGTTCCAGTCAATATCGCGGACCTCGTCGCCCGGGATATACTCGCGCAACTCGTCGAAATCCATGCCCCGGCCTTTGAACTGGCTCAGGTAGGCGCCCACCATGGTGTCGTTTACCAGGCGATTGGTGCGCACCTCCACGCGACGAACAGTCTCCAGCAGCTCAGTCACCGTCATTGCCAATCTCCCATTGCCAATTGCCAATCGCCGAATGCAAATTGCCCATTGCCAAGGTCATCTTCATTAGGGCACCGGCACCGCGTTAAACACCTTCTTGATAATCGCATCGGTCGTCACCGCTTGCGCCTCGGCTTCGTAGGTCAGGATAATGCGGTGGCGCAGGACGTCGGGGCCGATGCTCTTGACGTCCTCGGGCGTCACGTAAGCGCGGCCTTGCAACAGCGCCCAGGCGCGGGCGGCCAGCGTCAGGTAAATCGTCCCGCGCGGCGAAGCGCCGAACTGGATGAAATGCTTGAGGTCGAGCTGGTAGTGCGCCGGCTGGCGGGTGGCGAAGACCAGGTGGACCACGTAATCCCGCACCTTCGCGTCCACGTGAATCTGGTCCACCAGCCGCCGCGTTCGCAGGATCTCGTCCAAGGGAATGACCGGCTGGACCCGAGTTTCCGGGGCCGTGAAGGCCATGCGGTCCAGGATCTTGCGCTCTTCCCCGAAGGAGGGATAGTCCACCAGCACCTTGAACATGAAACGGTCCACCTGGGCCTCGGGCAGCGGATAGGTCCCTTCCTGGTCGATCGGGTTCTCGGTGGCCAAGACCAGGAAGGGCGAGGGCAGCGGCATGGTCTCCCCGCCCAGGGTGACCTGCCGCTCCTGCATGGTCTCCAGCAGGGCCGACTGCACCTTGGCCGGCGCCCGGTTGATTTCATCCGCCAACACGAAGTTGGCAAACACCGGTCCCTTGGTGGCGTGGTACTTGCCGTCCTGGGGGCTGTAAATCAGCGTCCCGACGATGTCCGCCGGCAGCAGGTCGGGCGTGAACTGGATGCGATGAAAAGAAGCGTGGATGGCTGCCGCCAGGGTGCGGACCGAGAGCGTCTTGGCCAGACCGGGCACGCCCTCGAGCAGGACGTGGCCGTTGGCCAGCAATCCGACCAGCAAGCGATCCACCAACTGCTCCTGGCCCACGATGACCTTGCCGATCTCGCCCCGCAGGTTCCCGATCCAGGCCGCCGCCGCCTGGACTTGTTCATTCAACGCAATGCTCATGTTCCACGAGTCTAGGCAAGGAACGGCGGCGACTCAAGTTATCTGAGCGGGGCACTATCGCACGGGGCGCATCCGGGCACTGCCACCGCGCAGCCGCGCAAGCCCCTGGCTCGCCGAACCTGGCGTGGCCGGCTCAAGGAAATCCAGACGCAGGTTCTGAAGGCGGACCTCGTTTCCCGTAAGAATAACGTAAGCAACGCTTACAGTCAAGCGACTGGGTGAGCAACTGCCGGCACGACGGCGGTCCAGTGGGCCGAGCCGAATTTGGCTTTGAACTGCTCGGCCAGGGTTTGGGCGGCGGCGGGGCTGGCGAGGAGGGCGAAGGTGGCCGAACCGCTGCCGGACATAAGCGTGGCGGCGGCGCCGTTGGCGCGGAGGAACTCCTGGAACAGCGCCAGGAGCGGATACTTTTCCAGGGCGGGGGCTTCGAGGGAATTGTAAAACTCCGCCCCGGCGGACTTGAGCTGGGCGGTGCGCAGCAGGGCGATGAGTTTCCGGGCCCGCCCCGGGCGGCCATGCAGGGCGTCCGGGAACCGGGCCAGTTGTTGATAGGCCCAGGCCGTGGGAATGCCAAAACCGGGGTGAATCAACAGGAACGCCGTCCCCTGGAGGGCCGCAAAGGCGCCCAGCGGCTCGATTTGCTCGCCGCGCCCGGTCGCCAGGGCGGGAGTGCATTGCAGGAAAAAGGGGACATCCGAGCCGCAGCGCGCCGCCAGCGAATGCAGGGCCTCGGGCCCGAGCGGACGGCCAAAGAGTTCGTTCAACCCCAGGAGCGTGGTGGCGGCATTGCCGCTGCCGCCGCCCAAACCCGCCGCCAGCGGAATTCGTTTTTCCACGTGCAAGCGCACGCCCTCGCTGATGTGGGCGGCCTGGAAAAAGAGTTCCGCGGCGTGACGAACCAGGTTGCGCGAGTCCGTCGGCAGCCTGGCTTCGTCGCAGGTCAACTGGAGGCCCTGGCCGGTCCGGGTGAAGCTGAGCCGGTCATACACCGCGATGGGGTGCATGACGCTTTCCAGTTCATGAAAACCATCCGCGCGCTCGCCGAGGATGTTCAGCAGCAGGTTGACTTTGCCAGGCGATTGTTTTTCCAGGGTCATTGGCGGGCGCAAATCAGCTCTGGGAGCGCCTCGACCTCCAAAGTTTGGACGCGCCTTGGCACCATAAACCGCGGTCTTCCCGCGGCACAATCCAGCGGCGAACGCTCCCGATTCGGAATCGGGACCACGGGGCAGTGATTAGTGAGTATCGAAAACCCGGAAACGGCTGCCCGGCACCATCGGCGCAATGTCGCCCCCGCTGAAGCCCAGATTGGTGTCGGTGGAAAAGGCCGGGTCCTCGACCAGCCCGGGTTGGTAATTATCCGGATACACAGGACCAGGGGACATGAAATCGGTGAAAACCGGGTCGTAGGGCGGGAAGGCGGCAGTCACGACCTCATAAAGCCCGATGCCGGTCCGCGCCAGCGTCCGGTTAAGCCCCCGAATCAGGCCGGTGGCGTGGCCGGTATTGGGGCCGTCGAACAAGCAAGACTGCTCGAGGGTGCGGCGCATCTCGCCCATGCGAACGATTTCAAAGGTATTGCTCACGCCGCGCCCGAGTTTGCGCTCGGTGTTGGCGCACCCGCCCACCAGGGCGGCAGCCAGGACCAGGGCGGCAAGGAAAGGGATTCGATTTCGCATAAATTCTTCAGTTCGGGAGGCAAGCTTACCCTCAAGGGGCAGGGTTTGTAAAGCATAAATGTGTCATTGATTTGCCCCCGCAGATGGGTAAGGCTGGAACGGAATGAGCTTTAGTACTGTGAGCCGTAAGTACGGTGACGTATTCGGCGGTCCTTTTTGGCGCAGACTTCGTTGCTCGCACCTCACAGATCGCTGCGGATATGCTCGGTGCTCGCGCCTCGTCTGCGCCAAAAATCCCTCGCCGCCTACGTCA
>Ga0187850_10001054_pt1 | contig 31855 bp, 18 predicted proteins | sample June2016WEW_4_15_FD_132436 | JGI IMG/M metagenome (GOLD analysis project Ga0187850, IMG submission 132436) | Peatland microbial communities from SPRUCE experiment site at the Marcell Experimental Forest, Minnesota, USA - June2016WEW_4_150 | ecosystem: Environmental > Terrestrial > Soil >...
GGGTTGGGGCTTTGGTTGCTCTGCCTGGCGGTCAACCCGGCGCGCGCGAGCACGGCGGCCACTTTGGTCGTTTCGAACACGCTCGACAGCGGCAACGGTTCCCTGCGGCAGGCCCTGGTCAATGCCAATGCGACCGCGGGGCCGGATACGATCAGCTTCCGGATTCCCGGCGTCGGCGCGCACACGATCCGTCCGCATTCGGCCCTGCCGGCCGTGAGCGACCCGGTGGTGATTGACGGCACGACGCAGCCGGGGTTCGCCGGCTACCCGCTGATCGAGCTGGACGGAGCGAGCGCGGGGAACAGCATAGGGCTGCGGCTGATTAGCAGCAACAGTGTGGTCCGCGGACTGGCCATCAACCGGTTCGCCGGGGGCGGCCTGCGGGTCGAAGGCCCGGGGGGCAACTCCATCCAGGGCAGTTTTGTCGGGATGGATGTGAAAGGCACGACGAGCCGGCCCAACGGTCAGCAAGGGGTCCTCATCTCTTCGTCCTGGGGCAATGTGATCGGCGGGACCAATGCCGCGGACCGCAACGTGATCTCAGCCAGCAGCGATGCCGGGATTTACTTGTATAATGGCGGGAGCAATGTGGTGCTGGGCAATTTCATCGGCACCACCGCGGCGGGCAGGACGCGTTTGGGAAACGGCAATAATGGCGTGGCCATTAACGATTCCCGCAACAACGTCATCGGTGGCGCGACGCCTGGGGCCTGGAACATTATCTCCGGCAATACCGGGAGCGGCGTTTACCTGCTCGGCGCGGGTTCGACCGGAAACCTGGTCCAGGGCAATTACCTCGGCACCGACGTGACCGGGAGCCTGGCGTTGGGCAACACGGACAATGGCGTGACGCTCTCAGGGGCGGCCGCGAATGTCATTGGCGGCACCAACGCCGGGGCGGGCAACGTGATTTCCGGCAACGGCGAGGCAGGGATTTTCCTCAGCGGGGCGGGCGCGACGAATAACCTGGTGCAAGGCAACCACATTGGCACCCAGGCCACGGGGCGGCAGGCGCTGGGGAACAGCTACGCGGGCATAACGATTTTGGAGGCCGGGGGCAACCTGATTGGCGGAACCGTGGCCGGGGCGGGCAACGTGATTTCGGGGAACAAGCAGGACGGCATCTTTATCACCAACAGCGTGGGCAACGTGGTCCAGGGCAATTACATCGGCACCGACGTAACCGGGCGGGCGGCAGTCGGCAACGGCCTTTGCGGTCTGCGCCTCTACTCCGGGGCCAACAAGGTTGGCGGGGCAGTCAGCGGGGCGCGCAATGTCATCTCCGGCAACGGGCTGGACGGCGTCTGGCTGGTCGGCACTGCCGCCGTAAGAAACCGCGTCGCCGGCAACTTTATCGGCCCCGACGCCAGCGGGACCAACGGATTGGGCAACGGGCGGGCCGGGGTGGGTATTTCGAAGGCGCCCGGCAACGCGATCGGGGACGCCGAGGAGGGTGCCGGCAACGTGATTTCAGCCAACCACGACGCCGGGGTTTACCTGATCGGCAGCGGCGCGAGCCACAATCTGATCTGGGGCAACAAGCTCGGCACCGACGTCACCGGCATGGCGGCGATGGGCAACGCCTATGAGGGGGTTTATATCCAAGACGCCGGCACCAATTTCATCGGCGGGCCGACGCCGGGAGCAGGCAACCTGATCTCCGCCAACCACACCCTGGGGATCCAGTTGACCAACAACGCCGCCGGGAACGTCATCCAGGGCAATTGGATTGGGACCAAGAGCGACGGGGTGAGCGGCCTGGGCAACGTCTATCACGGAGTGGAATGCCAAGTGGGAGCGAACAACAACCTGATTGGCGGGGCGGGGGGCGCCGGCAACCGGATCGCCTACGCCAGCACGGCGCTCTATGCGGGAGTGCGCCTCCGCGACGGCAGCGCCAATAACGCCATTCTCGCCAACTCGATTTTCGCCAATGCGGGCTTAGGGATTGACTTGGGCCCGAACGGCACGAATTCCATCGTGCCGTGCGATGCCGGCACCGCGGGCAAGGCCAACCTGTCACAGAATTACCCGGTGCTCGGGCAGGCAGTGACCGGGCTGAACGGCACCGGCGTCCGCGGCACGCTCAATAGCCGCCCCAACAGCGTCTTTCTGCTCCAGTTCTTTGCCAACCCGCTGTGCGACCCCTCCGGCTGTGGCGAGGGCCAGCTCTACCTGGGCGATCAGACGGTCGCCACGGGCGCGGACTGCAATGCCGGTTTTGTGGCTTTGTTGACCAACCCGGCGCCGGCTGGGTGGGTGATCACTGCCACGGCTACCGATGCCGCCAACAATACCTCCGAATTCTCCGCCTGCGTGCCGGTGCTGCCGGTCCCGACGTTGACCGTGATGCATCGTTTCGATGCTTACCACCCGGGGCTGGGCCCGAACCGAATCATCCTCTCCTGGAGCAACACCGCGACCCTGGTGCTCAAGGAGACGAGCAAGGTCGCGCCGCCGGTCCGGTGGACCACCTCAACGAACGTCCCGCTCCTGACCAGCAGCAACTGGTGGGTCCTGGCCCTGACCAATCCCCCGGCGAACAAATTCTATCGCCTAAGCTTTGAATGAAGAGACGACTGCGCTCGCCTCCGCTCCTGGCGGCATTGGGGCTGCTCCTGCTGGCCGGGGGTTGGCCCCGCGCCCACGGCCAGCCGGCGATGACGACGCTCCTGACCAATGGCCCGGTGGCAAACCGGCTCAATGTCGTCATGCTGGCGGAGGGCTACACCAGCAATCAACTCGGCCAGTTCCTGATCGATGCGACCAACGCGGTCAACGCGTTGCTCTCCCACCAGCCTTACCAGGAATACCGGGGCTATTTCAACGCGTTTGCCATCTCCGTGGCCTCGCGTCAATCCGGCTCCAGCCACCCCGTCGAGGGGACTAAACTCGATACCTACTTCGGCACCACCTACGACCAGGCGGACTATCTCATCACGCTTCCGCCCAGCGGCCAGGCAAAAGTGGACGCTTTGCTCAAGAATTCTCTGCCCCAGTGCCACCTGCCGGTCCTGCTGGTGAATGACCCCGTTTCCGGAGGTTCGGATGGATTTAACCGGACCGCCATTGCCTCCACTGGCGCGCTGGCGGCGGAAATCCTGACGCACGAGACGGGCCATGTGCTGGCGAACCTGGGCGATGAATACACCAATGCCTATCCCGGTTTTCCGAATATCGAAGAACCGAACACGACGCGGGAGACGCGGCGCGGCTATATCAAGTGGAAGGCCTGGATTGCTGCCGATACCCCCCTGCCCACCCCGCCGACCGCCGATTACACCGAGGTCATCGGGCTGTTCCAAGGCGCGCATTATCATGCCACTGGTTGGTATCGCCCCAAGTTCGATTGCGCGATGAACCATGTCGGAGTGCCGTTCTGCGAAGTTTGCAGCGAGGCCCTGGTGCGCGCCCTTTACCAGAAAGTGCGGCCGGTGGACAGTTTCACTCCCGCCAACACGAACCTCTGGCTGTCGCCCACGCAAGCGGCGGTCTTCAGTTTGAACGTGTTGCAACCCGCCACGCACAACCTCAGCGTGCAATGGTTTGCCGACGGCCTGGGCGTGAGCGGGGCGACGAACCTCCTCTTCACCGGGCTGCCGACGCTGGGCCCGGGCGGACATCTCATCAGCGCGCTCGTGCAGGACAACACCACCCTGGTGCGCACTGACCCGGCGGGTCTCTTGAGCCAGGTCCTCACCTGGACCGTCGAGGGCGGTTTTTCCAATGCGGTGCAAAACGCCAGCATCAGCCTGAGGGCCTACATTCAAGGCGCGGTGAGTCCGAACGGTTCGACGGTCTTCCGGGCCGCCATCACCACCAGGGACATCATCAAGGCGCTGGACCAGGCGGCGCCCAACGCGACCTTCTCCCCCGGGGCGAAGCTGCTCCTGGTCACTCCCTCGAATGCCGCGGCTTCACGATTTGTGGTGCGGGACAAGCTCAACGGAACGAACCGGGATACGGATGTCAGCAGTTATTTCACCAACAGCCTCGTGGCCGCGGTCACCAGGTCGTCCGGTTCCGGCGCCGGGCGCACCACGGGCACGGAGTACGCCGTCGAGGGGTTGGTTCTGAACTCCGACAGCTTAAGGCTCAGTCTGCAGGGCCTTGCGAGCATCACCTGGCCCGGCGCCGCGGCCACGGCCAGCGTGTTGGGCAGCGGCGCGGTCACGAGTGCGCCCGCGGTCTTTCAAGGCACGGTCACACTCTCCCCCGGCAAGAGCGAACGGCCGGCACGTTGAAACAAAAAAAGGCGCGAGTGGGGACTCGCGCCGGAAGCGAACTGAGCCGGGCGCCGATTACCGGCAGCGGAAGCGGCGAACGATGAGCAGCAAGCTCACGCCACCCGCCAGCGAGATGGCCAGGGTCGAAGGTTCAGGCACCGGGGTGCCCATCCACTCTTGACCAAAAGTGGCGGGAACGCCGTTGGTGAACGCGTACAATTCCCAGGTGCCGCCATTGTTCAGCCAGTAATCGCTGAAGGCAGAGCCCGGGACCTGATTTTGATAGAGGTCCACTCCGGCCTGATCCCCAGAGCCGAGGCCCTGGAATTGCACGGTCCAAGTCAGCTCTCGGGTGTCCATCGTCCACAACCCACTCACGCTTCCCGAAAGCGGCCCGTTGGTGGCGACGCTGGGAAAATCGCCGCCCGGCGTGGTGAAATTGATGGTGGCGCGAGTGGTCGGGGATATATTAAACCAACCGCTGTCGTAGATCACCGTGCCGGGAGTCTTGTAACCGCTGTAAAGTGTGGAGCTGTCATTCAGGTACCATTTCACGTCCGCCTGCACGGTACCGGAAAAGGCGCCGGCGAGGCCGCCGCCGATGCCATAATACTCGAAGGAGAAGTTGGTGATGTAGCCGCCATTACTGAGGTAAATCTGGTTTCCGACTTCGGATAACACCGGGTTAAAGCGGGTACTCAAGTCGACCGTATTGTTTTGGAAAAGGGTGTCTGCTCTGGCGGACAAGTTGAATGCCGCGCACAGGGCGCCCACCGTCAACCAACCGCTATTGCTAAACAGATTCTTCATATAATTCCTCATATGGTGCAGTCCGGCTGCCACTGCGCAGCCGGCTTAACGATTACGCGCGCAATCATACCGAAAGTACGCCCTGTGTCAACTTTTTTTTTAACTTTTTTGCGGGTTCCGTTGAATTTCAGCATAGGTTATCTCATCTTTCACTGGGTTATGGAATTCCTTAAGTTCACCAACTGCGTATGCAGGCGTTCTGGCCGGTAAAACCCGGTGAAATCGAAGCGCCGGCCTGTTGCCCGCTTCGCGCACCCGAGCCGGCAAAGCCGGCTGGAAGCCGGCGCTCCGGCCTCGCCCGCGTGAAGAATTCGGGCTAGCGTCTGCGCCGGGCGAGACCGAAGTAGTAACCGCCCCGGAGGCGGACGCCGCGCACGCGCGGCACGGCGCCTTGAGGCTGGCCCGGTTTTCCCTCTGCAAAGAGGGCGGTATAGCGGTAATCAAAATGGTCGAGTTTGACGCGGGGGATTCTCCGGCCGATAAACCGCTCGATGGCCTGGACGTGGCGAGCATCCTCGGCCGCCATGAGGGTGAAGGCATCGCCGGTGGCGGCCATGCGGCCGGTGCGGCCGATGCGGTGGACGTAGTCCTCGGGATGCTGGGGCACGTCGTAATTGATGACATGGCTCACGTCGGCAATGTCGAGTCCCCGCGCGGCGATGTCGGTGGCGACCAGGATCTCGTAGCGGCCTTGGCGGAAGCCGTCCAGGGCCTGTTCGCGTTCGCCTTGGGTGCGATTGGAGTGGAGGAGGGCGACGGCGTGGTTGTGGCGCTTGAGGAGGTGGGCGGCACGGTCGGCGCCCTGTTTGGTGCGGCAGAAGACGATGACGGAGTCGAAGTTGACCCGTTCGAGCAAGGCGAGCAGCAGGTCGGTTTTCTGCGCCTCGGCGACGGGATAGAGCACGTGGGTGACGGTGTCTTTGGGCGAACGCCGCGGGCCGATTTCGACGGTTTGGGGGCCGCGCATGGCCCACTGGATGAGGGTTTCGATCTCGGGGGGGATGGTCGCCGAAAACAGGGAGGTATGCCGCTGGCGGGGACACCGCTCGATAATGCGCCGCACGTCGGGCAGGAAGCCCATGTCGAGCATGCGGTCGGCTTCGTCCAGCACGAGGAACCGGATGTGAGCGAGGGTGCAACGGCCTTGCCGCAAATGGTCCAACAAGCGGCCAGGGGTGGCGACGAGGACATCGACGCCGCTTTTCAGAGCTTCGATTTGGCGGCCATAGCCCACGCCGCCGTAGAGGACGGCGGTGCGCAAGTTGGTGAAGCGGGCGAAATCGCGGATGGCCGTTTCGACCTGGGCGGCCAGCTCGCGCGTAGGTTCGAGGACCAGGACGCGGGGCTGAGGGCTGTGCTGAGCGAGTTGGGAGAGGATGGGCAACGCGAAGGCGGCGGTCTTGCCGGTGCCAGTCTGGGCGCTGCCGATGACGTCCTGGCCGTCCAGGATGAGGGGAACAGCCCGAAGCTGAATCGGCGTGGGCTCGACGTAGCCCATGGCCCTGACCCCTTCGACCATGGCACTGGAGAGCCCCAGTTTGCTGAATAACATAACCAACCATAGCAGCGATCGGCAAAAAGGTAAATCAAATCCGCCGCCTGTCAGCACCCCGTCTCTGGTCCCTTGGCTTCTCCGCTCGCGCCGTCCTTTGGCCCTCACGGTCCAACGGTGAGCTTCTTCGCCCGCGTCGGCCGGCCGAGGTCCCTTGGTCCCTTTGGCTGCGGCTGCGCCGCGCTGAGCGGCTTGCCTGGCAGCACTCACTCGTGGATTTCCACTACGTCCCGGTCTTTGAGCGGCTCGGTTTTATGGATTTGCTGTCCATCGAAGCGGCTATGTCCCCAAAGCCGCGCAAAGCGCATCCGCTCCGGCAGGTCGCGATGAATCTGGCGGGCCAGGTCGGCCAGCGTCGAGCCGACCGGGACGGTGAATGGCTTGTGCAAGTCGGGCGGGCGGCCCGGTTCTTTGGTATAGACGCGGATTAGGCCCAGCAGTTCCCAGAGGGCTTTAAACAACTCATCTAATCCCTGCCGGTTGTGCGTGCTGACAGCCAACACCTTGAAAGCGTGCTCCGCGGGCGGCGCATACAGCGCCATCAGGTCCTTGACCGCCTCGGGGGCCGCCAGCTCCGCCTTGTTCACCACGACCAGCCCCGGCCGCCGGCTCGTGTCGGCCGGCGGCAATTCATGGCGAGGCACCGAGCACAAGGTCAGGCCGTGCGCCTTGAGCACTGCCAGGGTCAGTTCCACCTGGTCCAGTGTTGCCGCTCCCGCCTCGGCCACGACGGTGACGACATCGCTGTTGCGGAGTGTGCCCATCAAGCCGGCCGGGACGTGGTCGGCTGTGACCGGGGGCGTATCGACCAACTCGATCTGCACGTCGTCCTTGTGCCACATGCCCGGTTGCGGCACCAGGGTGGTGAAAGGGTAGTCGGCCACTTTGGCCTCGGCGTTGGTGGTCGCCGCCAGCAGGCTGCTCTTGCCGGTATTGGGGGGGCCGACCAGCACCACCTGCCCGGCGCCGCCACGGGGAATATGGAACGGGTCCGGGCCTTTGGCGTGGGCCGGCTTCTGTTCTTCCTTGCGGAACTGGCTGAGGCGGCGTTTGAGGTCCGCCTGCATCTTTTCGGTTCCCTTGTGCTTGGGGATGGCGCTGAGCATCTCCCGCAAGGCCGCCTGCCGTTCCTGGTCGGTGGCCGCCTGCCGGTAACGCCGCTCGGCGCGCTCATATTCCGGTGTCAGATTGGCCGGCATAAGCAATCGCAAATATGCGCCCCCCTGCGCCGCCAAGCCCCGCCAAGGGCTCGTTGCGGTTCACGGCAGCGGACGCATTCGGATAGCATGTTCCTCCACAAGACTGTATTGGCCAAGCCAATCTGTGCGGGAAGCCAGGATGGCCACGATGCGCCGGGCCAGAACCGCGGCTGTAGCCGATTGCAGGTGGTCTTGCCTCGGGGTTTTCGGGCCATAGGCCATTGAGGCAGCGGATTGTTAAGTCGAAATAACTGGAAATAGCTGCAAAAACAGCGCTTCGCCGCGATTGGCGGGTTAAGGCGTCATCCGAATAACCTCACGAATTAAGGGCCTGGAGCGAGGAGGTTCGCGGGAAACGAGGAACGCGGATTCAAGCCGGGAGCAGGCGGCTTCCGCCCGGGCGCGCCCCGGCGCGTGCACCCGGGCCAGCACGGAGCCGGCCGAGACTCTTGCGCCGGGCTTGGCCAGCCGGTCCACGCCCACGTCGTAATTGAGGACGGACTCCTTGGTCAGCCGGCCGGCGCCCAGGTCGCGAATGACTTCCCCAAGGATACGGGCGTCACAGCGGGCCACATAACCCGCGCGCGCAGCCGCCAGTTCGCTCGCCGCCGGGGCGGTGCAGTCCAGCGCCAGCTTGCGATGGTACTGCGTCAGATCGGCGCCCTGGGCCGCGAGCATCTCCTCCCATTTTTCGCGCGGTTTGCCGGAGGCCAGGCAGGCCGCCGCCTGCCGCCTGGCAGCCGGGAGCGACTTGGCTTTGCGGGTCTGGACGAGCAGATGCGCGGCGCAGGCCAGGACCAACTCCCGCAGGTCGGCCGGTCCCTGCCCGCTCAAGCAGCGCACGGATTCCTTGACCTCGAGCCAGTTACCCGCGGCCTCGCCCAGCGGCGCATCCATGGCGGTGAGGAGGGCGCGCGTGCGCACGCCGCATTGCCCGCCCAACGTGACCATGGCCCGGGCCAGTTCGCGCCCCCGTTCCAGCGTGGGCATGAGCGCCGCGCCGCCGAATTTGACATCCAACACCAGCGCCGCCAGGCCCTCGGCCAGCTTCTTGGAGAGAATCGAGGCCACGATCAATGGCATGGAAGGGACGGTGCCGGTCACATCGCGCAAGGCATAAAGCGCTTTGTCGGCCGGCGCCAGGCGCTCGGTCTGGCCGCAAATCACGCAGCCGACCCGCTGCACGAGCCGGACGATGCGCTTGGCCGGCAAGGCGCTCTGGAAGCCCGGGATGGAATCCAGCTTGTCGAGCGTGCCGCCAGTGAGGCCCAAGCCGCGGCCGGAAATCATCGGCACGCGAAAACCCAGACAGGCCAGCAACGGCGTGAGCGGCAGGGAGACCTTGTCCCCAACGCCGCCCGTCGAGTGCTTGTCCACCAGCGGACGGCGATCCCTGGGGAAGTCCAGCACCTCGCCGGAGTCGCGCATGGCGAGCGTCAACGCCCTGGTCTCGGACCGGCTCAGGCCCCGGAAACAGACCGCCATCAGGAACGCCGCCATCTGGTAATCGGCAATTTGGCCCTGGGTGTAAGCGGCGATCATTTCCCGAATTTGATTGGGCGTGAGCGGATACCCATCGCGCTTGGCTTCCAGCAGCGGCAGGAAGTTCATCCCTGGCTTGGCCCCAGCTAAAGCCAGGGGGCCTGGAGGTCGGAGAACCGGATTAGAGGCCGCGGCTGGCATGGCGTAGGATTACTCCGCCGCCCAAGCGCTGTAAATGTTTTGACCGGTTGGGCCTTGCCTTGCCCTGCCGCGCGGGAGGGCGGCGCTCCGCTCCGGCTGGGTCGTCACGGCCGGGCGCTCACCCCGTAAACTTCTTGGCCACGAGGCTGGCGTTGTGGCCGCCGAAACCAAACGAATTGTTGACGATCGCGTTCACCTTCATCTGGCGGGCGGTGTTGGGCACGTAGTCCAGGTCGCACTCCGGGTCCGGGACCTCGTAATTGATGGTCGGCGGCACGCAGTCCGACGCAATCGCCTTGGCGCAGACGACCATTTCCACGGCCCCGGCCGCCCCGAGCATGTGGCCGGTGGCCCCTTTGGTGGAACTGACGGCCAGTTTGCGGGCGTGGTGGCCGAAGACCGTCTTGATGGCCTCGGTTTCGGCGATGTCACCCTGGGGCGTAGCGGTGCCGTGGGCGTTGATGTAAGAAATGTCTTGGGGGTTGAGGCCGGCGTTGCGCAGGGCCATGCGCATGCAGCGGGCGGCGCCTTCGCCGCCCGGCGACGGGGCGGTCAGGTGATGGGCGTCGGCGGTGTTGCCGTAGCCGGCGAACTCGGCATAGATGCGCACGCCGCGGGCTTGGGCGTGCGCGAGTTCCTCGAGCACCACGACCCCCGCCCCCTCGCCCATCACAAAACCGTCGCGTTGCTTGTCGAAGGGCCGGGAAGCGCGTTGCGGGTCATCATTGCGCGTGCTCATGGCCTTCATGGCGCAGAACCCGCCGATGCCGATGGGCACAATCGTGGCCTCGGCGCCGCCGGCCAGCATGACCTTGGCATCGCCCATCTTGATGGTGCGCCAGGCCTCGCCCAGGGCGTGGTTGGCCGTCGCGCAGGCCGAGCAGGTGGCAAAATTGGGGCCGCGCAGGCTGTAATAGATCGAGACCAGGCCCGAGGCCATGTTCGAGATGAGCATCGGGATCATGAAAGGGGAGAGCCGCTCCGGGCCGCGTTCGAGCAGGACCTTGTGTTGGTCGGTGGTCGTTCGCAGGCCGCCGATGCCGGAGCCGATGAACACCCCGACCTCATCGCCGTTGACGTGGTTGAGGTCCAAGGCGGCGTCGCGCAGGGCCTGCCAGGCCGCGTGCACGCCGAATTGGGCGAAACGGTCCGCCCGCCGGACCTCCTTGGGGGACGGAAAGGCCGGGGTCGGGTTGAAGTGCTTGACCTCGGCGGCGATCTGGGTCTCGAACGGGGAGGCATCGAACGAGGCGATCTTTTCGATGCCGCACTCCGCCGCCAGGAGGCGGCGCCAAAAAGTCTCCACCTCGTTGCCCAAGGGCGAAACCACGCCCAACCCGGTGATCACCACCCGCCGCTCTGTCCAGTTGCTTGCCATAAACTGAACGGGGCAGCCCAACCTGAAGCCAGGCCAAGCTGCCCCGGCATTTTCAAGGTGCCACTTACTTCTGCTGCAGGTCTTCGATGTACTTGATCACGTCCCCTACGCTCTGAAGCTTCTCCGCCTGTTCATCGGGAATCTCATGGCCAAACTCTTCCTCCAACGCCATGACCAACTCCACAGTGTCGAGCGAATCCGCCCCGAGATCCTCAATGAACTTGGCCTCGGCCGTGACCTGATCCGGGTTCACGCCCAACTGCTCGACGATGATGTCTTTGACTCGTTGCTCAATTGTTTTTTCAGCCATGATGGTCTCCGGTTCTAGTTTTGTTGTGTGTCTATGCTACGCTGGGGGGAGCCGTCAAGTCCTGATTCAAGATATTTTTGCGGCCCCTGCAGGCCCTTTCCCAGGCCCTCTGCCGCAAGCAGTTAGGCCTCAACCCTGCAACCCTGCAACCCTGCAACGCTTCAGCGTTTCCACCTCCTTCCCGGCCTTCTGCCGCAAGGAGTTGCCCCTCCAACCCGCCTCCGTTGCCGGCCCCAACGTGGCTTGAGAAAAGCTCGCGCCAAGGCCTTGCTGAACAAGAACGCCCCTTTCAGGTTGCTGTCGAGCACCGTGTCCGCAGCCGCAGACCGTCGCCCGCCACCCCAACGTTGTTCACCAGGCTGTCCACCCGGCCGCTTTCGGCCAGGATGCGCTCCCCGGCCGCCGCCGCACTCAAGGGTCTGCCGCCGCTTCGGCCACCGCTTCTTGCAGCAGGTCCTCCCGCAGGGCCTGCCCCCTGGCCGGAGTTGCGCCAGGCGCAAGTTCCATCAGCATCTGCTGATCTGGATCGGCCCCTCGCTTGATCTGGCTGTAGTTTGCCGTCGGCCCCTTGGTTCCGAACAGTGATTCCAAACTGGTGCCCTCGCGCGCTTTGGCATAGGCGTTGCGGAAGGCGTCAAAGTAGAGCAGTTTCCAGGATTCCCGGGTGAAGTGCTCCTGGAAAAGCGGTGACTGCATCTTGCGCTCCCAATCCGGCTGGCGCTCCTCAGGCAACACCATGACCTTGGGCAGGGCGGCGGGCAAATTCGAGCCCCGCTGCAGACCGCTGGTCATGGTTGTGGTGCACTCGACCTCAAAGGCGGTGATCACCCTCTGGCCCTTCAACCAGAGCAAATCCATGTCGAGCACGGCGCGGGGATTGGTCACGTCTTCGAGCTGCGCCGGTTTCGCCGTGACGAGTTCCCCCAAACGGACGTCCGGGGCCAGCCCGTTTGCCCGGCGGCCTTGCTCGTTGCGCGCAATCCAAATGTCGTACCCGCGCCCGCGCCCCAGGAGCGCCAACAAGGCAACCATTTCGCTGTGCGAATCCACGCGCCGTTTGATCTCTTCGCGCAGCATCCAGTAGCCCTTCCCCGCTTTGCGCCCATAGATTTCCAGCGCCTCTTTGATGCTCGTGGAATCGGAGGTCAACGAGTTGGGAAATTCGCGGCTCACGGCATCCCACACCTGCGTGAACGTCACCCGTCCGCGTTCGTGCAGGCAGCGATAGACCGTGGCCTCGACCCGTTCGCTCAAGGGCGCTTCCTGCAAACGAGCGACGAAGACCGGGTCGTTGAACCACCACAGTTCGCCCGTTGCACCGCCCAGTCTGGCCTTCACCAGACGAAATTCCCTGCCCACGGATTCCTGCAAGACCTTCTTGACATCCAGGCCGGTGTGCAGGGTCCCAAACAGCCCCATCTTTGCCAAAACCGGGTCCACGAAGTTGTTTAGGATGGCGAAGGGCGTCGGCTCTGCCCGCTCGGCGACGACCTGCCTGCAAGTCTCGAGCACGATGCGGCGGAAGCGCTCCTCCGTGATTTCCTCCAGCCGGCGAACCGCCCTGGAAGCCGGCTTTTCAAATCGTAGATAAAAGTCACCCTGGGCGCTGCCGAACGGCTGCAGCATCGCCTTGGCGGAAACCTGGCCCAGCGGCTGGTGATGGATTTTCTGGTAGTCGAACCCCGCGTAAAAACCCGCCCGCACCGTCGCGTTGCGGACCTTGAAAGTCGGATTGTGGAAAGTCAGCGTCAGGTAACGTTCCGGCCGCAAGACCCGGAAGAAGCCTTTGAAACTGTTGGCGAGCAGCGAGTGATAGACCTCAAACGGCTTGCGCTGGCGCTCATTGCGCACGACCTCATGCGTCAGCAGCTTCCCGGTGTAGCGAAAATCCTCCTTCAGCCATGCGTTCCAAAGATATGACAGCTCGCCGTACTGCACCGAGGCATCATAAGGCGGGTCCGTAAAGATGTAATCCACGCACTCCTCCGGCATCTTTTCCATCAACTCCAGGCTGTCGCCGGTGAGCACGGCGACATCGGCCTTGCCGGCGAGAACTTCGCGCCAGTCCTCGGTCATCTTCACGCCGTCCAGCTCGCGATTGGACTCCTCTTTCGCCTTGAGCAAGCCTTGATGTCCAACGACCGCGCTCGCGAATTTCAACCAGACATTCTGTTCCATGTGTTCCTTGGCGGACCAATAGCTGTGTTGCGTCCAGGTGGAACTGAAAGCCGTCTGGTGATTGCCTTCGCCCGGTTCCAGCGCTGGACACATCCGCGTGCATAGATGAATCATGGAGGTGAAAGCGCCCATCAGGAGCTTGCGCATCTGCGGGCTGCTTTCTTCCTCTATCGCCTCGTGGAGCCACGCCGCCGCCTGCAAATTGCGTGGGGTGAGCAACTGGTCGAGCGACTCATACCGCTCTTTCTTCTTGAAGGGAGTGCCGTCGTCATAGTACAGCCGGTTGTTTGGATACCACTCCGGGATGCGTTTTCTCTCGAGCGCCCGGAGCCTTTCGCTGTCTTCCCCGCGCGGCCGGCATCCGGTTTCACAGCGATGTTCACAGCCCGGACACTTGGGGTAGCGCACTTCCGTCAGTTCCTCCCCCTGCCGCACAAAACACGCGGCAATCAGCGGCGCGCCGCATTTGACACAGTGGACCTCGTAGAGTTTTTCGATCCGTGCCCGAGTGCGTTCCCGCACGCGCTCGAACGCTTGTTGCAAGGCCAGCAGTTTCACCGGCTTGAGCGTCAATTCCGTGATCCGACTGGCGGCGGGATTGAGGTCGCAGACAATGGCGCGGCGACCGTTTCGCACTGCTTCCATGGCCACCACGCCGCTGCCGGCGAACGGATCGAAAACCACCTCCTGCTCGCGCGTGTAATGCCGAATGAACTCCGCCACGACGTTCCACGTCTTGCGCGACCAGTACTTGTGCCAGACGTACATCGCCGTGTGTGGCTCTGGCGGGATTTGGCGGCTCAGGTGCTGGAATCGGCCCAGCCGCACGCGGCTGACTTCATGTTTGGTGAGTTCCTTGGTCTTCATCAGGTGTTGATGTAAAGGTCTTCGGTCAACCGCCGGGCCAGTTCGTAAGCTGCGGCGATCCGGACCACGCGCGCAGTTTTGACGCCGCGCACCTGCGCCAATTCCTCTAGGGGATGTCCCATCAGGCCGGCGAGGGTGCCGAACTTAGCCAGCAATTCCGTCGCACAGTCCAGGGCCGAATAGTTCGCGCCCCCGCTGCCGATGAGAATCGCCAGGATTTCCGCGTCATTGCACGCGCGCGCCCCCTGCTCCACAAGCTTTCGGCCGGGTTTCATTCCGCTCGAATAAAGACCCCAGCCCGAGTCTGAGTCAAGCCGCGCTTTAGGCCAGCCCTTTCACCATCGCCGCCAGGCTCGCCCCATCCGCCGCGTTGAGCACTTGGGCGTCCTTGGCGATCCGTTTCAGGAAACCGCTCAGCGCGGTTCCGGGACCCAGCTCGAGGAAGCGGGTGAACCCCTGGCCCAGCAGATAGCGCATTGATTCTTCCCAGCGCACCGGGGAGGTGACCTGCTCGGCGAGGCGGGCGCGAATGGCCTCGGGACCCAGGTGCGGCTGCGCCGTCACGTTCGAGATGACCATCACGGCGGGCGGCGCCACCGCTACCCGTGCCAGTTCGGCCTCCAACTTCGGCTGCGCCCCGGCCATGAGCGGAGAATGGTACGCCCCGGCCACCGGCAGCGGCAGCGCGCGGCGGGCGCCTCTGGCTTTGGCCAGTTCGCAGGCCTGCGCGATCCTGTCGGCCGCGCCCGAAATCACCAGTTGCCCCGGGCAATTCAGGTTGGCCAGCACCACCCCCGCTTGCGCGCAGACCTGGCGCGTCGCCGCCTCGTCCAGCCCAATGACTGCCGCCATGCCGCCACGGGTCGCTTCGCAGGCCTCCTGCATGAACCGTCCGCGCTGCCGCACCAGGCGCAAACCGTCCTCGAAGCCCATCGCCCCGGCGGCGGTCAACGCCGTGAACTCCCCCAGCGACAATCCCGCCGTGGCCTGAAAGTCCAGGGCCGGCGCCCGCTCCCTGAGCAACTGGAAGGCGACCCAGCTCACCAGGAAAATGCCCGGCTGCGCGTTCTCCGTCCGGGTCAGTTCACCTTCCGGGCCGTTGAAACAAACGGCGGCCAGGTCATAGCCGAGCGCCGCATTGCCGCGCTCGAACCAGACCCTGGCCGAGGGAAAACTCTCCGCCAGGTCCCTGCCCATCCCGACCGCCTGCGCGCCCTGTCCTGCAAATAACAATGCCGTCTTGCTCATGCTCGTCCGCTGCCGTCCAGACTAACCAAAAACCTCCGGCGCCTTCAAGCGAATGCGGTGTGGGGCCTTCGCCGCGGCCCACGGCTCCCAGCTCAAGTACGTGGTCGCCCGGATCATCCAGGCGGCGGCTCCGGGAACAAGAAACCGCCAAAATTCGCCAATCCAGCCAATCCAGCCAATCCAGCCAATGGAGCATTTGACATCCCGCCGCCTCACTCGAATGACAAATTACCATTACTCAATGACCAATCCTCAATGAACCGCCGCCCCTGGCGGCGTCAGGCGTGGCGGTTCAATGGCAATTGAGTATTGAGAAATGGTAATTTGTCATTGAATCCCGATTCCAAATCGGGAGGGGGCGCACCACGTAACGACCTGGAAGGCGTAAAGAACGCGGTAGTCCCGATTCGGAATCGGGATTCGGAGCCGCGCGGCTGCGTGGACGCGTGTAGCGGGGCGGGGTAAGAGCGCCCGCACCCCACAGGCATGGGCCGCCCCTGCGGACCTGGGACGTGTTCCGCCGGCCGGGATTTTCGTGGACGAGGCCAAGGCCCCGGGCGCGCGGGCCAAGTTGGCCGCCAAACAAGGCGGACAGGACCCTTCTTACTTCCTCTGGTAGGTGCCCATGAATTGGGTCTGGGCGAGAAGATGGTTTGCCATGGCGCGCTCGACGTCCTTCTTGGTTGCGCCGGGCTTGAGCCCGAGGGGCCTGTCGAGCGCATAGAGCTTAAAGAAGTAGCGGTGCGCTTTGCCCGGCGGCGGGCTGGGGCCGCCATAGCCCAGGAGCCTGAAGTCGTTGAGGCCCTGCTTGGCGCCGCCTGCAAGGGCCTGAGTTTTCGGCACGTCTTCGGACAACTCGGCGACGCTTGCCGGCAAATCATAAACGACCCAGTGGACCCAGGTGCCGACCGGCGCATCCGGGTCGTCCGCGATCAAGACCAGGCTCTTGGCCTCGGCCGGCACGCCGCTCCACTTGAGCGGCGGAGACACGTTCTTGCCGTCATAGGTGTATTTGGCGGGGATCGGTGCCCCATTGGTGAATGCGGTGCTGGTTAATTGCATATTGCCCTTTCCTTTTGCTTCGGCCGCGCCCAAGCCGGCGACAGCCTGGCCGAGGGCGAAACAGAAAACCGCCCCGGCTGCCAGCAGGCGCGCGCGCCCACTCGATGTGTTCATGGGGGGACTCTACCCGAGGCCTGCCGGGACGACAATAGGGAACAATCGGCCAGGGCGACCCAAAGCCCGTGCCAGCTCTCCATGAACCGGGAGGTAGTGGGGCAGGCGTCCCGCCTGCCATGGGGGCGTCTCACCCTTGAAACCAACGCGGGCGAGACGCCCGCGCCGGCAGGCGGGACGCCTGCCCCACTGCCCCTGCCGCTCGGTTCATGGTTCCTATGCGCGTCCGGTTTCGGAGGTGGCAGGTGCCGAGGAGCCCGCTTGCGTTTCGGGCCCGATTGCCGGATATTTTACCGCGTGCAATTGACTGTGGCCGAACTTACCGACCGGCTGGTGGCCTCCTATGCCGAGGCCGGCGGCATCAACCATTTGGACGGCAAGAATCTTCCGTCGAAACGGGCCATCGCCCTCATCACCATGGACCTGATGCGGCTGCTGTTTCCGGGTTTTTTCGACGGGCAACTCGTCCATTCGTCGAGAATCAAAACGGAAACGTCCGCCCTGGTGGCGGCGGTGCTGGCGAACCTGGAAGCCGAAATCCGCAAGAGCCTGCAATACAGTCCGCCCCCCGGCCTGCCGCAAGAAAAAGTGCGGCCGATGGCCCGCGCTTTGACGGTCGAGTTCCTGGCCGGCCTGCCGCGGGTGCGAGAGTTGCTCCAGACCGACACCGAGGCGGCCTACAACGGCGACCCGGCGGCGCTGAGCAAAGAGGAGGTGATTTTGGCCTACCCATTCATCGAGGCGATTGCCGTGCAACGGTTGGCCCACCAGTTGTATCGCCAGCGCGTGCCCCTCATCCCCCGCATTATGACCGAGTGGGCCCACACGCACTCGGGGATGGATTTGCACCCGGGCGCCAAGATCGGCTCACACTTCTTCGTGGACCATTGCACCGGCACGGTCGTGGGCGAAACCGCCGAGCTCGGCAGTCATGTCAAGATGTACCAGGGCGTGGGCCTGGTCGCCAAATCTCTCTCCGCCGGGCAGAAACTCCGGGGCCAGAAGCGCCATCCCACCATCCAGGACCGGGTGACGATTTACGCCGGCGCCACCATCATGGGCGGTGACACCGTGGTGGGCGAAGGGAGCACCATCGGCGCCAACGTGTTCCTCACCGCCAGCGTGCCGCCCAACTCGCTCGTGGTCCAGGAAGCCGCCAACGTAAAGGTCCTCAGCAAGCGGGACCGCGCCCAATAGCCGGTCGACCTGCGCGCGTGAGCGAGAACATTGCCAGGACTGGCTCCATGCGCGCGGGCAACAACGGCGGGGGATTTGCGGCGAGAGCCGGACGCGGTGCAACGCGTCCCTGCCGGGCGATGCGCGCGCGCCGCAAAGGCGGGAGATGCATTGGGGCGCTGGCCCTGGTCGCCTGGCTGGGGAGCACCCAGGCGCCGGCGGCCGATTTTCGCATCAGCTCTTTCAACCAGAACGGCCTTTTGAGCTGGACCAATGCCTTTCCCAGCGGCGTTTGCACGATCGAAGCGGCCGACGCGCCGAACGGCCCCTGGCAGCCCCAACTCAATACCTTCACCACCAGTTCCACAGGCCAGGCCGCCTTCGCCAAAGCTCCGCAGAATCGGTTCTATCGGCTCCTGGCCGTGGACCTCTCGCCCGGCAACCCAAACGGCTTCGCCAACTTGACCCGTGCCTACGGCCGGCTGCGCACCATTGCCGGAAACGGCGGCGGGTCCCTCGACGGCGTCAATTACTGGCTAAGCAACTTCGAAGGCGGCTTTGCCACCAACGCGGCGCTCTCCCGCCCGCACATGGCCACGGCCGACGCCGCGGGCAACGTCTTCATCGCCGACAAGAACAGCCATGCCGTGCTCCAGGTGACACCCGACGCGCGCATCCACACCGTGGCCGGCCTGCACGCCCCCGGCAACGGCCCGGACGGCCCGGCGCCCGGCACGAGCGTGGCCCTCAATTCGCCCAATGGCCTTTGGCTCGGCGCCGACGGCACCGTCTATGTGCTGGACACGGGCAACGGCAAAGTGCGCTGGCTCGATTCCAACGGCCTGCTGACCACCCTCTTCACCTCCCCCAAGGGCATCAACGGCGGCCGCGGCCTATGGGTCAAAGACGACCGCACGCTCGCCTACTTCGACAGCGGCTCGCATGTGAAAAAGTGGACGCCCGGCGGCGGCATCCAGAGCGTGAACCTGGGCGACTTCAACGATTTGGGCAACTTCATCGTCAACCCCGCCGGCGACCTCATCGTGACGGATCACGGGGCCAATCAAGTTTATCTCCTGCTCACCAGCGGCGCCAATCCCGGCAGCAGCACCGTGCTCTTCGGCAACGGCATGACCGGCCGGGCCGTCGACGGCACCCCCGCCCTCAGCAACGTGCTTTACGGCGTGCGCGGCGTTTGGCCCGTCCCCACGGGCGGCCACCTGCTGGCCACGCAGGAAGGCAGCCAGGTGCTCTACATTGACCCGGCAGGCATCCTCCACATTCTCCTGGATGGCGCCGCGGGCTTCCACATGGGTGACGGCCAATGGTTTTATCTGCCGGGGTTCAAAATCAGTGAAGCCCGCAGCGTCACTATGGATTGCCGGGGGAATATTTTGATTGTCGAAAACGACCGCGGCTACGTCCGGCAGGTGGACTTTCTGCGGCTGGACCCGTGAACGCTGCAAACGGCTCTGCCCGGCGGAACCCTCCTCCGCCCCGGGCCAACCTGTAATGCCGATGAAGATATGGAGCGAGCCCTTGAACTGATTCCCCCTGAACATCTACGCTGACGCAGATGTGCTGGTGGCTTGGGAAAAAGGGCAATTCGATCTGCCGGCCTGGCCCGAGCAGCGCCCGCAGGACACGGCTATGTTTCCGGCAACCGTCTGGCCGCTACTCCTCTATGGAACCTTTGCCTGTGACCCGCCGCGCGATGAGTTCATTTGTGCGGCTGGTTTATGATTTCGATGATTCTCTGTAATGCGGCCTGCTGCGCGGGGTTCGTAACGTAAGGCTGCAAATCGGGGCCAGCCCTCGGCTCCTTCCCACCGTTTGCCAACCTGTACGCCTGGATAACTGGTTCGAGCGCAGTTTTCAACTCCAGACGCTCCGTCTCCTCCTTTGAAGGCTTCTCCTCATACCCGTACGGATGGTACGGCCCCCCGCCACCGCTGGTGGGGCTATCGACGACATGGCGATAGTCGAACTCCGGGTCCACTGCTGATTTCTCCGTTAACACCCTGTCGCTCGCGGACTCTCGACCAGGGAAAGCCGCCGCCGTTGAAACGATTTCCCACCGTTCCAAGAGCGCACGGTCGACCGGAGGGTCAAAATAGGCCTCGAGTTGGAAAATGTCGTCCGGCCATTGTCCATTGTTCGCCTGCATGTATTTGCCCAAGGGACCGCCGAGTTTCCCGGCGAATTTGCTGCCACCACGGTCGCGAAGCTTGGCCAGGGCTTTGCGATAATCGGTATCGGTTTCGAGTTTTGTATTCGCTGCCACTTCGACCCAATCAAGGTCTTCCAGGAACTGAAGTTCTGGAATTTTGGCCTGTGGCGTTTCTTCGAGCCGTTGCTTGAGTTGGTTGATGCGTTTGAGCCACAATCTCACTGCTAATTCCGTCGGGTCCCCCGAATCACCCACCCCCGGCTGCGCCGATAGTTGCGACCTGCTCCGCAACCTCTGACTTTGCTCACGGAAAACGGCCATTTCGCCCAACGCATCGTCGCGTTCGCGGGTCAGTTGCTGATTTTGCTCCGCCAGTGTGACTTGCTGTTGCTGAAGCGTTTGAAGCTGGTCGCTCAATCGTGATGTTCGGCGGGCCTCGTGGATTCCTGTCCCGATTGCGGCGGCAAGCGTCACGCCGATCAGGGCTTTCTGTATCGTGCTCATGGCAATTATTTTCGTGGCTGCAATGGCAGTGGGAGGGACGGCTGTGGCCGCGATGGCGGCGGTTGAAATCGTAGCGACTAACCCGGCCGGCGCAGCCTGGACGGCGCTGGCTGAAATCGCTACGGACAGAGCGGCGGCGGTTGTCGTAATGCCCCGGCGGGCGAGGAGGTCGCGCAGCTTTTCCACGGCGCGTGAAACTCGCTTTTGAGCAGCGTCATCGCTGATGCCCAGCGCCACACCCACGGCCCGAAAATCCTGGTTCTTGAAGAAGCGGAGGAGCAGGGCGTCGCGGTCCTCCTCCCCCAGACTGGAAATCGCCTCGTCCAGCAGGGGCCGGACACGTTCCCAATCCAGCGTCACCTCCGATCCGGGGTTCGCAGGTTCCAGATGTTCCATAGCTTGCCTTTCCCTCGCTTGGCGTCGCTGGTCGTAGCGTATGACGTTGAGGGCCGCCAAACGGGTGCTCCTGTAAAGCCAGCCGGCTAGCGATGCGTCTGGCGGAAGCTTGTCCGCCATTGGCCGAGCCTTGCGGGCGAGGTCGATGAAAACGCTTTGGGCGATGTCGCGGGCCAGGTCGGGCGAATCAACCTGCCGCGCGGCAGCGGAATAAACCAGGTCCGCGTGACGCGCCACAATCTCGCCAAATGCCGTCTCCGAGCCTTGCTGGGCGTATTGGCGAACAAGCTGCGCATCCGAGTGATGTTGCATCTCACTTATTAAACAGCCGCGCCTGGCACAATCCGACGATTTTTTGCCATTTTCGTGATTTCCGCGCGTGGCTCCTTGGGACAATCGCCGAACCGACGCTTCAATCCCCATGTCCCGTCGGTTGGAGCTCCGCCGTGCTGAGCCTCGGCGGCTTCTGCCGCCCGGCCCCAACCGAACACTCACGGTTTACCTGCCCTGGGCAGTGAGGCTTTGGACCCGGTAAAGGCGCGTCTTGGTTCTCAGGAAAAGGGCCTTGCCCGCCACCGCCGGCGAAGCCATGAAACCGCTGGCCAGTGTGTTCGTGGCCAGCGCCTCGAAGCTTCTGCCGGGTTTGAGCACGGTTGTTTTTCCCTGCTGATTGAAGAAGTAGAGCCGCCCATCGCCGTAAATGGGCGAGGCCGCATAGTTGCCCGGAATCCGCGAGCGCCAGACCTGCTTCCCGGTCGCCGCTTCCAGGCACGTGAGCGAGCCTTCATCGCTCACCATATAGATCAGGCCGTCCACCAGCACCGGGGAGGCGGTCTTCGGCACCGCCGAATCGAACCGCCAGGCCACATGCGTATCGGTAACGTCGCCCTGGCCGTCGATGCGGACCGCCAGCAACTCCGTCTTGCCGCCAAAGCCGGAGCTGATGAAGGCCAGGCCCTGGTCGTAAAGCGGGACCGGCGCGGCCGACCAGGCGTCATAACGAACCCGCCAAAGCTCGCGTCCGGTCCGCGGGTCGTAACCGTAGGCCGCCTTGGCGCCCGCGCTGAGCATTTGAACCTGGCCGCCGGCCTTGACGATCAGCGGCGTGCTATGGGCCTTGCGCCGATCCCCCTCCCTGGTCATCTGGTCTGGAATGTCCTCGTCGTTCCACGCGACCGAGCGATTGGTCTTCCAGACGGTTTGGCCGGTCCGCTTGTCGAGCGCGGCCAGGTACTGAACGTCCACCCCATCCATGGTGAGCACCAGGAGGTCCTCGAACAGAACCAGGGATGAGGCCGGACCGCGGTAATGGCGGCAGGGCAGGTCTTGCCGCTTCCACAGGACCCTGAAATCAGTGGTGTCCAGGCAGGCGGTCCCGTAGCTCCCGAAATGCACGTACACCCGCCCAGGTTCAATCGCCGCCGAAGGCGTGGCATAGCAATTCACGCCGTTGCCCAGCGGTTCCGGCCTCTCGCAATGAAAGAGCCTCTCGTTGAAACGCACCTCGCCCGTCTCCGCGTCCACGCATATCGCGTAGAAGTCGTGGCCCTCGAGCTCGGCGGTCGTCAGCCAGACCTGCCCGCCCATCACCACGGGGGTGGACCAACCGCGATAGGGAATTTCAATTCCCCATTTGACGTTTTCGGTCTCGCTCCAGTTAAGCGGAAGCCCGACTAGGGTGTGGTCGCCCGGCGCCGAAACATGCCCATCGCCCCAGGGCCCGCGGAACTCCGGCCACTCCGCCCGTGCCCTTTCCAGGCCGCCGGCCAACAGGAGCAGCAGCACCACCCGGAGGCCTCCCAGCCGAAGGCCTTGACCCGTTAAATGACTTAAATGAGGAAAGAGCGCACGGGAATTTGCCCAGACTGTGCAAATGCCGCTGGACCATAGCATATTCGCCCTGCCCAAAGGGCCCCAGGGATTCGAGACTTCGGTCTCAAGTTTCATGGCGCCAGCATATTCAAGTTGCAGGCTCAAGTCACGCCTTCAGATGGCTCGGCGTTTCATTGAGGATTTGGCAAATCCAGGGGATTGGAGTATGTGATCGGGCCATGACCGCCAGCGTGCGCTTTTGGGCCTGGACCACTGTGCTGGGTATTGCCGTGCGCGCGGACTGTCGCGCGGCCGGCGTCCCCGCCCCGGCAGAGGCGCCCGCCCGCGCCGCACGGCAATTGGTGCGGCGCGTGCTGCCGGCCCATGCGAAATCGTTCATCCTCGAGACCATTCCTGCCGACGCGGGCCGCGATGTATTCGAGATTGAAAGCCGGCGCGGAACGGTGGTTCTGCGCGGCAACAGCGGGGTTGCGCTCGCCTCGGCGCTGAATTGGTATTTGAAATACTATTGCCACTGCCATCTTTCGCTCAAAACCCGGCAGTTGGCCCTCCCGGACCCGCTGCCCACGGTTGAGCCCAAGGTCCGGCGCGTGAGCCAGGATCGCTGGCGCTATTTCCTGAACTACTGCTGTTTTGGATACTCGCTGCCCTGGTATGACTGGGCCCAATGGGAACAGCTCATTGACTGGATGGCACTCAACGGGGTCAATGCCCCGCTGGCGGTTACCGGCCAGGAGGCCGTCTGGCGCGCCGCCGCACGACGCCTCGGCTTCACCCCAACGGACCTGCGCCAGTTCCTGCCGGGGCCGCCCTACCTGCCCTTCGGCTGGATGGGCTGCTTGGACGGCTGGGGCGGGCCGCTGCCCAAGTGCTGGATTGACCGCCACGCCGAGCTCCAAAAGAAAATCCTCGCCCGCGAACGCGCCCTCGGCATGACACCCGTCCTCCAAGGGTTCACCGGCCACGTTCCCCCCGCGACTCGCCAGCGGTTCCCCGCCGCCCGCCTCCACACCGTCCACTGGGCCGAATGGGACACCCTGTTGCTCGACCCGCTGGACCCGCTCTTCAGCCGGTTCGCGGCGGTCTTCCTCCAAGAGCAACGGCGCCTCTTCGGCACCGATCACCTTTATGCCGCCGACACTTTCATCGAAATGACCCCGCCCAGCGGCGACACGAATTTCCTCGCCGCTACAGGCCGGGCGATCTACCAGGGCCTCGCCCAGGCGGACCCGCAGGCCATCTGGGTCCTGCAAGGCTGGACCTTCTTCAACCAGGCCCAATTCTGGACCCAGCCGCGCATCGCCGCCTTCCTGGATGCCGTGCCCGATGCGCACATGCTTGTCCTCGACCTCTTCTGCGACGTCACCCCGGTCTGGAACCAAACCCGCGCCTTCTGCGGCAAACCCTGGCTCTGGTGCGCCTTGCAGAACTTCGGCGACTGCGTCTATCTGGGCGGCGCCCTCAGCCGGATTCATACGGACTTGCCCGCCGCCCGCCGCGACCCGCTCGGCGCCCGGCTCAGCGGCATTGGCTTTGTCAACGAAGGGCTGGACTACAACCCGGTGGTCTTCGACTTTCTCCTCGAGCAGGCCTGGCGCCCGGAACCCCTCGAGCTGGCGCCCTGGCTGGACGACTACTGCCGTCGCGCCCACGGCGCGCGCAACGCCGACTCCCTGGCGGCCTGGGCCATTCTGAAAGACACCGTCTTCACCGGCCAGCATCAAGTGACGCCCGCCTATACGCTTGCACCCTCGCTGCGCCCCGCGGGCGCTCCCCCCTACAGCAATGAGCGGCTCCTGCAGGCCTGGCGCCATCTGCTCGCGGCCGCAGCCGTGGCCGGCCCCTCCGACGCTTTCCGTTTCGACCTCGTCAGCGTGACCCGTCAAGTACTGGGCAATTACTCAGCCGACTTGCAGCGCGAGGCCATTGAAGCCTGGCGGGCCAAGGACCGCCCAGCATTCCAAGCGGCTTCGCAACGCCTCTTGGACCTCATCCGCGACCTGGATGAACTCCTGGCCACGCGCCCCGAGTATCTCCTGGGCCGCTGGCTCGCAGACGCCAAACGCTGGGGGGCGAATCCGGAGGAGCGGGACCGGCTCCAGTGGAATGCGCGCCGGGTCATCACCTTCTGGGGCCAGCAGCCCCTCATCCGCGATTACTCCCGACGCCAGTGGTCCGGAATGTTGGCCGGCTTCTACCTCAAGCGCTGGGAGAAATTCTTCCAGGCCCTGGATTCAGCCCTCGCCACGGGGGCGGCCTTTGACGAACGGGCCTTTGACCAGGCCTTGCAGGAGTGGGAACGCCGATGGGCCGCCCAACATGAATCCTACCCCGCCAGCCCGCGGGGTGATGCCCTGGCCGTCTCGCGCCGGCTTTGGGACAAATACCAGCGGCCGCTGGCGCGCTCGCTCGAAGCCGGCGCGCCGGAATCCGTCCCCGCCAATTCGGTTCTGGCTCCGCCGCGCTCAAGGTCTGCCCTTTTGAGTCCGAAAATCGGTAGTGCTACTCGAACCGTACCTTGAGTGTGGCCGGCGCAAACGGTTTGAGCGGCGCCACAACCGTCTTCCCGCGAGCTTCCTGCTTGGCTGCGTTGGCCTCGACCAGGTCGCAACTGAACGTCTCGCTGGCCGGCCTGGGCAAGGTCAGTTTCACCTTGCCGCCCGCGCCCGCGAAATCGCAGACCCGGAAGACAAATCCCTTTTGGTCTTCGGCTTGCTTGAAAGCCAGCAACGGCAAGCCGACCGGTTCGAGGCCCAGCAACTCTCCGGCCGGGGCCGGCAGCACTTCCCGGCGCGGGCCCGTCCCCCGCTGCGCCACCGGCGGCGAAAACATCTCCCAGCCGCGCATGACCGCGTCGCCCCGCGCGAAGCCGCCCCGCATCGAGGTGAGCGAAAAGCGGAAGACGTGCCGCCCACCCTGGCTGGCCTTGTAGTTGGTGTGCCAGTAATTGTTCATCACGTAAGCAAAAACGTGTGCCCGCTTCAGCGCGAGCTGGCGCGGCCACGTCGAGCCGGTCAGGCCGCCCAGGGTGACCAGGGGCGTATCCAGGGGCGAGAGCACTACTGTGGCCTGGCCGTCCGAGGCCGCCAGCCAGCGCTGCACGGCAAACCAGCCCCGGCAGGCTGAGGGGTGCTGGTCTTTGAGCGGCTCGGTGATGGCATCCGGATACTCGAGCCACAAACCGCCGCCGCCCAATTCGAGCGCGAACGGAAAGGCGATATAGACGGCCTCTTTGGCGTTGGTTTCCTCTTTGTCGAATTGGCAGGTGAGCTCAATCCGTTTGAGCCCCTGGTAGAGGCGCACCCGCAAAACAATCTCCGGGAGCTTTTCACCTTCCGCTCGGCTCTCCAATTCCCCGAAGACAGGCCCGTTGTGTTGCTCCACCCGCACGGCCTGCTGCCGGTGCACGGTGAACTTTGGCGGCGGCAACCCCTTTAAGTCCGAATGCACCGCGTAACTGCCCTCCCCGCCGCTCACGTAAAGCATCTCGCCCAGGGCATATTCGCTTTGCGCATCCACCAATTCACGCCCCGTTTCCTTGTCGAAAATGGATTTCACCCCGCCGGTCTTCGCATCGAGGCTCACCCGGTAAAACTCGTTCTCCATCTGGCCCTCGGCAAACCGGACGGCGTCCTTGCCAGGCCCGGCCGAGGCCACCTGGCGATAGCTGCGATAGCCAACCGAGGGCAGGTCCGCGGCGATAAAGCAACACCCGCCTTCGGGCAGCGCCTGGCACGGCAGCTCCTGTTTCGTCTGCCGGTCCTCAACGGCCCCGGTCGCTTCGGTCACCACCACGTCTTTGCGCGGCCAGGCCAGCGGATTAAAAACCACCAGGTCCGCCGCCGGGGCCAGGGCGGCCAGCCGGGTCATGCCCTCAGCCAGCAACTGACGCGAGGCGGCATCGGCCTTGCGCGCAAACGAGCTTTTGACCTCCCACTGGCTGCGCGTCTGTTCGGAGTGCGGTTCGGAAAGGCTGCACCATGCCCCCCAGGTATGCTCGTCGTAGAGCAGCACATTCCGCCACAACTCGTCGAACTCCGATTTCGGATAATTCGCTCCGCCCAGCACTGCGGCCAGCGAATGCAGCATCTCGGCCGTGACCGCACGCTCTTCCGCCCGCCGGCAAAGGGCTGTTTCCAGCGCGCTGGAGCCCGCGCCGTCTTCCCACCACGCGCCGAAGTCGGCCTTGAGCACGGGAATTTTCGCGGCGAAATTCTCTTCGACGTAGCGGAAGAAATCTTCCGGCCGCCCCAGGACCAACTTGGGATATTCCCATTGCGCATTCCATTTTTCGACCACTTCCGGCAGCCAGGGCGCCACCCCCTGGTTATCGCCGAAGGCGCCGTTGACCAGCACGGCGTCGTAGGGATAGCCGGGGTTGTCGTGGGCCGCCAAAAAACCGGGCAACCGCTCGCCGGCTTGGTCCACCGAGGAGAGCAAGCCGCCCGCCATGGCGTAGCCGCCGGCCACGTGGCTCAGCACGCGCGAGCCATCGGGGCCTTCCCAATAGAACGGATTCTTTAATCCCTGGGTGGCGTAAGGGGCGCGGTCGATGTTCACGCCCTCGATGAAGTACTTGATGCCGGCCTGGGCCAGCACCATCGGCAGGCTGCCGATGGCGCTGGGCACGTCATCCAGAATCACCGACGTGAAATCGAATCCGCCCTGGTTGGCCAGGTTGCGCGCACAAAGCGTGGCGCGGTTCAACGCCTCGTGCGAACACAGCCCCGTGAGCATGTTCCCGAAAAGGGCCGACAATCCCATGCGGCCTTCGCGCAGGCGCCGGAAAGCCGCCTCGGCCTGCTCGGGATGCGCCCGCAAAAAGCAGTCCAATTGCCAGAAGGTTTCGAAATCCCAATTGAAAGACGGATGCGCTTCGGCCAGGGCCAGCGCCTGCATCGTGTTCTCAGCGTGCCGCGCCATGACCCGCTCCTGGAAATCAGTGTAACCAATGTCCGTGTGCACCGTCGGCACGATGAACACACGCCACTTTCGGGTTGGCGCCAGGGTGGCGGCGGCCTTGAGCTCCTGGCCGCCGCTCTTGAGGCCCACTTCCACCGCCGTCGGCTGCTCTACCTCGGGCAGGGCGAGGGACAACTCGTTGTGGCCGAAACGCAGCTCCAGCTTTTCCCCGCCGGCGTTGGTTCCCGCCTTCCAAGCAATGGACGCCGACTCGCCCGCGTTGGCCAGATTCTCCACCGAAACTTTCACCACGCGCCGCAGGCCTTCCGCCGAACGCTTCAACCACGGCAGCGCCTCGACCCGCAATTGCACCGGCTCGGCCGGGGCCGCCGCGCCGCTCTCCAGTCGCACGTCGTCATAAATGGCCCAACTGCCCTGCTCGTTAATCAAGGTGATGGTGTTGGTCCCCGCCTGCAAAAGCGCCGAGGGGAAAAGCTGCGCCAGCGAAAAGTGCTTCCCCGCTTTGAAATTGCTCAGGGTCTCATCGCCGTGGCCGGGTGGAAGTCGGAATCTTAGCGACGTGCCGTTGATGGCGATGGCCAAGCCCGGCGGCAGCCCGGCGTGCGTGTCCACAAAGTCCACCACCAACTGGTAATACCCGGCGGCGACCTCCGGCAGGTCAAAGATGATCTTGAAGGCGTGCGGCCGGCCCCCGGCCCAGGAGTCAGCCGGCCCCGGGTGGATCCAGGGCCAGTCCTGTTTGGCCTCGCTCTTGCCCACCACGAACTCGACATCGTGCGGAAAAGTCTGCGCGTAAGCCGCATAATTTCCCGCCAGCGCAAATTCGCGGCAATCACCATCCGCCACGCCGATTTGAAACACGCTGGTTGCGGGCGCAGACGCTTTGTCCTGGGCCGGAGCAGCATAACTCCAGCCCAGGCAAACCAAACCGAGATAAATAAGTCTTTTCATGCGTTTCACGCCTTCTGGCCTCAGCCGCCTCCATGGTTTTGCTCTCTCGCTGCCGGATTCCACCCCTGCGTCCAGCTCGCTCCCTCGACGCTCGACGCCCGGTACTCGACACCTGCCTGCCCCTGCACCTGGAAACCGGTATAATTCTTGCCCGGCGCCTCGGCTTCTTCAGCGGTCAGCCCTTTTTGCCAGTGATGCTCGTCTTTGGCAAGCAACTTGCCCGCGGGTTCCGAAGCGGCTTGAGGGCTTTCCGGCCTTTGCGAATGGCGGTGGCGAAAGCGCGCCGGTTACCAGAGTCGCACGCGGGCATAGCTCATGGTCAGCGGCGCGCTGGCGCGCTGGCCCAGGAGTTCGAGCGTGTTCGAGGGCGGCGAGCCGCCCCGCACGCCGGCCGTGAAATAGGAAGTAAAAGGCTGCTTGAACGGGACCCTGACCGGCGCGCCGCTCTCGCCGTCAGGCAGCAGCTCCAGCAGCCGATTCTCCGACACCGCCTGGCCGCTGCCATCACTGCCCTGAACATAGAAGATGAGGAAAAGACGGTTGTCCGGCGTGACCTGGAAGCGAGGGGCGGAAGGGATTTCGTTGGACTTTCCCTCTTCAGCGACCAGGAGGGTGCGGCGAGCGGCGACTTTGCCTTCGCGCACAACGGCGTAGTTGAGGGCTTGGCTTTGTTTGGCCTCGGGAAAGAACTTCTGGCGCAGCCGTTCGTCCAGGGCGCGCTCGGTCCAGACGATGTGCGCGGCGCCATCGGGCGCCACCCAAAGGTCGCCAGGCGAAATCCAGCCGCAGGTCCGGTCGCGGCTGGCGATTTCGAGCCAACTGCGGAACTTGTCCCGGGTGATGTCCGGCGTCCAGGTATAAAAGAGCCGGCGGAAATCGTAGTCCCAGTCCCGGCCGGTGAGTTGCTTTTTGTAGGCGCGCCATTCGGGGTAGGGCTCGATGATATCGCTGACGCCGCAAAAATGCACGGCGCGGCTTTTCAGCGCGACATCCGGGTAGCAGACGCGGATGGGTTCGGGTTTGGGGTAGTCCGAGCCTGCTGGCCAGACCAATTGGCCCTGGGCCGCCCACTGGCCGGCGCGGTCCCGCAAGGTCCATTCCGCCCGCGTGTAACCGATGTTCTGGAAGAGGACCAACTCGCCGCCCGGTCCATCGGCGGCGAAACTGCGATATGAGTGCTCGGTAAAAGCCGGGCTTCCGTCCCAAGCCGGCAGGAGGCGTCGGGCGGGGGTCTGGGCGTCTTTGGCGGAGAATTGGAGGAGCTCGGGCCGCGCCGGCCCGCCGTAGGTGTTGGTGGGGGTGAGCGTCGGGTTGACGGACAGGAACAGTTGGCCGTCGGGAAAGCCGGCCAGCGGGCAAGGTTCCCGGGTTCGGCCGGTGCCATCCACCTGCGCGAGTTGCCAGCCGGCGCTGGTCCGCTGGAAGAGCAGCCAGCGGCAGTTGTTCAGGGGCTTGAGGCCTTTGAGGGTTTCCAGGCCGCTGGCCAAGAGTTGGCCGCCGCTGCGGACCAGGCAAGTGGACCCGCTGCACCAGAGCGGGCCGGCGCCGTTATCGGCGGGGGCGTAAGTGTAAACGTCCTCCTCGACCTCGACCACCGGCTGCAAAGCCGGGGCGGAGCGGACGGTTCCGCCGCAAAGGAGCAGCAGCGCAAGGCACACAGGAGCGATGCTCGGGCGGAGGTGGGCAGTCTGCATAGCCTGCAACATGGAGTCTGGTTCAGAGCCGAACCCCGCCTTCCTTCATTTTGGGCGCAAGCGGATGAGCACCACGCCGTGGCGGGGCACGGTGGCTTGGAACTGGTCTTCGTAACTGCCGAGGTCTTTCTGCCGCCAGAGGTCGCGCAGGTCTTGTTTGCCGGTGAGGCCGAGGTCGGCCCATTTGGCGACGACCGGGGCGGGCATTTCGCCGCGGTTAAACAGGCCGACGGCCTTGGCGCCGTCTTCGAGGTCCCTGGCCCACACTTCGCAGTCGTCCGCGCTGGCCACCCGCCGGCCGGGTCGGCCCAGCGGGTCCTGGTCCACGTCCAGGACCTCGTCATTGGCCAGGAGGCTCAGGGTGAACTCGTCCAGGCGGGTGATGTCGCCGCTCAAGATGAGCGGGGCGGCCACCAGGCACCAGAGGGAGACATGGGTGTATTGTTCGTTGGGGGTGAGGGGGGTGGGTGCGGTTTGGCCTTTCCAGTTGCTCAAGTAGCCGAGCAGCAGGTAATCCGGGTCGTTCCAGCCGCCGGGGCCGCCAAACTTGTGCAGTTGGTTCCGGGCATACACATCGAAGCCGTCGCGGAACAGGGCCAGGGGGATGCCTTCAAACGACCCGCCCAGGTCCCCGGCGGTGCGCCAACTGTGGCCGCCGACTTCCTTGCCCCAGGTCCAGACGTTGCCCATGCCGTATTGGCACAGGTTCAGCACCAGGTCACGGTCCTGCCGGCGCAGGAGGTCGCCCACCAGGCGGTAAGGTTTCTGCAATTCGGCTAGGCTGTTGCCTTTGGCCTTTTCGCCGTAGGAGCACCAATCGTACTTGAGAAAGTCGAAGCCCCACTCGACGAAGCGCTGGACGTCGAGTTGTTCGTGCTCGAAGGCGCCGACGTGGCCGCCGCAGGTGAGCGGCCCGGGCGAGGTATAGATGCCGGCTTTAAGTCCCTTGGCATGGATGTAATCGGTGAGGGCCTTCATGTCGGGGAAACGGCGGTTCGGGTTGACCTTGCCCTGGGCATCGCGCGGTTCGCCACCGAGGGTCGCGTCGTTCGCGCCGGCTTTCACCGCCCAGCAATCATCGATGTTCACGTATTGGTAACCGTGATTGATCAGGCCGCTGGCGACCATGGCATCGGCGGCATCCCGCATGATCTTGTCGGTCACGCGGCTCTCCCACACGTACCAACTGTTCCAGCCCATGTGGGGCGTCAGGGCCAAGGTGTCGCCGCAGACGATCTTGAACTTGCGCGTGGCCTCGCCCAGCCCGTTCGCGGCGCGGAAGGTGACCGTGTATTGGCCGGGGTTTTCGAGCCGGCCGGTGATCTGGCCGCTGTTGGCGTCCACGGCCAGGCCCGCCGGCAGGTCCTCGACGGCAAAGGTCATGGGGCGGTCGCCAGTGGCCGGAATGGTGAATAGGAACGGGTGCGCGGGCCGCACGCCGAAGATGCGGGCGCCGTTGATCCGGGGCGCGCGGGGCGGCTCGGGCGTGAGAATGACGGCCTCTTCGCGCGGCTGGCCGACCAGGGCGGGCCGCTGGCCGGTGACCAGCAATTTGGCCTCCGCCCAGTCGGCGTGGTCGAA
>Ga0187850_10001073_pt1 | contig 31551 bp, 36 predicted proteins | sample June2016WEW_4_15_FD_132436 | JGI IMG/M metagenome (GOLD analysis project Ga0187850, IMG submission 132436) | Peatland microbial communities from SPRUCE experiment site at the Marcell Experimental Forest, Minnesota, USA - June2016WEW_4_150 | ecosystem: Environmental > Terrestrial > Soil >...
CCACTCGAAACGGAGCGAATCTTACAAGGGTGGCTAAAATATGGCCGGTGAATGTGATATGACCTACATGGACGGAATCGCTTATGGCACCGTGCCTTACACCTCAATCAACACGCCAAGGGCCTTGCAAGAGGAGGGGCGATGGTGCGTACGATGGTGGCAGCCGCAATTCTGATGGCCTCTGTTGGAATTCTCTCGGGATCAAGCCAAGCGAGGCCGCAGAACACAAGACCTAGACCACCACTGAGCCTGGACGCTGTGCGCGCGTTGGTCGAGAATCGAACCCCGGACACTGCAATCGCCGGAGAGATCCGAGACCGAGGCCTCGGCTTCGTTTCGACAGAAGAACTCGTCCAGGATATTCGCCAGCGAGGCGGGGGCCCACTCACAGTCGAGGCCCTTCGCACCCGGATCCCGCGAGCCACGTTAACAGTGGACACGGGTCTGCCCGAGTGCGATGTCCTACTAAACGGCGAACCGGTCGGCAAGACTGGGCCCGATGGGGTGGTGAGCATTTCAGGCCTCAGTGTCGGAAGTTATCAAGTATCTGTTCGCAAGCGGCGGTACTTTGACCACAATGAGACCGTGTACCTTTCGGTGAGCGGTGCGACATCGAGCGCTCGCCTCACCTTGGCCGTAGGTTCGCTGAACCTGACGACTAATGTTAGCGGAGCTACCCTAGAGGTACCAGGGTACGGCTCATTCAATGGTTCAATTCTTGGCCTTGAGCTGCCTTCCGGAACCTATGTCGTCTCGGCCAAGGCCCCGAACTTCACAGCTACTAGGCGCAGTATTACGATCACAGCTGGCCAGGTTACTACGGAGACCCTTCAGCTTGGGGCAAGTGTGCCTGATTTCATTAACTCGATGGCCACAGCCCTTATGCACAACAACTCCGAGGCTGCTCGGGATGTGGCTCACGAATTACTAAAGCGCGTGCCGGATAGTGGTTACGGATATCGGACTTTGGCCGAAGTCGCTGCCAATACGGGCGATAAGGCTGAGTTCCTGGGAAACCTGCGCCTGGCTATTGAGAATGGTGTGACAGTGTCTTTCCAGTATTTGCATGTTCATAACGCGAAGACGCGTCACCCGGTGAAATTGGAAATCGGCGGTAGCTCTCTACAACTAGACACCTTCGCTTTTCCGTGCGGTCTGGCCCGCTACAGCAACTTGGCGCTCTCACTTCATGACGCTAAACTCAACGCGCAGAAAGGCAAGGAACCATCACTTGAACTGGATCTTGACGTGCCCCGTCATGGCTGGGTCAAGGCGCAACTGGTATCTATGAGGCAAGTACCCGGTGCTATCAGCAAGCAGGACGAGTATGATGTTCTGCGCAGGTTGCTCCTCGACGTGAAAGCGGATAGACTGCGCGCCCGCCGGCCACAGAGTCAACCAATTAAGTCGCCGGTTCCTTCTCCCACTGGACCTTTCCCGCCACAGGAGACCTGTGCAGTCTCTGTCCCAAGTCAATCATCACCATCGCTGCAAAGCGAGCCTGGCTCTGCGGCTCCGTTGGCTCCTTCACCAGCAGTTTCCTCAATACCTGCAGCGTCTTCGGACACTGTAGCTTTGCCTCCAACCTTTTTGAGGTTGTTGAGCAATGAACGGCACGGTAGCCAATGGTTGGTCGCAGTTCCGAAGACTGGGATGTGGTATGATACCGGTATACCTGTAGCAGCCAACCAGGAGTTAATTGTCCGCAGGGATCCAGGCGCGCTCTTTTCGCTTCGAGTCGGCGATCACACTTATGATGAGCCTCCTGTCTCGATGACGGCGGACTTTAGCGACACAGTTAAGCTTCGTGTCGCCGACAGGTGTAGCTGTTCCTCTGTGATTCTTACGGTGATTATTCAATATGAGGAACGCCCGCGCGACCTGCGGTTCTGACCAGCAACCGTGCGGCTGCGAGAATTGCAGAGGTAAGTAGCAGGCAGTAGAACGGCGCGGATTACGGAAACCCACGCCACACGCCTACGGCGTGGATCGCGTTCACTCTGCCTACTCGGATCTTCCTTGACGGCACCGCCGTCACTACATTCGTCGGTGGTTTGCTGGCTGGTCCGTTCGCACGACCCCCAAGCATGAGCCTGCTCCGGAAACGCCTTCCGCGACGGTGGTCGTTTCGATCTCCTTGCCTCCGGTGGCCGGCACGCTGCTGCTGGCCAGTCCGCTGGTCGTCCCACCTACTGGGAGGAAAGACCCACCGGCGCTTGGCAGGTCTGTGGTCAGTTTGTTCGTTTTTGTGATAAACTGGCGCTGGGCCGTTCGGGGTACGAACTCAGCCGACCGAGAAGGGTAGTTGGAGTTTGTCATAGCAACCGGACGGCCATCTCTACGTGACAGGTCGCCGCTCCGAGAGTCAGACGGTTCGGTACTCGGACCATCGGGACATCGCCCTAGGCACGCTGGCGGGGCATCGCGGCACTCCTCAGCGCCAGGGCGCCACAACAACCCCCGCCGGAAACCGTTGTGACCGCCAGGCACCTTTCAACCGATTTATCCCTCGCCTATGGGGAATGCCGGATTGCGCTCGCTATGTCCCACGGGGATCTCCACTTGGACTGCCATGCAAATTTTCCCTCCCTGTCTGGAGGACACAACGTCGTTGTGATCGGGACCGCCGGGTGGTTCTGGACCGGATTCTCCCTCGCCTAAGCGGAGTGACGGATCGAGCCCACTCTGCTCTATTCGAGATAGGTTGATCCGGCTGTTGGCGCGCCGAAATCGCTCGCGCCCGGCGCGGCTGGCCTACGTCCTGCACAGGTGCCGCTAGACTCCAAGGGATTCGCACGAGGTCGGCGGCGGGCGCAATGGGCGCGGCAGGATCGGGTGTGGGCGGCTCCATTGGCGCGGGTGCGGCCGGCAAGTGGCCTTGGATTCTGATTTGTGCGCCCTCGAAGATGACGGTTTTGACAACTGTCCGCAAGAATTCCCTAAGCTGTTCTGGCTGTAAACCACGAAACCGCTTTCGGGCCTCCTCACAATATTCCTCTACAGATTTCTTGATCGGCTCTACCAGCACGAGCGGCGGGATGGCCAGCAACTCCGCCCTTCGGGCTTCGGACGCAGTCCTGCGGGTCTTAAGCTTTTCCAGTTCGGCACCGAGCTGGGTGGCGGTGATGATTTCAGAACGATAAGCTTCCAGCAGCCGCGACTCCTCGGTTTCAATTCGCTTCAGTTCCGTTTCCGCTTCGGATAGTTCCGTTTGCCGGACTGCTTCGGCACCGGGATCATGCCTATTCAGCTGCTCTATTTGCTCCATCACCAGTGAGGGATTCTGGATCACTCTCTCGGTGGCCGATATCACGGCTTGGTCAAGAATGTGCTCGCTGATTGATGGCTGCTGGCGGCAGCGGCTCAGGCAGCGGTAGTAGAATCGACGGTGGCAGGGGTCGCCGACATAGCGCGCCCCGCAGCCGCCGCACTTCACCAGCCCTTTGAGCAGGTAGAAATTCTCTTCGTGGCCGGGGTTGAACGACCGGTTGCGCTGAAGGCGTTCCTGGACCCGCTGCCAGCGGTCACGTGCGACCAGGATCAGTGAAGCCGGCAGTTCGACCGGCAGCCATTCCTCACGGGGCCGTTTGCGTCTGCTGCTCTTCATTTCCCGCCGGTACTTGGATTTCGCCTTAGGAGCAGTGGGCTCGCACGCCTGGAATTTGTTGTAATGCCAGACACCGGCGTACATCTCGTTGTGTAGGATCCTCAGCACGGTGGAGCGGCCCCAGCGCCGTCCTTTTTGCGGCAGGATATCGAGCTCCCTCAGCCGCGCAAGAACCTGCCTGGAGGAGAGGCCCTCCACATCCACCCACTCAAACATCCGCCGGACTGCGGATGCCTGGACAGGGTCCAGCTCCAGGTAGCCTTCCTTGCCGGCTAGCCTGTCCTTGGGGACATAGCGGTAGCCGTAGGCGGTATTTGAGCCGAGGTACAGCTTGCGCACCTCTACCTTGTGCCGCCTGCCTCGGCGCGTGCGGTCGGCGATCAGTTCCCGCTCGAACTCCGCGAAGCTGCCCAGGACGTTCACCATGAGGTTGTAGGTCGGGCTGGCCTCGGACGGCAGCTTGCGGAAGATCACCCGCAAGCCATGCTTTTCCAGATCGCGCTTGATGATTCCCAGGTGGGCCACGTCGCGGGCCAGGCGGTCCACGTCATTGATGAGCACGGCCTGAAACAGGCCGCCGTGCGCGTCGTCGCGCAGGCGGTCGAGGTCGGGCCGCGCCATGATGCCGCCACTCCAGCCTTCGTCCTTGTACACGCCGGTGACGACCCAGGCCTGATCGCGTGCGAAACGCTCCAGTTCGGCAATCTGGGAATCGATGGTCTGGCCTTCCCGCTGCTCCTCAGTGGAAACGCGGGCATAGATCGCCAGCCGCATTCCGGCGGATTTGGGGTCGATCATGGCGTTGTGGATTACTGCTTTTTGGCGGTCTGAACGTTACAAGATCAGTGGGTTTTGTCAAGCTCGGGCAACTTCTGGCGCGTGTCTGCCGAATCTTGGCGCTCTGGGGATTGGCGGAACAGCATGAAAAAGGCCTTTTCGACGGCCTTGGGATCGGCGTCCGAGAGAGTCTCCCAGATGGCTGTAATTGTATTTTGGCGGCGGGGCTTGGGCATCGAAAGTCTGTAAAGGGTAATCCGAAAAGGGGGATTTGATAAGGCGGGAAAATCTGCACGCCAGTCCAGGGCGAGTTGCCGTGCAGATCTTCCCGCCTTTTCGTTTGGGCGACAGAGCGCCATCATCCAGCGCCATGATTCTCGATGTCGTCCTTGAATTCATGATCGATTTGCTCAAAACTCTCCTCGTTGAGGAGCTTGGCCGCCGTGTGCAAAAACACGGCGCCCGGCTTGTGGAGCGCCGACGCCAGCGGCGACTTATCCGCCAAGCGCTGCACAGGTTAACCACAGAACGGGAGGCCAAACGGTAATCCCCGGCAAGTTTTCCCCGCTTTACGGTTCTTGCCAAATTGCTACATTGACCATACCGAAAAAACGGCTATGGAGAAAAACCAACAACAAAATCAAAACAGCCTGTTTATCTTCCGAAGGAGGATGGGGTTCTCGCAAAAGCACGTGGCCCGCTTGCTTGGGTTTCGGCATACCTGCATGGTGTCCCGCTACGAGCACGGCCGGTCCCTGCCCCCGCTGAAGACGGCGTTGAGCTTGGGGATTATCCTGCGCGTGCCCGTGGAGTTCCTGTTCCCCGGCCTCTATGACTCAATGCGCGAAAGCATCCGCGCCGCGGAAGAACGCATGGCTAGGCCGGTCCAGCCGACGCTGTTTTCCGTTCGACATTAACGCTCCCTCCCATGCAAGGCATTCTCGACCGCGTTGCGGCGCAAGCCCACGGCAAATTCCGCCCACAAACCATCCAGGACTTCTTTGCGCTGCACTTGGCCCAGAAACTCGGGGATGCTCCGGCTGCCCGGCACTACCGCGAGCTCGTGGACCAGCACTCGGAGGAGCGGCTGCTTGCTGCTTATCGTCGCACGCTGGAGTCGAATCCCGCGCCGCCCGAGCTTGCCCGCGCCTTCCATGCGACCCTGGGCGGAATCCGCGGTAGTGGCAATGGCGGGCACCCGTACCGGCTGCTGGCAGTCAGAGTCGAGCGCCGTTCTGTGGCGGTGGCGTTTTTCATTGGCACGCAGTTGGACTACGTGCAGATCCACCACCTGCCCTCTGCCCGCGACAAGGCCGGGGCAAGCGCGGTCGGCTTCATTAACTCAATGATGAGCCATTTGAGAGTGGAATCCGCAGCGCTGGAGCAAGTGGCCCAGACGAGCGAAAGCCAGCGGGTCTCATTGAGCGCCATGCTCCACGTGGCACTCACCCGGCATGGCCTGCCGGTGTGGACGGTTGACAAACAAGATCTGCTGGCCAGCTTCGGCCACCCCTGCCCGCAGTCCCGGCGCGAGGTGAGGGAGGCCGTGCGCACCATCTGGCCGGTACTCGCCACGGACGGCAGCATCCTCGATGCCGTCGCTTTAGGCCTCTATGTCCAAAGCGAGCGATTGTTTGTCAGCCAGGACTGAGCAAGCCGCCTTACACCGGCTTGTTCGAATTAAGAGTGGAAGGAAATTGATTTCATGATCGGCCCCATCCCATACATCGGCGGCAAGAACCGGCTGGCCGCTCAGATCATCGCAATGTTCCCCGAGCACACTGCCTATGTCGAAGCCTTTGCCGGCGGCGCGCAGGTCTTCTTCCGCAAGGAACCGTCCGAGGTAGAGGTGCTCAACGACCTGGACTACGACATCGTGAACTTCTACCGGGTCTGCCAGTCGCACTACGAAGAGTTGGTCCGTTATCTGCGCTTCACCGTCGCCAGCCGCCGCTGGTTTGACATCCTCAAAGCGACCGATCCGGCGACCCTCACCGACATCCAGCGGGCCGGCCGGTTCCTGTACTTGCAGAAGAACGCCTTCGGCGGCCTGGTCGTCAAACAGCACTATCACTACGGGGTGACCAAGTCGATCAACTTCAACCCAATCCGGATTCCGGCCATAATCGAGGCGGCGCATAAGCGCCTTGCCAACGCGCAGATTGAATCCCTGCCCTACGAGCAGATCATCGAAAAGTACGACCGCCCGACCACGCTGTTTTACTTGGACCCGCCCTATTGGGAACGCAAGCTCTACAAGTTCAACTTCAAAGAGCAGGACTTCCTGGCTTTGGAACAACGGTTGCGCAAGGTGGCAGGCAAGTTCATTCTCTCCCTCGACGATCATCCCAAGGTGCGGGAGATCTTCCGGGCGTTTCACATCCGGCGCACCGAGATCTACTACACGGCGCAGCGGCGGAATGGAAACCGCTACGGGGAATTGCTGATCACCAACTTCCGGCCGGCGGGAAAGAAAAAGGACCCGGTGGAATCCGGATCCTAGAGAGCGCCCAGCCTCACCCAAGCAGCAGGTAGAGGTCGTAGAGGTTGTGATGAAACTGGAGGCTCTGAACGAGGGAGAAGGCGGCGTCCGCGACATCAGTGGGTGTGCTGTCTTGCGCACGTTCCGCTTCGGAGTCTGCGGCGGCCTGATAGAAAAAGTGGCCGCAGACCAGCAGGGCATGAACGTAAATGGCTGGATGGACAGGATGTCCGAACAGCCGGTCGTTCAGCGCTTCAATCCTCCTGGAGATTCGCGCCAACTCTGTCTCTGGCACTTCCTGTTGGGATGCAAACCAGCCCCCACTGGTGGCCTCGGGAACGATGACCTCGGCATAGACGGACGCGAACGGTTCGAGTTGCTGCCGCTGCGCGGGATCAGGCAGCCAAATGGATGGGTCCTGCATGGGTCTGTATCTCCTTCCTGAATTCAGGAAGCCGGGCGTAAGCCCCGACTCCCTGGATTTGGGAAGGAGGAGCGACCCGCAGGACGCGCTGGAATGGTAGCAGGCAGTGGGTTATCTGTAAACACCGGCCACCGTCGTTAGCAAGACGGGATAATAGATAAAGAAGCCGTGGCGGACATGCCCGCTGAATCCAAGCTCAGTCCCGACCAACCGGATCGATCAGCCAAACTATCGGAGTTTGCGCCCGCGTTTGCCTGGCTTCTGGCCAAGGGCGTGTCCTCAGAACGGATCGCCTGTCTCTTTCACACCAGTTCCGTCAACGTCCGCGTCATTGCCCATCGGTGGCGGACATCGGACGATTTTTTGGCAACACCCCGGCCGGCACTTCACAAACAGGTGATGCCCGCGGAAAAGGAGGGCTTGGGAATACGCCCCGGCCATGACGAGGTGGTAATAACCCGCGCTAAGGACGCGGCGTTGGATTCGCTTCATGCTCAAGTCGACGCGCTGGTCTTCCAGCATCGGGCTGATTACGGTTTTCCTACAGGGGCGCGAAAACTGCGCCGGTTAATTCCTCTGGTCGGTTATCCGGCGGATGTGCGGCGGATCCATTTGGCAGCCTTGATTCACCACCACATAGCCTGGTTCCTGGTGCACACCGGGGCGTGCCGCTCGGCGATGACCGAGGCGGCAACCGCGATGAACCTGTGGCGCGCAGCCTACCAGGAATCGCCTCAGCCCTTGTACGCCGATGAGTTCATCGGGGCTGCGCTGATCGAATCGCACGCAGCCCTGCTGATGCGGCAGCCCCAGGCCGCTTTCGTGATTCTCGAAGTGGCCGCGAGCGCGGCTCCCCACGGGAGCGCGCTGATCGGCTCAGATCACTACCGGCAGCGAGGAATTGCCTGCTTTCAGATGCGCGAGGATGAGCAGGCCCGCCAGAATTTCGAGATGGCGGGACAGGTGATGGAAAGGCTGGGCGAAGCCGAGAAACCCGCAAGCGTCGTGCTAACCAGTTCCAGGCATATCAATCTTCTCGGCGCTCCAAATTGGGATCGCGCCCAGGAAGGTTTGAGCGTTGCCGAAGTCGCTTTCGGACCGGACAGCCTGGAGTACTCGATGAGCTTGCATTGGGCCGTGGCCTGCGCCATCTGTACCGGCAGTCAGCGAGTTAAGGTACGCGCCCAGGAGATGCTCAACAACCGCCGCCCGCCCGCAGACCATTTTGCGCACCAAACCACCATCGCAAGGTTGCTCAGCCTTACGCCTGATCTGGGACTGGACGACCGCCTGCAAAAAGCCTGGGTGCGCCGCGCGCTCTACGAGAACGCCCGCCGCAATTTCTAATTTTTTTCCGAGCGTTACAAAAACCGGCGGGGGTGACCCTGGTCGATTAGCGGATAGCGCCGCATCATTGGGCTGTGCCAAGCGAACAAGGTGCAGCGCCAATGGACGATTTTCAATCCGAAGTCAGCTATTTTCGATATTGCCGCAAGCTAGACGGCACGCTGGAACCGGTCGATGTCGCCAAACGAAATGACCGATTAGTCCCGCGTTTCCACCCTTCGATTACCGAACCGCCCCCGCCCAGCGATCCCGAAGACTCCGACGAATACCGAGAGCTGGTTGAGGAGGTAAGCCAGAACCTCAACCCGATTGAACGGCGAACATGGCTTCGGCTTTTGGACGGCAGATCCGTTCTCGACATCGCGGCCGAGGACGGCGTGAGCCGCGCCGCCATTTACGAGCGCATCCGTGGTAGCGCCAAACGGGGCGGCATGATCGCCCGGAATCCGTACTGCCTGATTTGGTGGAACCGGCGTCAGGGGCAGGAGGGGTGCTAGTGAGCTCGCAAATCACCAGCCGGTACTTGAGAACACGCGGACTCGGCGTCAATCGCATTTACCACGGCGATTGCCTGAAAGGCATGAGGCTGTTGCCGGAGCGTTGCGTTGATATGATCCTATCCGATCTGCCCTATGGTATTACCGCCAACGCCTGGGACTCCATTATCGACCTAGACCGGCTCTGGTCTGAGTTCAAACGGATTATTCGTCCGGGTGGCGCAATTGTCCTGACCGCCCAATGTCCCTTTGACAAGCGGCTCGGCATGAGCAATTTCCCTTGGCTGCGCTACGAATGGATCTGGGAGAAATCGCGGGCCACCGGATTTCTGAACGCCAAGAAGGCCCCGCTCAAGGCGCATGAGAACGTGCTGGTCTTCTACGACCGCGCCCCGCGCTACAACCCGCAATTTTCCAAAGGTAGGCCGTATCGCATCGCCAGGGCTGCCCACTTCAGTCCCAACCAAGGCCAAGTCATCGGCGCGACGGTCATGGACAATTCCGGCTTCCGCTATCCCCGCAGCGTCCTGAAGATCGCCTGCGAGGCTCACACAGTCCATCCCACACAAAAGCCGGTGGCGCTGTTTGAATATCTAATCCGCACGTATACCGATCCAGGCGCCCTGGTGCTCGACAGTTGCGTGGGGTCGGGCACCACGGCCATAGCCTGCATGAACGCAGGCCGCCGATTCATCGGCTTTGAGCTGGACAAAAGGTTCTTCCAGATCGCCCGGCGCCGGATCGAGGCCCACCGGCGTAAGATCCACACACTCTCATGACCTCATTAGTTGAAAAACTCATTGCCCGCGTCTGGAACCAAGTTGCCGCAAACGCGCTCGAGAAAGGTTCCGAGGAAGGCGAACTCGACTTGGGCATCGCCGTGGTGGATGAACGAGCCACCCGCACCCGCGTTTCTCTGCCGCAGTCCAAGCGCGCCGAACATCTCGCCGTGCTCGGCAAGACCGGCCAGGGGAAATCGTTCTTCCTGCGGCACCTGGCCGGCCAAGATGTGCGCGCTGGGCGGGGATTCGTATTCTTCGACCTGCACGGCGACACCATGCCTTTTCTGCTGCGTTTCATCGCGCGGGAAGAGGTGCGGCGGCGAGCTGATCTGAGCACCCGCCTGATCGTCGTGGAGCCCGGCGACCCGGAATTCTCCGTCGGGCTAAATGTGCTGGAGCACGGCGCATCGGAACAGATCTTCGTTAAGATCGCGGAATTCGCCGAGATACTGAAGCGGCGCTGGTCCCTCGATCACCTCGGCGCACGCACCGAGGAATTGCTGCGGAATTCCCTGCATGTGTTGGCTGACAACAATTTCACCCTGCTGGAGCTCACGCCCTTTCTGATAAACGCCGCATTTCGGGCGGTCTGCCTGACCCACTCCACCAACCCCGAGGCCCAGGACTACTTCCGCGCCCGCTTCGATCAGCAGAGCGAAGCCATGCAGGCCGTCTTTCGGGACGCCATTCTCAATAAGGTCAGCGGCTTCACCGCCGATCCCCGCTTCCGGCACATCCTCGGGCAGCGGCGTTCGACGTTCTCGCTGCTTGATGCCATCGACAGCGGCTACTGGGTGGTTCTCAACCTGGACAAGGGCAGGCTCGGCGAACAGGCCGCCACCCTGGGCAGTCTGCTGCTCACCAAACTCAAGAACGCGCTTTTCTCCCGCAGGCAGCGCAGCTTGGTGACCTTCTATTGTGACGAGATCCAAAATCTGATCGCCTACGACAGCGGCTTGGACACGCTATTGTCCGAGGCCCGCAAGTTCGGCGTTGCGGTCGTCTCCGCCAATCAATTTCTCGACCAGTACCCGCTGCCGATGCGCGCGGCGGTTCTAGCGGTCGGCTCTCACGTCTTCTTCCAGCTCTCCAGCATTGACGCCGACAAGATCGGCTCAGCGCTGGACGGCGGGAAGCGGTTGGCGGAACTCCTGAAGAATCTCCCTAAGCGGCACTTCGTTTTCAAAAGCGGCTACCAGCGCTGGCGGCAGGTCATGGTGCCAACCGTGCCCGATCCGCAGAACGATTATTCCGGCCTGTATAACCGCTGCCGGGCGCGGTGGGCGCGCAGGCGCGCCGATATCGAAGCCGACATCCACGCCCGTCACCAGCAGGCCACAGCCGGCGCTAACGAGGTGCTCAATGAGTGGGAATAGCGGCAAGGCCGGTGTGGTGATCCAGGAGCGGGACCGGCGGCTGCTCTCCGAGACAACCGTCATGCGCATCTTTGACCGGGAGCTGGCCAAGCTCGTCGCCGGGTTTGGCTCCAATACAAGGGCAAACACGCGCCTGCTGAAACTAACCCGTGCCGGGCTGCTCAACCGTTTCTTTGTTGGCACCGTTGGCGGCGGCCGCAAGGCCATCTACACTCTTTCGCCCAAGGGCGGCGCGGTGATCGGCTCCGAGTTCCGCCCGATCAGCCGCCGCCACGGACACACCTTGGTCGGCGATCTGTTCGTCGCGCACCAGATGCAGATCAACGGAATCTATGCGGCGTTGAAATTCCGCCCCCTGCCCACCGGCCTGCGGTTTGTTCGTTGGGCCAGCGCCCAGCGGCCCATCGGTGGCAGCCCCGGCTTGGTGCCTGACGGGTACTTTGAGATCCAAACCCCCGCCGGCATCCGCGCGCACTTTTTGGAAGTCGATCTGGGGCACCAGGCCATGAAGGTCTGGGAGCGTCGCGTGCGGGCATACCTGCAACTGGCCGTCTCCGGGGAGTTCGCGCGCATCTTCCGCCAGCAGCGCTTTCGGGTGCTGGTGGCCACCACCTCGCAGCGGCGGTTGGCGAGCATCCGCGTCACCATCGCCAAACAGACCGACAAGCTCTTTTGGCTTTCGGACCTTCCAACCATTAACCGCGACGGCTTGTGCGCTCCCATTTGGCTGCGCCCAAGGGGAGATCAGGCAGTCGCACTCTTTTGAAATCTATGCGCTATTGCAACCATTGCCACCGCATGACCACCGGCGAGCCGCTGTTCTGCAACTTTTGCGGGCGCTCGTATGATCTCAAGCTTTGCCCGCACCGCCATCCCAACCCGCGCACCGCCGAAGTGTGCAGCCAGTGCGGCTCGCGCGAGCTGTCCACGCCCCACCCACGAGTGTCGGTGTGGTTTGTGCCGCTGATGTTCCTTTTGAGACTCCTGCCGGGCTTTGCACTGCTGCTGGTGACGCTGGCGTTTTTGGCCGGGCTGATACAGGTGCTGGCGAGCAATCAGCAATTGCTGTTTCAGTTCATGCTGCTGGGGCTTTTGATTGCATTTTTGTGGTGGCTGTATTTGAAGCTGCCAAGGTTTATTCGGAGGGCACTGTCCAGGTTGTTCCGCGGCACGGAGCGGAATGAGCATGAGGATTAAGCGGAATAGAGCTAGGGAGTCGGGGATGACCGCGCGCGCAAGAAAGGCCGATTTGCGGCAGTTTTGGCCGCCCGGCCTAGGGCAGCAATACCCTAGCCATTACCCGCGCCATCCTGGGGTACCTGGCGGCCAACCACCGGCATCCGGAGCCGACTCCCGGCTCGGCGTGCCTCTGGATATCCGCCAGGTCGCGCGCCTCGTTGGCTGCTCGCCCTGGAGCATCCGGAACAAGTGGATCCCCAAGGGGCTCCCGCATTTCCGCTCCGGGGCCAGCAGCAAACTGATCTTCTACACGGATCAGGTTGTGCGCTGGATTGAACGCCAACAACAAGGAGGAATCAAACGGTGAGCCTCTTAAAGCGAGGCCACGTCTGGTGGTCGTATTTCTACCTCGATGGGGTGCGCCATCAAGCCAGCACCGGCACCAGCAACAGGCGACAGGCCGAGACCATCGAACAGAAGTTCAGGGATGAGGCCAACGCCCGCAGCCACCAGCTTGTCCAGTACGATCCCGATCTCACGTTTGCCGCCGTGGCGTCGCGCTTTTTGGCAGACGCCGAGGTCCGCCCGCACCATGTCTGGCACCTCAAATCTCTGCTGCCGTTCTTCGGCGACACGCAGGTACGCCTGCTGTACCGCAACATGGCGCGCGACTACCGCGTCTGGCGGCAAAAACAGAAGCCAAGTCTTACCGATGCCACGGTGAACCGGGCCTTAAGCGTCCTGCGCCACATTCTCTACTGGGCGGTGGACGAGTCCCTCATCCAGGCCAACCCGATGGCCCGTCTGCCGCTGGTGAGAGAACGCCGGCTTAAGCGTCCAGTCATGAGCTTGGCCGAGGAGGAAGCCGTCTTGGCTACCCTTCCGGATTATCTGCGCCGAATCGTCATCACGGCGCTCGATACCGGGATGCGCCGCGGCGAGATTCTCAAGCAGCGCTGGGAGGACGTGGATCTGACCCGCAGGCTGTTCTTGGTCACCAAGTCCAAGACAGCCGAAGGGGAAGCCCGCGAAATCCCGCTTACGCACCGCCTATTCGGGCTGCTGGCCAAGCGGCCCCAGCAGGACGGCTGCGTGTTCACCCTGAACGGTAAGCCGCTGGAGTGGATCCGCAAGGGCTGGCTCGGGGCGCTCAAGCGCGCCGGGCTCCGCCACTTTCGCTTCCACGACCTTCGCCACACCTTCAACACTCGCCTCATGGAGGCCGGAGTGATTCAGGACGTTCGCATGGCTCTTATGGGCCATTCGGCCGGATCCAAAGTCCATTCGATTTACACCCACGTGGAGCTGCCCATCAAACGGGATGCCATCACAAGGCTCGAAGCGTGGGTTAGACAGCAACAGCAGCAACAGAGGAAGGAGAATCGCAATGCCCGCACCGAAAGCAACCGATCCGAAACCGGCCCCGGCACAAAAGCCCGATGGCCGCAAACCGTGGAAGAAGAAGACGCCCGTCGAGGTGGTCTTGGAACAGGCCGACAAGCTCAAGGCCGAGATCGCCGAAATGGAAGAGGCGCTGAAGGCTAAGCGACGGCAGCTCGAGAAATTCGAGCAGGCCAGGAAGCTGTTTGAGGGAGCCTGAGTCGTGGATCTCCTCACCGACGATCTGCGCAGCCGACTCCCGCCGCAACACGCCCAGGAAGCTGAAGGCGATCCCATGGTGTACGCCTGCTTCCGCCTGCCCGGCACGTCCCTGGCCTGGTACCCGATTGAAGGGCAGCCCGAAGGCGACGATTTCGTTTTCTTCGGATTCGCCTCAGGGCCGAACGCCGGATTTTGCACCTTCCGGCTCTCCGAGCTGGAGGCCAAAACAAACCTGTTCGGCGAGCCGGTCGAACGGGACGCCAGCTTTACCGAGGGCAGACTCACCGATGTAGTGCCCGCGCCCGATTTGTGAGGGCGCGGGATTGTGGAGACCAAGAACGCCTCTTGGTCTCCTTTTTTTGTGGCCGCCTTACACCGGCTCGCTTCAATGGTAGTGGAAGGCAAACAGCCATTCCGATCCTGTAAACGAAAAGGAGAAACAACCTGATGAAACGCCTCTCTGTTGTGGTGGCCGGCACCGGCCAGATCCGCGATGTCGAGATCCGGCCGGGCACGACCGCCGGCGACATCCTCAACCAGCTCGGCCTGAAGGATTATCTTTTGTCCAAAGGGCCGAATGACCCATTTTTCGCCAACGCCGACTCCGTGTACGACAAGGTGACGGACGGCGAGAAGATCTTCGCTTCGACCAAAGCCGAAGTCGGGGAGCACGCGCGGTGCGCGTAAACGATCTCGGCATCAGGCCAGCCCCCGCCACGCTCCGGAACCTGTTTGCCCGGTTCGGACGGGGGCACGGCCCCGCCATCCCAGTCCAGCGCCGCCAGATTCCGTACTGGCAGGAACGGGGCTGGACCCGCAACGGCAACCGGTATTTGGGTGCGTACCAGACGCAATACGGGGCGTTCAGGGGCGAGATCATCGAGCATCGCGGCAATGATATTGAGTTCTTTCTTTTCCAGCCCTCGGCCGAAATCCGCCGCCACAGCCATTGGGCCTGCTTCCAGGATCGGGGTAGCAACTGGTACCTCGTCCACATGGGCAGGCGGCCCAAGGATGTCAGTTCGGGAATCTTAGCTATCGAACGGCTGATCACCGAGGCATTTCAAGCATGACAAGGAGCAATCTTGTGAACCAAGCGGTAATGAGCCAGGTAGAAACAGAGCGGCAACGACTGCTGAAGAAGCGAGAAACGCTGCTGGAGGGTTTCAACAAAGCCGCCAGCGCGGGCAAGGGCAAGCGGCTCTCGGAACTGTACATCAAGATTCGCCAGACGAACGAATTCCTGAAGTCTCTGGAGCAGATCGAAAACCGGCGAGACGCGGGAGCGACCGGCGGGCGCCGTCGCTATGCCGTCAGCTCGCTGTTCTTGCACGAGAGCTTCAAGAAGCTCACCGCCGACCGCGACGAAGAGTTCTTCTTCATCACCGGCAATGAGGTCGGCGGCGTGTTTGTGCTCGATCAGTGGGCGGAGTTCGCCCACCAGAAACGCAGCGTGGTGGGCGTCACCGGCGACGCCAAGTCCACCCACAAGCTGCTCATCAAGCTGGAGCAGTTCGGCCACCGCCTGCTGGCGCACTTTCATTCCCACCCCGGCAATGGGCCGGATTGCACCAACCCTTCGGGAATCGATGAGAGTTTCCAGCGGCGGCTGGAAAGCGCCGGCCACGTGGCGGTGATGGCGATCTTCAGCCGGGATGGCTTTATCCGGTTCATCCGGCTGGATCAGAACGTCGATATCGAAATCTACGGACAGCGAGTTGAAAACCATGCACCCGGCGTCTTCCGTCTCACAAACCTCGATCAGGCTTAAGGGCAAAGCCATCCCCGGCGCGGAGGACCGCCAGCGGCTCATCCCGGGCTTTGACCAGGAGGCATTCTCCAGGGCTTCGGTTTGCTGCGTAGGGGCGGGCGGCATCATCTCCCACATTGCGCCCACGCTGGTGCGGAAGGGAATAGGCCGGATGACGCTGCTGGATCGTGATATTGTCGAAGCCAGCAACCTCAACCGCCAGATGTTCTACGAAAAAGACATCGGCAGGAACAAGGCGCTTGCCCTGGCCGAGAACCTCCAGTGGGAATGTATCGCCGCGACCGACATCCGCGGCTATGCACTCCGGCTGGAGGATGCCATCGAGCGCCATATCGATCTTTCCTGCGACGTGGCTGTCTGCGGGGTGGACAACAACCCAGCGCGAGTCGCAGCCAGCCGCTTTTTCCGCTTCAAGGGAATTCCGGTGATCTTCGCCGCCGTCAGCCGCGACGGCGACCACGGGTACGTTTTCGTGCAGGACAAACACGGGCCGTGCATTGGCTGCCTGTTCCCAGACATGGCCGATGACGACCGTTACCCGTGCCCTGGCACGCCGGCGGTTGCCGACATCCTCCAGGCGATTGGGGCGCTGGCGCTGTACGCGGTTGACACGTTGTTGATGAACCGGCCTCGCGCCTGGAACTACCGCCGGGAATGCCTATCGGATGGTTGCCTTGACGGCGGCAGTGTCCTGCCTGCCCGTGACGGCTGCGTGTTGTTTGCGCCGCCATCTTGACGACGGAAGTCTTCGCTGATCCAAAGCCCACGACCCTGGTTCGAGCTTCACTTCTACCAGAGGAATGGGTTAGCGTCGGTACCCGCACGGGGATCCTACCGCATGTGCGTTCCGAACTTCGATTCTGACCACAACCACATCGCCAAATGAGGCTGCCAATCAACAAAGTCGTCCAGGGCAACGCCCCAAGGACCCTAAAGCTCCCTCCGAATCGGGTGAACATCGCGGTTACAACGCCGTACTGTTGTCCACGTCTCGGTGACGGGATTCGGTGAGAGTCTATTCAGGTACGACATTAGGCGAACTATGACGCACAAAGCTATAATCTGGTTCGGAAAGGTGTTTGCGCAAGCGCGGCTCTGCAATGATTGCGTCACGCTGCGTGCGGAACGTGACCGAGACCAAGCGCAACCTTTTCGGTCCGGAGTTGGCGCCATGAATATCTCCATCCTAAGGGGATGTGGAATTTCAGAGTCGTTCTTGGAGACAGTCGCCCGTTGCGCGGATTTGGAGCGGCATGCGTTGGGATTCTTGCCGAGGTCAACCTACCAAGAACACGCGGTTGAGGGCAAGCTTTACGTCGCCACTGCTGCGGAGCTTGGTCAGGACTCGTATGCCGGACATCTCTTGTTCGGTGGCGTCTTCCCGTTCATGCGCGTGTTTCAGGTTTACGTCTTGCCGAAGTACAGACGCCAGAAGGTGGGTTCGCGGCTGGTTCAGGCACTTATCCGGGAGGGGGAGGAATCCGGATATCTAAGCATCTCGGCAAGGGTTGCAGACGATCTACAAGAGGCCAACGCATTTTGGTCGCACGAGGGTTTTGAACTAATGCGTACCAGACCGGCTCGTTCGCCGGGACGCCACATCCATATTAGAGTTAAGGAACTCGATACTCCGCGGTTGTTTGTTATGCCGCAGAGAGCCGAAGCCGAGAGGATCGAGATCGCGCTTCCAAATCCTCCGGTCGCACCTCTGTACGTCATCGATGTAAACGTTTTCCTCGATCTGATCAAGAATCGGCCTAACGCTGCCGAGACGCAGCGCCTAATTGCGGCGGCGTGGAACCGGACAGTTGAGCTGCACGTCGCAGAGGAGTTCGTTAAGGAGTTGGAACGTTCGTCCCTCCTTCATGGGGATGATCCCGTTCTGCGGATGGCGATGGCGCTTCCTCGACTCCCGAAAGTGCCGGAGCCGCTGCTGGCTGGAATATCGAAGCAACTTGAGGATGCGCTCTTTTCCGGGCTCGCCCTTCACTCCCATGACGTGTCGGATCTATGCCATTTGGCGACCGCCATTCATCACGGAGCGACCGGCTTTATTACCGGCGAGAAGCGAATTCTCAAACGTCGGGCGGAGCTGGGCAGGCAATTCGGACTGGATATCATTAGTGCAGCCGAGTTTGTAGAATTCATCCGGCCAATCGAGGTGGCACCGCAATGGGATGTCCGATCCACTCCTGGCGGCGACGCGGTCGAAGTCTCGGAACTGCTCGAATCCGAACGAGAAGATATTGCGAACTTCCTGCGCTTGGTCGGAGTGGACGAAGCGACAGCCCGGATCGCTCTGGCACCCGGCTCGACAGGAGCGTTGCGGCGGCGGATGAAGATTCGCTCAACCGCGTCGGGACACTATCTCGGCTTCGCATCATGGAACATGCCACACAAGCTTCGGCATCACCTGGATGTGTTTGTTTTCATCGATGAGGACCACCCCGATGCCGCGGCCCTGGCGCATGAACTCTTCGCCGAAGTGCTGCGCGATACCACTGGGGTCGGGCCGGTCCTGATCTCACTGCGCACGCCGGAAGGCCACCAACAGGTGCGTTGGGCTGCGACTACATTTGGTTTCAGATCTGGACTATCTGCCAAGACCTCTGATCCGACCCATCTGCAGAAGATAGCCATAGGAGGCGTGGTCGCATCTGCCAACTGGGATGAGGTTAGAACGCGTCTCTCTGGGTTGGCGGGCATCCAGTTCAGCGCTTCCCCGCCTGCGTTTGAAGGACCATCGGCCCAAATGAATCTTACTGACGCTTCCGGCCGGGTCGTGGCCTTGACCTTAATGGAACTGGAACAGTTGTTCACACCTGCCCTGTTTCTCCTCCCCGGAAGGACGGGCGTTGCCGTGCCCATCCGGAGGCGCTACGCCGAGCACCTGTTTCCTGGCTCAGCTCAACTGCCGTTGACGGCTCGTGGCGAAGCTGGCCTCTCGATTGATCGAGTGTACTTTAGAGGTCCCCGAAACACCGGCCTCTTCTTTCCGGGTGCGCCTGTCCTCTTTTACGAGTCGCAACAGGATCACGGTCGAGGGGCGATGTTCGCCTGCGCGACCGTTCGGAATGCTCGGGTCATATGGGCCGACACAGTTTCAAAACGATATTTGCGCAAAGGTGTCTTAGATGAGCAGGAAATACAACATATCGCAAAAGGGGGTCTCGTATCTATGTTTCACTTTGAAAACATACTTGTTTTTAGACATGCAGTTTCGCTGAAGAGTCTTCGGGAACTTGGATGCGCTGACGGAGCGAATTTTGTAACGGCCCGCCGCCTCTCGACGGAAAGCCTGGAATCGATTCTCGCGGAGGCAAAAAGCCTTGCACTGTAGACAGGAGATCCTCATTTCAATCAGGCCCGAATACTCGGAGCAGTTGCTCGACGGCAAGAAAAGCGTGGAGCTTCGTCGGCGACCGGTTCGTGTCCCTCCGGGCACACGTGTCTGGATATACTCCACACTGCCCGTGGGCCGCCTCGACGCGGTTGCTGAAGTTGAGGCTGTCTATGAGTGGTCGCCAAGTGAAATTTGGGATCAGTATGGGCACGTCAGCGGCGTCACACAGTCAGCCTTGGAAAGCTATTTCAGCGGAGTTGACCAAGGGTGCGTCGTCGTCTTCAAGCGAGTTGTGCCGATTCATCGGCCCTTGTCGCTCGGGCTTATGCGTAAGCGGTTGGGCAACTTCAATCCTCCACAGTTCTTCAAAAGGCTCGATCACGATAGCCCTGAGCTCAACTTGTTCTGCGCTGCGATGGCACGATGCGATCTATCCGCCATTAATCCGGAATGCGGCGTTGATGGTCGCGGGCGGCGACTGTCGTAGAGCAAGCGCAGCCCTGTGAGGTCACGCCATTTGGCCGCGGTTCCGCAAGGACTCTCAGTCAATTTCAGAAAACGGACCCCGTTTCTTGAGGGTGTAGATGTTTTTGTAGCGGCGAGCGCACCAGAGCTCAACAAATAGCTACAAGGCTCAACAAGGCCGACGCAAGTTGTTTGCGCGTAAGCGGTTGAAAACAGGCCTCTTGTCCAATTCCGCGAGTTCGGTTTGGGGTGTCGGCGGTCGTTCCTTGTAAATATCTGAAAGGAAATGCCTTACGATGGACCGCTTGCCTATGCAACCGGGTCCACAGCTACAAATGTTGCTACAAAAGTGCTCATCCGGGTACGGTAGTTGCCGGTTTTAGGGGCCGCCACGTTGGTCGGACCTCTTGCTTTTGCGGCCGATCTCTTGTCCGCACCGCCGGCCCCACCGTTCCGTTCTGAAAGCCGGCTGCTGCGGGGTCGGGCTACGGTTGTGCCGGCCGTGGTGCTGTCGAGGGGTCAATTGTGAAGGTCGCTGCGTGGGATCCCGCCGGGTACTGCTTGTCCACGAACGGCGTCCAGGAAGCATCCTCGTAGAGCGCGTACTTGCCGTCTGCGGTGCAGACCAGCACGACCAGGTTCCTTCCAGTGGATCGTGTCAGAATCGTGTAGCCCCGAAAGTCCCGCTCAAGTTCCGGCTTCGCCTGGAAAACGGCCTTAACGAGTTCGTCGTTCGGGTAGTGTTCGATTTCGGCGTGCAGAGCCTGCGTTAGCCGCAATACCGACGGTCCGAGCGCCAGCGGTGGCAGAGACCGAAGTTGTTTCTGACACCCAGCAAGGAGCAATATCGTTGCAGTCAGCGCCAGAAGTCGTGTGCGGCTCATACGGCCCTCCAGAATAGCGGCGTACCGTCGGGCACTCCCGTGTCCAAATCACCGTTGGGAAGGGTGAACAGACGGGGATTCCGGCCTTGGATGGCAGCACTGAGTTCGCCCCAGTACCGCATTGTAGCTGCGCGGGCGCGGTCAAAAACCGCGTCGTATGCAGTCAGCTCGCCGGATGGGGTGCTGAGGTCGTCGATGAATGTCCGGTCCAGCTCGTCAAGTTGGGGGTACAGCAGTACGAGGTCGTCCTCCCCCACGCGCCGCGCCAACGGCGGCAGACGGCCGCCCTTCGAGGCGACATCATTGATGAGCGCTGTGAACCATTTGTGCCATTCGTTGGGATCGGGGTCTTTGACAGGGCTCTTGACGCCCAGTGCCATATCGATATCGCCGCGCGGGATGGCGTTAAGGACGCCAAGCCAAAGGGAGGTGACGGCGCGATTGAGGACGCCGCCTTCCGTGCAGGCCATTAGGCCGTCGCGCAGGTATTCCGCGCTGCACACGTCCTGGTGAAGAATGCGGTTAAAGATATACACGTCTTGGTTCAACTCACAGCGCCGGTGATAGGCCTCGTGGCCCTCATAGCAGCCCACTTTCATCGCGATCACCGGATGGACCGTGAGGTCCGCAACGACGTGCGCGGCGTAGCCGAACAGCCACGCGACGCACTTCTGTTCGTCCTGGCGATCAAGGGGCGGATGTTCCAGGAGGTAGCGGATGCCGTCTCGGACAAGATCCGCGGTCTTGTAGTAGTGCATCACGTTCGCCCAGCGGGCGGCGTGCTTGTCGAAGATCGTCAGTGAAGGGTAGTCCGGGCTCACCCCGCCGAGCTCGCAATAGTTTAGAAACTCGCCGAGCGCTTCCTTGATCTCCGGACCGAGACCAGGGATGGCATCCAACGATTCGACGCAAAGCGCGTCGACCAGGGTCATGTGCGCAAAGGTTCCGGGCATTGTTTTCGCGGTTTCTCCTTCAAGACCTTGTTCCCCCTGAATTGTAAACCCTTTTGCGGCCCCACTCGGCAACTGCAAGATCGGAGCCAGTATGATGGCCACAATCACCGGAAGTCGGACGCATGGCTGGTGCGGCGCTTGAAACGGGCAATCAGAACCTTTACGCTTGGTAAGGCAACAACGGGTAGATTCGGCGACGATCTGTTTTCTGCTGCAAGCCGGTGGCCTCAGGGCGCGTCGTAAGGCAACTGTGGTCGTCTACTCCCGAAAGGCAGGCAATCCGAAATGGGTGTTCATCGAGTACCCACTGTTGACAATCCCGGCTCGATTGACGTGAAGACCAGCAAGGGTCAATATCTGCGGTTCACTGTGAACGCTGGCGGTCCGATTCCGATCTTTACGTTTACCGCCAAGAATGGCGACAGGGAGGCTAAGGATTTCCCCGGCCATCCCCAAACCGTCTATCAATGGGATCACCTCAAGGATCCATCGCAAATCCAGCAACTGGACCTGTTGGCGATCGATTTCTCGTTCTTTTCCAACCAGAGCTATCGATATAGGGTGGAAGTCTGCGATGACGCCGGAAAACCGCTCAAGACGGCTATGGATATCCAGTTCACTGGCGATCCTACTGACACCGCCCCGGAATCCTTCAATGCGATCATCGGATGACTCGACCCTATGCAACGAATTATAATCGGAGTCGCATTCTTGTACGCTACGTCCTCAGCCTGGGCGCAGACGACGCCGGCTCCGGAGCGTCCGCCCGGCACTTTTGATCTTTGGCTCCAGGCCCGCATCGACTCAGCGGTCAATAAGGCTCGGATCGGAATTAACGGTAAGAGCACGAGCAAGCAGACCCAAGGCCCGAGCACCAACGACCGCTCGACTTCCCTGGTCGATCACAGCTCGGCGACTGATTTCATCAGCACCGCTTTGAATCTCGTGCCGGTCAGCGGCGCCAGCACGTCCAGTGCTTCATCCGGGGCCAGTGCGGGCAGTAGCGGTACGAACAGTGCCGGAGCGAGCACGGGCTCTGGAACAGTGACGGCGACGCTTTACAGCTTGCTGGCCGGGCTGGACCACATTAGCCTGACCGACCCACACTTCTACGCCGCGCACACTCCGGCGCGTCAGGTTTCGTTTACAGCCGGTACGGCGCAGTCGAGCTCCACGACCGACAACAGTTCCAAGCCGGGCACCGTGGTCGGAATCAAGGTTACCCCGGTGAACGGGCGTGATCTCTATTCCAAGAAGGGCCAGGATGCGGTTGCCGAGGTACAAAAGGCCCTGACGAAGGCAGCGGTTGCCTACCGACCTCTGGCGATCAGGGTTCGGAACCTGATCTTCCTGGCCTGTCAACCCGAGGGAGTCTGCCGGTCCGGGAAACTCGACAGTCTGGACATATCCGACTCGGCGGTACAAGCGTTTGCGGCTTTCTGGAACAAGTACCAGACCAACATGCGAGGTCTGCGGTTTTCCCAAGACAATTTGGATCAGATCGACCAACTGATTCAAGGCTCGCTTGCTGCGTTCACAGATTACCAGACCATCGTCGAGAAATCCTATGACCGCATCCACCAAGGTCAGCAACTGGCTTTCGCCTACACAGGAGTGATCCGCTCCGGAACTGGCTATAACGATCACCGCGCCGAGCTGGTTTTCGACTACGGCCTGTCCGACGCAATCACGTGGACAGTCAACGGGAGTGGCGACTACATCGACCGGAAGTCGACAAAAGCGTCACGTGGTGGCACTGTCTCGATGGAGTTTCTGAGTAGGCTGACCCACGAGAGTGCCGATCCCAACGGCCCACGCTCGATCATGCTGTCGTTTTCGGGCCAGGCAAAGTGGCTCACCATGACCAAGCCGCAGTACGCGTGCCAGGGTGCACTCACGATTCCCATCGCCAGTGGAGTCGAGATCCCAATCGCTTTCCGTTGGGTCAATCGGAAGGTGCTCCTCGACCAGAGTAATACTGAACTGCACGTGGGCCTCAGCATCGATGCCGGCCGGGTGGCCCAGTTGTTCAAGTAGTCTTCACGATCAAGCAGGCACGAAACCTGCTGCAACAGCGCCAGCGCGACCTCCTGGCGTTGCAGGGTTGATGCTGAAATGGTGGTTCGGGTGGTGAAGTTCCAATGTGTGGCGGAGATGCTCTTTCGAAACGTGCGTGTACCTTTGAGTCATGACAATCGAAGCGTGTCCGAGGACCTCTTGCACTACCCTGATGTCGGCGCCGTTTCTTAACAGCAGCGTGGCGACCGTATGGCGGATCATGTGTGGGGTGACTTTCCTATCGATTCCAGCCTCGGTGGCGAGTCGGGAGAGGACCCGAGCGACACCTTGCGTAGAGAGCGGCCCACCGAATGAGTTTACAAGCAGTGCACCGTGACTGAGCTGAAGTTTCGACCTCTGGCTGATGTAGTTCCTGACGACCTCGATGGACCGTTTATCTGGAAGCACGGCCAAACGTTGCCGGGCGCCCTTTCCCTGAACCAGGAAGATTGCCTCATCCTCGCGCCAATCGGGAAGGCTTAGGGTGACCAATTCCCCAACGCGCATGCCGGTCGCAAACAGGATTTCGAGTGCCACCAGATTGCGCAACTGACGGAACTGGCGATTTGACGGCTTGGCCAACGCTTGGTCCGTCATGCTGACTCCGAGCCAGGCCCGTTCCAAGAGCCGTTTGGCATCCGTTGCCGTGAGGGTGCGTGGAAGCCGGTATTCACGATCCAGATCGAGTCGCACCTTCCATAAGGGTGATGCCGCCAAGCCGCCCTTTCGCACCCAGTAGTTGAAGAATACACGCAAGGTTGCGAATTTTCTGCGAATCGAAGCTGGGGCATACCTATTTGTGACCAAATCCTGCGCCCAGTGCTCCAGGCATCCAGCCTCAACGTCCTCGAGTCCTTGGCATTCCGGTGCGTGAGCACGAAATTGCGCCAGGTCCGTCTTGTACGCAGTCCGCGTCTTGTCTGTTCTTCTGCACGTCGAAAAATATCCGGCAAGGAATTGCTGGACCGCTGCTTCAAGTTGCATGTTATTGATCCTCCATGAGATAGGTGAAACAACGCATTGAGTCTTGGCAGGCTAGCACAAGGCGGGTGGGGGGTGCATTTTCGGGTTCTGGCGGGCAGATCGGTATCAGGGGCGGTTTGTGAAATTGTCCATCTTCGTCCCTATTCCATCCAACTGGGTCTTGAGGTTGTTAGAATTGTTGGGAAGCTGAGCAAGCTGCCGCTGCAAGTGGACGCGGCAACCGGCGGATAACAAGAAATTATCCGTCACGATTCCGGACGGCGGGATACATGAAAGTAAAGGCCAGTAGACTCGGGCAGCCCGAGGCTTCTCCGAAGCCTGAGGCGGCCTACGGGCTGTCCTGGCTGGTGTCCGCCGCTGTTGGCGCAGCCTGGACGGCCCTCGGTGGTGCCATCGCCGCGATTCAGGGCACTACCCGGACATTCCTACAGGAATGGGGCCACCTTGAAGGATTCTTCTTGATCGGTATCGGAACCTGGCTACTGTTGATGATTCGGTCTAAGGTTTTCGAGTCCCGCATTGCCAATCTGACGGTAGGCAGTGCGCCGCCTCACCGCCCCGTGAGCAGCCCGCGAATTCAGACGGCAATCGTCTGCGCTGTTGGAGTCCTCGGCACCGCTAGCCTTGTCTCCCTCGGTTTTCCTGCGCGTGGGCTGCTGCTCTATTTCATGTGGACCACGTGTGCCTGCATCTGCTTCGTCGCGGGCGCCGCAACGTCTCATACCATCGAAGTCATCGTAGCTGTTCACGGCCTCCTCCAGCAGGACATTAAGGCGTTTCGCTATGCGCCAGCACGGACCCCGGAGCTCAGAAGCGTTGTCAGCTACTTCAGCTCGTTCACGTTGCTCGTCACCATTGGTTACGCTTTCGCGGTCCTGGGCACCTTAGATCAGCACTGGACAGGTTCAACCGCCTACGTTGCGGCTGTCAGACTCTTTTGGCCGGTTATCTACGTACCCACGTGCACGGTCGCGATGATCTATCCCCACATCGTCGTCCACAAACTGATTCGACGCGAGAAAGAAAAGACGCTCCTGTCCTGCCAGGAAGACATGGATGAGCTTCTTGGGCGATTCCATGACCTCAAGTCAGACGATATCAATCGAACAAACACGCTGGCACAGCTTTTCGATCGCATCGTCGCTACGCCTGACTACGTTCTTGATTTTGGCATTGCCGTTCGAACATTGCTGCCTGTCTTGGTCAATGTTGCTTCCTTCTTCGCGAAGAGTGTGTTCACACATGGTCAAGCTGGTCCGTAGACGAGAGCATGTACCGTGGCAGCCGCAGCGCGACCCCAATGAGCTCCGACCAAGTGAGTTCGTTCGAGCAGAGGTTGTAAACAGTCTGTTCTGGAAGCGATTGAGCGAAACGTGTCAGTCGATCGAACACTTCCACGTTGCCACGCAGCAGCATCTCGGTTATTTTGAGTTGGAGCCGATCCTGTGCACGCTTGATAAGGGGATATCGATAATTCGGGGCACCGGGCGATCTTCTTGCTGTTGCGAGGACGTTTGACAAGTGAGAGCAAACAGGGTCGTTGTACTTCAGGATCTCATTGAACGCGGTGCCAAGCAGAGGTGGCTGCACTAGAGCAGCCTCGCCGATAGCAGCTACGCCTGGAAGGTCACGCCGCCGCATTCTTCCTATGGGGATTGCCCCCATTTTGGGCCCGGTGATCTGAGTGCGTGAGGTGGTCGAAAAAAACCTGTTGTTCCTACAGTACGCGTGGAAAACTCCCTCCAGGACTTGGGGTTTGGTCAATTCCAGCGAGTAGATGAAGACCGCGCAATATGCGCTATCGACTCCACGCGGAATGACCTCCAGAATCGGGGGAGGGTCACCTAGATGATCTATGTAGGCCAGGACAATGTCATTGGTGTGGAGATCAACGCTCTGTAGGACGGCACCGTACACAGCATAGAATCCGGCCAGCCGGTGAAGCCGGAACGTCTTCGCAATTGGCGATAGCCCTCCACTCGCATCGATCACCAATCTGGCTCGGTACATTCCGGAGCTGGTCTGTGCTGATACGGAATCCTTCGCCCAGTTCAGGTTCAGCAGCGTGCATTGTTCCGCAAGTTGGACGCCCCGATCGCAGCACCTGCTAAGAATTGTTTGCAGGAGCGCGTGATCATCAACAACTGCGAGGTCGCCCCGGACCCTGAGCCATCCACCAAGGAACGTGCCCAAGATCACGCCTGGCGGTTTGCGAAGAACGCAATGAGCGAGCCCATGCATCGCCAGTCTGCGTTCGGAGGTCACCCAGTACTTTGTTGTGCTGCCGAGGATGCCTCGATCGATCAGCGCGACACGCCAATGGACAGCCAGTCGCTCGGCCGCCATGAGGCCAGCGGGGCCTCCGCCGACAATTAAGACGTCAACTTCAATCACAGTAGCGAGCCGCTTCCCCAGGGGGCCGGTCGAATGACGGATAATTTCTTGTTATCTGGCAGGTCAACCGGGCGGGCCGCCGATTCCTCGAACGCTCTTGTTGTGCGTTGCGCGGCGCTTGGCGAACGATTCGGCAAAGTCGCGACTGTATGTTATACTGCAACAAAGAGTTACCGTTAATATCCGCCGCCAACCCCTCAGAAATCGCACTTGACCCAGCAGATTCCCCGTCCTCTCCGGCCGCGGACGCCCCATCCTCTCCCATGCCTACCGAGCAGGAAATCATTGACTACTACTTCGACAGCAAGCTTGATTATCAGCTCTACAACCTGAGCGCCGACAACCTTTCGATGCACTATGGGTTGTGGGATGACGCTACCGCATCGCACCGCGAGGCGCTCTCAAACGAGAATCGGGTGATAGCAGGAATCGCCAGGATCACCAAGGCCGACCACGTGATCGACTTTGGCTGTGGATATGGCGCCAGCGCTGTCTGGCTTGCGAGCCATATCGGGTGCCGGGTCTTCGGGATTACGTTAAGCCAGAATCAGGTCGACGAGGCCAGACGGCTCGCAATCAAGCACAATGTCAGTCATCTCGTGGCGTTTTCCAGGATGAACTACCATCGGACGGATTTTGCGGCCGGTGCTTTCGATGTCGTCATGGCTATCGAAAGCATCGCGCACTCTTCTGCGAAGGAGCGCGTCCTCGCTGAGGCATATCGCATACTCAAGCCCGATGGAAGAATCGTAGTCGCCGACGGCTTCTTTGGCAAGCCAAAGAATGGGCGCACAGAAGCAGAACAGGAGATCGCGCGGGCCTGCTTTGAAGGAGTCCATGTGCCACCACTGCCGGAACGCTACGAATTTGAGGAATGGCTTGCTGAGGCCGGCTTCGTGGGTATTCAATGGATCGAAGAAACACCGGCCATCCTCCCGACCGCAAGACGCGTCAATCGGCTCGGTAGAATGCTCATGCCGGCCGCGAAGGTTTTCAGCTTTCTGGGGCTTGGCGCCCTGCGGCCCATGCACATGCGCGCGTTCATCAATTAGTATTATGCGTTCCGTGACGGACTTGGTGTTTATGGGGTATATCTCGGGCGGAAGAACCCAACGGGAGCCCGGCGGGGCAACGCGAGGGGTGGTGGCACGGCTGAGTCGACCAAATCAGCAATGAGTGGCGTAGAAGTTCCGGCATAACCGCGTCCGAAAATGTAGATGATTTTGTAGCGGAGAGCGCACCAGGGTCCAACAAGGCTCTACAAAGTTCAACAAGGGTTTGGCAAGCCTTTTACCTGTAAGCACTTGAAACCAGGCCTCTTGTCCTATTTTGACAGGGCGGATTGGGGTGCAAGAGGTCCCGAGTTCAAATCTCGGCGGCCCGACCAGAGTTTTCAAAGGGCTCTAGGCTCTACGCCAACAACGGGGGCAGACCCTGATCCCAAACCTTCTAAGAACATAACACCTTGACTCGAAGTCTGTAGTTTTCGAAGTTGCGGAAGCCGTAGGCTTGTGCTGACCGACAATGCCGGTGGCGCTGAGACGGACGCCGGAGCGTTGGGCGAAGACGAAACGCCGGAAGCGCCGGTCAACCCGATGTCGCGCACCGGCGACATCTGGACGATCGGGCGGCATCGGATCATCTGTGGGGACTGCCGGGATTCCGGCACCGTGGCGCGACTGCTCGACGGTGCGCGCGCCAACGTCGTGATCACGTCGCCGCCGTACGCCACGCAGCGCGAATATGATCCCGCAAGCGGCTTCAAACCGGTCCCCCCGGAGGAGTACAGCGATTGGTTTCGCGATGTGGCGGCCAACATCGCAGCGATTTTGGCCGCCGACGGCTCCTACTTCCTCAACATCAAGGAACATGCCGACGACGGAGAGCGCAGCCTCTACGTGAAGGACTTGGTGATTGCGCACCGGCGGCAGCGGGGATGGCGCTTCGTCGACGAGTTCTGCTGGCGCAAGACCGACAATGGCGTGCCGGGCGGATGAGGCAATCGCTTCAAGAATGTTTGGGAGCCGGTGTTCCACTTCTGCAGGCAGCCGGAGATCAACTTCCGGCCGCACGCGGTTGGCCACGTCTCCGATGACTGCTTCGATTACTCGCCGGACAATCCGGTATCGAGATCCGGCAGCGGTCTGTTGGGGACCGGTGGCGGATGTGATGCAGCAGACCGCTCTGGAAGCGTTGCACAAAGAACTGGACACCATGGTGCCGCGGGCCCAACAAGTGATCCGGCAAGCCAAGCAGCGAGTGTTCGGAGGAGATACGCACGTTATCGAGAAACTGGCCGGCAGCTTCGACCTCTCACCGAAATCATCTGCCGCCAATGAATCATTCTTGCGCCGGAAAGTAACTAGCGCCTGTCGCTCTCCGGCTCTGTTCCCACTCAGCGCGCTCCATCAAAAGGACCGGCAAGGAGAGGTCCCCTGATTGACGGGCGAACGGGATTACGGCGTTCACCCGGCGGGATGCCGGGAAAATCCAGGCTGAAGAGTTGGATCGGACCGGTCCCCGGCGCGATCCCCCCGGTGCCATACCACCTGCCGGAAACGGTCGAAAGTGCGAAGGACTCCACAACCCGTGGAACCAGGTCCTCCCGGAAGCGCAGAATCATGAGGTGTCCCGAGTCGCCGGCGCCATCCGCGGGGTTTGCGCCACATTGCGTGGCCAAGTCGAGCTGCTGCCAATTCGCAAAAAGCTCCAACACTCTTTGCCCCCGCGCCGAAGAGGATTGCGGGTAATTGCGCTGCCAGTACCACCCGCCATCGCCCGCTGGGTCGATCCAATGCCCCGAAAAGACGGCGGTGAGGTTGGTAAACGACTTAAACCCGTCCTGCCAGGTTCGATCGCTCCCGTTCCACATCTCGTGCGCGCTGTTTGAGGCGGGGGCGGCCCCCATGGCGTAAGCGTCGGGACCCCAGCAGTTATTGGCGCCGCCGGTTCCACGCGACGCCCGGTTACTCGGGGCGTTCGGATCTGAGGAGAAGCTCGCCTGGTCGGAAAGGTAGGAATGCGTGGTGATCCAGCATTCGTGGTCGGGATGAGCGTCGTGAATGTTCTTGGCCCAGTTCAGGACTTCCGACCTGGGAAAGAACTCCAACCCGATCATCAGGATTCGCCGGTTCCCTATTTTCATCCTGGTGTATGTGTTCGCGCCAGATGAACTGTAAGATCCACCCCAATACGCCATGTCGCCCGAGCCGGCCAGGGACATGCCGGAGCCGAGCACCGAAGCCAGCTTACTGGCGCTGAACGGATTGCTCCCCGTCCATACCCCATCGAGGTGCGCGTCGTCGCGGGAAAAGCCGGCATTGCACCCGTTTACCCAGTCGTGATTGCCAGGCGTCATCTGCCTGTGGATGCCGGCCGCGTCCAGATGGCTCCAGGCCTTCGCCGCAATCAAGCCTTGACTGCCATATACGGGATCGGCGGAGTTCACGCAGTCGCCCACGCCGATGGCCGCCTTGATGCTAAGCGGCACTCCGTCTACAGGCAAGTTGCGATTCTCGACAATCCAACGCATCAGATTGTCGTAGCCGGTGGGCCCAGTGGAACAAACCGAAGTAACGGCCAGGTACTGCGGATCGGGCACCAAGACAACGCTCCACGGAGCCGCAGTCTCGGCCAGGGCTCTTTTCCGGGTCGCGAGACCGATCGCAGCCGCACTGGCGGCCATCCGCATGAACCCACGGCGCGTAAAATGAGAATGCGCACGGGGGTTCTTTCCGGGCAAATAGTTGTGCACTGCTACTATCTTACCTCATTTACCTCATTCGGCCTAATCTGCTATTGCCGATCTGGCTGCCAGGACGCCGTCTGTCCGTTAATCGTGAGTGTAAACGGCCCGGTGAAGTTACCTTGTGACGGGGCGGAAGGGACTGAGGCGTTGACTTGATAGGGTCCCACAAACCCGGGCGCGTAGCCAATACCGCCGAGCCATCGGCATGCACCACGCCCCAAATGACGGGTATCGACGCTTGCACGGCCATATCCACTCCGGTCTCCCAGCTCAACTTACCTGAGGCACGTTTACCGCCGTTTGAATTCGAGAGGTTTGTGGGCGAGTCTGCCGCGAGTCGCACCCAGCCGGCCTTTTCGCTCAGCTATATGTGCTTTCCAAAGGCAAAGTCTGCACGAGCCGCCCTTGATTGTCAGGACCGATCAGGCCCCCAGTTCCTGCAGCGTGCGCAGGAAAGTAATGACACCTTCCCGGCTCAACATGCCGAGGACGTGGTTATCGCGTGTGACGGGCAACTGGTTGACTCCATCGCGGTCCATCTGTTGGAGAGCGGTCCACAACTGAGTGTCGGGGGCGGTGCGTTTCAACTGCTCCAGGGGAAGCATGATCTGCGCCGCGGTGGTTGTCGCCCAGTCATGCCGCGGCACTTCCTTGATCCGGTGCAGAGTGATCATGCCAACGGTGTCTGCGTCGCGAGTAACCAGGAAGCAACGCTGCCCGCCGCCGAGGATGTGTTCATCCACCAACTGCTGCAACGTCAGGTCCGCAGGGACGGTGACGCAGTGACTGCTCATGGCTTGCGAAACTGTGTGGCCGGCCAACAGGCCCTGGAACATCACTTGATGCACCTGCTGTGAGGCGGCATTGTCGAGGAACCA
>Ga0187850_10001077_pt1 | contig 31360 bp, 28 predicted proteins | sample June2016WEW_4_15_FD_132436 | JGI IMG/M metagenome (GOLD analysis project Ga0187850, IMG submission 132436) | Peatland microbial communities from SPRUCE experiment site at the Marcell Experimental Forest, Minnesota, USA - June2016WEW_4_150 | ecosystem: Environmental > Terrestrial > Soil >...
CACCGACACGCGCGGCACGGCGGTGATGAACTCGCTGTTCCACGGCTACATCGAGTGGCAGGGCGACATCCCGACGCGCCCCACCGGCTCGCTGGTGGCCGACCGGCCGGGCCGCACCACCGCCTACGCCATCTTCAACCTCCAGGAGCGCGGGGAGATCTTCGTCACGCCGGGCACGGAGGTCTACGAGGGGATGATCGTCGGCGAGAACGCGCGCGATGCCGACCTGAATGTGAATATCGTCAAGGAGAAGAAGCTGACCAACATGCGCGCCTCGACCTCGGATGAGGCCATCCGCCTGGTGCCCCCGCGCATCCTCAACCTGGAGCAGGCCATCGAGTTCGTCCGCGACGACGAATTCGTCGAAGTGACGCCACAATCCATCCGGTTGCGGAAGAAAGTGCTGGTGGCCGGGCAGCGGCGGTGACCGATCAGTTCCACCTGGCCGGGCGGGGGAAATCCGGAAACATGGTGACTGTCCCCGGTTGCCCATTGCCCACGCCGTCGACTGTCACCGTTTTTCAATAACCCCGAGCTATCCCTTGCGCCTGGTTCTATCGATCCGTCCTCTGCTAGGCTGGGGAGTTCTCTACTTGGCGGATCGCGAACGTGAAGGCGCGCCTGAAACAACTCCTGTTCCGTTTGCTCGGCAAGGATCCCGAGGCGGTAGTGGTCAGCTTCCTCTCCGGCGAGGAACCGCTGGCCGCCGCGATGCTCGAGGAGGTTCGCCGGCTGGTACCGGATCGCCGCCATTTCGCCGTCGCGCTGGAGCCGGGCTCCGCATGGCAGCTCTACGGCCGGCTGCGGAGGAGGTTCCGTGGGCTGCGCATCGGCCTCGCGCCGTTGCTGTTCACCGCGGACCCCCGCTTCCGCCCGCTCCGCCTCGCCGCGTTCCTGCTCGCGCCCTCGAAGATCCTCGCTTACAACTTGCGGCTTGAGCGCCACCATCTGAAGCTGCGCACGGCCATCGCTTCCTGGTTATTCCTGCGCGGTGTGCCCCTCGATCGCATTTTCCTCCGGCCACGCTGGCTCTGCCCGTGGAAGCGCGACCGCTCGGTCGAAGCCCAGAGCTACCGGCAGCTCGAGGGCCGTCCGTTCTCGCCGGAACGCCGGCGGGTTGCCGTACTCTCGCCCTATTTTCCGTACCCCTTCTCGCACGGTGGCGCGGTCCGGATCTTTCACCTGCTCCGCGAGATCGCGCGCGACTTCGATGTCGTCCTCTTCGCTTTCACCGAAGGCGGCCATGCCGAGGAGTGCCAGCCAGTGCTTGAGTTCTGCTCGAAAGTGGTCCTGGTTCCCAAGCCGCGCTACCGCGAACCGCGCTGGTCCACCCTGGCCCCGCCCGAGGTCCGCGAATACCGCTCGCGAGTGATGCGCAGACTCTGGGAGGGCTTTTGCCGCGAGTTCGAGGTCTCCGTGCGCCAGGTGGAGTACACCCACCTGGCCACCTACGGAGGTGAGATCCTGGTCGAGCACGATGTCACTTTCGACCTCTACCGCCAGGTTCACGACCGCCAGCGCTCCCTGTCCGCCTGGTGGAATTGGTGGCGCTGGCGCCGCTTTGAGACCCGCGTCCTGCACCGGTTTCGGTGCGTCGTCGCCATGTCCGAGAAGGATGCTGCCCTGCTTGGAAGGACTAATGTGCGGGTCATCGGCAACGGCGTGGACCTCGCGCGGTTCCGGCCCCAGCCCGAGTCCGCGGGCCAGCGGCTGCTGTTCATCGGGTCCTTCCGCCACTTCCCCAACGTTGTCGCCTACCGCTTTTTCACCGGGCAGATCTGGCCGCTGCTGCGCGACCGCTTTCCCGAGATGACCCTGACGGCAGTGGCCGGCCCCGATCCATTGCTCTACTGGCGCGCCGCCGCCGATTCGCTCGAGCCGCCCGCGGACGACCGCATCCGCCTCCTCGGATTTGTTCGCGATGTGCATCCGTTGTACGCCGAAGCGAACCTGGTGATCGTCCCCACCTTGGTTTCGGCCGGGACTAACCTCAAAGTGCTCGAAGCCATGGCCATGGAGCGCGCGGTGGTCTCGACTCCCTCAGGTTGCGCGGGCCTCGGTCTGGAGCACGGGGTCAGCGTTTGGGTAGCCGGAACCCCGGCCGCGTTCGCCGAGGGCATCGCGACTCTGCTCGCCGACCCCGCCCTGCGTCTCCGCATGGCCCGCCAGGCGCGCCGCGTCGCCGAAGAGCATTTCGACTGGAAGCGGCTCGGGGATCGTCAGCGCAGCGTCCTCGCCGGGATCGCCCCCTCCCCGCTCGTCATCCGCCCAGCCGCCGAGCACGATATCGCGGACCTCGACCGCATCCAGAAATCCTCCCCGGAAGCCGTTCTCTGGGAGCCCCAGGGCTACCTTGCATACGACTGCCTGGTTGCGGAACTGGCCGGCCGTGTGGTCGGGTTCGTGGTCTGCCGCACGCCGGTCGATGCGGAATCCGAGGTGCTTAGCCTGGTGGTCGATCCCCCACTGCGGCGCCACGGCATTGGCCGGCGCCTGATGCTGCACGTGCTTGGCCGTTCCCCCGGGACTTGGTTTCTGGAGGTCCGCGAATCCAACACGTCGGCCCTCAACTTATACAAGAATCTGGGCTTCGAGGAGACTGCCCGACGGCCCAACTACTACCAGGACACGGGTGAAACTGCGGTTGTCATGAGGCGCCAATCGTGCTAATGTCACAATTGGCAGCCGGGTCTTGTAGGGTCCCGGCTCCGAATGTGGTTGTAATGAATCTCCTGCAAGTCACCTGCCGAGCCTACTACCCCATTCAAGCGACTCGGGCTGGCAACTTCACCGCAAGGAGCACTACGCCTATGCAATTGACCCCGGAAGAGCTCAAAGCGCATCTGATGGAAACCGACGAAGGATTCCGACTTCTGGTCAAGCAGCGCTGCGAGTACAAGAAGCAATTGGAAGCTCTGTCCTCCCGGCCTTATCTCAGCCCGGAAGAACAGCTCGAGGAAACTCGCATCAAGAAGCTCAAGCTCCGCTTGAAAGACCAGATGCAGGAGATCATGGATCGGTACCGTCAGCAACACCAGACGGTCTGAACATCGGGTGCGCTGACCGCTTCCTCACAGGGTGGGGCATGCCTCGGCTTGCCCCGTTTCTGCCTGCGCATCGCTCACCGGCGGCGCGAAAGTCAAAATAGTACTGCGTCGCCGGGCAGGATTCGTACTGGACCGCGAGTGCGCCTCCACCCCTGCAATTCACCTTGCGTATCCTCGGCCCCTCAAGCTTTGCTCCTCCGGTTGCGCTCCCGTCTCCCTCTCCTTCGGTGGTGGATTCGTCCGCACAGCGTGCCGGGCTCCAGCTCGCGATCGGGGATATCGTTCATGATAACGGATGGATTCTCGAACGGAAGCGTGCAGGCCTCCGCAGCCACCGGCGCCCCCGCGGACGTGCTCGACTCGGCCAGCTCATATGAAACGGCCAGCCGAGACCTGCAATCCGACCTCGCCTTTGTTTACATCAACTTCATGCTGGGGCAAAAGACGCCCGCCCAGTTGCTCATCGGGCCCAGGTACGAAGAGGACGGACCCGAGCCGTCCACGTCGGGACTTGTTGATCCATATGTCCTGTTACTTATGCGCGGATGGAGTTCGGCCCCACGCCGCTAAGCAGTTATTTCTTCTCCAGGCCCGTGACCGACCTCCACCCTGAGCTCATCAAGGAGACCCGTAAGCCAACCTTCCGGCGGAAAAGGTAACTGTACACCCCCACCCCCAGTTTGATGATGAATCGGGTCATCAACCCCATCCTCTGTCTGCGCACGTCATCGGCTGAAATCCCATGTCCGGCATAGACCCGCTTGAAGGCAAGGCAGAAACAGATATAGGCCATCCTCGCGGAGAAGGGCTTCGACTTCAAGAATCCGCTCCTCGTCCGCTTCCAGGTTTCCCGCCAAGAGTAGAACGTGTCCCAGCACTTTTTGTTTTCAGCGATTAACTCGTGCCGGCTCATGTGGGGGTGCTTCAGAAAATCGGCGGGCTTCAGCGGAGTCAGCCAAAAGCGGTCGCGCAGAAGCTGAGTTTTGTGTTTCGGGGTGAAGTCCGCTCGCCCGAGATTTTTTTGATCGCGGATCATTTCGTAGTAGTCCTTGCTCCCGGGGTAGGGGCTGTAGAAGGTAAACTGGGCCAGCAAGGTGCCGGACTCACGAGCGAATCGGCGCATGGTTGCGAGTGTCTGGACCGTATCGGACTCGAGACCGGAGATGATTGAGCTCATGACCACGATGCCCCGCTCTTGAAATTTGCGGATCGTCTCGACCATGTTCCGGCCGGCGGGGTTCCCCCCCTTGTTAGCGCTGGCCAGGCCCTCTGCGGAAAAAGACTCGACGCCGATCAGCGCGGCCCTGATCTGCACCTGCCGATACATCGCCGAAAAGTACTCTTCGTCGTTGATCACCTCCGAGGTCATCTGGGTGATCGCGGAGACGGTCTTGGGAACCCTCCGGTCGTACTCGGCAAAAAAACGCAACCGCTCCTCCCGGACGCCCTCAAGCTCTTTCCTCTTCTGCGCACTCGGCTCGCGCGCGATCCGGCTCAGGGTCGCCGGGTTGAAATTGTCATCGGCGAAAGCGATGTAGCGATAGCCCAGGTCGGACAGCTCGTTGACCTCCTCGATGATCCTGCCGGCTGGCCGCTGGCGTGGCTGGCGCCCATCCATGACCCAGACGGAGCAGAAGTTGCAATTCTCAGGGCAGCCGGCCACGGTCTGCACGGTCGGAAACATATACTTGGCCGGGTCGAGCAGGTTCCACCGCGCCTTGAGCATCGCTTCACCCGGGATGCGGCCGCCACGATAATGCTTCTGCAACCGGTGGGTGAGCGCATCTTCGATCACTCGGCGCCAGATGACATCGCCATTGCCGGTGACCACGCTATCGGCCCCCATCTCCAGCGGCTCATCCGGAAAGATCGTCGCGTGGATTCCGCCCACAATCACCGTTGCGCCCTTCGACTTGGCCTCCCTCACCACCCGGTAACCAGCGAGACAAGTGCCGCTGGTAATGCCGACCCCGACGATGTCTCCGGGGCGGACGAACTCGGCGTCAAAGTCTTCGACCGCCTCATCTACGATCACCGGATCGCCGATCAGGTCGGCCGGGGTGGCCTGTGCCAGCACAAACAGCCACCTCGGAGTAACGAAGCTGTACCCGGCAGTAAACATCGAAGGATTTACGAGTATGACTTTGGGCACCTTCCCCTCCTCAGACACAACGCGAATTCACTCCTCGACATCAGCCGCCACGCGACGGCCCGGCGCACGGATCTCCATCTATAACGGCGCCCGCTTTATCAAGAGACACCGGCACTTTCGTGAGCCCGGAGCAGGGTCAAGGGCGGTCCGGCGCTTTCTGTCGGACCGTTCATCGCAGACCCTGGACGCTGCGAACGGCTCGCTATACTTGGGCGTCGACGAAGCACGCGCAAAGCGCGGCTTCGTCTTTGTCAGGATCCTTTGGCAGCCTCTGACCAAGATTCCTTCCCTCGCATCCTACGGTGAGATCGGCTTCCACCAGCCATCTATTCGATCTTCAACCACCGGCCATGATTCGCTGTTCGAACTTCCCTCTCGGTTGCCAGGGGAGTCGGGGCGCTCCACCATTTTGTCGATGGACTTCGGTCCACTATGGAAATCCCCGGGCGACCATGCATACGAGCCGGCGGCACTTGGCTGCCTTGCTTCCCGCAGTTTCCAGCACAGCCGCACCGCCAACTCTCGCGCGATAACCACCTTGGCCACCGCGCTGCCGCGACGGAACCTCAATCTTAGCGAAGATTTCCATTTTGGCATCCTGGCCCCCTTCCAGTGTAAACCTAACCGCTTCCGTGAGGGCTGCCTTTTCATGCTTTCAACCCCGAGCGACTCCGGCGGCCCGGGAAAGGTCCAGCTCTCCCTCCTTCGAGTACGGAAAAACCCGGAAGTGCCTGATTTCAAGCGATTTCTCATACACCTCTCCATCCCCGTCCTTCCTTCGGCCTGTTTGCTTCCCCGACGCCGCGCCATCGCCCCGAACAGCCGCCGCGTCAGATGGCTCTCTGCCAACAGCAGCCAGTAATACCGCGCATGCTTGATCAAACGCCCACCTGCCTTCACCAACCGCTGCTGCAAGCTCGCCAATGACCAGCCATCGGTCTTGTTCGGCAGCGCCAGACTCCGCCACAGGTTGCCCAGGTTGTAGGCGATCACGCTCAGCCACAGCCGCACCTCATTGGAGCGGAAGTGATGGCAGGACGGGCGGGTCATCTTGACGGCCTGTTTGCCTTCCTTGATACACTGCTCCGCGGTGCCCCGCCAATAAAGGCGTCCGAAGGCGTCAGGAGGTTATGAGTAAGTGGTGAAAATGAAAATGCAGGTTCAATGCGGGCATGAGGATCCGTGGTGACACCAACTTGAACCCGGTGAGCTACACCATCGGCCGCAACGGGTCCAGTTACAGGAACTTCATCCTGAACACCAAGGGCGCCGCTCAGATGCTCATCGGGCCGGGGTACGACCATGACCACGGCCCCGAGCCGGCTCCCGAACCTCCCACACTGGTCCTGGGCATGGGAGTCCTTCTCATCGGAATCGGCAAGTTCTTTCGGCCGCGGCTCCGCAACCGAGGGACCGCCCAGCGGTCGGTAGGATAGGGCTCCAGCCCTGTCCCGAAGGTTGCCCCTCCCGCCCATTCTCATCCTCCGGGCTGGTGCACACGCCATAACACCGGCTGTCGCCGTTTCTCAACAGCCAGCAGACCCCAGCCGCGCGCAAAGCGCCCGGAATTCTGGCTCTCCCCGAAGCGGGTCGAAGACCGGGTCCACCCCCATGAAGGTCACATCGGTGTCGTGGGCATCGGCAGCCTGGCGCAGCGACTCAATGCCCTGCTTTCTCTCGCCCAGGCCTGTGTGGATCATCGCCAGTGCGACGCCTGCGATGCCCCCAGCCTTCTGAATGGACTCGACCTCCGCCAGGACCGAGCGCGCTTCAGCCAGCCGTCCGGAGCGGGCCAGCGCGTTACCCAGCGGGCCGAGAGTCGTCGGCGAACGGCCTCCCTGTGCCGCCGCTTTCTCGAATTCGGAAATCGCCTACGCGAATCTGCCTCTCTGTGCCTCGCACAGACCGATGATGTCTCTGGCGGGGAAGAACTGCGGATCCATCTCCAGGTGGCGGCGTGCCACACGGATTGCCTCGTCGCCCCCCTCGCGCGATTGTCGCGGACTCACGCCGCCGGTATCGCGCTTCGGCCGGAAAGCGGCGCCGCGAGGGAACTGCCGGCACGGCGGCAGGCTTCCACTTGGCACGCCGGCGCCAGAGCGTATGCCCCACTCGCCAGGAACCACAGGTACCAGGTGGTGGCGGTCAGCGGTACCGGGAGCGGGCTGTGCCCGGAGATCCACACCGCGATGTCGCCCACGAACGTCAGGAAGATCCCCGCCGTGAACGCACCCCAGCATCGGGCGATCAACCCCCGGCCCATCTTCAGCGCCGAGCGGCGGATCAGGATGGCCTCGATCAGCAACAGGCTCAGCAGCGGGTCGTTGACGAGACTAACCGCCTGCTGGAAGCTCAGCGGGCTCCCGGGCGCTTGTAGCAGGGACTCGTCGTAGATCTCCCAGCCGCAAAAGCCAGCCACGACAACCATCAACAGCCAATCCGGGATCCGCGGGCGGCTCCGGATGCCACTCTGCCGGTAGATCCCCAGCGCCAGCGCGAGTCCCAACGCCAGCAGCACCGTCTGCACTGGTCCACCCAGGATCAGCCTGGCCCGCCGCCAATTCTCGCCAGCCACCTGGGAGAGGACCCCGCTCGTCAGACTGCATGCTGCCGCCACCGCCAGCACGGACCATACCAGCCGCATCGGCTCGCCCCGCGAGAACTGCCGCCGGGCCACCATGCTCAGCACCAATCCCGCCAGGTTCAAGGCGATCACGGTCAGCGTGCCCGGATACCTGAAAAACAGCGGCAGCCCCTCGGCTTGGCCCGTAGCCAGCCACAGCACCGACACCACACCGCCCACCAGGGCCGCAGCCGTCGCCCCAACGACCACATTGGGCAGTGAGACCTTCCCAACCAGCAGACGCGCTCGCTCAATCGCCTTGAGCACTACGCCGTTTCTGGGCTGAGGCACAACCGCTGGTCGCTCCCCTCGAGGATACGCCGTATCAACACGCCGGCGGCCCTGCGCCCCAGGAATGCAGTGAGCAGCGGCTCAACGGCGGTAATCAGATTGTCCGCCGGACCCCGGGAACAAGCAATGCTCTCCAGCAGCACCGCCGTCTCGGAACCGAAGTATAGTTCCAGTTGCGCGCCGATCCTGCGCCTCAGCTCGGCCAGACTCGATGCCTGCCCCTCAACGCCCTCCGCCGCAGCCGACCGCCTCCACTCCTGAATGAGGCCTAGCACCTGCTCCAACCCGTCGGCTGGCGGGACGCACTGCGAGCGGAACTGCGCATCGGCGGCCAGCGACAGCTCCCACTCCTCCGAGGCCGTTTCCGCCTCCCGAGCGCATCTGGGACAGGTCTCCAGGTGGCGCGCCACATCGCGCGCCTCCGGCTCGCTCAACTCCCGGTCTCTATATGCCGCCAGCCTGCCCGGATCAGGGTGCATAAGGAACTTCCCGCTTGGCAAAAAGACTCGCCCGCACCGGCGCCCTGCGATCCTCGCGCATCTTCTTTTGGACCCGCGCCAGCAGCGCCCCAACTGTGCCCGAGCGCAGCGTAAGCACGGCCGCGATTTCGTCGTAGCGCAATCCTTCAGCCCGCAGCCGGAAGCACTCCAGCTCTCGCGGGCTCAGAAGTTCCCATAGCCGCCGCGACATTTCCGCAAACCGGTACTCGGACTCCGGATCTGGCCTCTTATCGGCCCACCGGCCCACCGCCTCCAACCCGACTTCCTTGCGCGCACTCGAGGCCTTCAATGCATCCAGCAGAAAATTCCGCACTACCTGGAACAGCCACGCCTTGGGCCGCTCCACCGGTTGGCCCCCGCTGCGCGCCATAAAGTAGCGCAGGAAGGCCTCCTGCACCGCATCCTGCGCCGCCTCACGGTTCTTCGCCAGCACGATCCCATATCGGAACAGCCCAGCCGCGTTCTCCCGATAGAGCCGGACCACCTCCTGCTCGATCGTCTCCGCACACGTACACGCCCCTTCGGGCGAAGGTCGACTCTCGGTCACTGGCTTTGATCTTAGTACGTGGCGCGCCCGTTGGGTATATTTACTTTGGTTATTACCGTACTATGAACCCCCTTGCTCTCCTGCTGCCGCTTGTTCAAAGAAAAGCACTTCTTCCCTCCGCCGTGTAAAGAATCCTGGGTCCTCAATCGTCCTCAGTACTGACAACACGATCTAGGGTGAATCCCTGGTTCGATGCGTAGCGCACGCACTCGTGCGCCACGAAGGATTTGGAGTCCGCGGGCAGGCGTGAGGAGTGCCACATGGTTCGAAACACAGCAGGTCGTCGGAAGGCGCGAGAAAGAGGAAGCGAGGTCATCGAGTTCACTCTCATGCTCTTCGGCATTCTCGGCTTCCTGTTCCTTACCATCGACATCGCCTGGATGGTGTTCTGCCGGGCCAACCTCCAGACCTCCGTGCGCGAGGGGGCGCGCTATGCGGCCGTGACCGCGCGCGACTTTAAAGGCAAGCCGGTGGAGAACGTGACGGCGATCCAGGCTAGGGTGCAGCAGTTCTCCTTCGGGTTCCTGACCGGGAAAAACGCTCTGATTACTGTCAACTGGTACGATCCAAAGCACACCAGCACGCCCTTGACCGTATCCGATGCTTGTACCTTTAACGTTGACTGTGCCAACGGGACGGGCAACCTCGTGGAAGTGTCGGTGGAAAACTATCCCGCCAGGCCCCTGCTTTATGTATTCCACGACCCGAAGCCGTTCTGGTTCACGGCCCGGTCATTGGACCGAATGGAGTGAAGCGCATGCCCGGGAGGATGGAAATGTCCAAGACCAACCGAACTGAATCGGGCGTGGCGACCATCGAGTTCGCCCTGACGTCGCTGCTTTGGGTCCCCCTGCTGCTGGGCACATTGGTTTACGGCGCGGAGCTTATCAGAGCTATGCAGGCCGTCCAGGTGGCGCGGGACGTCTCCAACTTGTACGCGGGCGGGATGACTTTCTCGACCTCGCCGAATCTCCCGAACGACGCAACCAACCGGGCCTTGATCGCGCGCCTGGGCAAAGAATTGAACCTGCAAACGTCCGGCGGCAGTGGGCTGATCATCCTCACCACGATCAAGTTCATTTCGCAGCGGGAATGCGACACGCTCACGAGCAGCGGCGTGACCTGCACCAACCTGGCAAAGTGGGTCGTGGCGCAGCGGTCTACCATCGGCGACACTTCGCTGATGACATCCAGCCGCTTCACGACGGACCCAATGCCCGCCGCCGATTTCGATGACGGGGGCAACGTCGTTTCGGCCACAATAACTAATGCCGGGGTCACCTACACTTACCCCGTCTACCTTACCGACAACGCATTGAAGTTGAAGAGCACCTTTAACTTGCTCACTATCGCGACAGACGGTTCAGGCTACCCCCTGGTTGATGCAAACAAGCTGCCGGTAGGTTATGGGGCCGGCACCTCGGCTTACTTGGTCGAAGCGTCTTTCAGGTCCACACCGTTTCCCCCGTTCCGCAACAACGCCGGCATTTACGTGGTAACACTTTTCTGAGGGTGTGCATATGAGCGAGATGCAAGCGAACTCCCCGCGTCGGGAACAGCAGGCAGGCGTGGCCCTAATCCTGCTGACGCTGATGCTGATGTCCGTCCTGCTGCCCATGGTGGCCCTGGCCATCGACCTGACGATGTTGTACGTGGTCAAGTCCAAGCTCCAAGGGGCCGTTGACGGCGCCGTGCTGGCCGCTGGGCGCTCCATCTCGGGCGCGGTATCTCTTAGTGCTCAGGCCACCAGGATGAATACCGTCGCGCACCAGTTCTTGAACGCCAATCTCCCCCTGAATTACTGGGGGGTGACCTCCGCGCCCACAATCGCGGAGGGCACCTGCGCCAACATCAACAACAATTTGAGTGCTGGCAATGGCGGCTGTATCCTGTGGCAGCCCCCCGATTCCAGGGAGATTTTCGTCACTGTCACCGCGAGTGTAACCGTGCCGCTGCTGTTCGCCCGCACGATAAAGGACGCCTCGGGGCACTTCAGTACGACCTCCGCCGTGGGCGCCGCGGGGCAGGCCGCGCGCCGCTGGGTCCGCCTGGTGCTCGTTCTGGACCGGTCGAACTCGATGAATTTGCCTTGCTCTCCGACCTGTCCGATCGATGCCCTGAAGGATGCCGTATCGAACTCCGACCCGCGGTACGGTTTTGTGGTTAACTTCGACGAATCCCGCGACCAAATGGGACTGGTTATCTTTGGCGGCAGTGCCCTCGTCGCCTATCCCCCGCGGAACTACAATCTCCCCGATAGCGGCACTGGCCCGGACCAGCATTTCAAGACGGGCACGCCGAACATCGTAGACCAGGTCGGCAGCTACCTCGCGGCCGGTTCCGCCACCGGGATGGCCGAAGCGCTTATTCTGGCTTACAAGGAGCTCACCAAGACCCCGCAGCCGCTCTACTACAACGTGATCGTGCTGTTTACCGACGGCATGCCAAGTTCCTTCACGGCGAGCTACAACGGGAACCCGGCAGTTTCTCTCTACCCTGGCGACACCGCTTCCACGGGTTCCGCCAACGTGGTCAAGAACGCCGGCTGCGCAAACTGGAATACCCCCCTCAACCCGATTATTGGCTGGATGACGCAGACTGCCAGCTTCGGCAACGTCAACAACGCCATTGGAATCTTTCCGCTGATGAAGAATTCCCCGTACCCTCCTGGGTCGGTCCCGCTCGCGAGTCCGACCCCGACCCAACTCGCCACCGACGTGAACGGTTGGCTCTCCAATCCCGACCGCGACTACCTCGACAGCTACGGCCACTACTGGCCAGTTCAGACCAATAGCCAAGGCTGCCAGTTCAGGGCCGATCCCACGTGGACCAGCCTCTCGAATGCTGATTTGAGCAGTTTCCCCACAGAGGACCTCTACGGAAACAAGACCAATACCATCGATTACCGGAACTCATTACTCTATCACAACGCCAATGTCAACTTGAACATGAACTCGGTCAACAACGCGTATCAGATCGGGCTGGCGTCCTGGAACACTACTTTCAATGCGGGCAAGCGGATCCGCGGGGACACGAACCTGCTCCCGACAATCTACTGCATCGGCTACCACGGGAAAGAGGACGTCGACAAGGCGTTGCTGAAGCGTCTCGCGAACACGAATAAGGACTTTGCAGACTGGGCGCATGACGCCTATGGGCAGTACCTCTCCAGCGACTATGACCCCAATTCCACAACCGGCATGTACTACGACGCCGGGCCGGGCTCGATTGGTTACGCCTTCCAGCAGGTGCAATCCGAACTCCTGAGACTGAGCCATTAAGCGCCCGGAGCTGATCGCCACGCTTGGGTGTGCGAAAATCGAGAATCGCACCCATGGCCAAGATCTTCCCGTTCCAACCCTATCGCTACACCCAGAAAGCCGGGCCGCTCGCCAACCTCCTCACCCAGCCCTATGACAAGATCACCCCGCAGATGCGCGCGCGGTATCTCTCGCTCAGCCCATACAACCTGGTGCGCGTCATTCTGGGTGAACGGTTCCCCTCGGATTCCGAAACCGAGAACGTCTACACCCGCGCCGCCCGCTATCTGAGCGACTGGATCTCGACCGGCATCCTGGCCCAGGACGCCGAGCCGGGCTTGTTCGCCTGCTTCCAGGAGTTCTCCTCCCCGGACACCGGCGAGCGCCTGCTGCGCAAAGGCTTCATCGCCCTGGGCGCCGTCGAAGACTACGCCGAGGGCACCGTCCACCGCCACGAGCAGACCCTTTCGGGCCCCAAGCAGGACCGCCTCGAGCTGCTCCGCCACACCCGCGCCCACGCCGGTCAGCTCTTCATGCTCTACCCCGACCCGCTCGGCGAAATCGACCGCATCCTGGACGGTGTCGCGCAGGCCGCCCCGCCACTCGAGGTCGCCGACGAGTATCAGGCTAGCCACCGGTTGTGGAAGATCTCCGACCCGCGGTTGATCGCCCGGATTCAGCAACTCATGGCGGACCAGCGGCTGCTGATCGCCGACGGCCATCACCGCTACGAGACGGCGCTCGCCTTTCGCAACCAGAATCCCGATCTGGAGGGCGCGCGTAAGGTGATGATGACCTTCGTTAACCTGCACTCCGACGGCCTCAGGATCCTGGCCACGCACCGCGTGGTCCACGGCCTCAGCCGGTTCGACGCCAGCGCCTTCCTGAGCGCCGCCGGGCAGCGCTTCCACGTCACGCCCCTGGAATCCCTCGAGGCCCTGCGCCGCGCCTGGGCCGACGAGCGCCCGGAGGCGATCCGCCTCGGCCTGGCGCTCTCCGGCGGCCTGTACTTGCTGGACGCTCCCCGCGACCCGGGCCAACTGGATGTGAGCTTCCTCCACCAGGCCGTGCTCGATAACCTGCTGGGGTTGGATGAGGCCGACGTCCGCGAGCAGCGTCACCTCCGCTACGTGCGCGGGCTCGACGCCGCCCTCGAACAGGTGCGCTCCGGCGCCGCCCAACTGGCCTTCCTGCTCCATCCGGTCCCCGTCTCCGAGGTGGCCCGCATTGCCTTCGCCGGCGGTGTCATGCCCCAGAAATCGACGGACTTCTACCCCAAGCTGCTCTCCGGCCTCACCATCTACAAAGTGGGGTAAGGCTCAGCCTGGTCCTGGCTGCATGCCGGATGCGCCCGAGACTGCTGCGCCGCCACGCCCACAAGCCCTATACTATTTGAGGCGCCCGAATTCGTACCGGCGCGCGCTGTACTCTGCATGCTGCGGACAAAATTCGGACTACAGTCCTTCTTGATCGCCTTGAGCGCAACGCTGGCGCTGTTTGCGTTCTTCTGGTGCGTCCAGCTTGCGCCCGACGCGCGCGCCCCCGTCGCTCTGGCGGCCGCCGCCGTGGCGCTGATGCTGGCCGCCTGGGGACTGCTCTGGCGCGGCGTGATGGCGGATATCACCGGGCGCAAGCGTGCCGAGGAATCGTTGCAGACCGCGCACGAGGCTCTGCGCCAGGCCAACGAGGCCCTCGGAACTATCATCCACGCTTCCCCGCTGGCGATCTTCGCCTTCGATCTGGAAGGCAACGTCACAAGCTGGAACCCCGCCGCCGAACGCATGTTCGGATGGAGTCAGCAAGAGGCGCTCGGCCGGCGGCTGCCGCTCATCGAGGATCGCGATCTCGGGGTCTTCCAGGATCGGATTGAGCGCGGCAAGCGGGGCTTGAGGATGAACGGGCTCGAAGTGACTCAACGCAGGAAGGACGGCTCCTCGGTCACCATCAGCATGTGGACCGCTCCGCTCCGCGGACCCTCTGGCGCTCCCACCGGCTTCATCGCCCTCGCGGCCGACGCGAGCGAGCGAAGCCTACTGGAAGAGCGGCTCCGCCAATCTCAGAAAATGGAGGCGGTCGGCCGCCTGGCCGGCGGCGTCGCGCACGACTTCAACAATCTCCTGACCGTCATCACCGGCTACGGCTACATGCTCTTGGATGAGATTGGAACTGCCGAAGCGCCGCGGGCCAGCGTTGAGGAGATCCTTCGCACGGTCGAACGGGCTTCCGCGCTCACCAGCCAGCTACTGACTTTCAGCCGCCACCAGGTTGCCCGGCCGGTCGTCCTGGACCTCACCTCCGCCGTGTCCAAGATGGATCGCATGTTGCGCCGGGTCATTGGCGAGGACATCGAATTGGTCGCCGAGCTGAGCTCCGAGCTGGGCAAGATACGAGCCGACCCTGCACAGATCGAGCAGGTGATCCTGAACCTGGTGGTGAACGCCCGCGATGCTATGCTCGCCGGCGGCCGGATCACCATCCGCACCGCCAACCTCGAGATCCGCCCCGAGCATGATCTGGCCCACCCCGCCCTATCGCCCGGTCCCTATGTGTTGCTGTCGGTGGCCGACACCGGCCAGGGCATTGACGACGACACCAAGGTCCACATGTTCGAGCCCTTCTTTACCACCAAGGAACACGGCAAGGGAACGGGCCTCGGCATGTCCACGGTCTACGCCATCGTCAAGCGCAGCGCGGGCGAAATCCTGGTCGCCAGCCAGCCCGGCCAAGGCGCCACCATCAGCATCTATCTGCCCCGCGTCGAGGACCTCCCCGAGCCGCCGCGGCAACCCTCCCCTGCCGTCTCCGACGAGCGCGGCACCGAGACCATACTGCTGGTGGAAGATGAGGACGCGGTCCGCAAACTGGTGCACGAAGTGCTCTCTCAGCACGGATATGTCGTACTCCAGGCTTCTCGGCCCGAAGAGGCCCTCGAGCACTCCCGGCGCCACCCCGGCAAGATCGACCTGCTGCTCACCGACGTAGTGATGCCGCGCATGAGCGGCCGGGAATTGGCCGACCGTCTGGCCCCTGCCCGCCCGGACATGAAAGTGCTCTTCATCTCGGGCTATACCGAAGACGCAGCCGTGGCCCGCTGCCCCCAAACCGCGCTGCTCAAGAAACCCTTCACCCCCGCCGCCCTCGCGCACAAAGTCCGCACCATCCTCGACAACCGTACGTAGGACAAGCCTCCAGCCTTGTCCCCCTCCGGTCCCCACCGGTTTGACACAGCCCTGCTCGCTTCGCTAACCTAAGAGTTTCGAATGCAAAGGAGCGGACGAGTCTGTCCATGAATACAGAGTTTCCATCTCCCAAGGACATCACCCGGGCCTGGCATGTACTGGATGCCCAGAGCGAGTCGCTCGGGCGGGTAGCCAGCCAGGCTGCGATGCTCCTGATGGGAAAGCACAAACCGATTTTCTCCCCTTTCCTGGATACGGGCGACCACGTCATCGTGGTCAACGCCGCCAAGGTGCGCCTGACGGGCCGAAAAGAGGACCAAAAGGTCTACCGCCGGCACAGTGGCTACCCGGGTGGGCTGGTGTCGGTGAGTGCCAGGAAACTGCGCGCCGTGCGGCCGGCGAACTTGGTTTATGAGGCCGTCGCGGGCATGCTTCCGAAGACCAAGCTCGGCAAGCACATGATCCGCAAGTTGCGAGTGTACCCGGGCGACAAGCATCCCCACCAGGCCCAGAAGCCGGTGGCCTTGTCCGTGGCCAAGTGAGGAGAGGCAAGAGAGGACTCTGAGTGGCAGCACCTGTACAGCATTTAGGAACGGGCCGGAGGAAGACCTCCGTGGCCCGTGTTTTTTTGCGGCCTGGCAAAGGGCAAATTTCCGTTAACGGCCGGGCTTTCGAGCACTATTTCGTCACCGAGGCGTGCCGCGCCGTGGTACGCCAGCCGCTGCTCGCCACCGAAACCGCCGAACGGTTCGATGTACTGATCCTGACCGATGGCGGCGGTGTTGTCGGACAGGCCGGGGCGGCGCGGCTGGGTATCGCCCGCGCCCTGGTTCAGTTTAACCTCGAGCTGCGCCCCAAGCTGAAGCAGCTCGGTCTCTTGACGCGCGACCCCCGCAAGCATGAGCGCAAGAAGTACGGCCAGAAGGGCGCGCGCAAGCGGTTCCAGTTCTCCAAGCGGTAATGAGCGCTGGCCGCTGTGGTTGTCCTTTCCTTCTCTCCGGGCACGCAAATCTCGCTTCGGACCGCGTGCCCGGTGGGTAAACCGGTAATTCACAAACAGGAGGTAGTTTGCCGTCAATTTCCATGAAAGAATTGCTCGAAGCGGGCGTTCACTTCGGGCACCAGACCAAGCGCTGGAATCCGAAGATGAAAGAGTATATCTTCGGCGAACGCAACGGGATTTACATCATCGATCTGCAGAAAACCCTGAAGCTGTTCAAGGAGGCGATGCGCTTCGTCGGCGAGATGGCTTCCCAGGGCAAGAACGTCCTCTTCGTCGGCACCAAGCGCCAGGCCCAGGAAGCCGTCTCCGAGGAGGCTACCCGCTGCCAGATGTTTTACGTCAATCAGCGCTGGCTGGGTGGCCTGTTGACCAACCACGTCACCATTCAGCGCTCCATCAAGCGCCTCAAGGACCTGGACGCGCTGGCCACCGAGGCCGGCTATCAGGGCCGCTCCAAGAAGGAAATCACCCGGCTCGAGCGCGAGCGCAAGCACCTCCAGCAGAACCTGGCCGGCATCAAGGAGATGCCCGGCCTGCCCGATTACCTTTTCGTGATCGACTCCAATAAGGAAGAGATCGCCGTCCGCGAAGCGCGCAAGCTCGGTATCCCGGTGGTCGCCGTGGTGGACACCAACTGCGACCCCGACCAGGTCGATTACCCCATTGCGGGCAACGACGACGCCCTGCGCGCCATCCGGCTCTTCTCCAGCAAGATCGCCGATGCCGTCATTGAAGGACGCGCCCTGGCGACCGAGCAGGAGTTCACCGCCGAGAAGATCGTCGCCGACGAGACCCCGATCGAGGAGATTCCCGAGTATACCCAGTACGTCGACCCGCGCTACGCCGCGCAACTGATGTCCGAGAGCCTGCCCGACGAGGATCTGCCCTCGGCATCCCTGCCCCACAAAGGTCCCGGCTCCGAGATCACCGAGGACTTCCCGGCGCGGGAAGAGAAGCCGTAAGTGGGGCAGGCGCTTTCGCCTGCCTCAACGTCGATTTCAGGAACAGGTAGGACAAAATGGCGGACATCACCGCACAACTAGTCAAGCAACTGCGCGAGCGCACCGGCGCCGGCATGATGGAATGCAAGAGCGCCTTGCAGGATGCCCAGGGAGATTTGGCCCAGGCCGAAATCGTCCTCCGCAAGCGCGGCATCGCTTCGGCTGCCAGGAAGGCCTCGCGCGCCACCAAACAGGGACTCGTCGGCAGCTACATCCACCCCGGCTCTCAACTGGGCGTCCTGGTGGAAGTCAACTGCGAGTCGGACTTCGTGGCCCGCACCGGCGAGTTCGCTCATCTGGTCCACGACATCGCCATGCAGATCGCCGCGGCCGACCCCCGCTTCATCCGCAAGGAAGACGTCACCCCGTCCGTGCTCGACCAGGAGCGCAAGGTCCAGCGCGACCGCGCTCTGGCCGAAGGCAAGCCCGAGAAGATTGTCGACAAGATCGTCGAGGGTCGCTTGAGCAAGTTCTACGAGGAGGTTTGCCTCTACGAGCAGCCCTTCATCAAGGACAACACGCTCACCCTCGGCCAGTTGATCGCCACCAAAATCGCCAAAACCGGCGAGAACATCACTGTCTCGCGCTTCTCCCGCTTCAAGCTCGGCGATCGCGACGAGGCCGGCGGGCCCTCCGGCGCCTGAACGGATTCCCCGTGCCCAGCTATGATCGCATCCTGCTGAAGCTCAGCGGCCAGGCGCTGGCCGGCGCGGTCCCTTTCGGCATCGACGCGGACCGTGTGCGCGTGCTGGCCGCCGAAATCGCCGCGGTAGCCCGCGCCGGCGTCCAACTCGGCCTGGTGGTCGGTGGCGGAAACTTCTTCCGCGGGGTGGCCGCGGCGGCTAAGAACATGGACCGGGTAACCGGCGATCACATGGGCATGTTGGCCACCGTCATCAACGCGCTCGCCTTGCAGGATGCCCTCGAGCAGCAGGCCGTCCAGACCCGCGTCATGACCGCCATCGAGATGCGCCAGGTCGCCGAGCCTTACATTCGCCGCCGCGCCATCCGCCACCTTGAGAAAGGCCGTGTTGTCATCTTCGCCGCCGGCACTTCCAATCCCTACTTCTCCACAGACACCGCCGCCGCGCTCCGCGCGCTTGAAATCCGCGCCCAGGTCATCGCCAAAGGCACCCGCGTCGACGGCGTTTACGACAAGGACCCCCTGAAGTACCCCGATGCCGTGCTGTTTCCCGAGATCTCCTACGTCGAGGTGCTCTCCAAGGCCCTCGCCGTCCTGGACGGTACCGCGGTCGCGATGTGCCGCGAGAATCAGCTCCCCATGGTGGTCTTCAACCTCAACGTGCCGGGCAACATCATGCGCGTCGCCCTGGGAGAGCCCACGGGAACCCTCATCCGGTAGACACCACACCCGCTCCCATGCGAGGATCGGACTTTAGGAACGTTCTATGAAACCAGGACACGATGAAGCCATTACGCAGACGTTCAAGTCCGTGACAGAAGTAGAAGCGCACGCCAGGGTGCGCATGGAGAAGGTCCTCGGTGACCTCCAGCACGCCTTGGCGGTGATCCGCACCGGCCGCGCTTCGGTGAGCCTTCTGGACCCGGTCAAGGTGGACTACTACGGCACCCCCACTCCGCTGAACCAGATTGCGACGCTGCACGTGCCCGAGCCTTCCCTGATCACGGTCCAGCCCTGGGACGTCTCCCAGATCGGCGCTATCGAAAAGGCCATCCGCAGCTCCGACCTGGGCTTGAACCCGTCCAACGACGGCAAGCTCATCCGGGTGCCCATCCCAGCGCTGACTGCCGAACGGCGGAAGGAACTTGTCAGACATCTCCACGGCGTCGCCGAAGACCACCGCGTGAGCATTCGTAACATTCGCCGCGACGCCAATGAGGCGCTGAAAAAACTCCTCAAGGACAAGCTGATCAGCGAGGACGACGACCGCCGCGCCCACGACGAGGTCCAGAAGCTGACCGACGCCTGCATGCAGAAGCTCGATCAGGCCGCCAAAGTCAAAGAAAAGGAAGTCCTGGAGCTCAAATAACACGACACGCCGGACGTTTTCCACCCAATTCGCCTGGCTCACCGCCGGTCTCGCGGCCTCTCCCGAGATTGTCTTGGCCCAGCGCGCCTTGGCCGGACGGACCTGGCCGCCCGGCACCGTCTGGCTCAACGCCAACGAGAACCCGGATGGGCCTCCCCAGCCGGCCCTCCAGGCAATCGCCCAGACCGCCGGCCAGGCTTGGCGCTATCATTTCCAGGCCTTCCGCGACTTCTACGCCGCAGTGGCCCGCAGCGAGCGCCTCGAGCCCGAACAAGTCGTCGTCGGCGCCGGCTCCACCGAGGTGCTCAACCTGGCGGTCCTGGTCTTCACCTCGGCCACCCGCCCCCTGATCGCCTGTCTTCCGACCTTTGAGGCGCCCGCCGAAATTGCCCAGGCCCTCGGGCGTCCCACTCTCACCGTCCCCTTGACCCCCTCCTACGCCGCCGACGTCAAGCGCATGGCGGCCGAAGCCGACCGCGCTGGCGGCGGCCTCATCTATCTCTGCAATCCCAACAACCCGACCTCTTCACTCACCCCCCAGGAGGATCTGGCCTGGCTGGTCTCCAACCTCCCGCGCAACACCGTCGCCCTGATCGACGAGGCCTACCTGCATTTCGTCGAGGACTGCGACTCCCGCAGCGCACTCGCCTGGGTTCGGGAAGGCCGCAACGTCATCGTGACGCGAACCTTCTCCAAGATCTACGGCATGGCCGGCCTGCGCGTCGGCTTCGCCTGCGGCAAGCCCGAGCTGATGCGCCAGATCCGGCCTTTCCGCAACAACGTCATCTCCATCCTCAGCGCGCGCGCCGTCGAGGCGGCCCTGGCCGACGCCGCCACCCTCATCCCCCAGCGGCGGGCCAGGCTCATCCGCATCCGGCGCGACTTCTGCGACTGGCTGCGCAAGAGGAACCTGCGCTACATCGAGCCTCACGCCAACTTCGTCATGATTGATGTCGGAGATGCCCGCCGGATGGCGGCGCTGCTGGCCCGCAAGAACGTCGCCGTGGGCCGGCCGTTCCCGCCCCTGGACAACATGCTACGGGTCTCAATCGGCGCCGAAGCGGACATGGCGAAGTTCAAGGAAGCCTTCGAATAGGCTAGGGCTCCAGCCCTGCCCTCTCTACATGCCACCCATGTAAGAATTACACCCGCCCGGCGTGGCTAAATTCGCCCACGCGTGTGTCCGGATGTCACTTTCTCCCCAGCTTCGGCGGCGAGGAAACCATTGCCAGCAGAAGGCTAAATATCACCAACATCGCGAGGATCCCGGCTACAAACATACTGTCCACCCCTACGGTCACACCAAGCTGATGCACGCAAGGGGCCAAACGTTGCGGGAGAAATGCTCGGCTGCTAGCGGATCGCTGCGGGCTTCTTCACTGTGCCCCGCGAGACGTCAGCACCGTCTTCAAGGTCTGGAACAGGATGTAGATGTCCGGCGTCGGCGAAATGTGCTTGATGTAGTACAGGTCGTACTCCAGCTTGGCGATCGTATCCTCGACCGAATCGCCGTACTCGTGGTGGATCTGCACCCAACCCGTGATGCCTGGCTTGACGCAGTGCCGCTGGCGGTAGTACGGGATCTTCTCGGCCAGCACCTTGACAAACTCCGGCCATTCCGGGCGCGGCCCCACAACCGACATGTCCCCTTGCAGCACGTTCCAGAGTTGCGGCAATTCGTCGATCCGCGTGCGGCGCAGCCAGCGGCCCACGGGGGTCACCCGCGGATCGTCCTTGCTGGCCCGCACGGCGCCCGTTCCGGCCTCGGCATTGGTGTATATGGAACGAAACTTGTAAAGGGTGAACACCTTGCCATTCCGTCCCACGCGAGCCTGCCGGAACAGCGCCGGGCCCCGCGCGGACAACTTCATGGCTAGCCCAGCCAGCGCCATCGCCGGCAGCACAACCAGGGCGCTCGCAAAGGCCAGCGCCGCCGAGTAGAACCATTGCAGCACAACCATGCCGTGCCTCGGCCCCATCTCCCCGGAGAAGATGAGCTGGGCCGGCCGCAGTTCCCTGGTGCAGATCCTCTTGCAGGCGTCCTCATGAGTCGTCGCGGCGTCTTCGATCGGGATGCCGGAAAACCGCCGATCGAGCAGGTCCTGCACCGGCATCCGGGAGCGCCGCTCGGTCATGCCCACCACAATCCGGTCTGGCTCGGTCGACGCGGCGATCTCGGGCAGGCTCTTCAGCGGCCCCAGCACCTTCGCGCCGTTCAGCGGACTGCCCGGCTCGCGGTAATCGTCCACGTACCCCAGGTTCGTGTACCCCAGTTCGGGGCGCTTGGCAAACTCCTCGTAGACCTTCTCCACCACCGGGTTGATCCCCACAAACAGGATTCGTTCCTTCGCGAACGCCCGCAGAAAGATGTGCCAGTAAGTCAGGCGCCAGGCGGACAGCGTGACCAGCGCCAGTACGCTGCCCCATATCATGACGCACAACGGCAGGCGCCAGTTCTGGTCGGCGTAGGATAGCAGCGCTTCCACAATGAAGGCCACACCGATCGCTTGCAGGATCTCCAGCACCAGCGCCACAGGGGAGACGCTCCGGATCTCCGCGTACAGATCGAGCAGGTGAAGGTAAACCACGCTGGCAAGCACGACCACTACGATGCGGGCCAGGCCGCCGTCGTACAGCAGGTATGTCGACGGGGCAACCTCCAGAATCAGGTTACCCCGCCAGAACCTAGCAGAACGTCAGGAGCACCTTTTCCGACATCAGCAGTACGACGATGCTGGCCGGAACCGGAACCCCGGTTTTTCGAATCATGCCTGACTACGAGGTCTAACACGCCGGCCGCTTCTCTGGCATCGGACTGGCCCGCCATCCGCCCCCTCTGCTAAAGTCGATCTTTATGCCCGCCCCCGCCACACCACAGCCCGAGATGACCGTCAAGGCTGTTGCTCTCGGCCTCTTCCTGGCTCTCGTCTTCGGCGCCGCCAACGCCTACATCGGGATGAAGGCTGGCCAGACCGTCGCCGCGACCATCCCGGCCGCTGTCATCGCCGTCGCGGTCTTCCGGATTCCCCGCTTCCGCGGCGGCGTCCTCGAGCAGAATATCACCCGAACCGCCGCTTCGGTCGGCGAGGCCCTGGTCGCCGGCGCGGTCTTCACCATCCCCGCCTTCATGCTCGTCAACATCGGCGGCCAGCGCCTCTGGAAGGACCTCGCCTCACACTATTGGCAGGCGGCCTTCATCCTCCTCGCCGGCGGCCTCATCGGCGTGTTCTTCATCATCCTCCTCCGCCGCCCCTTGTGTGTCGAATCCGATCTCCCCTGGCCCGAAAGCGTCGCCAGCGCCGAGATCGTCAAGGCCGGCGACCGCGCCAGCGACGCCCCGCGCTACCTGTTCGGCGCCATGGGCCTCGGGGGCCTCCTCCAGTTCCTTACCGACAAGCACGGCCTGCAAGTTTTCCGCGAGTCCTCCAACGGTTTCCTGCACTTCTCGCGCGCCATCGTGCACCACGCCGATCTCGACAGCAAGCCCCTCGCCGACGTCACCTACGCGGGCGGCATCCCTTGGGCCACCCCCGCCCTCTCCCCCGCCCTGATCGGCATCGGCTACATCATCGGTCCCCGCCTCGCCGCCATTACTGCCGCTGGCGGCATTATCGCCTGGTGGCTCCTGGTTCCACTCCTGCTGTTCTTCGATCCCGACCTGCCCAGCCGCCTCCACTTCTCCGCCAACGCTCCCTGGGATGTCATCGCCAATTCGGTCTGGTTGAATATCGTTCGCCCCATCGCCGTCGGCATGATGCTGGTCGGAGCCTGCCACACCCTGTTCTCCATGCGCGACTCCATCCTGCGCTCCCTCCGGGGCGCCTTCACGGCTTCTTCCGCCGCCCGGAACGGCGCGCCGCTCGCGCCCTCCGAAAGGGACATCCCGGCTCGTTGGATCCTCATCGGCATCCTGGCACTGTTGGTTCCTATCACCGCCATCTACTTCTACTTCACCCACGGCTGGGGCTCCGCGATCGTCGCCGCGCTGGTCATGACCCTGACCGGCTTCCTGCTCTCCGCTGTGGGCGGCTACCTGGTAGGCCTGGTGGGCAGTTCGAACCAGCCGGTCTCCGGACTGACGCTCGCCGCTCTGGTCATCGCCGCTCTCGTGATGTTGGCCATCGGCGTCCAGGGCGCCGCCGGCGTCGCCGCGGTCCTCGGCGTCGCCGCCGTCGTTTGCTGCGCCTGTTGCGTCTCGGGCTCCCTGATCCAGGACCTCAAGGCCGGCCACCTCCTCGGAGGCACTCCCTGGAAGATGGAAGTGGTCGAGATCGTTGCCGTCACCCTGCTCTCTTTCTTCCTCATGTGGCCGATCATCGTCCTCCACCAGGCTTACGGCATTGGCAGCGCCGACTTGCCGGCCCCGCAGGCCGGTCTCATGGCCCAGCTCGCCACAGGCATCGTCGGTGGCCAGCAGGCTTGGGGCCTCATCGGCATCGGCGCCGCGTTCGGCCTTGCCCTCATCCTCTGCGGCGCCCGCTCGCTCATGCTGATCGCCGTCGGCCTTTACCTCCCCTTCAAGACCGACACCGCCATCTTCCTCGGAGGCCTCATGCGCTGGGCCGCCGACGCCCTCGCCAAGGACCGCCCCTCCGCCGAGGAGAAAGGAACGCTGCTCGCCGCCGGACTCATTGCCGGCGAGGCCCTCCTCGGCATCCTCCTCGCCATCCTTGCCGTCCGCGACGTCCCCCCGATCGCCAGCTTCAGCTTCGTCCCCACTTGGGGCGGCTGGCTCTCCCTAATCGGCTTCGCCGCCCTCGCCTGGGCTCTCATCCGCCTCCCCCAAAAACCCGTGAAAGTTCAGCCAACCGCTTGCTAACGCGCACGGCTCTGAACCGGCCTCAGAGCCGCCACCGTCAGGGAGCGGTTGGAGTGGCCCCGGGATTATAATGGAAATCCTCAACACAATCTCGAGAGGACATCATGGCATCACCAGGAAATCTCTCCAGAATTGGGCGATATGAGCTGCAAACCTATCTCGGAGGAGGAATGTCCCAGGTCTACAAGGCCTGGGACCCTGCCATGAACCGCTTGGTTGCGGTGAAGCTGCTCCCCGCGGAGCTGGCCGCGGATTCGGAAACCCGGGCGCGCTTCGCAAGGGAAGCCCAGACGGCCGGAGGAATGGTGCACGACAACGTGCTCCGCGTTTACGACTATGGCGAAGACCAGGGCCGCCCCTTCCTCGTAATGGAGTTCGTCCAGGGTGAGCAGCTCGATCATCTGATTCGCGAGCGGCGTCTCACCAGCCTTCGGCGGAAGCTGGAGATTGCCCTGCAAATCGCAAAGGGCGCGGAACACATCCACGCCCACGGGATCGTGCACCGCGATCTCAAACCGCAGAACATCCACGTGGATGCCTCCGGCAGAGTCCGCTTGATGGATTTTGGCATCGCCAAAACCAAGGGCTCCACCTTGACCCGTCCCGGCTACACCCTCGGATCTCCCTACTACATGTCTCCCGAGCAGGTCCTCGGCTCCGATGTGACCCATCTTGCCGACGTCTATTCCTTCGGCGTGCTCCTCTACGAGATGTTTGCGGGACTGCGGCCCTTCACCGCCACATCCGTCGAGCAGCTCTTCGAGATCATTCGCGAGCGACCCGTGAACCTCGAACCTCTTGGGCAGGCCGCGGTTCCCGAGCCGCTCCGCCGCTTGGTTGCCCAGTGCCTTGCCAAGGACCCCCAGGCGCGCCCCCAGTCCTTCACCCTCATACGGGAACAGTTGGAACAGCTCTTGGGCGCCGCCAACGCCTGGTTGGAGGTGCTTTTCGATCCCCGGAAGGGAGAGAGGCTAGCCCTGCCGGACCAGATCCGGTTCACCATAGGGCGCAGTGCCGATCAAGATCTCGCCCTGAAAGAGGACCGCAGGATCTCGCGCCACCACGCCGTGATTTCCAAGGATCTCGTCCGCGGCTTCATGCTCCTGAACATCGGTCCCAACGGCACCTTTGTGAACGCCCGGCGGATCCACGACGCGGTAGTCCTCCACGACGGAGACAAGATCGGTTTCGGCTCTCCGGAGCCCCGGCTCGTCTTCCACGAGAAATCCTGACCGATCGTGGCACAAGCCATCTCGCCTGCGTCTTCACCTTACGGCTTCTTGTACGCCTCCTCCGCCACGCCCGGGTTGATCTTCATCTCCGTCGTCGTCTGCTCGGCCCGCTTCTTACCGCCCTGGTTCACCACCGCCTTGAACGGAATCTTCACTCCCTCCACCTCGCGGTAATCCGAGTAGATCTCCTCCGTCTCGGCCGGAGGCCCCATGAATGCCGCCGTGTACACCTTCTTCACCAGCAGGCCCGTCTTGGGATCCACGTACAGCTTCACCATCAGCTTCCGCGCCGGGTCGCTCACCGCGATCCCTTCCACCGCCTTGCCCTCCATTTCGGCCGGCCCCATCGCCTGCACCGTCAGCGCGCCGTTCTCGAAGTTCTGCAACAGCCAGAATGTATCCCGGAACAAGGCCTCGTCCGCCTGCGAGGCCGGCATCTCCCGCACATCTTGCCCCATCTTCATCCAGGACACCTTGCCGTCGTAGCCCTGCGCCATCTCCCCGGTCGGCAGCGCCACCTTGGTCAGCATCTTTCCGCCCAGGTTGTGCGTCGACTCCATCTTCATCGAGAACTCGCCTTGTGGCATCGACAGCGCCATGCTGCCCACCACGGTGTAGTCTTTCACCTTCAGCACCGCCGCGCCGCCCATCGCTTCCCGCGTCGCCGCGAGCAGCGCCTTGCCTTTCGCGATCGACTCCGGCGTCGCCGCCGGCAGCGCTTCCTGTTTCGGCTTGGGGATCGTGATGTCGATCGGCGTCACCTGGCCCAGCGTCGCCAGCGGCTGGTCGAAATCCTTCTCCTTGCCCAGCACCAGGATCGCCAGTTGGTCCATCTTCAGGTACTGCTTCGCCACCCGCAGCACGTCCGCCTTGGTCACCTTCTCGATGTTGGCCTGATACTGTTGCAGGTAGTCGCCCGGATACCCGAAGTAGTCGTAGGTCATCAGCCGCCGCACGATCTTTCCCGTCGAATCGAACTCGAACGCAAACCCCTTCAGGATCTGGTCCTTCGCTTTCGCCAGCTCGTCGTCGGTCACCTCCTCCGACATCTTCCCGAGTTCGTTCCGGATCGAGTTGACGATCTTCACCGTCGTCTCCGACTTCGTCCCACCTTCCGCCATGAACGTCCCCGGCCGGTCCCACCCGGCGCTCCAGCTCGACCCCACCGCGTACGCCAGGCCCTGATCGCTCCGCACGTGGTTCATCAGCCGCGAAGAGAAGCCCCCGCCCAGAACCACGTTCATCACCGTCAGCGCGTAGTAATCTGGGTCGTTCCGCTTGCCCCCGATAAACCCCATGTACACCGTCGACTGGTTCACGTCGTCCTTGTTGATCGCGTAAATCCCAGCGCGTTTCCGCGCTCCGGGCTCCAGTTCGGGAACCGGTGGCTTCGCCTGCCCGCCCCGCGCCCAGCCGCCCAGCGCCTTCTCGATCTTCGCCCGCATCTCTTCCGCCTTGAAATCCCCCCACGCCCCCAGGATGATGTTCTCCGGCTGGAAGAACTTCTTGTGGAACGCGATCAGGTCCCCCTGCGTGATCGAGTCGATGCTGGCGTACTCCGGGATGTGCCCGTACGCGCTGTTCTTCCCGAACAGCACCCGCTCGAACTCCCGCGACGCGATCTGACCCGGATCGTCGTTCCGCCGCGCGATCCCCTCCCGCTGCTGGATCTTCGCCAGGTCGATCTTGTCTTGCGGAAACGCCGGGTGCTGGAGGATGTCGGCCAGGATGCTCAGCCCGGTGTCGATATCTTCCTTCAGCACGGAAACGGAAGCGTTCCCCGAATCCTCGCCGATCCCGGTTTCCACCGAGGCGCCCAGCCGGTCCAGTTCCTCGTCCAGTTGGTCGCCTTTGCGCGTCAATGTGCCGCCGGTGCGCATCACCGTCCCCGTAATCGACGCCAATCCGGCCTTCTCCACCGGCTCCCACCGGTCGCCCGCCCGCACCCTCGCCGCCACGGTGATCGTCGGCAGCTCATGGTCCTCCACCAGGTACACCACCATCCCGTTCCCAAGCTCGAACCGGGTCGGCTCCGGCACCTTGATCTTGTTCGGCGGAGGATACTTCAGCGCCTTATAACTCGTCGCCACTCCGGGCTTCACCGCCGCCGGTTTCGCCGCCTGTGGCTTGGGCGCCTCCTGCCCGAACGCCGCCAGCGCCACCACCACCGCCATCACGCTTAGTCGCTGTCTCATAAGTCACCTCCGCCCCTACCGGGCCTTCGCCGTCTCCAAGGGCTCGATGGTTCCCACCGTCCGGTTGCTCTTGATGAACACCGCTTTCGACACCCGCATGATGTCTTCCGGCGTCACCGCGTTGATCTTGTCGAGCTGCCGGAACAGGTTCCGCCAGTCGCCCGTCAGCACCTGGTAGTTCGCCAGTTGTATCGCCAGGCTCGAGTTGTCTGCCAGCCCCCGGATCAGGCTCGACCGGGCCCGCCGCTTCACGCCGTCCAGTTCCTCTTTCGTCACCGGCTCCTTCTTCAGCCGCTCGATCTCTTCCTCGATCGCCTTCTCCGACTCCGCGTTGGTGTGCCCCTGCGCCGGCACCGAGAAAAAGATGAACAGCCCCGGGTATTTCAGCCCTGGCAGCCCTGGAATCCCCGCCGCCTGCACCGCGATCTTCTTGTCGCGCACCAGCGACCGGTACAGCCGGCTCGACCGCCCCTGGCTCATCAGGCTGCTGATCGCGTCGTACACCGCGTTGTCCGGACTATTGATGTCCGGCTTGTGATAGCCGGTCAGCAGGATCCGTTGCGATTGCAGTTCCAGCGTCACCCGCCGCTCTCCGTTCTGCGGCGGCTCCACCGTCCGCACCGGCGCCGGCTTCGGCCCGCTCGCGATCCGCCCGAAGTACCTCTCCGCCATCTCCCGCACCTGTTTCGGAATCACGTCCCCCACCACCACGCAAGTCAGGTCGTTCGGCGCGTAGTACTTCTTGAAAAACGCTTCCGCATCCGCCCGCGTGATGTTCTGTAGATCGCTCATGTGCCCCACTACCGGCTCACCGTACGGGTGCGCGACGTACGCCGAGTGCAGGAACTCCTCCAGCAGCTTGCCGATCGGCTGGCTCTCGGTCCGCATCCGCCGCTCTTCCATCACCACGTCCTTCTCTTTGAAGAACTCCCGCAGCACCGGGTCCCGGAACCGTTCCGACTCCAGGTAGAACCACAGTTCCATCTCGTTCGACGGCAGACTGAAGAAGTACCGGGTCGCGTCCCACGCCGTCGTCGCATTCAGCCCGCGGCCGCCCGCCCGCTCGATCGCCTCCCCGAACTCGTTCTTCTCGACGTACTTCCCGGCCGCCTCCTGAGCGTCCTTGAACGCCGCCTCGAGTTCCTTCACCTTCTTTGGGTCCGCTTTCTCGCCCTTCTGCCTCTCCAGTTGCAGCGCCGCGAACGCTTTGTCCACCTGCTCCAGCGCCACCTTCTCCTTCGCGTAGTCCTTTGTCCCGATCGTCCGCGTCCCCTTGAACGCCATGTGCTCGAAGATGTGCGCCAGGCCCGTAATGCCCTTGACTTCCTGCACCGACCCCACATCCGCGTACGTGAAGAACGACGCCACCGGAGCCGTGTGCCGCTCCAGCACCAGAAACTTCATGCCGTTCTTCAGCGTGAACTCCGACACCCGCCCTTCGATGTCCTTGAAATCTTCCGCCGCGAGCACCGTCCCCGCGGCCAGCAGTATCGCCGCCGTCAACAATCTCACCCGCTTATTCCGAGTCCTCATGCAAACCCTCCAATCCTCCCATTCAAGCACGTTCCGTCCCCCTGTAGGGCGGGCGTCCACGCCCGCGTTCGGCCTCCTGGCTGAACTCTTCCTTACGCTTGCGCGCATCTCAGCTCGGATTGTAGAATAGTCGCCATGATGAGAAACCGAATCCGTGCTGCTTTTTTTGGCGCCTTGCTCCTCGTCGGAACCGTCGCCACGGCTCAGAGGCCTGTCCGGGACATCGCTCCTGGCCGTCACCCGAATCTTGCGGCCGCGCAGGACTTGTGCCAGCGAGCCTGGGAGAGAATCCTCGAAGCGCAGAGGGCCAACGAGTGGGACATGCGCGGCCATGCTCAGAAGGCCAAAGACCTGCTGGATCAAGTCAATCGAGAGCTGAAGCTCGCGGCCGAAGAGGCCAACCGCCACCCGCGATAGCGGCGCCGCGTTCCCTGTTGAACAGACGAGTCGGAGGGCGGGCTTGAGCCCGCGCGGGGCTTGAGCCCCGCCCGCCCCTCAAATCATCTCCTCCAGCAATTCCGGCCTCGGCGACGGAATCACTACCTTATTGACCAGCAGCCCCTTCTCGGCCACTACGGCCGCCCCCGCCGCCACCGCCGCCTCCACCGCCGCCACGTTCCCCGTCAAAGTCACGAACGCCTTGCCCCCCAGCGCCATCGCCAGCCGAATCTCGATCAGCCGCACGTTGGCCGCTTTCACCGCCGCGTCCGCCCCCACGATCAGCGACGCCACCGAAAACGATTCGATCACCCCCAGCGCTTCCAGCGCCTCGATCTTGGTGGTCCCGCTGATCGCCGGAAACACGGATTCGTGCACGTTCGGAATCACGAAGCTGTCGATCACCCCGAAACTCCCGGCTTGAATCCCGATCTGCACACTCGACTCCACCGCCCCCACGTCCCCTCGCACCATCACCATGTACTTGCCCGAGCAGATCGAGCGCGACAGAATCAGCTCCACCTCGGCGGCCTTCAGCATCGCGTCGCAGACCTGGAACCCTGCCGCCACGCTGCCCAGTTCAATCAACCCAATCGAGTTCTTGGCCACCAGTCCCTACCTCTTGATCTCGATGCACGAATCGGTCACCGCCTCCACCGTCCCCGCGATGCTGGCGTGGATATTCGCGCCCAACTCCGCCGCATCCACCCGCCCGATGCAGGCGCCCTTCTCCACCTTGTCGCCCCGCGCCACCACCGGCCGCGCCGGCTTGCCGGCGTGCTGCGACAGCTTGATCCGCACCTGGGCCGGCTCAATTCTCGTCTCGCGGAACGGCGCCTCGCTCTCGTATTCCTCGACCTTCAGCCGCTTGCGCAACATGCTCAACGGAACCCGGCGCGCGTCCTTCATCGGGTGCACCACCGGCGGTTTCTTCTGCGTGAACTTGATCCCCGCCGCCCGCAGGTCGTCCTTCGCCTGATCGCACGCCTCCCGCGGGAACAGGTCTTCCGGGCACGCATACAGGGTGCACAGCCCGCACGAGCAGCACAACTGCGCCCACTGGTTCCAGTTGTCCGCTCCCGTCAGCGTGAATCCCAGGCTGCGCATCACCTTGTGCGGCATCACCTCGTAACCCAGCAGGTACCGCGGGCAGAACTCCGTGCAATAGCTACACTGGTCGCAGGCCGACTTCCCGATTCGGTTCATGTCCTGCTCGGCTCTCCCCTTCCGCGTCAGCAGGTAGTGGTCTCGCGGCAGCACGATCAGCCCCGCCGTCGTCTTCGTCACCACCTCATCCAGGCCCGGCGCCAGCGTCCCCATCAGGATTCCGCTGACAAACACGGCGAACTCCGCCACTGTCGCACCGCCCGCCGCCTCGATCAGCTCGCCGAAGCTCGTCCCCACCGGCGCCCAGAACGATTTCGGCTCCCGCACCGCCCCCACTACCGACAGAAACTTCTCCGTCACCGGAAGGCCCTCGCTCGCCGCCTCCACGTTATACAGCGTCTCGACGTTGTTCACCACCGAG
>Ga0187850_10001090_pt1 | contig 31154 bp, 20 predicted proteins | sample June2016WEW_4_15_FD_132436 | JGI IMG/M metagenome (GOLD analysis project Ga0187850, IMG submission 132436) | Peatland microbial communities from SPRUCE experiment site at the Marcell Experimental Forest, Minnesota, USA - June2016WEW_4_150 | ecosystem: Environmental > Terrestrial > Soil >...
GCCGGGGCAATAACCCCGGGTGGAGAGCAACTGGAAATGAACGAGCAGTCCGTAACGCCGTTTCCCTGGATGGGGAACAAAGTGAACTCGATTCGGTCGGCGGAACTGGCGAGCCGGCATAGCCCCGGCGAAGCCCACAACAAAATAAGGCTGCCAGCGCAGAGGGAGTGGAACGCGGCTGGTGGAGGTCCGCAGATGATTGGAGATGGAATGTTCGGAAGTTCGGGTGACGTGAATCAGGGAACCACGGTCGGTGGCGAAAGGGCCGGCCGGGGTCAGAGCCCTCGTAGTAGCGAAGAAGCGGGTAATGACCGTGGAGCGAAGGGGGGCAGGGACGTGGTGTTGGGCCGCAGTGGGATTCCATCCCGCAAGGGTCCGTGTAGTGCCGCAAGGCTGTGCGCACGGATGCATTGGCCGAGCCTGCTTGGAACCTGCTGCCCACCCAACAATGAACCGCCTGGAACCCAGGTGAGCGGGGCGCAAGCCTGCGCGGCTGGTGCGACTCTTCCGAAAGCCCTGAGTCGAGTGCCTGAGCCAGTTCATCGACAGCCACGAACTGGAAAGCCGGATGCGGGAGAATCGCCAGTCCGGTTTGGGTGGAGGGCGACGGAGCAATCCGTCCCCTATCCACATTGTCGGGATGTCCCTCCGGGACAAAAACGGGCCTCAAAGCAGGTGACATTTCGAGAGGCGCCTGCGACCGCCCGGGCAAATGCACGGATGCGCACCTGAACAGTTGCTGCAACGCTGCCACGCCTCAGCGTCTCGCCGTCTCCTGCCTCACGGTTTGTCCGGCACTTCGATGGCGTCGCCCTCACGCAGCCAGAAGTCGGGGGCCTGGGCTGGGCCTGAGCAATCAAAGACCAGTTCATATAATTGGCCGGTGGTCGCGTCCCGGCGTTTGACCGCCACGCGGGAGAGGTCGGAGGAGGCGCGCAACAGGCCGGAACTTTGCAGCACCGGCAGGAGGGTGAACACAGGGCAACTACCCCAGACGCGGCCCGGGCTGTGACGAGTCGCAGAGGCCGGCTGGGTGGTCTGCAGCTTCAAGAGCAGGTTCGTGGTCTGGCCTTTGACGGTCAACTGCACCTGGCGGTCCAGACACCGCTTGAGCCGGACCAGCAGCTCTTCCGGCAAGCCCTGCCAGGTCGCGTTGATCGGATGGTCCGCCTCCGCGATTTCCACGGCATCGCCCCATTGGAGCTGCATATCGCCCGAGCAATCGGGGGCCGGGCCGTGGAGGAGGATGTTGTTCACGTTCACCAAGGTTGCCGTCCGGCCCAAACCATCGGCGGTTGGACGCCGAATCATCACTTTGTCAAGGTCCGGAAAGGCCAGGGACTCTTGCCGCGTCCAGCTTGACTCCTCGAAGACCCTCGGTCCCTCAGCCCCGACCGCCACAAACCCGTAGTGGACGGCGATGAGCTCCAGGAGGGTGAAGCGGTTATAGTTGTTGGTGCCTTTGGTGAAGACGACCTCCGAGTAATGGGCCGAGGGCCGGCGGATTTCAACCCGGTCCAGCTTCGGCACTTCTTCGATGGCGCCGTGCGCGCGCAGCAGCTCGGCAATTTCCCCGGCCTGGGCCCGTGGCTCCGGCCCGGAGCCTGCCGGGCGCACGGGCTGCCCGGGCCTCGGCTGATTCCGCATTGGGGGCGCGGGGAGACCGCGGCTGGAAGGCATCGTCAAAGCCAGTGCTGTGTTGCCTGAATTATCCCGGATGTTCACGTCCGCGCCTTTGGCCAGCAGCAGTTCCACCATCTCCTTGTGGCCGGAGTTCACAGCCTCGCGCACGGCATAGTGCAGCGGCGTCCCGCCCGCCTGGTCTTTGAGATTGGGGTCGGCCTTGTGGTCCAGCAGCAACGCCGCGAGCTCGGTGTCCGAACCTGCCGCCGCGACGTTCTGCGGATGTGCCGCCGCATAGCTCAGGGGCGTTCTGCCGGATTGGTCTTGGCGGTTGACCTCGGCGTTATGCGCGAGCAGGAGCTTGACCAATTCCTTCGACCCCTGCAGCGCGGCGTGATGGAGCGGTGTCCTGCCATCCTTATCGGCAATGTTCGGCTCGGCCTGGTGGGCCAGGAGCAACTCGGTGTTTTCCTTTTGCCCGCCCACCACCGCGGCCCACAACGGGGTCAATCCGGGACCGGACGCCTGGCCGTTGGGGTTAGCCCCGCTCTTAAGCAGCAGTTCGACGATTTCGGGGGTGTTGACCAGGACGGCAAAGTGCAACGGCGAACCCCGGTATTCCTTGATTCCCTGGAAGTAATAGGCCTCGCACTCGAAGTTCACTTCCGCTTTGTTGGCCAGCAGGAGTTTCACCACCGGCGCCTGCCTGGCGAGGATGGCCTGCGCCTGGGGGGTCGCCCCCTCCTGCGGGGGGGCCCATGCTAAAAGTTGCGCGGCGAGGATGGCCTGCACCAGGGGGGTCGCCCCCTTGGTTTTTTGGTTCGGGAGATTGTAGCCTCGAGGAGGGCCGGAGTTCTTCGCGTTCACATCGGCCTTGTGGGCCAGGAGCAATTCCACCAGCGCCGTCTGCCCGGCGCCCGCGGCCTTGTGCAAGGGAGTGTCGCCAAACTCATCGCGGGCATTGACGTTGGCTTTGTTGGCCAGCAGAGCCTCCGCCACGCTCTTGAATCCCGTGGTGGCCGCTTCGTGCAACGCAGTCTCGCCCGTGCGGTCGCCGGCATCCACCGCGGCGCCGTGCTTGAGGAGCAACTCCACCATGGCCCGGTGTCCGGCATTGGCGGCATGGGACAACGGCGTTGCCCCTGTGGAGTCCTTCGCGTTCACATCGGCCCCGTTTTCCAGCAAATACTGCGCTACGATCAGTCGCCCCTGCGCCGCCGCCTGGTGCAAAGGCGTCGCCTGGTTCCCACCTTCCTTGGCGTTGATTAAATCCGGGCTGTTCTTGATCATCTCCTGGATGCGGGCGATTTCCTCCGCTTCGGCCGAAGTGGCCGCGGGCTGGGCGGCGGCCAACGCGGCGGGTTGGCCGGCGTCGAGCGCGGCCATTTGGCGCTGGAGTTCCAGCAACTCACGCTGGGTCGTCGAAAGCGTCTCCTCGCTCAGCATATGCGCCTTATAGAGGTCTTGCGCCGTCGCCAGCCTTTTCTCGACGAGCTTGATTTCCTCGCCCAGCAGGCGTTTCTGTTCCTGGTTGGCGGCGCCAGGGCCCGCTGCGCCCGCGACCCACATCTGCCAGTTGGTTCCGTCCTTGTGCCACTGGTAAGACAGCGGCGGGGCACCGGCGGCGAGGGCGCCCTGGGCAGCCAGGCCCCGGCGGCTGAGTTCGACCAGCGTCGGCTGATCGGCGAACTCGCGCAGGATGCGCTCGTACTGCGCCACCGCCTCGTTCGTGCTCCCCTGTTTGCGATAGCATTCCCCCAACCGGAAAACCGCCGTGGCCGCCAGTTTGCGGTCTTGGTCGAACCGGGCAATGACCGATTGGTAGGCCTGGATGGCCGCGGCCAGGTTGTGATTGGCCTCTTCCTCGAAGAGCCCTTTCTGCAAGGCCGCCGTGAGGTCATTGGTCCCCGCGCGAACCACCGCCACGAGCGCCACCAGCAGCCCACTCAGCAAGATTCTGGTCTTCATAGCTCTGTTTTCATTTCGGCCCCAATATGAAACACCGGCGGCGGGAAGTTGTCACCGTTTTGTAAAATCGATGGCCGCCAAGAGCAGACCCGGATCCTGAAATCTGAAATCTGAAATCCTAATTCTGAATTCCGAGACCCAAAATCCGAGACCCGGAATCCCAAGTCTGAAATCCAAGACCAGAGATCCGAGATCCGAAATTCCAATGCCCGCCGTCGGAAGCCGGGGCAGCGCCCGGCTTTGCCCTGCGCCAGTCACTTAGCCGTATCCATGCAGTTGAGGCGTAAAACCTGATGAATCCATAAACGTAAGAAGCTGAATGCCAGATGTTTACAAGCCAAAATCCTACTGCATTGCAGTAGGGTTGCGCCACCGTTCAGTGATAGTAAACCGAGCCTGAAAACGTGGTTCATCCGAAAAGTTTGTGCCCGAGGTTAGGCGCGTTAACCTCCGGCCGGCGGGCTCGGTCTGCAACCCGGAGGGTTGACAGATAGTAGCCGGAGGTCGCCAGGGGTGGGGGGGCGACCTCCGGGGCGCCGGTCTTAGCAGTTCCATGCACCCCGGCAGGGGTGCTAGAAAGTGATTATGGGCAGCACGTTTTATAGTCTCCATTACCACGTCGTCTTCAGCACCAAGGAGCGCCGGCCCTTGCTCAGGCCGGAATGGCGCGCCCGCGCCCACGAGTACCTGGGCGGCGCCATCCGAGGACTGGGTGGTGTCGCCGAGGCGGTCGGCGGAGTCCAGGACCACGTGCATCTGCTGGTGAGTCTGAAAACGACGCAGGCCCCGGCGGACCTGACGCGAGAGCTCAAAAAGGCCTCCTCGCTTTGGGTAGCAAAGAACTTCGACCGCGGCTTCTCCTGGCAGGAGGGTTACTCGATTTTTAGCGCGAGCTGGACCCATGCGCCGGCGTTGCGCCGCTACATTGCCGGGCAGGAGGCGCACCATCGAGCGCTCTCCTTCGTGGACGAGCTGAAGCGGTTGCTCGAAAGGAACGGCGTAAAGTATGATCCCCAATACCTGGTGTAGGTGGCGGCCCACCGAGAGTTCTGGCACCCCTGGCGGGGTGCGAGCGAGCCCCGGCGCGACTTTCCGGTGGTCGTTCTGCCCTGTTGCCCCAGAACGACCACCGGCTACTTTCTGGCACCCCTGGCGGGGTGCGGGCGAGCCCCGGCGCGACTTTCCGGTGGTCGTTCTGCCCTGTCGCCCCAGAACGACCACCGGCTACTTTCTGACAACCCTTGGGGTTGTTGCCAATCCTTGGCCCCTTGGCTACAGCGGGCCTGGCGGAGCAAGTCTCGACCAAGGCCTCAGGCTGCCAAAACGCTGCGCCCAGACACCAACTTTTCGGAAGAACCGAAAATGTTAAGAAAGACCCTGGTGGCACAGGGTATTTTCCTCGCCCGACGGATTCCTACTGCATGGATACAGCTTAGTCCTCTGGGCCGGAAGTTCGGTGACGTATTCTGCGCTCAGGCAGCGAGGCCTCGGGCAATGCGGTGGGCGGCGGCAACCAGGAAGTGGCCGGAGCCGCAGGCTCTGTCGCAGACTTTGAGGTTGAGGACGGCGCCCGCTGCGAACAGCGAATAGCGAACGGCGAATCCCGATGCGGCATCGGGACTCTACTTGCTCTGGTGTCGCTCCAGGCCGCGCTCCAGGTTCAGGATTTTCTTGCCCAGGATTTGCGTTTGCTCGAGCAGGCCGTCCACTTCCGGCTGGGTCGAGAACTCCAGGTCGGCGCTCAGGATGAGTTGGGTTTCCACTTCCACCAGGCTGCCGTTGGCCCGCCGCAGGAATGGGATGAACTCCGCCGTGCCATGACGGCCCCACCCCTCCGCCACATTCGACGGCATGGACACCGTTGCCCGACGGATTTGCGAGCTCAGGTCGAACTTCTCTTCGTCCGGGAACTTCTTGCTGTGTTCATACACCAGCTTGGTCAGCTTGCGTCCGAGCTGCCAGACTTCCATTCGCCGTTCGCTGTTCGCCATTCGCCATTCGCAACTCGCGCCGCGCTAGGCGGGCTGCTGCTGGGTCAGGCAGTGCAGGGTCCCGAAGCCCAGCACCAGGTCCACGGCATGAATGCCAACCACCGGGCGGTCTGGGAACAGTTCTCCCAGCGTGCCGAGGGCGAGGCGATCGTTGGGGTCGTTGAAGGTCGGCACGAGGACGGCGGCGTTGGCGATGTAAAAATTCGCGTAGCTGGCGGGCAGGCGGCAGCCGTCGAAGCAGAGAGGGGCGGGCATGGGCAGCGGCACCACTGCCGGTTTCGACCCGTCCTGGAGCCTGAGCTCCTGGATGCGCTCCCAGTTTTCCGCCAGGGGCCGGTAGTTGAGGTCCTGCGCGTTGGTCTCCTGGACGAGCACGACGGTGCTGGGATTGACGAACCGGCAGATGTCGTCAATGTGCCCATGAGTATCGTCGCCGGCCGGCCCGGCGACCAGCCACAAGACGTTCGTCACGCCCAGGTACTGCTTGAGCGTCTGCTCGATCTCCTTTCGTCCCAGCCCGGGATTGCGCACCTGGACTTGCGGGTCGAGGTAGCATTCTTCGGTGGTCAGCAGCGTGCCCTGGCCGTTCACTTCGATGCCGCCGCCCTCGAGGACAAAATCCCGGCCCTGGCATCGCGCCTGGAAGAGCCGCTGGCCGAGGACTTGGGCGGCCATTTCCGGCACCCGCCGATCCTTCTGCCAATCGTCATACTTGGCCCAGCCATTGAAATGGAAATGCACGATCGCCGTCTCCGGCCTCTGGCTCCGGCCGCCGGCCGCCGGCCGCCTCACAAAGAGCGGTCCGCTGTCGCGCAGCCAACCCCGGTTGGTTGGGTGCGCGATGAACTGGACCCGCTCCAGGTCCGCTCCCGCGCGGGTGAGATAACGCCGGGCCAGCTTTTCCTCGGCCTGGTTATTGACGAGGATGCGCACGATTTCGCCGGGCGAAAGCTTGCGGACGATTTCGCCATAAACCCAACGAATGGTGTCGAGCTTGTCCGGCCAATCAGTCGGATGATGCGGCCAGCCCAGCCAGGTGGCCGCGTGTCTCTCCCATTCCGCCGGCATCGCGAACCCCAGTTCGGCCGGCGTTTGCCCGCTCAAGGTATTCTCTCTCGCCATAAGAACGCACACGCAAGATAAAAGCCTCCGTGCTTTTGTCCAAGGAGATCCTGCCGTGGGTCCATTGTCCCCGGCGCATCCTGACACTGCCGCCAGATTCCACTCCACCCGCGCGCAGCGCGGCATCCCTCCGCCCCGTCCAGCCCCCCGTAGCAGCCGGCGTAAGCCGGCTCACTCATAGCAGCCCAGCGCCAGGCCCGTCCCGCTTCGAGCGGGACGCCGGCGCGCCGGGGCCTTGGGTAAAGCGGAAAAACGGATCACCCCCCTCCCAGGGGCGAAATCGCATTACCGGCGGATTTGCTTCATCGGCACGGCCTGGCCAGCAACTCGCGTGTCCGTCTCCTTGAGACACGGCAGGGCATCCTGCTGGTTCCACTGACAGACGAGCCGATGTCGCCTGAACTCACCCAGGAATTGGCCGAATGGCAAACCCTCGGCACGACGGCCTGGGACCGCTTCCCTTACCGCCCCGACGGTGAATGAAGCCCGGCGACATCTACTGGCTTGAATTCCCGGGCGGCGCTGGACGCGCCCAAGCTGGCAGGCCGCCCGCCAATCGTGGCGCAGGCGGCCTCCGCCACCACCAGCTTGCCCACCGTCCTGCTGATCCCGCTCACCTCCCAACTCGACGCCTTGCGGTTTCCCGGCACGGTGCTCATCGAACGCGACGCCACGAACGGGCTGCGGCAGAATGTCAGGCGGTGGATTCTACCGCTTCTGGAGCCGCTCCTTTCTTCCTTATCACCCACCAAAGAAGGCCGACAGCACCTGCTGCCAGAATGAAGCTGCATGATAATGATACCCACCGGCTCGGTCCGCGAAATCCGAAATCCCGGCCTTGAACGTAGGTTTTATAGGAAATGTTGTTCTCCGCCAGCAATGCGAGCGTGGGTTCATCCGCCGGCGTGATGAAACCGGGGTAATGCCTGCTTCCTGGCGGAGTAATCCACAGCTCTTTCGATCCGTTATCGTATTGAAAGACATCGAATCGTCCGTTTTTGTGCTCAGAGATGATTCTTCCCGCCTTTGCGCCGGAAAGGGTCTGGGCGGCATGAGCGATCGTGAAAGCAACCAGCAGGAGGATCATCGCGATCATTGCCAGCGCAGCACACAGGGCAACGATATTCTTCTCTCTCCTCTCTGCTCGCGGCGTGGCGATTTCCTGTTGATAGAACTTTTGTGTTCCCGGTCGCCGCAGGAGCAGGACGGTGCCCGCCACCACGATGAAGGTTGATAACAACGGCAGACAGCCGCCTACGCCGGCATTGTGGAAGTCCCGGTCTTCAATCAACGTCTGATAAGCGGTCCCCTTTTCGGTGAGCGCCGAAAGCAGGGAGTCATCCCGAGGCGTCGAAATGTCGGTCCGGCGATCCTCAGGCAGGTTGATGATCAGAAACCTCGATCCATCCCTGTATTGAACAACCGTGAATCGGGCGTCCTTGCGTTCGGAGATTATTCTCCGCGCCTCCGCCTCGGGAATATTCTTGGAGGACAACGTCCAGTCCGAGAAGAAGAGGGCAAACAGGAACGCACCGAGTGTGTACGCCGGCCCGATCATCCCCAGCATCACCCAAATGTTATATGATTTGTCTGTCGTCCGATTTGTTTTCGCCGCTTCTGCTTGATGCCGGCGGGAGTCCCGCTGCCGCTGCCACACCCAGATGGCCAGGGCCGCTGCCACCAGCCAGCAAAATGCCGTCACCGACCAGGCCTGTGCGCGGAAAAGCCAGGGACGAGAATGAACCATCCCCCTGGTAACGAGCATCGTGGGCAGAACCAACACCAGGAAGCCGACGGCGAGCGTGCGCCAGAACTGGATGATTCTTTGGCGTCCCTTGGGTGACTGCTGCCTGGCGCGACCCATCTTGCGACCAATCCAGCGGCCAAAGAACCCGAACACGCCGAACAGAGAGAAGAGTAACATCGCGCCACCCGTTAGGAACGCGCCCAACGTTCCCGCCCCGGTCGCGGCCTTGGCGGCCGAGCCGCCTTTGGTGGCGGTGGCGGTCACCGCCGCCGCCTTGGCTGTCGTTGCGAGCAGTGGCAGGGCCGCCACCACGCCGAGCGTGAACGCCTTGCCCGGACTGGTCTGTTTCAGCGCGCCGGCGACAAATGCGAGGAATTGCTCTTGCAGCAGCTTTCGCCCCCGTGACAGGCGTTGTTTCACCGCGTCCTCGCTCAACTCCAAATCGTGCGCCACGGCCTCGATGGATTGGTGCTCGCGATAAAACAAAACCAGCGGTTCACGATAGATTTCCGGGATGCGTTCGAGCGAGCGCCAGAGAATCGCCTTTTCCTCCTCGCTGATGACGTGATCCGGCGGGAGGGGTTCCGGTGAAGCCCATTCATCCACCGCCGCCAATGATTCGGCTGCATGAATGGGTTCGCGTCCCTGGCGCCGGAACTCCTTGCTGATGAGAAAGCGGGTGATGCCACACAACCACGGCCGCAACTTCGCCGGCTCCCGCAGTTGCGCCAGTCGTTTCCACGCGGTCACGAAGGTCTCCTGGGCGAGGTCTTCGCTCTGGCTCACGTCGCCGGTGGCGCAATACGCCAGGGAAGAAATCAAGGTTTGATACCGTTCAACAATCTGGCGGAAGGCATCCCGGTTTCCGTCCAGGCTTTCGGCTACCAACTCGGCTTCGTTGAGTTCCACCGTCTGCACCGCTTCGGTTGTCATCATATCACCCTATAAGCACCGGAAAAAGCCCAAGAGGTGACAGAGAATCGCATCAGGTGGTGGCTGGTTCAACCAGTTCGGCGCAGAGGCGGCCCACTTCGCCGCCAGAGTTATTCACCACCTTCGGGCTGGGGTTCTGACCGGGACCCTTCCCTCGGTGGTGAATAACTTTGGAAAACGCATCAGGGGCCGCAAGATACTAGCTCAGGGGCAGGCCCGTCCCGCTCCGGGCGGGACCCCGGCGCGCCGGGGCCCTGGGTAAAGTGGCAAAACGGATCACCCCCCTCCCATCCCGTCCCGCACTGCGGGAGACGGGAGGGCGGAAGGGGGGAGGGCTTCCGCCCGCGCTCGGGGGCAGCGTCAGGATGCCCGTTCGCTGTTCGCTGTTCGCCGATCGCTTCTGAGGGCTTCCGCCCGCGCTCGGGGGCAGCGTCGGGATGCGCCCACTGCGCGTCTGAGTGCTTGCCAGCAATTGCTTGCGTCGGCATAATTCCCGTCGATGGATTCCTCGGCATATCGGTATATCGGTGATCCACTGCGACGGCTCTGCGTGGGCAACTACCAGCCTTCATACGGAGACCATTAAGAGGAGGACAGCGCGATGGCGAAATTGACGTTTCGGCTTGGGGAAAGGAAGCAGCTCGCTGAGGCGACCATGAGCTTCGGCTTGGAATTGGCGGGACAAAGTTTTTCATTTCAGCCCGGCCAGTTCATTCGCGTTGGGTTGTTCGATCCTCCGTATCCTGATCCGAAAGGCAACGTTCGCTCATTTTCGGTCGCCTCTGCGCCCGCCGACCCCGTCGTACTGATTGCAGCGCGCATGACGGGGAGCGCCTTCAAAAGAAGCTTGGCCGACGTACCCATTGGGACGCCAGTCAGTGTCCGTGGTCCGGCGGGGTCGTTTGTCCTGGACCCAAATTCCGACGCGCCGGTGGCTTTGTTTGCGGGCGGGATTGGCATCACGCCCTTCCGCAGTATGCTCAAGCACGCGCGGCAACAATCCGGCGCCCGGCGCCTGACGTTGATCTATGCGAATCGCTGCCCCGAACAGGCGGCGTTTCTGGAGGAACTGGGCGCGTGGGCCAAAGACAATGCCAATTTCCGCCTGCTGGCCACGATGACGCAACCGGAGAAATCCAAGAGCGGCTGGCACGGGCCAACCGGTTATGTGGATGTCAGCTTCGTGCGGCAGTACTTGCCGGAAGCACCGTCAGGAGGCTGTTATGTCGCGGGTTCGCCCCGGTTCGTCGCCGGTGTTACCCAGGCGCTGCGGCAAGCAGGCCTTGCAGACCAGCGTGTGTGGACGGACGAGTTCACGGGATACTAAGCCATGCAAACAAAAAAGGAGAATCAAGATGCCTGAACCTATCATCGCGGCGAAAGAACCTGTCGTGCTGGACTTGGCAGCAGGGAAATACTGGTGGTGTCGGTGCGGGCGGTCGAAGGGTCAACCGTTTTGCGATGGCTCGCATAAAGGAACGGGCTTCCACCCGCTGGAGTTTGTGCTCAACCAGCCCGGTCGAGTGACGTTGTGCCGGTGCAAGCAGACGCATACCGCCCCGTTCTGCGACGGCACGCATGCGGACTTGTGAGGCGGGCGGCGCGACTGCAAGGTATTCGGGCGGGCTGCCAAATGCTCCATTGGCTGTATTGGCTCTATTGGCTCTATTGGGAGTTTTGGCGGATTTTTCCTGCTCAAGTCGCCAGAAACAAGCGGCTTGCCTGCGGCACGCCCGGCAATAGCTCGGGCCTTGGGCGCTCAGCAGCCGCTCAATTCCCGGGCGCTCTGGCCGGCCCCTCGGCCAAATCGATCCCTGGCGCCCAGACGCTGGCCAGCCGCAACAGTTCAGTGAGCCGGAACTCGTCGAGGCCGACCGCTCCGCTGCCGATGACTTCACGGGTAATCCAGCGCCCCAGTCGGCTATTGGCTATTGTCTATTGTCCATTGGCTTCGCTGCCGATGGCCTCACGGGTAATCCAGCGCCTCCGGGATCATGACCTTGGTGAGCGCCTCGGCGGCGCGGTCTTTGGCCAGGCGGGCACCGGTGAGACAGCCATCGAGCTTGGCGCGGAGGCGCACAAAGGCCTCGGCGCCGGCAAACCGCACGCAGGGGCCGGCCTTGCCCGGGCGCCCCTCGCCGGGTTCGGCCACCTCCGCGCCGGCGCGGGCGGCGCTGTCGATGCCGGGGATGATGCCTTCGAGGGACTCTAATTCCTCGGCGTCATAGCGGGCCTGGCAACTGGCTTGGTCCCAGGCGGGGTGCCGGTTGTAGCCATAGACCAATTCGGCGCAGATGCGGCCCACTTCGCCGGCGGCGCGGGCGCATTGGACATGGCACAGGTCCGTGAAGAAACTCACGAAACCGGGCAGGCTGTCGGCGAGGGCGGGATTGGCCAGACCCTTTTCTTCGAGTTCGATCACGTCGAGAATGAACTGGCGCGCGGCCAGGAGCCAGCACAGGGCGTCAGCCAGCGGGAAGGTCACACTCTGGCGACTCTTGTGGTAGAGTTTGGCGCCCTGGGCATCGGTGGCGGTCTGCGCGTGATTGAGGGTCCAGAGCCAGAGTTTCATGGCCGTGGCCAGGGTGCAGGCGCCGGTGCCGGGGCGGCGGGCGGCCAAGCGGCGCAGGTCGTGGCTCCATTGCTGGAATTGGGCGAGGAACAGTTCGTTGGCCAGGGTGAGGGAGAGTTGCAGGCGCTGCACGGCCTCGGGGCCCTCGTAAGTGGCTTCGAGTTGGGCATCCATCCACTTTTGGCCCAGGAAACCGGGGCAGTCTTCCGTGACCCCATAACCGCCCATGAGGCTCACGGCCTCGCGCATCAGGTTGGCCCCGTGGCCGGTGTTCCAGAGCTTGCAGGCGGGGCAAAGGACGTTCGCCTGCGCCTCGAGCAACGCAAAGCGGACGAGCGGGTTGGCCTCCAGGGCCGCGACCCGCGGCTCGTCCCGCTGCTCTTTGGGTTTCTGCAAGAGCCCCAACCACTCGAGGGCCTCCTGCTGGGCCTTGGCCAGCACTTTGAAGGCCGCGCGGCCGCTCAGGTTCTGTTCGGCCAGGAGCTGGTCTTTCTTTTGCTCGAGCGGCTGGAGTTCGTCAAAGAGCCGCGCCGCGGCAAAGCCCAAAGCGGCGCTGGCCTCGCCGGTGGCCCACACGTCCACCAGCCGGTGCAAGGCGTCTTCCTTTTGTTGCAGGCCCAGTTCATAGCGCGGGGTGCCGGGCGGGCCTTCGCCGCCGCGGAAACGCCGCCGCTGGTACAGGATGAGCGGGGCGACGGCCGACAGGAGCTTGGCGGCGGTCATCAAGCCTACCGTGACGCGCGTGCGGCGGAAGACCGCCTCGATGATCTCCCCGTGGGAATAGCGCGGGGTGAGGACGCCCTCCTTGACCGTGTAACCGCCGATGATGCGGCTGGCGGGCACCCGCAAGCTGAACACCGGGTCGCGCGTGGAACTGAGCTGATGCACCAGCTTCCGTGTTGGCACGCCCCGATCGAACGTGCCCGGGTCGGTCTCTTCCAGGATCACCATGCACGTGCCCTTGAGGCGCGGGTCGTCCGACCTGACCGCCGCCGTGACCACATTGGCAAAGGCCATATTGGTGATGAAGCGGCCGCGCTTTTCGACTTGCAGCAGCGGCTCCTGCCCGGCCGGCCATTGGGCAATGCGCACTTTGCCGCTCAGCATCCCGGTCTCGACGCCCACAAACGGGAGCGGCTCGGTGAGGGCGAAGGCGGCGCGGATTTGTTTGCGGTCCTCGCCGGGCTTCAGGGGCGCCGCCAGGCCCAGGTAGCGGGCGCGTTGCTCGGGCGTGCCGCGTTCCTGGATGGGCGCCAGGCCGAGATGGCCGGCCAGGCTGCACGTGGCCGCCCCGGCGTCCACCCAGGCAAGCTCAAAAGCAATCAGCGCCAACGCCAGGTTCTTCGGGCCTTGCAGGAACCCGCCGTATTCCGGGTCAAGGAAGGCCGCCGTCAGGCCGCTCTCGTCGAACGCGGCCAGCAGGCCGGCCTTTTCAGGAGTCCATTCGTGAGAGTTGCGCCCCCCGGCGGCGACGAGCCGGGCCACCGGCCCGCGCGCCACGCTCCGCGCCGATTGCACGAGCATGGCGAGGTCGTAACGGTCCGCAAACCGCCACATGAGTTGGCGGAGGTCGTCTCCGGGGAGAGTCTGGAGCGTGGGCGTCGATTGGGTGTCGGCGGCGGCAGGCATAATACAGTTTTTCGATTGCGCAGTTCAGTTCCCGCGGCGCGCGCGGGCGCCTGACCAATGCAGGCGGCGACGCGCGCGGCCGGCAAGCTTTTAGGCCATCCGGACGCCCCGCGCAAGTGAAAGCGCGCCCGGGGGCGGGAGCAGGGAAGCCCTTGGCTGCGCCGAGGGGAGCGACAGAGCGTTGGGCGGAGCTGTGGCATTCTTTTTAAACCGCGGCGGGGCCAGTTTTTTGGAAAAAATGGCCAACGTGGCCAATGCAGCCAATGTGGCCAATGCAGTATTGCGCCTCCCGTTCAGAGGCGCCAAGACGTAATGCCGGTTGTCATCTTTGCCGGCGGACCTTACTTTGTTCGCCGTGATTGCGCTGCTTGACTACGGCTCCGGCAATCTGCGCAGCGTGCACAAGGCGCTCCTCAAGGTTGGCGCCGAGGTGCGTCTCGTGCAGCGGCCCGAGGCCCTGGCTGAGGCCCGCGCCGCGGTGTTGCCCGGCGTCGGCGCCTTCGACGATTGCATCCGCGCCCTCGAGCGCCAGGCCCTGCTGGAGGCCGCGCGGCAATTCATTCGCTCCGGCCGCCTGTTCCTGGGCATCTGCGTCGGCTACCAGGCGCTCTTCGAGAAAAGCGAGGAGTTCAACAGTCGCGCCCCCGGTCTGGGCATCTTCCCAGGCACGGTCGTCCGTTTCTCGCCAGCCAACGGCCTCAAAATCCCCCAAATCGGCTGGAACCAACTGGAAATCCTCCGCCCCGAGTGTCCCCTGTTTCGGGGCATCGCCAACGGCAGCTACGTGTATTTCGTCCATAGTTTCTTCCCCAAGCCGGCCGCGGCGTCCATCGTGGCCACGCGCACGACTTACGGCCAGACCTTCGCCTCGTCGGTCTGGCGCGACAACGTCTTTGCCACCCAATTTCACCCCGAGAAAAGCCAAAAAGTCGGGCTGCAATTGCTCCGCAATTTCGTCGAACTGGCCCAGCAATAGGAGCGCAGAGCTCCAGTTCTGCGCGAGGCTCGCCTTTAGCCGGCGGGGGGGTGGAAGACCTCAAGGGTTGGGCGGCGGCGCGGTTTCAAGCATTGGGTGAGTTTTCAGATGAGCAGAGGCGGCGCCTGAGGCCGCGGCGGCCGATGGCTGCCACTTCGGACTTCCGGCTTTCTCTTTCGTCCCTTGACATCGGCACAGACGTGCTATGTTGCATTGTTTGGATTAGTTATCCAGTAATAAACAGAAAGTAATGATACTGCGGAAAAACAACTGACGCGAAAAGATTATGGCATACGAACTACCTCCGCTTCCATATCCCAAAGACGCGCTCGAGCCGCACATCGATGCGCTGACCATGGAGATCCATCACGACAGGCACCACGGCGCTTACGTGGCGAACCTCAACAAGGCCATCGCCGGCAGGCCGGACCTGGAGAACCAGAGCATCGAGGACCTCCTCAGCCACCTGAACGCGGTGCCGGCGGACATCCGCACGGCGGTGCGCAACAACGGCGGCGGCCACGCCAACCATGCCCTGTTCTGGAAGGTCCTCGCCCCGCAAGCCGGCGGGGCGCCCACCGGCAGGCTCGGCGACGACCTCCAGGCGGCCTTTGGCAGCTTTGAGGCCTTCAAGGAGAAATTCGAGGCCGCCGGCCTGGCCCGCCTCGGCAGCGGCTGGGTTTGGCTGCTCCTGCGCCAGGGCAAGCTGGAAATCGTCTCCACCGCCAACCAGGACACGCCGCTCATGGGCAAGGGGGTGGCGGGCGTGGCAGGCAAACCGATCTTGGTCTGTGACGTCTGGGAACACGCCTACTACCTCAAATACCAGAACCGCCGGGCCGACTATCTCAAGGCCTTCTGGAACGTGGTCAACTGGCCCGAGATCGCCAAGTACTACGAGGCGGCCAAGAAATAGCCGCCCAACCCATTGCATACGAACAAAAGCGTCATTTCCATGCGAAGTGGTACCCCTGGAACGGATGGGGGGTTCATTGAGCATTGAGTATTGAGTATTGGTTATTGGTCATTCAGTCCGCAGTCCGAAAGTTCATTCGGCGTCATCGGCGGGCATTCTTCAATAACCAATGATCGTTTTCCGATCCTCAATTCTCAATTCACCTAAAAGAAGCGGCCGCTCAGCGCGCATCTGCAAAATCGCAGCGATACATGACGTGATTACAATGAGTTCTGCCGGTCAAGAACTCTGACTTGCCCCGGCGCGCCTCAATGGCTGACCCGCCTCTTTGCGCCCTTGGCCTGGCCGATGTCTTTGAGGAGTTGCTCGAACCACGGGGTGTCAATATTGAAAGGCTTGCCGCCCTTGACTCGCGGGAACTCGATGGGGCGCAACACTCCGCCCTTGTCTTCGTCCTGCCCAATCACGCCGGCCTGGCGGCGCAGCGCGCACTCGACGGCCAGGTCCACGCAGGACTTGATCAGGCAGAGGTCCTCGCGGTTGGCCGCCGCGGCGCGGGAGTAGTAACCGCTTTTCTGAACCAGGGTTTTTTCCGCCCCGATCATCTGGCCGAACTGGTCGCCGAACCACTTGCCGGGGTTGATCGCATCGAGCTTGACGTGGTGGAAAGCGTCGCGTGGCACCTTCTGGCCTTTGGCCTCCATCTGGGCCACAATCGCCTCCACGCCGGCGCCCTCCGAGATGAAGATGTTCACCGCATCCACCGTGTCCATTACCTTGCGCAGCCGCGCCGCTTCGGCGGCAATCTCGATTTCCATCTCGGGGATAAACACGGCGTGAATCTCGAAGCAGTGGCGGTCCAGGCCGATGCCCGGCAGCCACTCGCAATGGTCGAGCAACCGGCGATAGGCCCGGGCCGTAGCCGCCGTCAGCCAGCCACAGTGGCGGCCCATGACCTCGTGGAGGATCAACATGCGCGGGTTGGCGTTGGTCTCGGCCACGATATGCCAGAAATAATTCGCGCCCTGCTCGGCCGCCGTCCACGCCCCGAGCGACTGCTGGATCGGATAGACGTCGTTGTCGATGGTCTTGGGCAGCGCGATGACCGTCAGGCCGTAATTGCTCTTGGCCAGGAAGGCCGCGAGGTCGGCCGCCGCGGTGGTGGTGTCGTCGCCGCCAATCGTATGGAGCACATCGACGCCGTCTTTGATGAGTTGGTCCGCCGCCACTCGCTGCGGGTTCTGGCCCTTCTGCACCAGGCCCCGCTTGAGGCAATCCTCCACGTTGGTGAGCTTGACGCGGCTGTTGCCGATGGGCGAGCCGCCGAAGCGATGGAGCAGCGCGGCCTTGGCGCGGATTTCCGGCGTGACCTTGAAACTGTCCCCCAGCAGCAGGCCCTTGTAGCCGCCCCGGTAGCAAATAATCTCGACGCTCGGCTCGATCTCGGTGTAGCGCTCGATCAGCCCACCGATGGCGGAGCTGAGGCACGGAGCCAGGCCGCCCGCCGTCAAAATCGCAACTTTCTTCGGTTTGTTCATTTTACGTCCAGTGACTGAGTCAAATATCGGCGTCTGTTGCTGGCAGCCGCCGGCATCTGCTTCTCGCCAGGGCATTCCCTTGGCGTCAGCTTGGGCCTGATCCTAAAGCCCCTCTGGCCAGCGTCAAGCGGGGAGTGGATGGCTGCCGGGCAGGGGGGGCGCCTCAGGTCCTTCGCGCAGGCTACCTCCAAGTAGAACTAACAATTCAACGCGCGCGACTTCAGCTCTCCGTCAACATGCAGCCCATGGAGCACGACTGCCACAACGGGGCTTCTGCCAAAATTCCGGGGCCAGGCCTTTTAGCGAGTTTTCGCCAGCGGCGCCCGCCAGGACTATCTGCGCCTCACGGAGACCGGCCGGCTTGCCGCTGCCCCCGCAGGAATTCGCGGCGGGGCGACCGGCGTCGCCGCAACCACCGGGACGCGTTGCTGGGCTACGGCCACAGGTGTTGATGTGGCCAAGCATGACGGGCGTGCCGCCGGGAGAGGTCGCCGCTGGACAACCCGCCCGCCGCTTGCAGGCGGGACATTGGCAGCCGGGACAATGGCCCGCGCTGGTGGCCATGGCCGTGGGGCTGGTCCTGGCGGTGGTTGCGGGGGCAACCCGAACCCTGGAGGGCCGGGCCTGGGCCCCACCGCGGGCCCCGGTCCCGGGCGCGGGCCCGGAGGCAGGATGGCCGCCGACGCTTGCTCCGTCTCGGCGTTCTTCACTGCCTGCTTGACCGATGCCTCGGTCCAGCGGCCGGCGTACCCGAGGAGTGAATGGTCCAGGACCACCCACCCGCGGGGCCCTTTCCCAGCCAGGACCCAGTGGCCCTGGCCGGGTGAGCCTGGGCCTTGGGGCTTGAACCACAAGGCCCTGCCGACGCGGGGGTCGATGCCGGCGAGGGGCGCCCATTGCGGCCCTCCGGCGAGCACCTCGGCCCCCGTCACCGCCGCGGCCCAGGAGATTATGGCCCCGGCCATTCCGCCAACTATCATGCTGCGTGTTGTCATAGCAAAAACCTCAGATTAAAAGTGCGGCCTCAACTGCGGAGCGGGCGGCTCGGCGCGATTCAGCCCCTGGCCGCCCGACAAAACCGTTGGTGAAACTGACCCGCGCGATTCGGCTGGGAAGCCCGCCAACGTCCCTCTCCACCAGATGAACGGGGGCTGTGCGGTCCGATTGGCATGCACGACCGTTGCGCATTCACTTATATACATAGGCAAAAGAGCGAAAAGGTTACAAAAAACTTCCATCCAGATTACTATCCGCCAAAAGTGCTTTACAGCCTTGGCCGTTTGCACAAATATCAAGCCCGAGCCGCAGCGACAAAGAAAGCATAGGACCGCCCGAATGAGAATTGGTTTTCATACCGACGCCTTCAACTCCGCTTACTGGTCTTTCGACCAGTGCCTGGCCTGGGGGCAGCAGCACGGGCTGCATTACACCGAGTGCGGGCTGATTGACGGGGTAAGCTGGATTCACGGTTTGGGCTACCAGCCGCACGTCGCCTTGTACGAAGACCCGGTCCTGCTCCGGCGCAAGCTGGACCGGCACGGCGTGGAGTTCTCGCAGGTGGACGCCGCCTTTCCGCTTTCGGGCGAGGAAGGCCCCTTGCGCGGCGTGCCCTACGTGATGAAAGCCATCGCCTGGGCCGCGCAGCTCGGTTGCCCGTGCGTGGACACCACCGACGGGCTGCACCAGCCCGCGGGCCTGTCCGACAAGGAATCGCTGGCGCTGATGAAACGCAGCTACCAGCAAATCCTCAAAGTGGCCGAGGCCCATCGCATCATCGTGAACATCGAGCCGCACGGCTACTTCACCACCAACCCGGACCTGATGGCGGAGATGCAGGCCTTCAGCGACAGCCCGTTTTTGCGGCTGAACATGGATACCGGCAATGTCTTTATCGCGGGCCGCGACCCGGTGGCTTTCCTGAAGCGGTTCCTGGACAGGGTCAGCCACGTGCACGTGAAAGATGTCTCCGCATCCCTCGCTCGGGCCGTGCGCGGCGGCCAGACCGGCATTGCCGTGAGCCATTGCCCGCTGGGCGGCGGCGTCAACGCCGACAATATCCGCCAGTGCCTGGCCTTGCTGCGCGACGCCGGCTACGCGGGCGTGCTCAGCATCGAGTGTGAAGGCCAGGCCGGACCGATGCTCGAACAATCCCTGGCCTGGCTGCGCCAGACCCTCACCGAACTGAAAATCGAATACTGATCAGCAAACCGATTATGAAAAACCAAACTCCCCCTCCTCAATTCCTCACCCGCCGGGACTTCCTCAAGACCTCGGCTGTGGCCGCCTCAGCCGCCGCCGTCGCCTCGCTCGACCTGAGCCGCAGCGCCCAGGCGGCCGGCAGCGATATTATCAAGGTGGGCATGATCGGCTGCGGCGGCCGCTGTGCCGGCGCCGCCGTCGAGGCCCTGACCGCCGACCCGGGCGCCCGGCTGGTGGCCATGTGCGACATCTTCCGCGACCGCGTCGAAGCCAAACGCACCGCCATCAAAGAGGCCCGCGGCCCCCAGGTCAGCGTGGACGACGACCATTGCTTCACCGGGTTCGACGGCTACAAGCAGGTCATCGCGGCCTCGGATGTCGTGCTGATTGCCAACGCCGCCAAGTTCCATCCCCTCCATGCCATGAGCGCCATCCAGGCCGGCAAGCACGTCTTCGTCGAGAAACCGCACGGCACCGACCCGCGCGGCGTCAAGCTCATGCAGCAGGCCTGTGATTTGGCCAAGGAAAAGAAGCTCTGCCTCGTCTCCGGCCTGCACAGCCGATTCCACGAAGGCTACGCCGAGACGGTCAAGCGCATCCACGATGGCGCTATTGGCGAGGTCGTGAGCCTGGAGGAGAACTTCCTGCGCCCGCCCTATGGCGTCATCGAGCGCCGGTCGGGGCTGAGCGAACTGCAGTGGCAGTGCAGCACCCAATATCACTTCCGCTGGCTCTCGGGCGACGATGTGCCGCAGTCCCTGGTGCACAACCTCGACCGGTCCAGTTGGGTGCTCGGCAACAAAGTGCCCCTCAAGTGCCACGGGCTGGGCGGCCGCTCCTCGATGGTGGAATCCATTTATGGGGATGTCTTCGACCATCATGCCGTGGTCTATGAGTTCGAGAATGGCGTCCGCGTTTACGCCTTTACCCGCACGACGACCGGATGCTACGACGAGAGTTCGAGCCTGGTCTTCGGGAGCAAAGGCAAGGCCTCGGTGATGGACTGCCGGATTTGGGGGGAGAACCCGTGGCGTTGGCAGGGAGAATGCAACCCCTACCAGATCGAACACAACCGGCTCTTCGCCGCCATCCGCTCCGGCAATCCCCTCAATTGCGGCGACTACATGGCCCGCAGCACCATGATCACCGTCATGGGCCAGATCTCCTGCTACACCGGCAAGGAAGTCTCCTGGGAACAGATTAACAAGTCAGACTTCTACTATCCGCCCCTACCCGAGGAATGCCGTGACGACATGGACCCGCCGACGGTCCCCGGCCCCAACGGCTCCTACCCGGTCCCGGTCCCCGGCAGGACTAAGCTCATCTGAAATACTTGCTTAACTCCTTTGTAACTATCGTAGCAGCCGACGTTAGTCGGCTCACTATTCCTCCCGCCTCGGCGGGATCAGCGCCGACTGACGTCGGCGGCTACATCTCGTATGCCGCGGGTGCCCGACCACATGCAGCGTTCCAGTGCCTTCCCACCCGAACAGTTACGCTCCTTTAACCCTATGGTTGCGGCCCTGCCGCACTGACCCCACCTGACCTATGCAGCCCATGAAACCTCGAAACACCCTCGCCCCGGAACAGTGGTCACCCCCGTCCCGGCTTCCCCGCAGCCAAGGCGCCTCCCCGGCCCGCCCGCTCACGCGCCCGCTGGCCGGCACCCTGACCTCGCTCCTGGCGTTGTTCGCCGCCTGGAACGCCGCCCTCTATGCCGCCGAGCCCGCCGCCAGCCCCGCCGCGACCAACCAGCACGCTCGCATCCTCCTCGTCACCGGCATAGATTATCCGGGCCACCTCTGGCGCCAAACCGCCCCGGTGCTGGCCGAGGCGCTGCGCAAGGACCCGCGGCTGGAGGTCTTCACCATCGAAGACCCGCACTTCCTCGACTCCGCTGCCCTGGCCAGGTACGACGCGGTGATCCTGCACTTCCAAAACTGGGAGCAACCGGGGCCAGGCGAGCGCGCCCGCGACAACCTCCGCCAGTTTGTCGAGGGCGGCAAAGGCCTGGTCCTGCTCCATTTTGCCTGCGGCGCCTGGCATGACGAATGGCCCGGATTTGTCCGGCTCGCCGGGCGCGTCTGGGCCGGCCAGAATGTCCGCCAGCACGATCCCTTCGGGACTTTCCGCGTCGAAATCGCCAAGCCGGACCATCCGCTGATGCGGGGCCTGGCGGATTTCGAGACGCCGGACGAGCTTTATACCTGCCTGACCGGGGATGTCCCGATCGAGGTCCTGGCCCAGGCTAAATCGAAAGTGGACGGCAAATACTACCCCATGGCCTTCATCGCGCACTGCGGCAAGGGACGCTCCTTCCAGTGCCCGCTGGGACACGATGCCAAGGCCCTGAGTGTGCCCTCGGTACAGGAACTGTTCCGGCGCGCTTGCGCCTGGGCCGCCGCCCTGCCGCCGGTCCCGCCCGCGCCCTAAACCGGAAGCCCAGCCTCCGGCCTCCCGCCTCCGGCCTCCCGCCTCCCGCCTCCGGCAGGGGGAGTCTCAAACATGTAGCAGCCGACGTCAGTCGGCTCTGATCTCCCCGAAGACGAACCGTGCCCCGACTAACGTCGGCGGCCGCCTGAATAGTCCCCACCAAAGCAACCCGCCATTCCCTTGACAGGGCCTTGAACGCCGGGCAAAGTGTACATTGCATGGCAACTAAACCGATATCCCTGCGGCTCGCCGAAGACGTGAAACTGGACCTGGAGCAAATTGCCCGCCGGTTTGGCTCCAGCCCCGCCACGCTGGGCGCCGATTTCGTTACCCAGGGCGTGCGGACGACCAAACACCCCAGCATCGAATTCCGCCAAACCCCGGCTGGCCGGATGGCCTACATCCGCGGCGTGCGCTTGCCCGTTTGGCTGGCGGTCGCAACGGTTGAGGACTGCAAGGGCGATGCCGACCAGGCGGCCAGGCTGCTGCGGCTGCCGGCCTTGCTCCTCAAAGCGGCGCTGGGCTACGCCAAGGCCTTCCCCGACGAGATTGCCGCGGACCGTGCCGCCGGCCACCGGCCCTTGGAGGAGTTGGACACCCTGGTGCCCAATCACTCCTTCCTCCGCGTGTGAAAGCCAGGTTGCTGCTGGATTCCCACGTGCCCGCCGACCTTGCCCCCAATGCTCGGTTGCTCCGTAGCAGCCGGCGTAAGCCGGCTCAAACCGCGCCCCGACAAACGTGAGATGCGCCCATTACGGCCCCAGCAGCACCTCCCCGCCCCCCATCACCGGCTGACGGCCCGGTAAAACTTCCTTGCCGCGGCGCCGGCGGCCGGGTCGCTGATCACCATCGGCCCGCTATAGACGAAGTTCGTGAGGTCGCTCCAACTGCCCGCCGCCAGCGAGGGCGAGGCCTGGATGCGGTAGGCTTGGCCCAAGGTGGCGTCGCTGAAGGTGCAACTGAACCCTCTCACCGGCGAATACGCCAGGCTGCCCAAACGCCCGCCACTAACGCCCCCGCCAATATTCGCCTGGGCGATGAAAGGCGACAGGTTGGTCCCGGCGAAATAAAACTTACCGCCCACGAACAGATGCCCTGACCCGTCAGCCGCGAGCGCATAGACGTACCAGTTCACCCCCGAGCCCAAGGCCGACCAGGCGCTGCCGTCCCACTTGGTGATGTAGCCGCTGAACGATCCCCCGGCGTAGAGATCGCCCCCGCTCACCGCCAGCGCAACGACGCCGCCGTCCATCCGCGAGCCCAAGGCCGACCAGGCGCTGCCGTCCCATTTGGCGATGTTGGTGGCCGCCGCCCCGCCCGCCGTGGTGAAGCCTCCGCCGGCGTAGAGATCGCTCCCGCTCACCGCCAGCGCACGGACACAAGGATAGTCCACACCACCCATCCCCTGGCCCAGGGCCGACCAGGCGCTGCCGTCCCACTTGGCGATGTAGTTGGCCGTCACCCCACCCGCCGTGGTGAAGTATCCTCCGGCGTAGAGATTGGTCCCGCTCACCGCCAGGGCCTCGACGCCGCCGTCCATCCTCGAGCCCAAGGCCGACCAGGCGCTGCCGTCCCATTTGGCGATGTTGGTGGCCGCCAGCCCGCCCGCCGTGCTGAACCATCCCCCCGCGTAGAGATTGGTCCCGCTCACCGCCAGGGCCTCGACGGTGCCGTTCATCCCAGACCCCAAGGCCGACCAGGCGCTGCCGTCCCATTTGGCGATGCGGTTGGCCGCCACCCCGCCCGCTGTGGTGAACCATCCCCCGGCGTAGAGATCAGTCCCGCTCACCGCCAGCGCCCAAACGATGTCGTCCACCCCCGAGCCCAAGGCCGACCAGGCGCTGCCGTCCCACTTGGCGATGTAGTTGGCCGTCCCCCCGCCCGCCGTGGTGAAGGTTCCCCCGGCGTAGAGGCTGGTCCCGCTCACCGCCAGCGCCTCGACTTCGCTGTTCATCCACGAGCCCAAGGCTGACCAGGCGCTGCCGTTCCATTTGGCGATGTAGTTGGCCGCCACCCCGCCCGCCGTGCTGAAGTATCCCCCGGCGTAGAGATTGGTCCCGCTCGCCGCCAGCGCAGCGACGGTGTTGTGCATCCCCGAGCCCAAGGCCGACCAGGCGTGGCCGTCCCATTTGGCGATGCTGCTGGCCGGCACCCCGGCCGCCGTGGTGAAGTATCCCCCCGCGTAGAGATCGCTCCCGCTCACCGCCAGCGCGGACACATAACAAGGATCGGTCCCACCCATCCCCGAGCCCAAGGCCGACCAGGCGCTGCCGTTCCATTTGGCGATGTAGTTGGCCGTCACCCCGCCCGCCGTGGTGAACTCTCCCCCGGCATAGAGATCGGTCCCGCTCACCGCCAGCGCACTGACATAAGGATAGTAGCCACCCAGCGCGCCCGCCATCCCCGAGCCCAAGGCCGACCAGGCGCTGCCGTCCCACTTGGCGATGTTGGTGGCCGCTACCCCGCCCGCCGTGGTAAAGTAGCCCCCGGCGTAGAGATCAGCCCCGCTCACCGCCAGCGCACGGACGCCGCCGTCCATCCCCGAGCCCAAGGCCGACCAGGCGCTGCCGTCCCATTTGGCGATACGGTTGGCCGCTCCGCCGCCCGCCGTGGTGAAGTATCCCCCAGCGTAGAGATTGGTCCCGCTCACCGCCAGCGCCTCGACTTCGCTGTTCATCCCCGAGCCCAAGGCTGACCAGGCGCTGCCGTCCCATTTGGCGATGTAGTTGGCCGCCACCCCGCCCGCTGTGGTGAAAAATCCCCCGGCGTAGAGATCGGTCCCGCTCACCGCCAGCGCATTGACGTAGCTCATCCCCCTGCCCAAGGCCGACCAGGCGGTGCCGTCCCATTTGGCGATGCAGTTGGCCGCCACTGTGCCGATGACGCCGAAACGGCCCCCGACATACACATTGCCGGTGCCGTCCACCGCAATGGCCAACACCGGGTCATTTGCCCCTGGCATGCCGGGATTCAGGCTCACCCAGTCGGCATTGCTGAAAGTAGGGTCAATCCGCACGGGATAAGTGGCGTTGCCATCCGCCACCCGCGCGGCCAGCCGGCTGGCCGAGAGCACTTCCAGCCGCGCCCTCAGCTCGTGGCCCGTGGCATCCTCCACCCGCAGCCGGCTGTAGGCCAGCGCCCGCCCCGGCCCCTCCAGCGTGAGCTTGGCGCCGTAAACGGCTGCCTCCGCGCGCGCCCCGCTCAGCGCCAGTTCCACGCGCAAATCCCCCGCCCCCGCCGGCCGCTCCGCCACCACAAAATCCTGCCGCACCCCGTCCACGCCCACCGAATATTCCTCCGTCAACCCGGGCCGGATGAACCGCACGAGCTTGTCCGCCACCGAGACGGTGCCCGTGCGCGCCAACACCCCGTAGCCGCCGACGTCAGTCGGCGCATTTTGATCGCAGGCTGCCTCCTCGGTCAGCGCGCACTGGCGTGCGCGGCTACTCTCGCGCCCCACAGCCCTGGCCAGCAGGCGGAGCTTGCCCCCGCCCGGCGCGGTGGATTCCAGCCACAGCCCCTCCGCGGTGGCCCGGCCCTCGAGGCGCTGGAAGCCACACCTCAGCCGTGCGCCATCCCCAGTGCCGCTCACCGACAAGCCCTCCCCCTGGTACTGTTTGCCGACCACGGCCCCGAGTTGGTCCATAGGGATTACCCCAGCCTGGTTGGCGGCGTGGTTGGCCGCGTTCTTGGCGCCAGGTCGTGTCTGTGCATTGCAGCTCAGGGGGGCGGCCAACACCGCCATCGCCAGACCGAACCGGCCGAGGGAGAGGAGGAAAGGTTTCATAGTCATACCCAGGTTGAAACATCTTGCGTTCTTGCTTTTGTGCACACAGACCTCCACAAGGCGGGCGAGCACCGGTGACGCGCCCTCTGGCGCCTGCCTGTCGAGTGGAGTTAAGCCGAGCCTACCCCCCCACACCCCGCGCTGTCAAGCTCTCGCACGGAACGCAGTGAGACGCGCGCTGGATTGACAGCCGCCGCCGGGGGCCGCTGGCCTGTGCTTGCCTCGTGGGGCCGAATGCTCAATTATCGAGTCATGAGTGGCGGCCTCAAGTATCGCTTGGTGGCGTTCATCCTGGCGCTGGCCGGGATGCTCGGGGCGATTGCCTGGACGGCGCACAGTTCCTGGCAACGGGCGGGCGAACTGCGCGAGAAACTCGACGCTGTGCACCTGCGGAGTTTCCAAATTGCCGACCATTGCCAGAAGATGCTCTTCGAGTTGAACGATGCGCTCTTGCGCTATGGCGTCTATCATGACGCGAGCGAGCGGACACACTTTGACAGACTCAGCCAGGCCTTGGACCGCTGGATCGACGAGCAACGGCCGATCCTGTCTTCCGAACGGGAGAAACAGGTCCTGGACCTGATCAACACCAATTACGATTTTTACCTGGCGGCGGCCAGGCAGATCGAGGCCAAGGTCCGCTCCCAGTCCGAGTCGGCCATTCCGCTGAGCGAGTTCGCCGGGTTTGAAAGACAATCCCAACGCATCGTGAACCTGAGTTTTCAACTGGCCGCCGCCCATCGCGAATCCATGAACTCGTTTCTGGCCAAGTCACAGAAGTCGCTTGCCTATCTGCGTTGGCTGCTCCTGACCCTGCTCACCCTGTTTTTGCTGGCCAGCGCCGGTCTGGCGGTGGTGGTCTATCGCGACCTGATCGCCCCGTTGCGCCTCAAGCTGGTGCAAAGCCAGGCCCTGGCCGAACGCCACGAGAAACTCGCCTCGCTCGGCATGCTCGCCGCCGGGGTCGCTCATGAAATCCGCAATCCGCTGACGGCCATCAAGGCCTGGCTCTTCCTGCAGCAAAAACACCTGGCGCGCGGCACCCCGGAACAGGCCGATGCCGAAATCATCGCTGGCGAAGTCAACCGGCTCGAGGGCATCGTCAAGAACGTCCTCCTGTTCGCCCAGCCCTCCGAGCCCAAGTTCCGCACCCTGCCAGCCAGCCAACCGTTGCGCGAGGCCGAAACGCTGCTGGCGCCCGGCTTGGAAAAGGAGCACATCCGGCTGGTCTGCGAGGATTCCGCCGCCGCCCAGGTCCGGGTTGACCCGCAGCAAATCAAGCAGGTCCTGATCAACCTCATCCGCAACGCCGCCGACAGCATCGGGCAAAACGGGGCCATTACCCTCCGGGTCCGCCTCGGGGCCAAACGCCTGGCGGACGGCCCGACGGAGGTCGTCATCCTGGAAGTGGCCGATACCGGCAAGGGCATCCCCCCCGAGGTGCAAAAGCGCTTGTTCGACCCCTTCTTCACCACCAAGGAGGACGGCACCGGCCTGGGCCTTTCCATCGCCGCCCGCATCGTGGAAAAGCACGGCGGCGTCTTGCAGTACCAGACCCAGGTCAACCGCGGCACCGTCTTCGGCATCGTTTTGCCAAGGGCTTAGCCCGAATATTTAGTTGCGCGCAGCCCGGCCGGGTGTATTTGGTCTGTGGATGAGTGCGGCGGCCAGGATTTTGCTGATCGAAGACGACCCCGGCATAGTGAGGACCCTGCGCCGCTTGCTGGCCGACGAAGGCCATGAGGTCGTCGTGGAGACCCGTGGCGACACCGGCCTGGCTCGGGCCGGCGAGGAAGGCTTCGAGGTGGTGCTCACGGACATGAAACTTCCCGGTTTGAACGGGCTGGAACTCGTCCGCCAACTGCACGCGGCCAAGCCGCGCCTGCCGATCATCCTGATAACGGCGCACGGCACGACCGACACCGCCATCGAAGCGACCAAAGCCGGCGCTTATGACTACCTGCTCAAGCCTTTCGAGATGCCGGAACTGCTGCAACTGGTCGAAAAGGCCGTCGCCAGTCGCCGCCTGATGACCGAGCCGGTCGAACTGGGCGCCCCCGGCGCCACCCGCGCGGCCCTGGTCGGCAACAGCCGGCAGATGCAAGCGATTTACAAGGAAATCGGCCGCATCGCCTCCAAGCCCGTCAATGTCCTCATCCGCGGCGAGACCGGCACCGGCAAGGAACTCATCGCCCGCGCCATCTACCAACACAGCGAGCGCGCCAAGGCCCCCTTTATCGCCATCAACTGCGCCGCCATTCCGGAGACCCTCCTGGAGAGCGAACTCTTCGGCCACGAACGCGGGGCCTTTACCGGCGCCGAAAACCGCCGCATCGGACGTTTCGAGCAAGCCGACCACGGCACGATCTTTCTCGACGAGATTGGCGACATGCCCCCCGGCACGCAGGTCAAACTCCTGCGCGTGCTGCAAGAAAAATGCCTCCAGCGGCTGGCTGGGGCGGAGACCATCCCGGTGGACGTCCGGGTGATTGCCGCCACGCACCACGACCTGGAGGGCGCCATCAAGCTGCGCCAGTTCCGGGAGGACCTTTACTATCGGCTGAGCGTGGTCGTCATCGCCCTGCCCCCGTTGCGCGAGCGCAAAGGAGACATTCCCGAACTGGTCAAGTACTTCCTCCGCAAGCATGCGGTCGAACTGGGCGTGGCCGACCCCTCCATCCATACCGATGCGATCGAGTTCCTGCGCGCCCAAAACTGGCCGGGCAACGTGCGCGAACTCGAGAACATCGTCCGCAAGGTCCTCCTGCTCGCCCAAGGCTATACCATCAACCTGGAACATGTGCGCGCCGCCCTCACCCGCGCCCCTCCCCTGGCCGAGGCCGCTCACCCATCCCTGGGGCAATACGTGGATGAACTCCTGGCCGCCGCCCAGCGCGGCGACCTCAACGATGTTCACGCCCGCCTGCTGGAAACCGCGGAAAGGGCCATCTTCAGTCGCGCCATCGAATTGGCGCGCGGCAACCAGGCCAAAGCCGCCCGCTGGCTGGGCGTTTCCCGCTTGACCATGCGCGAGAAACTCCTCCACTTCGGCCTCCATCCGGCGCAGGAGCAGGGAAAAGAACTGGGCCAGTGAGTGGCTCGGCAGTGAGGTGGCGCAAGAACAACCGCAGTAAGCGAATTGGAATTAACCTCCTTGAAGTTCCTGACCGGCAAAACTCGTTGTCATCAGGTCAAGCTTCGCTGCGATGGCAAGAGTGCGCTGAGCCAGCGCTGCTTTTAGGTGAATTGCAAATTGAGGATTGAAAAACGAGCGTTGGTTATTGAAGAATGCCCGCGGCTGACGCCGAATGAACTTTCGGACTGCGGACTCAATGACCAATAACCAATACCCAATACTCAATTCTCAATGAACCCCTGCGGGCAGGCTGGATTCCAGAGGTGGTCTGAACCGCAGCCTCGCTAACCCATCTAACCCATTCAGCCCTGGCCCTTGACGAATTTCTCGATTCGTTCGAGGCCCTTTTGGAGGTTGGCCATGCTCGTGGCGTAGCTAATGCGGATGTAATCGTCGGCGCCGAACGCGACCCCTGGGACGGCGGCGACTTTTTCGGCCTCGAGCAGCCGGGCGCAGAAGGCGGTGGACTGCAAACCGGTTTTAGAGATCTTGGGGAAGAGGTAGAAGGCGCCTTTGGCGTTGACGCAGGACAGGCCGGGGATGCTGTTGAGCTTCTGCCAGGCATAGACGCGGCGCCGGTTGAATTCGGCGAGCCAGATCTTGAGGTGGTCCTGGGGACCTTTAAGGGCGGCGACGGCCCCCTTTTGGGCGAAGGAGGTCGGGTTGCTCGTGCTGTGGCTCTGGATGGCATCAATGGCCTTGGCAATCGGCTCCGGCGCGGCGCAGAATCCCAGGCGCCAGCCGGTCATGCTCCAGGCCTTGGCGAAGCCGTGCACCACGATGGTGTGCTCGAAATGGGCCTGGGAAAAGCTGGCGACGCTCCGGTGCACCGCGCCGTCGTAGAGCAGGTGCTCGTAAATCTCGTCGCTCATGATCAGGACGCCCTTTTCCACGCAGACCTCGCCCAGGGCCTTGATCTCCTCCGGGGTATAGACCGAGCCGGTGGGGTTGCTGGGGGAGTTCAACACGAAGAGCCGCGTGCGCGGCGTAATGGCCTGCCGCAGGGCCGCCGGCGTGAGCTTGAACTCGGTCTGGTCCGTGGTCTGGACAATGACCGGCGTGGCGCTGGCCAGCTTGACCATTTCGGGATAGCTCAGCCAGTAAGGGGCGGGGATAATCACCTCGTCGCCTTCCTGGCAGGTGGCCAGGATGACGTTGAAGCAGGAATGCTTGCCCCCGCAGGAGACAATGATTTGCGACGGCTTGTAGGTGAGCCCGTTCTCCCGCTTGAACTTGTCGGCTATCGCCTGGCGCAGCTCGGGAATGCCGCTGGCGGGCGTGTACTTCGTGAACCCCTCGTTCAGCGCCTTGATGGCCGCGTCCTTGATGTGTTGCGGGGTGTCAAAATCCGGTTCGCCCGCCCCAAAACCGACCACGTCCTGTCCCTCCGCCTTCATCTGCTTGGCCTTGGCGTCAATGGCCAGCGTGAGTGAAGGTGAGAGCGAGGCCGCCCGATGTGATATCTTGTAATTCATTGCAGGGAGACAAATAGCACACGGGCCAGCGACTGCAAGCAATTCCTTTCGCCCGGGCCGGCCACGGTGTTGAGCGTGGTGGGCGAACCGTTGATGAACTGGTGGTTTGCGCTGCCACCTCACTGCGCCCGCGCCCGGTAGAACCGGCAGCGCGAGTTCGGCGGGGCGGGGTCGCTGAAGTAAACCGGACTGGCGCCGACGGTGTTGGTGGCTAGGTCCGTCCAGTTCACCAGGTCGGTCGAGGTCTCCACGACCACGACCTGGCCGGCGCCGACGCGGAGATTGAAGCCGAAGTGGTTCGAGCGGACACCGAAGCTGCCGTCCTTCAGCAGGATGCTCGGGGGCGCCGGCACCCCGTAAGCGGTAAAGGCCAGCGTGGCGATACAGATCGCCCCGGCGGCGTCGGCGGCTGAAAGCCGGAAAACATACAAATCCGCGACCTCGGGCGTGAACGTAGGATTGCGGACATTGGCGGCGGAGAGTGCAGCCGACGAAGCGGACGGGTTCCGGATCAGGCGCCACTGCCAAGCCACGGCGGTTTGCGGGCTGGTGTCCAGTTGGCGCAATTGCCCGACCGGCCCGACAGCCAGGTCAATCGTGGGCGCATCCGGGCAGGTGACACCGCCAATCCGAATCGTGTTGTTCCGGGTATCCGCCACATAGACGTTGCCCGCGCTGTCCACCGCCACGCCGGTCGGGGTGTCGAACTGCGCCGCGCTGGCCGTGCCGTCGGCGCTGCCCGAGCTTCCCGCCAGGCCCGCCAGCGTCGTCACCATCCCGCCCGGCGTCACCTTCCGAACCGTGTAGTTACAGGTGTCCGCCACATAGACGTTGCCCGCGCTGTCTGCCGCCACGCCGCATGGGTAGTAGAACCGCGCCGCGCCGCCCGTGCCGTCGGCGCTGCCCGAGCTTCCCGCCAGGCCCGCCAGCGTCGTGACCGCGCCGGCCGGCGTCACCTTCCGAATCGTGCAGTTGTCAGTGTCCACCACATAGACGTTGCCCGCACTGTCCACCGCCACGCCGGTTGGCCAGTAGAACCGCGCCGCGCTGCCCGTGCCGTCGGCGCTGCCCGAGCTTCCCGCCAGGCCCGCCAGCGTCGTCACCGCCCC
>Ga0187850_10001111_pt1 | contig 30789 bp, 16 predicted proteins | sample June2016WEW_4_15_FD_132436 | JGI IMG/M metagenome (GOLD analysis project Ga0187850, IMG submission 132436) | Peatland microbial communities from SPRUCE experiment site at the Marcell Experimental Forest, Minnesota, USA - June2016WEW_4_150 | ecosystem: Environmental > Terrestrial > Soil >...
CGGCTTCTTCGGAGTCGCGTGGATGTTGGGTTTCTATTTCGTGTTGTTGATGCAGATTGTGCAGAACGCGCAGATGGCCCCGGATCGATCCGGCATGTACATCTGTATGGGGGTCGGCGCGCTGCTGCTGTTTCACATTCTGGTGAACATCGGGATGGTCGTGGGCAGCATGCCGGTCACCGGCATTCCCTTGCCGCTGATGAGCTACGGTGGCTCCAGCATCCTGTCGTTCTTCATGATGCTCGGCCTGGTGAACAGTGTCAGGCTAGGGCGATTTGTCAGTTAAGAGAGGCGCGAGCCGGTTCGCCAAAGAGATCGAGGTTGAGCGCGAGTTTGATTTGATGATCGGTTCGGAGACTCCCTGGGCGGCGCAAGCATGGCTTGTTCCGCTGAGCGGCTCTCCGCGGCTTCCAGGTGGCGTCCGAGGCCATTGACTCCGCCGCCGGAGCCCAACAAGATTTTTACTGCGCCACGCCTCTCTTCTCTGAGGAGCCGCGCTCGTTGCGCGATGAGCGGAGTGACTCATGGGAAAAGAGCTGATTATTTCTGCAAACCGCCACGAAACCAAGGTGGCGATCCTCGAAGACGATCAACTGGTCGAAATCTTCTTTCAACGGGCCAACGAGTACTCCCTGGCCGGGAGCATTCACAAAGGCCGCGTGACCCGGGTGTTGCCGGGCATGCAGTCCGCCTTCGTCGATATCGGGCTGGATCGCGACGCATTCCTCTATGTCTCGGACTTCTTCGAGGATAACGAGGAGTACGACAAGATCGCTGGGGCGGCGGAAGAGAAGGTCCTGCGCGCCGAGAAGGGTGCGCCCGCCGGCGTGATGGAGCGCGCTGCCCCTCCGCCGCCGGCTGAACCGCCCTCGGCGGCGTCCGCGTCCGCTCGGCCGTTCGACCGCCCGGAGGAAGACGAGAGCCTCGGCCGCCGGGGTCGCCGCTCGCGCCGCCGCCGTCCGCGCGGTCGCGGCTTCCCCGAATCCAAGTACGCGGCCGAGAGCGCCGCTCCCGCCGGGCACCCCGCCGGGGAACCGCCGGAACCGGTCCCGCCGCCGGCGCCTGCGCCCGAGGCAGCCGGGGCCGAGGAGTTTCCGGTGCTGCCGGGCGAGTCGCTGGCCAAGTACACGCCGGTGGTGGAGCAAGCGGTTCCGTCTGCCGTTGATTTCGCGCCAGAGCCCGAGCCTGAGGCGGAGTCGGATGCGCTCGTGGAGCAGGCGGTTCCGCCTGCCTCCGACTTCCTCCCCGAGCCCGAACTGCTCGAGGAAGAAGGGGAAGACCAGATCGCCGAACTGCCCGATCAGTTGATTCCTGAGGAGGCCGAGCCGGAACCGGAACCGGAACCGGAGCCGGCACAGCCGGAGTCCGCGGCGGCGGAGGCGGAGTCCACGCCCGCTGGCGCCGAGGAGGTCGAGCCTGCCCGAATGCCGGTCAGCCTGACGGCCACGCTGCGCGAGCAAGGCTACCGCTATCCCCACCGCGTTTCCCGCCGCATGCGCCGCAAGATGCGCGGCGACGGCCTCGCTGAGACGGAAGTGGCCGAGGGCCGCGAGGCGCCCCGGGCGAGCGCCGAAGCCGCGGCCGAGGACGAACCCGGCGCGCCGGTCCGGCAGGAGCGCGAACGGCCGCCTCAGCCTTCCATTTCCGAACTGCTGAAGGAGGGGCAAGAGATCCTCGTCCAAATCGCCAAGGAGCCGCTGGGCCAGAAAGGCGCCCGGATCACCTCCCACATCGCTCTGCCCGGCCGCTACGTGGTCTACATGCCGACAGTCGAGCACCTCGGGGTCTCCCGCAAGATCGTCTCCGACGAAGAGCGTCTGCGCCTGAAGCGCATCTTGCAGGCACACCGCGACGGCGCCCCCGGCGGCTACATCGTCCGCACCGCCGGAGAGGGCAAGAGCGAAGAGGAAATCGCCGCCGACATGGGCTTCCTGTTCAACCACTGGCTGGATGTCCGGCAGAAGGCGGAGGCGCGTAAGGCGCCCGCGCTGATTCACCACGACCTCGACCTGGTGAGCCGCATCCTGCGCGACCAGATGGCGGAGCAGTTCAAGTCCGTCTGGACCGACAACGAGGAGATCTACGAGAGCGTCCTGCGGTTCGTCGAGCGCTTCCAGCCGACCGCGGTTCACCGTGTGAAGATGTATACCCGCGACACGCCGATTTTCGACGCCTTCAACGTGACCGCCGAAATGGAGAAGGCGCTGCGTCCGAAAGTGTGGCTGAAATCCGGCGGCTATATCGTCATCAACCAGACCGAGGCGCTGGTGGCCATCGACGTGAACACCGGCAAGTTCGTCGGCAAGTCGAACCGCCTCGAAGACACCATCGTGAAGACCAACACCGAAGCGGTGAAGGAGATCGTGCGCCAGGTGCGGCTGCGCGACCTGGGCGGCATCATCGTGGTCGATTTCATCGACATGGACGAGCGCAAGAACCGCCAGAAGGTCATGCAGGCGCTCGAAGAGGCCATGCGCAGCGACCGCGCGCCGAACAAGATCCTCCAGTTCAACGATTTCGGACTGGTGGCGATCACCCGCAAGCGGGTCAAGCAGAGCCTCGAGCGCACCCTTTGCTCCCCCTGCCCCTATTGCGAGGGCGCCGGCTACGTCAAGAGCGTCCAGACCGTGATCGGCGAGATCTTGCAGGAGGCGCAGAAGATCGCGCGCGCCGTCGAAGGCTCCGACGTGACGCTGCGCGTCCACCCGGATGTCGCCAAGCTGCTCAAGTCCAGCGACAACGACTACCTCGAAGAGATCGAAGAAGTCCTCCACCGTCCCGTGCTGGTGATCAGCGACGCCGCGCTCCAGCAAGAGAAGTTCGACCTGACTTAGCTGCTGAACTACAATAGGCGGGACGGTGCCGCGATACCTTCTTGTCCTCGCCGCGCTGGCTGCCGGCGCTTCGGCGCAGTCGCTCCGGGTGTACTCCGAGTTCCAGCGCATCGACCCGTTCGGCGCGGTGGTGGCGGTGGACCGGGCGGAACGGCCGCGCGAGATCCTCTCCCCGGCGCTGGCGCGGAACGCGTATGCCACGTTTCAGGCCGTCATCACCATGCCCAGTGGCAGCCAGTACAGTCTGTACGTGGCCCAGAACCCAGAGGACGCCGTCCGTGTGACGGCTTACCTGCCGACGTTTGTGAAGCGCGGTGAGACTTGGATCCCGGATGGGCTGGAACCGCTCAAGCTCTCCGGGATCCACCAGGTGCTCAATCCCACGCGCCAGGTTCCGGGCCAAACGGTCACCGTCGTATGGCTGGACTTGTGGGTTGCCGGCGACGCTCCCGTGCGGCGCACGCGCTTCGAGGTGCAGCTTTATGCCGGCGAGCAATGGATCATTTACCCGATGGAGCTGCGGATCGTTGCCCCGGTAGTCCCCGCGGCTCAAGGCCCGCTCGAACCGCTGGCGCCCGTCGAGGCGCCGGCCGCTCGAACCGCTGCGGGGCCGTTGCGCGCGTATGTGTGCGCGGCTGTCCGCGGTGGCGAGGAAGGGCCGCTCACGGTCCGCGGGCTAATTCGGCGCAACGCGCGGCAGGACATGGCGCTGGCACGGTCCCTCGGAAGGGCCGCGTTGCCGGTCGAAATCCTGGAGGCGCTCGGAATCACCGGCCGCGCGAAGTGGTGCCAGGCCCCAGGTGGACCGCCGCAACTGGGCGCCGAGTGGTATCTGCGCGTGCGCGACTACCTGTACCGCGCAGCCCCCAAGCCGCTGCCTTGACCCGGCTGCTATCCTGGAAGCAGCAGCCGCGCATTCCCCGCAAACCGGAGAGATGGCCGAGCGGTTGAAGGCGCACGCTTGGAAAGCGTGTATACGGGAAACTGTATCGAGGGTTCGAATCCCTCTCTCTCCGCCACTTTGTTTTCAATAAGTTACCGACAATTCAAACAACTGCGTGGGGAATGGTGGGTAATGGTGGTAGGATACCAGCCATGTCGCTGAGTCTCTACCGCAGGCATTCTCGAGTCCCAGGCAAGTGCGCGGGCGGCCACCAGCCCGATGCGCAAACCTACGAAAGCGACGAACGTCGCAGGGCCTGGAAGAGGTGTTCCTGTCCTATCTATGCGAGCGGGACCATCGGGGGCCAGTTCCGGCGGGTCAACACGAAGCGAGTGGTTTGGGACGAGGCTAAGCTCGTGGCCGCAGGATGGGAATCCGCCGGCGCTTGGCCGACGGCAACGCCCAAGCGATCGGGCGGCCGAATGATCACCGAACTGGTCGAAACCGAATCCCCGAACCGTTGGCGGCTAAGCATTGAATGCACAGACTTCACTGAGCCTCTTCGCAAGACCACCGCTGTCGCCCACGTCGAAACCCAGGACTCGAAGATTTCCGATGTTCGCTACAGCCATCATGAGGAGTACACACGCACCGCCCCGTACGGCATCTGGCGAGCGCCAGTTCACGTTGTCCACGGTGGATCGGAGCAACTGAAGGACGAGCTGATGCGAGCCGCCGTGTTGGTGTGGGGCATGGCGATTCACACACGTAGTCCACGCGAGGTCTTTTGCGACTCATACTGAGCGCCGAACAGCGGCCTACTGCCAGCCGCCGCCCAACGCACGGTAGAGATTGATCACGCTGGTCCACTGGTCGCGGCGCACCTGCGCCAACCGAAGCTCGGCGTCGAGCAACTGCCGCTCCGAATCCAGATACTCGAGATAGCTGGAGACGCCGCCCCGGTAGCGCAGGTCCGCAAGCTCCACCGCGCTGCGGAGACTCTGGACCAGGCCTTCCTGCTGCTCGCGCAGCTCGGCTAGTTTTCGACAGGCCACCAGCGAGTCCGCCACTTCCCGGAAGGCTTGGTTGACCGCCCGCTGATAATTCAGCGCGGCCTGCTGCTCGCGCGCCTGGGCGCCTCGCACGCCAGCCCGGGTCCGCCCGGCATTGAAGATGGGGAGATTTCCCACGGGGCCGAACACCCAGGTCCCGTTGAACGCACGCAGCATGCTCAGCAGGGCCCCGCTTTCAAATCCGGTCGACGCAGTGAGCGAGATGCGCGGAAAGAACGCCGCCTTGGCCACGGCAACCTGCGCGTTGGCGCCGATCAACTCCTGCTCCGCCTGGCGTATGTCGGGCCGGCGCTCGAGCAGTGTCGAAGGCAGGCCCGGAGGCAGCCGGGGCTCGATATCCTGTTCGAGCAACGAGCGCCCCCTTGGAACGGGTCCCGGGGGCCGCCCCAGCAACGTGCTCATCTGGTTTTCCGCCTGTTCACTTTGCCGCTCCAGGTCCGTAAGCGACACGGTCGCGGTCTTCACCAGCGCTTCGGCCTGGCGCAGGTCCATCTCCGAGGAATACCCGTTCTCGACCCGAAGCCGGACCAGCTCCAGCGACTCGTTGCGGCTCGCGATCGACCGTGTGGTGATCTCCCTCTCCAGATCCAGGTCGCGCAGGAGGAAGTAGGTTTGAGCCACCTGGCCGGCTAGCGTCTCCATCACCACGCGGCGCGCCTCCTGGGTAGCCAGAAGCTGCGCGCGCGCGGCGGCATTCGCGTTGCGGAGGCGGCCCCACAGATCCAGTTCCCAGCTCAACGCCGCAAGAACGTTTGTGAAACCGCTCTCGGCCGGGTAGCCCTCCGGCAGAGGGGTGCTGCCCTCCCGGGCGATCCGCTGGTTGGTGTAGCCCGCCTGCGCATCCACCGACGGAAACCGCTCCGACCGCGCCAGCGTCACCTGGGAGCGCGCCTCGAGCACGCGCGCAGCGGCAATCCGCACGTCGTAGTTGTTCGCGAGAGCCTCACGAATCAGCGCATTGAGACTCTCGTCGCGGATGAGATCCTCCCACCGCAGCTCGCCCAGGCTCCGCGCATCGCCGGATGGGCCGGCGTCCCCGCGATAGGCGTGCGGAATCGATACCTGAGGGCGCTGGTAGTGCGGCCGTATGCAGCCCGCGAGCAAGACCGCGGCGGGGATCAGGAACAAAGCACGCCGGTTCACTTTGCGGCCCCCACCAGGCGCTCGACCGTCACGTACAGCACCGGGACCAGAAGCACGCCCAACGCGGTTGCCGCCAGCATCCCGCTGAAGACCGCCGTGCCGAGCGAGTGGCGCGCCGCGGAGCCCGCTCCGCTGGCAACCATCAGGGGCACGACACCAAGAATGAAAGCGAACGAGGTCATCAGGATGGGCCGGAAACGCAGGCGCGCGCCTGCCAGTGCCGCATCCTCGACCGGCATCCCCTCCGTAGCGCGCTTCATGCGTGCGAACTCGACGATGAGAATGGCGTTCTTAGCCGCCAGCCCCAGCAGCATGACCAGGCCGATCTGAACGTAGACGTCGTTGATCAGCCCTCGCAGGTACGTGCCGAGGAAGGCGCCGAACACGCCGATGGGCAGCCCGAGAATCACGCCGAACGGAATGGTCCAGCTCTCGTAGAGCGCGGCCAGCACCAGAAACACGAACGCGAGCGCCAGGCTGAACACAAGGGCCTGGGTGCCGCCCGCCGCGCGCTCCTGGTAGGCCATCCCGGTCCACTCGAACCCGAAGCCTTGCGGCAGTTTCTCCTTGGCCAGCCGCTCCATGGCGTCGAGAGCCTGTCCCGAACTGACGCCCGGGGGCGCGCCGCCCGAGATCTCGGCGGTCCGGTATAGATTGAACCTCTGGAGCATCGCTGGTCCGGTCTTGCGTGCGACTCGCAGCACGGTCGAGAGGGGGATCATCGCGTTCTCTCCGCCGCGAACGTAAATGTTGCCGATGTTGGCCGGCGTAAGCCGGAATTCCGGTTCCGCCTGAAGGACCACCTTGTAGGTCCGGCCGTAGAGGTTGAAGTCGTTCACCTGCATTCCGCCGAGATTGACTTGCAGATTGTCGAAAACGCTTTTCAGCGGGATGTTGAGGGATTTCACTTTGTCGCGGTCCAGGTCGAGAGCAACCATCGGAACCGAGACGCTGAATCCGCTGAACGGCATGCTCACCTCGGGCCGCGTACTCGCGGCGGCTAGGAACCCACCTGCAACCCGTTCCAGTTCTTCCGGCGTCGATCCCTTGCGGTCCTGCAACTCGAACTGGAAGCCGCCCGCCGAGCCCAGACCCGGAATCGGCGGCATCTCGAACACAATTCCGAGCCCTTCCGGGTAGCCGGCAAGCGCTCTCTGAAATGTAGCGGCCACCGCGGAGGAGCGCTCCTCGCGCCTCTTCCGCTCCTCCCACGGCTTGAGCGTGGCGATGATCGTTCCGGTATTGGAACCGTAAGCGCCCGTGAGGATGTTGAGGGCGCCGAGCGTGATCACGTTGTCGACGGCGGAGTTCGCGGCGAAGAGGCGCTCGGCCCGGCGGAGGACGGCGTCGGTTCGCTCGGTGGACGCGCCATCGGGCAGCATGATGCTCGCCAGGACGAGCCCCTGGTCCTCGGCGGGCACGAACCCGGAAGGCAGAATGCGCAGCAGGCCGAAAGCGGCTGCGGCCACCACGCCCAGCGAGAGCAGCGCCAGGGCCGAACGGCGCAAGAGCGCGCCGACCGAGGCCGCGTAGGCTCGCGTGGTCCGCTCGAACCCGCGGTTGAAGCCATCGAGAATCCGCACCAGCGGGCTGCGCGATCGCTTCCTCGGCTTCAGGATCAGGCGGCAGAGCGCCGGAGTCAGCGTCAGGGCCACCAGCGCGGAAAGAAGTACGGAGACCGACAGCGTCAGCGCGAACTGGCGGTACAGTTCTCCGGTGATCCCGCCCAGGAAAGCCACCGGGACGAACACTGAGATCAACACCGCTGCAATGCCGATCACCGGCCCCGAGACTTCCTGCATAGCCTTTTCGGTAGCCGCCAGCGGATCGAGCCCCTGCTGGAGGTGGTGCTCCACCGCTTCGACCACCACGATGGCATCATCGACGACAATACCGATCGCCAGCACCAGGCCGAACAGGGTGAGCGTGTTGATCGTGAAACCGAGCGGGATGAAAAACGCGAAGCACCCGATGAGCGAGACCGGCACGGCCAGCATGGGGATGAGCGTGGCGCGAAAACTGCCCAGGAAGAGGAAGACCACCAGGATCACCAGGCCCAGCGCCGCAAACAGGGTCTCAATCACTTCCGAAATCGAGCTGGTGATGAACAGCGTGCTGTCGTAGGCGATCTTGTAGTCGAGCCCCGGAGGGAAGCTGGCCTTGGCCCGGTCCATCGCGGCCCGGATTCCCCGGATCACATCGAGAGCGTTCGAGCCGGGCGCCTGATTGATGAGGATCAGGGTCGAAGGCGAACCGTTGAGGCGGCCATAGGAGGAATAGTCGCGTGCCGCGAGTTCCGTGCGCGCCACATCGCGCAGGCGCAGCAGGGCGCCGTCCGGCAGCGCCCGCACCACAATGTTGTCGTACTCCTCCTTGGAGGTGAGGCCGCCCTTGGCATCCACCGGGTACTCGAAACTGGTTCCCGCGGGCGCGGGCGGCTGGCCGATGGTTCCGGCCGGCGCTTGCACGTTCTGGTCCCGAATGGCCGCGCCGATGTCCGTCGCGGTCAGCCCCAGCTTTGCGAGTTTGTCCGGACGGATCCAGACGCGCATGGCGTAATCGCGCTGGCCGATGATCGACGTGCTGCCGACCCCCGGCACGCGGCTCAACTGGTCCACGACATTGATCGTCGTGTAGTTGCTCAGGTACACCTCGTCGTAGCTGTGGTCGGGCGAGAAGATCGTCACGACGCCCACCATGTCGGGGGACCGCTTCTTCACGGTCACGCCGATGCCGAGCACTTCCGGCGGCAGGTAGCCTTCCGCGCTCTTGACCCGGTTCTGGACGTCGACGGCCGCCAAGTTCAGGTCGGCGCCCACCTTGAACGTGCAGGTGAGCGAGTAGCGCCCGTCGTTGGTGCTCTGCGACGACATGTAGAGCATGTTGTCGGCGCCGTTCACCTGCTGCTCCAGCGGGATGGCCACCGCCTGTTCGACAACGGCCGCGTTGGCGCCCGGATAGAACGTCTCCACGCTGACCGTGGGCGGCGAGATCTGCGGGTATTGGGCGATCGGAAGCCGGAGCATCGCTAGCGCGCCGGCAATCAAGATGACGATGGAGAGAACCACGGCAAAGACCGGGCGATGGATGAAGAATCGGGCGAACATGGACTATTTCGCCTCTCCCGTGGCAGCGGTCTGTACGGCGACCGGAGCCCCGGGCCGCACCTTCATGAGTCCTTCGACGATGACGGTCTCACCACCGGTGAGGCCGCTGGTGACGATGCTCTTGCCGCCATAGCTGCCCCCGGTGACCACACTTCGCAGCGCCACCGTATTTTGGGGCGTAACGATGTACACGGCTCGCGAGCCCTGCACGTCGAAGACGGCGCGCTCGGAAACGAGCACCGCGTTGGGGAGCGTCTCCGCGGCAACGCGCACCCGTCCGAACATGCCGGGAAGGAGTTTTCCCTGGGGATTCGGGAACTCGGCCTCGACGGCGAGCGTGCCGGTCTTGGCGTCGACCGCCCGGCCCGCCACCGTGAAGTGGCCGAGGTGCGGATACGTGCTGTTGTCCGACAGGACCAGCTCGATGTGGTCCAGACCGGAGCGGTCGGGCCCTTGTTGGGTAATGCGCAGGTAGAGCGCTTCGGGAACGTTGAAGACCAGCCTGATGGGATCGAGCTGGGAAACGACAGCCAGGAGACTGGGCTGGCCCTGGCCGAGATAGTTGCCGACGGAGATCTCAAGGCTCCCGATAAGCCCATCGATCGGGGAGCGCATTTCCGTCTCCTCCAGATCCACCTCCGCCCGGGCTAGCGCGGCTTTCGCCGCTTCGAGGCTCGCCTGCGCCTGGCGCACTCCGACGCGGTCGCTCACTTTGGTGGTGCGGACCATGGCGCGCGCCTCTTCGGCAGCCGCTTGAGCCGACGACTGCGCCTCCAGCGCCGCATCCAGATCCCTTTGCGGGACGGCTCGGCGAGCCGCTAGCGGCTTCATGCGCTCCACGTCTTGGTTGTTTTTGAGAAGGTTGGCGTCCGCCTGCCGCAATCTGGCTTCGGCGCTCGCCAGGTTCTCCTGCTCGCGGGCCATTTCGAGATCCGCTTGCGCCTTCTCGACCGAGGCTTTGGCCGCCTGCACCGCGGCCGCATAGCGCCTTGGATCGATGCGGAACAGCACCTGCCCCTTGCGGACAAAGCGGCCTTCCCGAAAAGGCGCCTCCATCAGCCGGCCCTCCACGCTAGCCCGGAGTTCGACTGTGGAAACCGCCTCGGTGCGGGCCACCAACTCCGTGATCAGCGGCACGTCCCGCCTCTCGGCCTTCTCGACGACCACGGCCATGGGGGGGATGGCAGGTCCCGTCTGAGACGTCTTGTGCCCGCAACCGGCGACGGCAAACGCAAGCAGCGGAAGGAGAAAGCAGGCTCCTGTCAGTCTGGTTTGAACGCCGGGTTCCCTCAACACGATGCGGCCTCCGATCGCACTCCTGCCCTCGTGCGGCCCTATCAACTAATTCGGTAGCCGGCCTCCGATACTTCATAGGCCGATCACCCTGAAGTTCGCACCGCAACCTACCGATACCTTCACGGGAGTGAACCAGTGACCGAAAAAGAACCGCAAGCACTCAAGACAGTCAAGAACTACATGTGGTGGTCCATGGGAGCCGGGTTGATCCCGGTCCCGTTTGTGGACCTGCTAGCCGTATCGGGCGTGCAGCTCAAGATGCTGGCCGACGTCTCGAAGATCTACGGCGTGGAATTCCAGGAGAACCGCGGCAAGGCTCTGGTCGGCTCGCTGATGGGCTACATCGTGCCGAGCACGATCTCGTTCGGATCCTTGGGAAGCCTGTTGAAGGCCATCCCGCTGGTGGGAACCCTGGTGGGCGGCGCCTCTATGGCGCTGTTCAGCGGCGCTTCCGCGTACGCGTTGGGCAAGGTGTTCATCCAGCACTTCGAGTCCGGCGGCACCTTCCTCACCTTCGACCCGGCGAAGGTCAAAGAGCACTTCCAGGCGCAATTCGAGGAGGGTGCCAAAGTGGCTGCGGAGATGGAGGCGGCGGACGGAGTGGAGACTCCTGCCTGATTCCGCCGATGACCATGGAAATCGCGGCTGTGTACGTGGCGCTCTGCCTGGTCGCAGGGATTATGGGAAGAAAGCGGCGGATCGGATTCTGGGGCTATGTTTTCTGTTCTTTCATTTTCACGCCCCTGATCAGCCTGCTGTTCCTGTATTTTGCCTCCCCGCGGAAGGCCTAGGAGTCCCTTCACCCTCGCGAAGCTCTCGAGGGCGCCACGATTTCGAGGCCGCTCGTGCCACCGGCAGGAAGAGCGCCGGCCAAAACACATGAAGCTCGCATCGCGATTCGGAATGCTCGAGTTCCTCCAGCAGGAGACACACGCGCTGGACCGGAAGCTGCTGATCCTCACGGCGGCTTCCGGTACGGCCAACGCCCTGATTCTAGCCGTGATCAACGGCGCGGTGGAATCCATGGGCAAGAGCGGCCCCGAATGGCGGCACTTTCTGCTGTTCGCTCTCTCGCTGGCGCTGTTCATCTACTCGCTGCGGTACATCCTGCGGGAATCCAGCCGCATCGCCGAGGAAGCGATCCGCAGTGTCCGCGTGCGGCTGGCGGACAAGATCCGGCGCTCGGACCTCGAGGCGCTGGAATCGATCGGCGAAGCCGACATACACGCGCGGGTGAGCCGCGAGACGGCGGCCATCGCCCAGGCCGCCCGGCCCCTGTTCATTGCGGCGCAATCTTCGGTGATGGTGCTGTTCACGTTGGTCTACATCGCGGTGGTGTCGCCGATTGCCGTGCTGTTGTGCCTGGGCGTGATCGCCGGAGGCGTGGCCGTCTACCTGAAAGACCGCAAGACGTACGAGGACGGCCTCGAGGAGGCGTCCCGGCGCGAAGACGATCTGTTCACCGCGCTGACCGGGTTGCTGAAGGGCTTCAAGGAATTGCGCATCAACCGCCGCAAAAGCGACGACGTTTTCGAGGAGTTCGGAGCCACCTGCGCGGGAGTCCGGGACGTGCGCTGCCGGGTGATGTACCAGTTCGCCAACAACGTGGTCTTCGTCGAGGCGTTCTTCCAGGTGTTGATCGGCGCCATCGTTTTCGTTCTGCCGGTTCTTTCGCCTTCCTTCTCGGGCTCGATCATCAAGATCGTCGCCGCGGTGCTGTTCATGATCGGACCGCTGAGCAACGTCGTGATGATGGTCCCGGTGATCTCGCAGGTGGAGGTCACGGTAGCGAACCTGCGCCGGCTGGAGGCCAGGCTGGACCAGGCGCTGGCGAAATCGCCTTCGGGTGAGGAAGAGCCGCTGGGCGGCGCCGCCACATTCAAGGAAATCCGCCTGGCGGACGTGGGCTTCAGCTACCAAGACCCGGACGGAAGCGAGTCGTTCCGGCTGGGGCCGCTGAATGCCGCTGTGCGCCGGGGGGAAATCCTCTTCATCGTGGGCGGAAACGGGGGCGGCAAAACCACGTTCATGAAGCTGTTCACGGCGCTGTACTTCCCCGAGCAGGGGTCCATCTGGGTGGACGGTGCACAGGTCACGCGCCGCAACGCGCAGTTCTACCGCAACCTTTTTTCCGCGATCTTCTCGGACTTTCATCTGTTCGACAAGCTGTATGGCATGCGGGATGCGGACCCGGAGCGCGTGGATGAGCTGCTGAGGCTGATGGAGATCTCGGACAAAACCTCGCTGCGCGATGGGCGGTTCACGAACATCAACCTCTCCACGGGCCAGAGGAAGCGCCTGGCCCTGGCGGTCTCCTACCTGGAGGACAAGCTCGTGTACGTTTTCGACGAAGTGGCCGCCGATCAGGACCCCCGGTTCCGCAAGTACTTCTATGAGGTGATGCTGCCGGATTTGAAGAAGGCCGGCAAAACCGTCGTCGCGGTGTCGCACGACGATCGCTATTTCCATGTCGCCGACCGGGTGCTGCGGATGGAATACGGCAAATTCGAGGAGGTCTGGGAGGGAGCGGCATGAAACGAATGCATGACTGGTTCGCCGGCCAGAGCCGCAAGCTGAAGGCCTTTTTGAGACGGCAGGCCCCCTACGTGCTTCTCGTGTCGTTTGTCGTGGTGTTCCTGTTCCTCTACTTCTTCAACAGCATGGTGATCTCGATCCACCCGGGAGAACTCGGCGTCCTGTGGCGCCGCCTGGGGGGCGGCACGGTGGTTCACACGGTCTATCGGGAAGGCCTGCACATCATCCTGCCGCTGAACCAGATGTACATCTATAACGTCCGCAAGCAGCGCATCAGCGACTCGATCGACGTCCTGACGGTGGACGGGCTGACGGTGCATGTCGAGTATTCCGCGCGCTATTCCGCGAACCGGGACCTGCTGCCGCTTCTGCACCAGAGGGTGGGGCCGGACTACGTGAACGTCGTCGTGCGGCCGGAAGTGCGGTCTGTCATTCGGACCGTCTTCGGGCAGTACAAACCGGAGGAGATCTACACCACGCAGAAGGCCATCCAGGAGCGCATTTCGTTGCTGTCCAAGATCCGGATGGAAGCCCGTTTCGTGTCGCTCGACGACGTGCCGATCGAGCGTATCTCGCTGCCCAAGAGCATTTCCGACGCGATCGAGGCCAAGCTGGAGCAGCAGCAGTTGGACGGGGAGTACGTGTATCGGCTGGCGGTGGCCGGCAAGGAAGCGGAGCGGAAACTCATCGAGGCCCGGGGGGAGAAAGGCTACAACGACCTGGTGGGCCAGAGCCTGACTCCGGAACTGCTGCAGTGGCACGGCATTCTGGCGACCGAGCAACTCGCCAAGTCTCCCAACGCCAAGGTCGTCGTAGTCGGCGGCGGCAAAGGCGGCCTGCCCCTGATTCTCGGGAAGGACTAGGCGGATGAAGAAGCTGCTGCTGGCCGCCATTTGTCTTCTGCTCGTGCCGGTGGCGATCACGCAGTGGGCCTCGCTGTACATGTACGGCGAGCTGAGGTCCTGGGTGGCCAGCCGTTCGCCGCAGGAGATCCTGGTCGGCGTGGCCTGGCCGTTCGCCGAGAACCGGGACGGCATGGCCGACGGACTGCTCCTGGCCCAGGAGGAGATTAACGCCCGCGGCGTGCGCGGGAAGCGGTTCCGGCTGGTGCTGCGGGATGACGATTTCGATCGCGAAAAATCGAGGAACATCTCGATCGATTTCGCGCGCAACTCGCGGATGATGGCTGTGATCGGCTATTACGACGACAACTTCGCCGTGAGGGCCTCGGCGATCTTCGAAGAGAGCCGGTTACTGCACATCGTGATTGGCGCGAACAACACCTACATGACCTCGCACGGTTTCCGGTATCTCATCCGGTCGGTGCTAGCGAGCGACCTGATCGCACACAAGCTGGTTCGACTCTGCCAGGCGCGCGGCTATGATAAGTTTGCCGTGATCGCCGAAGACGGCCCCTTCGGCGAAGACCTCTCATACCAGTTCGGGGCGGAGTTGGACGTCCTGGATGCCCACCTCGTCTACGAGTCTTCCTACGTGCGGGGGGAAGTCGATTTTCGCGAAACCGTGAATGAATTGAAAGCTGTCGACACCGATGTCATTGTGTTCCTGGGGCTCGAGGCCGAGGCGGCCGCGTTCATCAAGTCGGCGCGGGACATGGGGTTGAAAACACCGATCGTGGGTTCGTTCAGCGACACTCCCACGATGCACGAGATCGCAGGCAACGCGCTCGAAGGGGTGATGTTCTACGAGATCTACGACGCAGACTCGCCCACGCCGGAAAACCGTGCCTTCGTGGCGAAGTTCCGGAAGCGGTTCGGGAGAGAGCCCGAGGCCTACGCCGCGCAGTCCTATGATGCATTGCGGCTCTTGGCGAGAGCCGTTGCGATCACCGGCTCGAGCGACCCGCTCGACCTCTCCTATGCCATCCGGTTCATGGGGCGATGGGAGGGCGCGAACGGTTCCTACAAGTTCGACGACCGCGGCGAACTGGAGGGCAAGGACCTCTATCTGGAAATGTACCGCGGCGGCAAGGCCGTCGTCGTGGCGACCAGCCCTAGAGACCAGACGCCGATCCGCCGATGAACGGGAGTGGCTTTGGAACGGTACCCACTCTCATTCCCACAACAGGCCATTTTCCTGGACTCGCTGCTGCGCGGTTCCGCGACCACGAAGTACAACATGGGCGGCGCCATCACGATTCGAGGTCCGCTCGACGCCGGCCTGTTCGGGCGCGCGCTCGAGTACGCGGCCCGGCAGCACGACGTGCAGCGGACGCGTCTCCATCTCGCTGGCGACGTCGCCGTGCAGGAGTTCGTTTCGGAACCCCCCGGCGTGCTCGAGGTGCTCGATTACTCGGCGCGATTGGAGCCGTACCGCTCCGCCGTCGAGTGGCTGCTCGAGGACATCCGCCGCCCGATACATCTTGACGAGTTCCCGCTGTATGGGGACACCTTGTTCCGACTGGCGCCCGGCCTGCACCTGTGGTACCCCAAGTTCCACCACATCGTGTGCGATGCGTTCGGCCACGCGCTCATCGGGGCGACTGCCGCGGCGGCGTACAACGAGCTGCTGGCGCACGGCCGCCTGCCCGAACGCGAACGGTTCTCCTACGCGGACTTCGTCGCGGAGGACCGTGAATACGCGGCCTCGCAGCGCTTCCGCGAAGACGAGGCGTACTGGACGGCGAAGTTCGCTTCGCTGCCCGAACCCCTGCCGTTCACAGCGCGGAAAGGAAGTCTGGAAGGGGACGCGCTGCTCAGGACCGAGCGCTGCACGCTCGGCGTGCCCCGCCTCGTATACAACGCGATCCTGCGGCTGTGCGGCGAAGCGGGCGTCACGCCGTTCCAGTTCCTGCTGGCGGTCCTGTTCGCATATTTGCACCGGGTGACCGGGCGCACGGACATCGTGATCGGCACGCCCATCCTCAACCGCGGCAATCGGGTGTTCCGCCGCACGGCCGGCATGTTCATGAACATGATGCCGCTGCGCCTGGGGATCGAGAGCGAGTCCACACTGCTCGGCCTGGCGCGCCAGATTCATGCCGAAGTCCGGTCCTGCTACCGTCACCAGCGGTTTCCGTTCGGCGAGATCGTGCGGCGCTGCCGGACGCTGGAAGGCTTTTGCCACAATGTGTTCGACGTCACGCTGGTCTACCGCAAGCTGGACTACGACTTCGATTTCGGCGGCTCTCCCGCCCGCACCATCACGCTCGACACCAACGCGCGCGAAGAAACGCTGTCGCTCGAAGTCGACGAATACAACGAACAGGAGGACGTCAATTTCTTCTTCAACTTCAATCCGAGGTTGATCTCAGCCAAAGAGGCCGGGCAGATGGCGAAGACTTTCAATGCGCTGCTGGCCGACGCGGCGGTGGTGGGCGATTTCCCCGTCCGTGACATCCGGCTGCTGGCCGATTCGGGCGGCGCGCGGGGGACCAGGCGGCCGGGCGCCGGGGAGCGGACCGTGCTCGATCACTTCCGGCGGCAGGCGGGCGCCGCGCCGGACTCGCCTGCGGTCGTCGCGGGTGGTGACCGGCTCTCTTACGGCGAGTTGGATGCGGCGTCGAACCGGATCGCCGCGTTTCTCGGAGGGCAGCGCGCGCTCGAGAAGGAGCAGTCCGTCGCCGTCCTCTCCGATCGCGACGGCCGGTGGGTGGCGGCGGCGCTGGGAATCATGAAGGCGGGCGGGGCCTACCTCCCGCTCGACCCCGAGGCGCCTCGCGACCGGATCGAGTTCATTCTCCGCGATAGCGGCTGCCGTCTCCTGCTGACAGGTGGGGCGCACGGCTCGATAGCATTCGACGGCGTACGGTCCGTCCCCATCTCCGAGGCTCTCGACACGCCGCCGGAGTCGTGGACGCCGGTCTCTCCGCCCGGACCGCGATCGCTGGCCTACATCATCTACACTTCCGGGACCACGGGGCAGCCCAAGGGCGTGCTGGTCGAGCACGGCGGCCTGGCCAACACGGCCATCGAACAGATGCGCGGGTGGGGCGTGACCAGCCAGGACCACGTCCTGCAGTTCGCCTCGCCCATGTTCGACGCCTCCCTCGCGGAAGTCTTCCTCGCGCTCGTTTCCGGCGCCACCCTCGTGATCGCGCCGAAAGACGTCGTGCTGAGTCCGCCGCGGTTTCTGGAACTGCTTTCGCGCGAGAAGGTGACCGTGGCCACGCTCCCTCCGGCCTACCTGAGCGCGCTCGACCGGGCGGAGCTCGGTCCGCTGCGCGTGCTGGTAACCGCCGGAGAGGCGGCGAATCCCGCCGACGCGGCGCACTACAGCCGCCGTCTCCAGTACATCAATGCCTACGGACCCACGGAGACCTCGATCTGCGCCACCTGGTATTCCGCTCGCGCCTTCTCCGGAGAGCACGTCCCGATCGGCAAGCCGCTGGCGCACACCGAGGTCCTCATTCTCGACGAGAAGCGCGAGTTGATGCCGGTGGGCGTGGCCGGAGAAATCTGCATCGGCGGTGTGAACCTGGCGCGCGGCTACCTGAACCGGCCCGAGCTGACCAACGAGCGCTTTATCCCGAATCCGTTCCGCGAAGGCGAGCGCCTGTACCGCACGGGCGACCTGGGGCGCCTGCTTCCGGACGGCAACCTCGAATTCCTCGGACGGCGCGACACGCAGGTGAAGATTCGCGGCTACCGCGTCGAGCTTGGTGAAATCGAGGCGCTTCTCAAGACCCATCCGGCGGTGGAGACGGCGGCCGTCGTTGCCGGCGGCGCCGAGAACGGGAGCCTGGTTGCCTGCGTCGTTTCAAGGGGCGAGTTCCGGCCGGCGGAGCTGCGCCAGCACCTCGCGGGGAGACTGCCGGCTTACATGGTTCCGTCCCAATGGACGCCCATTCCGGCGTTGCCTTTGAACACGTCGGGAAAAGTGGATCGCGACGCCTTGCTCGCCCTTAGCCGGCCGCAGGACGATTACTCCCCGGAAAAGATCGCGCCGCGGACGGACATGGAGCGGACGATCGCCCGGATCTGGGAGGAGGTACTCGAGACGTCGCCCGTGGGCGCGCTCGACGACTTCTTCGAGCTGGGCGGCCACAGCCTCAAAGCGGTGCGGGTGATCTCCCGCATCCAAAACCGCCTGGGCGTACGCGTCGAGCTGGGGGATTTCTTCTCCAGGCCGACGGTCGAGGGGCTCGCGGCGGCGATCGAAACGAGCGGCGGCGTCCGCGAAGAGGCGATCCCCCTCGCTCCGCCAGCCGACACGTACCCGTTGAGCAACGCGCAGGCGCGCATCTGGGTGCATTCGCAGATGGAGGGCGGCTCGATCGCCTACAACATGCCGCTAGTGATCGCTCTTGAAGGCGACCTGGACGTGCGCGCGCTCGAGCAGGCGTTCCGGGCGACGATCGCGCGGCACGAATCCCTGCGCACTTGCTTCCCCACCGTGGATGGGACACCCAGGCAGCAGATCCTTCCCGCCCGCGAGGTTCCGTTTCAACTGGATGTCGAGGATCTGAGCCAGTTGGATTCGCCGGACGAGGAGGCGCGGGAACGGATTCGCGCCGAGATCCGCACCGCCTTTGATTTTTCCCACCCGCCGCTCGTGAGGGCCCGGCTTCTTCGGATGGAAACCCAGCGCTGGGTGCTATCGCTGGTGGTGCACCACATTGTGGCGGACGGCTGGTCGCTCGATGTGCTTCTCAAAGAACTCGCGTTGCAGTACGAGGACCGGGCTGCCGAGTTGCCTCCGCTCCCGATTCAATACAAGGACTACTCGCAGTGGATGGCGCAGCAGCTCGGCTCGAAGAAGGCGAAAGCGGAACGCGCTTTCTGGATGGAAAAGCTCGCGGCGCCGCGGCCCGTTCTCAACCTGCCTACAGACCGGCCGCGTCCGGCCGTGATCGGGTTCGGCGGCGCGCTCGAGCGCTTCACGCTGCCGCGCACCTCGGCCGCGCCTGTCACCGCCTTCTGCGCGGCACACGGGACCAGTCCGTTCATGCTCCTGCTGGCTGGCGTGTTCGGTCTGCTTCACCGCTACACCGGCGACGAAGACATCGTCCTCGGCACGCCCTCGGCCAATCGCGGCCGCATGGAGCTGGAGAACCAGATCGGACTGTACCTGAACACGCTCGGGCTGCGCGTTCAACTCAGTGGTGAGATCGCGCTGTCCGAATTGCTGGACCGCACCCGCTCGGCGGTTCTCGAGGCGCAAGAGCACCAGTCCTATCCCTTCGACGCGCTGATCCAGGACTTGCACGTAAAGCGCCGCACCGATCGCAATCCGCTGTTCGACGTCATGGTGGTGATGCAGAACGCGGTGAAGGCCGCCTTCGACGCACGCGGCCTGAAAGGGACCGAGTATCCCCTGCCGGGGCGCGTCAGTATCTTCGACGTGACGCTGCACTTCACGCAGGAAGGCGCGAACGTGCGCCTGGATATGGAGTACAACACCGATCTGTTCGGGCACGACCGCATGGAACGGCTGGCCGGCCACCTGGACAACCTGCTTGCCGCCATGGTGACCGACCCAGGCGCCAGGCTGTGCGATGTGGACATTCTGAGTCCCGTGGAGCGGACAAAAGTGCTGGTGGAATTCGCGCACGGCCCGCGGCGCGTGGTGTCCGAGAAGACCGTGGTCGATCTTTTCGCGGACCAGGCAGCGCGTACGCCCGGACAAACCGCGGTGGTCTTCGGAGGTCGGCGGCTCACGTACCGGGCGCTCTCCGAGGCGGCCTCACGCATCGCCGGCGGCGTCGCGAGAGCGATTTCCGTCGCACCCGGCGATGTCGTCGCGCTCGTCACGGGCCGCTCGGAGTGGATGGCGGCCGGCGTCATCGGCATCATGGCCAGCGGCGCAGCGTGTCTTCCCATCGATGCCGAACTTCCTCCGGAGCGCATCCGCTACCTGGTGGAAGACAGTGGAGCGAAAGCCGTCGTTGCGGATAGCACGGCGGAGGTCGGCACGGCGCTGCCGCTCGTCCCGATCCGCCCGGAGGGCGCCGCAAAGCCGCTGGTGGGCCGCGCGCGTCCCTGCGACCCCGCCTACGTCGCATACACCTCCGGCTCGACCGGCGCGCCGAAGGCATCCGTCATCGAGCACAAGTCGCTGGCGAACCTGATGGCGGCCCTCGATGACGCGCTCTATGCCGGGCTGCCGCAACCCGCCAAGGAACTGCTGCTCACCTCGATCGGGTTCGACGTCGCGCTGAAACAGATCTTCGGCGCGCTGACCCGGGGCAACACGCTGGTGGTCGCGGATGCGTCGCTGCGGTACGATCCGCGTGCGTTGATGGCGGCGCTGGTCGAAGAGGGCATCCATCTGATCGACGTGACGCCGGCGCACTTCGCGGCGCTGCTGGCGCAAGGGTTCGCGCGCCAGCGCAAGCCCGATCTGCAGGCGATTGTGCTCGGTTCGGAAGCGCTGCCGTCGGGACTTGTCGAAGCGTTTGGCAAAGAAGAGGCGAACCGCCACATCCGCCTCTACAACTTCTACGGCCCGAGCGAATGCACGGTCGAGACGCTTTTCTGCCGCCTCGACGGGGCGGATCTGGGACCGGGCCCTATCGCTCCGCTGGGCCGCCCGTTGTCCAACACTACGGCCTACGTGCTTTCCCCGGACTTGAAGGCCCTCCCGGCCGGGATGCCCGGAGAGATCTGCCTGGGCGGAGTCCCAGTCGCTAGCGGATACTTGCACCGTCCCGAGCTGACCGCGGCAAAGTTCGTGGAAGACCCGTTCCGCCACGGCGAGACGATCTATCGCACGGGCGATCTGGGTCGCTGGAGGGGGAACGGCGTTCTGGAGTTTCTGGGCCGCGCCGACAACCAGCTCAAAATCCGCGGGTGCCGCGTAGAGCCCGGCGAGGTCGAGCACTGTCTCCTCGAGCACCCGCAAGTCACCGGCGCCCTTGCGGCCGGGCGCACCTCTCCGGCGGGGAATCTCGAACTGGTCGCGTGGTTCACCGCCGCGGAGCCGGCGCCTGACACGGATTCGCTGCGAGCGCACCTGCGCCGCTCCCTGCCCGAGTACATGATTCCGGCGCGGCTGGTTGCGGTCTCCGCGTTTCCCGTCCTCACCAACGGCAAAGTCGACCAGAACGCGCTGCCGGATCCCTGGGCGCAGCCGGTTGCCGCGCCACAAACAGCAGCGCCTCAAAGCCAGCTCGAGGCCGAGATTCTCGCAATGTGGCAGCGCGTGCTGGGCGTGGAGAATCCGGGAACCGATGCGAGCTTCTTCGACGTAGGCGGGAACTCCCTGCTGCTGGTGCAACTCCACTCCGCCGTCGAACAGGCGCATCCGGGAGCACTCAAACTGGTCGATCTGTTTTCGGCTCCCACGGTTCGCGACCAGGCGCGGCTCATCCGCGAGCGCAATCCAGGCCCGCTCCCTGACGGTCGCGGCTCGGATTCGACTCCGCTGAGCCGCGACCGTCAGGGAGCGGATCGCCGCATCGCCATCATCGGTATCGGACTCCGGATCGGCTCGTCGAGCGATGTGGAATCTCTGTGGGAGGAACTCGAGCGAGGCCGCGACTTCGTGCGTCCCCTGCCGGCGGAGCGCCGCCGCGAGGCCGAACGGCTGGCTGCCGCGCTGGGCCTGGCGCCGGCGGATCTCGAGGAGCCGGAGATGGCCTTCCTCGACGAGACCGACAAGTTCGACTTCGCGCACTTCCGCATGGCGCCCCAGAAGGCGGCGCTTCTGGACCCGCGGGAGAAACTGTTTCTCGAGACCGCCTGGCACGCCATCGAGGATGCCGGCTACGGTGGCGCGCGTCTACGCGGGACCCAGACCGGCGTGTTTCTGGGCGAAAGCACCGGGAGCGCCGACTTTTCGAAGGTGCTCGAGGCGGCTGGGGTCGAGGACGCCAACCAGGTTCTCGAATCGCTCACGCCCTCGATCGCCGCCAGCCGCATCTCCCACCTGCTCGACCTGAAGGGTCCGGCTCTGCTGGTCGACACGGCCTGCTCTTCGGCGCTCAGCGCGCTGTGCCTCGCCATGGACGCGTTGCGCAGCGGCCGCTGCGAGATGGCGCTGGCCGGAGCCGTCAAGCTGCACTTGCTGCCGTTCCGGCGCTCGGGCCGCGCCGAAATCGAATCGGCGGACTGGCGGACCCACTCGTTTGACGACGAGGCCACCGGCACCGGCGGCGGAGAAGCGAGCATCGCGCTGCTGCTCAAGCCGCTGGCGCGCGCCTTGGCCGATGGCGATCCCATCCACGCCATTCTGCGCGGCGGGGCGATGAACCAGGACGGCGCTTCCACCGGAATCACGGCGCCCAACGCCGAGGCGCAGGCGGACGTGATCGACCGCGCCTGGAAAGACGCGGGCATCGATCCGAAAGCGCTGGCGTTCATTGAAGCCCACGGCACCGGGACCCGGCTCGGCGATCCGGTCGAGGTCGAGGGCTTGACCAAGGCCTTCCGCCGCTACACGCGCCGCAAGCAGTTTTGCGCGCTCGGGTCCGTGAAAGCCAACATCGGCCACACCGATCACGCCGCCGGGCTGGCCGGCATCCTGCGCGCGGTGCTGTGCCTCAAGCATCGCCGGGTGGCGCCAGCCATTCATTTCCGGCGGCCGAACCGCAACATCCGTTTCGAGGAGTCGCCGCTGTTCGTCAATTCGGAGCCGGTGCCGCTCGAAGCCGGAGAATCCCCGTTGCTGTGCGGCGTGAGCTCGTTCGGTCTCAGCGGGACGAACGTACACGTCGTGCTCGAAGAAGCTCCGCGCCTGGACCGCGGCATGGCCCTCGACGGCGCGCTCATCATGCCGCTCTCGGCCCGCACCCCGGAACTGCTGCGCGAGCATGCCGGGCGCATCCGCGGACACCTCGAGCGCCATCCCGAGGTTCCGCCCGCCGCGGCCGCGTTCACCCTGGCGACCGGGCGCGACCATCTGGGCGCGCGTGCAGCCATCGTGTTCCGCTCCGCCGCGGAGCTCGCGGCCCGGCTGGCCCTGCTGTCGGAGGATCTCGTCAGCCGGCCCGAGCGGGGCGTCTTCGTCGGATTCCACAAGGCCGTGCCCTCCAGCAAGCCGGTGCTGCTCGAGCATGAAGTGACCGCGGAGACGCTGGCGGGCTACACTGCCGCCGCGCAGGGTGCCTCGCTCACCGAACTGGCGCGCCTGTACGCGCTGGGCGCGGAAATCCCCTGGGAACCGCTGTTCGCGCCCAGCAAGCCGTTTCGCTGCTCGCTGCCCGGCTATCCCTTCGAGCGGACGCGCTCGTGGCCCGAAATCCGGCAGCCCGCCTTTTCGTTGCTCGGTATGCTGAAGGCCGAGACACCCGACACTCTCGTCTTCGAGACCGAGTGGCGCTCTGATTCGTCCTGGCTGCTGGCGGAGCACAGCATTGACGGCACTTCGGTGCTGGCGGGATCGGCGTATCTCGAACTGGCGCAGCAGGTGGCGCGCCGCGTCTGGAATACGGAGCGGCTCGAGATCGTGCGGCTGGCGCTGGCGGCGCCGCTGGCCGTCGCCAGGGGCGAGAGCCTGCGCGTAGTGGTCACGGTCACCCGCGACAAGGAGAACTTGCGCCTGGCAATTCACAGCCTGTCTCCGTCGGGAGGATGGCAGTCGCACGCGACGGCGGAGCTGGCCCGCCTTTCGCCCGATCGCCAGGAGACGCTGGATCTCGGGAAGCTGCGCGCGTCGTGCACTGAAGACGTTTCGATCGAAGGCATGGAAGGAGGCGCGATCCGCGTCGGCGCCCACTGGAACTGCTTGCCGGCGGTCCGGCGCGGCGGCGCGCTCTCGGTGGCGGAACTCGCCGTTCCCGACGCGCACGCACAGGATGCCGCCGGCTTCGGCCTGTACCCACCCGTGCTGGATGTCGCATTGAATTTCGCCGCCGGCCGCGGAGCGCAACTGCCGTTGTGGTTCTCCGGCGTCCGCATCTTCGGGCGGATGCCGCGCGAAGCGTTCGTTTGCGCACGTGCGCTGGAATCCTCCGGCGATCTGGCGCAGTTTGAGGTTATCCTCGCCGATCCGGCCGGCAAGGTCGTGGTCGCGGCGGCGGAGTATGCGACCCAGGCGGGACGTCCGGAAAAGCGCTTGCGCGGGTTCTTCCATCGGACGGCTTGGACGGTCGCGCCGGCGTCCGTGGCCGGGAACGCCGAGGCCGGCGCCCTTCTGATTGCGCCCGGCTGCCACTGCGAACGGGACGCGCGTCTGGCCTCCGCGGCGGGCGCGGCCGCCATCGCCCGATCCGAGCGGGAATGGAGAAGCTGGATCGGCGCGCGGGACCCCGGCGCCGAGTTGAAGATCGCGCTGCTGCTGCCGTCGTGCCGTGGTGTGGGCGCGGTCGCCAGCGGCGAAATCGATGCCGAAATCGAGGCGACGCTAGGCAGCCTCTTCGCCCTCACGAAAGCGCTGGCGGACCGGCGCGCCGGGGCGAAGATCCTGGTGGTGGGTCACCTGGCCCACGAGGTGACCGGCACGGAAGCGTCCCTCAATCCTCTCCACGCGGCGGCTGCAGGTTTCGCACGCGTGCCGCCGCTCGAAACCGCGGCGTGCCAGTGCCGCTTCCTCGACCTCGATGGCGCGCCGGCGGGCGATCTCATCGGGCGCGAGCTTCGCGATGCGTTCGCCTCCACCGGGCACCTGGTTGCCTGGCGCGACGGCGTCCGCTATCTGCCGCATATCGAGCCGCTCGATTTGGACTCCACGGCCGACCGCGGGTTCCAAGTTCGCGAAGGAGCGACCTACCTCATCACCGGCGGAACCGGCGGCATGGGCCTGGAGATCGCGCGCTACCTGGCCGGCCGCGCGCGTGTGACGCTGGTGCTCGCCAAACGCACCATGTTCCCTCCGCGCACTTTGTGGGACCGGCTGGAGAGCGCTGGCGGCGATCCGTGGCTGCAAGGCCGGATTCGCGCTCTGAAAAGCATCGAGTCTCTGGGCGCTGCCCTCCACCTGGTGACCGCCGATGCGGCCGACCGCAACCAGATGGAAGCGCTCCGGCGCCAGTTTCCTGGGATTCGCGGCATTTTTCACTGCGCGGGCGTCGGCAACGACGTCTTTCTGAAGGCGCACGATTGGGCGCGCCTCTCCAGCGTCCTCCGGCCGAAAATCCATGGCACCGCAGTGCTGCGCGACGTCTTCGCGGGAGAGCCGCTCGATGCCTTCGTTCTCGCCGGATCCCTCACCGCGTTCACCGGAGCGCCGGGGCAAGCCGGCTACACGGCGGCCAACGCATTTCAGGACGCCGAGGCCTGCCGCCTGCGACGCAAGGGGCGGCCCGCGCTGTCGGTGGCCTGGACCGCGTGGCGGGAGACCGGCATGGCGGCCGCGTCGGGCAAGGTTTCCGACGACGACTTCCGTGCCATCGGCGCCACGGAGGCGCTGCTGTGCCTGGACTGCGCGCTGCGCAAAGACCTGGCGCACGTCATGGTCGGGGAGGCGGCTCCCGCCCCTTCCGCGATGCCGCTGGCGCCCTCCAGAACGCACGCGGCCGCCAGTCCGGCCGCGGAGACCCGCGCCGTGCTTCTGGGCCGGCCCGCTGGCGGCTACACTTCCACCGAACGCCTGCTCGGCCGCTTCTGGGCCGAGGCGCTCGGACACACCGAGATCGACATCTTCGCCAATTTCGATTCGCTCGGCGGCGATTCGATCACCGCCATCGGCATCCTCGAACGCCTGGTGGCCGAGACCACGTCCCGCCCCAGTCTGCCGGACCTGCTGCGGCACGACACCGTCGAATCGCTCGCGGCGTTTCTCGACCGCCAGCAATTCCTGCAAGAGCGCTCCCGAGCGGATCACCGCGACCACCTGGTCGACCTCGGCGGATCGGGTCCCCGAACCCTGTTCTGCTTCCCTCCCGGATCGGGGTCCTGCTACCGTTACTACGACTTGGCGCGCCGTCTTTCCGGCTGGAAGGTTTACGGCCTGAATTTCTTCGAGGCAGCGCGCCCGGCTTCCGCGATGGCGGACCTTCTCATGGAGACGCAGCCGGACGGGGAGTTCACGCTGCTGGGCTACTCGATCGGCGGCAACCTGGCCTACGACGTGGCGCTCGAATTGGAAGCTCGGGGCCGCACGGTGCAGGGCCTCGTGTTCATCGACAACTGGCGCCGGCTCGAGCTCTTTCATTTCACCGGCGACGAGTACCGCAAGAATGCCGAAGAGTTCCTCGGCGCCGCCGACCCGCGCTACCTGGCCATGACCGACCGCGAGGCGCTGCTCGGCCGGGTGTTGGCGTACGACCGCTACATGGATTCGCGCCTGGAAAACCAGCCGCTAAGGTGCCCGATCCGGTTGATCCAGGCGGAGTCGGGCGAGATAGAGAGCCCGTTCCGCATCACCCAGGAAGGGTGGGCGGACCTCACAGCGGACTTCCGGAAACTGCGTGGCCGCGGTCGTCACCTGGAAATGCTGGAAGAGCCGCACCTGGCGCACAACGCCGTTCTCGTCGCCGAACTCCTGGAATTCACGCGTGTGACCGTCTAGTTCTCCCCCTCGATATTGCGAAACCAAAGCTCCAGCATCAGCAGCATCCACAGCCAGGAGTGGTTGTCGCGCCGCCGTCGTGTTGGAGTAATTGGTCTCCCCTCAGGTGCAATCAGGTGCAAGGATGCAGAGGATCTGGAGGATTGGGAGGATTCAGAGGAACGCAGGTTGAACAACTTGCGTGTTTTCAATGCCGCTTCAGGGTTCGAATCCCTCTCTCTCCGCCACTTTGTTTTCAATAAGTTACCGACAATTCAAACAACTGCGCGGGGAATGGTGGGTAATGATGTTAGGATAGCCCCAGGCGGATACTGCGCCGCTTGAAAGGGCGAGCCATGTCACTGAGCCTCTACCGCAGGCATTCCCGAGTCCCCGGAAAGTGCGCGGGCGGCCACCAGCCCGATGCGCAAACCTACGAAAGCGACGAACGTCGCAGGGCCTGGAAGAGGTGTTCCTGTCCCATCTATGCGAGCGGAACCATCGGCGGGCACTTCCGGCGCGTGAATACCAAGCAAGTGGTTTGGGATGAGGCGAAGGTCGTGGCGGCGAGTTGGGAGGCGGCAGGAGCTTGGCCAGAAGTCCCGCCAGCCCGACCGGGTGGGCGAGTGATCAGCGAATTGATCGGAACGGACTTTCCGAACACGTGGTGGCTCAGAGTCGAGTACACGAATTTCGGCGATCCTCTTCGGAAGACCGTTGCTGTCGCGGAGGTGGAGGTTCGGGATTCCGAGATCTGCAAGGTGCGCTATAGCCATCATGAGGATCATGTCCGCGCCACACCGCACGGGATTTGGCAACCGCCAGTTCAGATTGCCCACAAGGAATTGGATCGGCTGAGAAACGACCTTGAGCGGGCCGCCACTCTCGTCTGGGGGATCGCAGGCCAGGAAGGCGAGGATGGATGAGGAACGGCGGAGTGGACCCTGTTGAGCGCCAGATCGAACTGGCATTCCAGCCCGGGGTGTACATCCACGACCGCATGTGTTTCTCATTCGTGAGCGGCCTTGAGGCGATCGCGGCCGACATCGCGAAGCTCGTCATAGCGGAGCCGGCCCGCGCCGTCGCCTTGTACGACACCCTTCTGGCAGGCTGTCATGAGAAGGCAGGTGAACTCGACGACTCGAGCGGCAGCTTCGGGCAGTACGTCGGTGGACTCATCTGCGGATGGATACTGGCCAGGCAAGCGGCGGGGGCCGACGCGGACAAGACGGCGGGCAGGCTGGTGGCATGGATGGACGACGACTCCTACGCGTTCTGTTACCGGATCGAAGCGGACGTCGCGAGAGCGTTTGACCAGACCGGACTGGCTGCGTTCGAGAAGCAGGTCAGATCGCGATTCGAGGCAGCGTCGTCAGGGCAAACAGCCGACTATCCGCGCCGGCAGTGGAGCGGCGTCCTGCGGGCGATCTATCTGGAGCAGAAGAACCCAGCGGCCTACGTGGCTCTCGCGGAACAGACTAAGCTCACAGCGCAGGACTGCCACGCCGTAGCCACGCTGCTCGCGGCGGATGACAAACCGGAGGACGCGCTGGACTGGGTTGAACGCGGGCTCGTCCTCGCGGGGACACTTCCGGGAGCCGGCTACGATCTCACAAGGCTGCAACGCGAGCTGTGGGTCAGGCTCGGCCGCGGAGAGGAGGCGCTGGCCGCCGCCTGGGCCGACTTCCAGGACCGGCCGAGTAAGTATGCGTACGAGGAGCTCGCGAAGTACGTGCGCGAGAGCGAACGCCCGGCATGGCACGCGAAGGCCATGGACGTGGCGAAGGGCGCCGACCTCGGCTGCCTCATCGAGTTGTTCGTCGAGACCGACGAACTCGAACGCCTCACGGAATTGGTGAGCGGCACGACCGATGAGACCCTCGAACAACTGAGCCACTACTATTCTGAGCCAGCCGCCGAGCAACTCCAGGAAATCCAGCCGGGGCTCGCCGCTCGCCTGTGGCGTGCTCAAGGGATGCGCATCGTCAACGCGGGCAAGAGCAGGCACTACGATGCCGCCATTTCGGATTTCGAGCGCGCCAAAAGCTGCTACGAGCGGGCTGGGCTCGGCGCCGAGTGGGAGGAGACTGTGCGCCAGGTGCGCGCCCGCCACTCCCGGAAGACCGGGTTCAGGCCCGGCTTCGAAGCGTTGGTGGCGGGCTCGCGCCGAACCCGCCAGGCGTCCTTTCTCGAGCGCGCCAAGACGCGCTGGGCCGGCCGTCAGGGGAGAGACGATTCATGACGAAGGGAAGCCGCGACAGCCTGGACGGGACCTCTCTGGAGCGACTCATCGCCGAGATCACAGCCGAAACAGGCGGCGACGGTGAGCGGCTCCGCAGATTTCAGCAGGCCTGCGAGGAGAACATTGCCCTGCCCTGCGAAGCCTCAGTCATCGGGGAGCCGGTAACAGTGATGGAGTTCGGCTTCGATGGAAACCAGAGGCGCGGGCTGACCGCGACCTGCCGGCGCGCGGATGGCTCCGTCTACGTCGTGGCGGCTTCCGAGGTGGTGATCTCTCCGCACGCGAAGGGTGTGCGCTACCTCGCCGCGTACCGCCAATGGATGGGACCTGCGCCCTTTTCAGCCGAGGCGGCGGCTCCTCGCCGTGACGGACCGCGACCCGGGAAGGCCGCAGCCACTCTCGACCTGCCCGACCGCGCCGAGTTGATCGTCCTGTCGGTGAAGCAGACGGCCGCTCGCTGCCGGCAAGTCGGAAGCGATCAGATCGTTACCCTTCGCGCCGGCCGCCTGTGGCAAGTAGTTCCAGGCGAAATCGCCGTGGTCAGGCCGCACAAACAGTGGCGCTACGCCGGCCACGTGTACCTCTCGGGCGAAATCCAATCCACTCGGCTGGATGCGGCGGCGCTGGGTCTGATCCCGCTGAAGCTCGAGGAACACGGTCTTTGGCAACCGGGCGAACACTACTGGGGCGAGGAGGGCGAACCGATCGAAGAATGGGCCAAGCCGATCATCGCTTGGGGCGCGCGGCCGGAAATCGAGATGGAACAGGTGCTGCCCGGCGCGGACTTGGATGATCCATTTTCCGATCCGATCGGAGAATCCAATGACCGCAAGGACTCCGGCGATGCCAAGGGAGCGTACAAGATCCTGATGGATCTTTGCCAGACCGATCTCCGCTGCCTCGACGCCCACGCCCATCTGGGCAACTTCGTGTTCGACCACCGGCCCGGGGACGCCATTCGTAACTATGAGGCAGGCTTCCGAATCGGAGAATTGTCGCTGCCAAGCAGTTTCGACGGCCTGCTTCCGTGGGGCTGGATCGACAACCGGCCGTTCTTGCGCTGCATGCACGGATATGGGTTGTGCCTCTGGCGCCTGGGCCGGTTCGAGGAGGCCGGGCGCATCTTCGACCGCATGCTGTGGCTGAACCCTTCCGACAACCAGGGCGTTCGCGGTCTGATCGGTGAGGTTCGCGCGAGGGTGGCTTGGGAGGTTGGGAACGACTGAAGCGCGGCACTGCCTAATCGCCAATTCCGAGTACATCACCGAGTCCTGCTACCAAGGCGGAGCGTTTCGCCGCATCCAGTTTCGCCAGATTCTCAAGCCGCCAACGGACAGCCGGCAGCGCTTCGGCGCCGGGCAGGTCCAGCAGGTTCCATTCGGGCTCGCCGCGCTTGACGGTCATCAGGAACCGGCGGTGATCCTGAGGCATGCCGCCGACGATAGCGCCAATCAGGTCTTCGCGCGTATGCTGGAGTGCATCCAAAGACACCGGCGTGCCGGTCAGGCCGGCGAAGCCCCTGCCGAACTCCGCCGTGATGTCGAGCCGCACCGGCGCGAGCACTTCCGCGAATGGCCGGTTATGGCTGAGCAGGTAGACTATGAACGCCTTGCGCAACTCGTTGCTGATGCCCTCGTTCGCCAGCAATTCCCGAACGTCGAACAGATCGCGGGGATGCTGGCGATCCAGCGCAGCCACGATCTTGCCCGCGTAGAGGTCTGGGAAACTGACAACCTGAATCTCGGCGAATCCGAAGCGATCTTCCACGCGGGGCGAGACGGACATCAATAGCGGCTCGTAGACGCACCCCCGCAAGACGGGGGTAACTTCGACCTTTATCTGCACGGCATCAGCGCGCACGAAGAGCTTGGTGATGCAGTTTTCGCCCTGTGGCGCGCTCCGACTCACAGTGGCGCCACGGATTCCCACCTCAATACTGCCTGCAATCCGGCGCATAGCGGCGTCGATCTCTTGGAGCGACGCGTTCCGGTCAGTCACGGGCACATAGGTCAAGTCGATATCCACAGACAAGCGAGGCATGTTCCGAACGAAGAGGTTGATCGCCGTGCCGCCTTTGAGAGCAAAGCAGGTTTCGACCGCGACGAGCGGAAGCGTGCGCATCACCAACGCGACCTGACGGCGATACAGGTCAGGCTCGGGCATCGAGATCCCCCGGCACGGTAATGTTGTACTTCGTATCGAGCCTGCCGCCGCGGACGAGCATGCGCTTTCCGCACCCCAGGTCGATACCGCTGCGATCCAGCTTTTTCAGCCAAGCGTGGCCGTGCCGCTCAGCGAACCACAGGAACAAGCGCTTGACCTTGATGCTGCGGCAATCCGCGAGCAG
>Ga0187850_10001115_pt1 | contig 30698 bp, 23 predicted proteins | sample June2016WEW_4_15_FD_132436 | JGI IMG/M metagenome (GOLD analysis project Ga0187850, IMG submission 132436) | Peatland microbial communities from SPRUCE experiment site at the Marcell Experimental Forest, Minnesota, USA - June2016WEW_4_150 | ecosystem: Environmental > Terrestrial > Soil >...
CGGGCACAAGTTCTGCAAGCCGGACGGCCAGTTCGGTCCGGGCGGCGCGGAGGAGGCGGGCCGGTTCATCCAGGACTTCTCGGGAAAGCCGGCCGCGGGCGACGCCCCCACGGTCTCTTACCGGCGGCAACGCTTCGCCGTCACGGTGGAGGACGACGACACCACGAATCGCGGCGTGAAGAGGTACGTGCGCGCCGAATACGGCAGCTACACGGAAGGCGACGTCATCGACGCCCACTTGCTCGTCGGCCCGGCAACATGGACACGCGGCGCCGGCAGCAATGTGATGGCGGCCGACGGCCTTCTGGACATCTACACCGCGGTCGTCTGGGAGTTCCTGGAAACCATGCGGTTGCGAGCCGACGAGTACCGCAACCTGAACACCAACTGGTACCGGCATCCGAATGACAACGGCGGTACGCCCAATTGGCCGGCCGCAGTGACCCAGGGCGAGTCGTACTGGTTCGGGGGCGCCCGGAAACTTGAAGATTTTCAGGCGGACCTGGCGGCCAATTTTGCCACGCCGCCGAACCAGGCACAATCCTGGTATCAATACCTGAACAACGACAATTGCCGGATCGGGCTCCATGGTGCGGGCGACCAGGTCGACATCCCGGCCAACGACTACAGCACCTACGCGCACCTGAACACGGATGGCGACATTAGCAATGCGGGCTCCGTCAAGAACCCGCATTGGGTGCTGCACCACCCTTACATCGACCGGGTGAAGCGTCAGTACACCGGGATTGACTGCTCGGGCTTCTGCCACCGGGTCGCCATGGAGGCGGCCTTTCGTCCGGCGCACTGCCTCGATCTGGCGAACCAGCCGATCTGTCCGCGGCTTCCGCAGATCACCCACGCCAACGGTCTGGCCCAGGGCAGGTTGACTACCTCCTCGTGGCCGAGCCACTACCGGCTGATGGGGGCACCCACGTGGCGGAGGGAAATTTCGTTCCGCGGCGACTTGATCAACGTCCCGGGTCATCACATCGTGATGCTGGAGACAGCCGATCGCAGCCTCTTGACCGGCCAGCCGGCTGCGGCAGCCGACATCCAGATCTTCCAGGCAAACGGGGAAACGCAAGTGGCCACGGCGGTTCAGGCCATCTGGCCACAGACCGAGTGTGTCCGCCGCGTGGTGTATTCACCGCTGGCGCAGTGGGGAACGGCATGGACCGCGTGGAACGGCAATGGTGCGGGAGTGCAATTTGGAAGGATCTACTTGTGGGACTAAGCTTCGCTCGCCGCGGCCGAAAGCGCACGCCCGGCTTCGCCGTAGCGATCACCCTTAGCCTGCTGGCAGCCTGCGGGCGATCCGCCGCAGACAAGAGCGTGGACGCCGGCAAGACGGCGCAATCGAAGCGAGGGATGAGTATGACAGAAGCGGCGCAACCTCAGCAGGGCAACAACGAAAAGGCCCCGGAAATCCTGATCTTCGCTCTCCGGCAGGTGGCCGGCATCGTACCATGGGGACAGGGCCCCGGCGAGATCCCCCACCGTCGTTCGGACATGGGCGGCCCGACCGACGCGGGCTACTCGGAACTGTTGAACGTTGCCGCGGGAAGTTTTTGGGTTCGCAACGGCGTCGACGGAAGTATTTTCGTCGTGGATCTGGGGAACCGGACCACGTCGCGCGTCGAGTTCGAGAAAGCAGTTCCGGCAGCCGCCCGCGGCGGTACGGTCTGGTCCCTCGGGATGGCGCAGGCCGGGGACCACGTGGCGCTCCTGGTGGGCGGGCGAGAGCGGGGACAGCAGGGCGCGGGTTTCGGTGTGGTTCTGTGCGGCCTCAGCGGAAATCCGAAAGCATTCATCCCGCTGTCGTTTGCTTTTGGCGTCCGCGATGTACCGGAGCATGTGGCCGTGACGCCGGCTGGAGCGATCTGGGTGTCCGCGGCCGTCAGCAGCCAGCTTTTCAGTTCGAAGGGAGAGCACCGGGCCACCATCCCGGCCGGCGGTGTGATGCTGCCGGGCGGTTCCTTTCTCACGAGCGGTTCCGCTCCGAAGCTTTATGGCGAGAATGGAGAGCTGCTCGGACAACTCGCCGTCCCGAAAAGGCCCGAGCCATACTGGTTTCTGGCCGCTGGGCCGGACGGCGCCGTGCTTGCCGCCGGCGGCGCCGCAGCGCTACCGGAGGCGCTCCACGAGCGGGTCGAGTTGTTCGACGTTCTGCTCTTGGTGGAGTCCAAACGCGAACTAACACTACAGGACCGGATCACTATCCCGGCAATGACGCTCGAGAAGCCTCCTTCCGGTGAACTGATGGATGGCCTGCCGGTGCGGAGCTATTTTCCACCAGCCGGTTTGAGCTTCGACGCCGCCGGGGACATCTTCATGCTCGAAGTGACGAGCTCCGGATGCCGATTTCATGTCCTGCGGCGAATCCGGGACGGCAGTCGCGGGCGAGAGAAGTTTGAGCATCCGGACGATCTGAGCGCGGGCGAACTCTCGATCGCGAGGGCCGAGTATCTTGCGCGCCTCGGGCGGCGGGCCGAGGCGGGCCCACTGGCGCGGCTTTTCGAGGGGATGGCGTGGGGGGACCAGCTCAGACACCCTCCGGATCCGACGGCAGGAACTGCCTCCGATCAGGTGCTGGCGCGGCTGGACCCGAGCAAGGCGACATTACGCTAGTGGGATCACGACGGTGGCAAGTGGCTGAGGGGCGGGCGGTTCGGCTCGTTGTCACGCGGTCGCGCGGCGCCATCCTCGCCAGCCTGGCCGGGGCGCCGGCGGCGTCCGTTGCACGTGTTTCTGCTGCGTTTATCGGAAACCCTCTCTGAGGCAAGCAGCGACTGAGGACGGGCCGTGGGGAGCCGGGAATCCGGTGGATTCGGCGAAGCGCGGCTTCGTTGACGATGATCACGTGATCCAGACACTCGCGCCGGATCGAGCCGATGACCCGCTCGATGTGGGCCCGTCGCCAGGGCGACCGAGGTGCTGCGAGCACTTCCCGGATGCCCATGTCCTTGACCTGTTTTGTGAAGTCGTTGCCGAAGATGCGGTTCGCGATGACGCACCATGCCGTGGTTCTTCCGGATAGCGCGAACCAGGAACTGCCCCGTTTCGGCGATATTTCTCGGACACCTCTCCGTCCCCATCTCCTTTTCTTTGCCAGATGTTCGCCTGCCAGCAGCCAGGTTCTACCCCGCTGGCAGCGGCAGAGCTTCGATCCGCCGCACCATGCTTCCAAACAAACGGCGCGTGAGATGACTCTCCGCCCGCATCAGCCAGCAGTAGCGGGCGTGTTTGACCAAACGGCCTCCCGCCTTCACGAGCCGCTGCTGCAAACTCGTCAGCGACCAGTTATCGATCCTCTTCGGCAGCACCAGCCGCTACCACAGTTCAGAACGGAATCGGGCTGTTGGCGGCGGGGAGCACTTCGATGGTGAGGGCATTGCTGTAGAGGCTGTTGACGGTGCGTAGGCGGACTTCGTGGGGGCCGGGGTCGAGGCCGGAGGGGAGCCAGAAGTTCGCCTGCCAGCCGTCGCCGCCTTGCGTGGCTGCGGTCAGCGCGGGTACGCCATAGCCGTCCAGTTCGATGCGCAAGTACCCGGTCGTCAGGTCCCGCTCCTGGGAGGTGAAGAAGCAGCAGACGTAGAGGTCCTTGTTCTTGGGGAAGCGGTTGCTCCAGTCGCGGTTGTTGGCGGCGGCTTTGAGAACCGGCGGGGCGTAAGTGGGATCGAGCGGAGGCGGCTCCCAGCGGCGATAGCAGGTGACGTGCGCGCGCTGCTTCACCACCTCGCCCAACTCGACGCGCACGAAGCCGGCGGAACGGCACAGCGCCAGCAGGCAAGACGTCGTCGGGCCGTACCAGTTGTCGGTCTGCCCGCCCAGCTCGTCGGTCTCGTAGAACTCCATCAGCGGCGGGCCGGGCTGAAGCCCATCATCGATCACGAAGGATTCCACCGCCGCCATATCGCGCGTCAACTGGCAGATCCTCTCGAGCGACAGCAGCGGATGCCGCAGGTGGTAGAGAACACCCAGGAACAGCACGATATCGAAGCGGCCACAAGTGGCGGGCGAGAGCTCGTCGACGTCCAGCACGCGGTAATCGACCTTCGAGCCGAGCAGTTGGTGGGCGATGCGGAACTTCTCCATGTCCACGCAGTCCACGGCCACTACCTCGGCGCCGCGCCGCTCCATCTCGAAGCTGAACCATCCGTCCCAGGCGCCGATGTCGAGCACGCGCTTGCCGCTGAGGTCTTCGGGGATGGGGAAGCGGCCGATGCGGGCTTTGAGATGGTCGATGCTCTGGACGCCCTCGATCACCTGTCCGCCGGGAAGCTGGATGCTGTGGTACCAGCCCTTCTGGTTCAGGATGTCGATCTGCTCCTTCACCCACTTGGTGGATTTTTCGTCCTGCGCCTTGAGCCACGCCATAGGGGTATGGTAGCAACGCCCGGAGTCGCATTTGAATCGCATCTTCGCGCGGCGCTAACCTCAGAATCGATGGGGAGGCCCGAAGCGGATGGATCGCCGCGGGGGACGACCGTGTACACGATCGGCCACTCGACGCGCAGCATCGGGAGTTTTCTCGAACTGCTGAGGGCGCACGGCATCCGCCACCTCGTCGATGTGCGGACCACCCCACGATCGCGCCACAACCCGCAGTTCAACCGCGAGTCGCTTCCCGGCTTGTTGCGCACGGCCGGCATCGTCTACTCCCACATGCCGGAACTCGGCGGGCTGCGCCGTGCGCGGGAAGACTCGACGAACACCGGTTGGCGCAACGCCTCCTTCCGAGGCTTCGCCGACTACATGCAGACGGAGGAGTTTGAGGCGGGCCTGGAGAGATTGATCGCACTGGCCGGACGGGAGCCAACAGCCATTATGTGCGCTGAGGCGGTGCCGTGGCGGTGTCACCGCTCCCTGATCTCCGATGCGCTGGCGGCCCGCGGGGTTGGGACCAAGCACATCACCGGCCCGGGACCGAGCCAGCCTCACGCACTCACGCGGTTTGCCCGGGTGGAAGCCGCGCGGGTGACGTACCCTGCCGACCTCTAGCCCGCCCTTCTCACACGGGATCGTGGCCCAGCACATCGAGAAGAAACTGCAAACCGCGGTGCAGCGACGGTTGAGAATGGGCGGGACCTTACTGCTGCACGACTCGCTCATTGCCGGGCAGATCGACGTCTACCCCGAGTGCGCCGGCGCGGCGCTGACGGTGATTCTGAAACTGCCCGTCTCCTTCGACCCGGTTGTGGCAGAGGAGAGGCTGAAGCGCGACTGCGCGGGGCTGTACCTCGAGTGGATGGCGCCGCTGGGCTTTTCCAACGAGTTTGCGATGGTCATGCGGGGCGGGGATGCGCGCGCCAGCAAGCTCAAGACGCTGAGCGACACCGCGCAATACAAGCTGGGATGGTCCGTGGGGGGCTGAGGAGTTCCTGGACCGCACCGACGGCTACGCGAGGCTGATGAAGACCTACAGCCTGCCGGTCAACGGCGCCCCGAAGATAATGCTGGCAGGCGAGCCGTATCGCGCCTTGCAGAAGAAACAGGTCAGCATGGTGGCCGGCAGCGCCTCAGCAGAACCCGGGACTGCGGCAGGCGCTCGAGCAGCTCATGGGCAAGTTCTCCAGCGAGGCCGTCCGAAGGCTGAACTCCGAAGTCGACGGCAAGCACCGCGGCGTCGCCGAGGTGGCCAAGGAGTTCCTGAGCCAAGCGGGGATGCAACCCGCACTTCCATCCGGGCAAGACGCCCCCGCAAGCCCGGCCTTCGGATATTCGGATGCGGTGCTCGGCACCCGAACACGCTGAAGCAGAACGTTGTACAATTGCTTCAAGCCTGGGAAACCATGGAAACTGCGCTGGGGCTATCCTTCTCCCACTACCGGATTGTCGACAAGCTCGGGGAGGGCGGGATGGGGGTGGTGTACCTGGCGGAAGACACGCTGCTGGGCAGACGCGTCGCGATCAAGTTTCCGTCGGCCGCACCGGCCCACAGGCAGCGGTTGCTGGTGGAGGCCAGGGCCGCTTCCTCGCTCAACCATCCGGCCATCGCCGCCATCTACGACTGCGGGGAACACGAGGATCGCCCGTATGTCGTGATGGAACTGGTGGAGGGGCGCGGCCTGAACGAACTGCTGCGCGCGGGGCCGATTCCGGCGGAACGCTCGATCGAGATCGCGGCGCGGGTGGCCGAGGCGCTTCAGGAAGCTCACAGCCGGCACATCATCCACCGCGATATCAAGCCCGCGAACATCCGGATCAGCGACCGCGGCGCGGTGAAGGTGGTGGATTTCGGACTGGCGAAGGACCTGCGGGACGCGCGGGCGATGGGAGCCGGCGTACGCACGCTGGCTCGGACACAAACGCTCGAAAACACGGTATCGGGCACGCCCCATTACATGTCGCCGGAACAGGCCCGAGGGGAGAGCGGGGACGAGCGCAGCGATCTCTTCTCGCTGGGCGCGGTGCTTTACGAATGCCTCACCGGGCGGAAGCCGTTCGGGGGCGCGACGGCGATGGACGTGCTCTCGGAAGTCCTGCAAGTAGAGCCTTCCCCGCCTTCGAAGGTGAATCCCGCGGTTTCGCCGGAACTGGACCGCATCACGCGAAAAGCGCTGGCCAAGGACCCCGCCGGGCGCTACCCATCGGCCAGCGAGATGCTGCGGGACCTGGATGCGGTGCGCGGGCGGGCAGCAGGCCGCGGGCCAGGCCGGAGGCGCCGCGCAGTGTGGGTCGCGGCCGCGCTCGCCGCCGTCCTGATCGGCGCGGCGATCTGGGCCACGGCGCGGCGCACAACGCACGCACCCTTCCCGGAGGCGCTGCGCTGGTATGAGGAAGGCGCCAACGCCATTCGCGACGGCACCTACTATAAGGCCACCCGGGCGCTGGAGCGTGCAGTCCGCCTCGACAAAGGCTTTGCGCTGGCCCACGCCTGGCTCGCCGAGGCCTCGAACGAACTGGACGATTCCGGCGCGGCGCGGCAGGAGATGCTCGAGGCGCTCACCCCCGCCGGGCAGCGGACCAGCCTTGCGCGCGCCGACGAGCTGACCATACAGGCCATCTCCCGCACTCTGACGTTCGACTACGCGGGCGCGGCTGGCATCTATCGCGAAGTTCTTGGGAAGGCGTCAGCGGGAGAGCAGGCGGGAGTGTTTCTGGACCTCGGCCGCGCGTATGAGAAGAATGAGCAGCCGGGCGAGGCCATCTCGAGCTATCTGGAAGCCACCCGGCTTTCGCCGCAGTACGCGGCGGCGTTCCTGAGGCTGGGGATCCTCTACGGACGCCGGCGGGATCAAGCGAAGGCTGCCGCGGCGTTCCGGCAGGCGGAGTCGCTGTACGGCGCGCTGAGCAACATCGAGGGTCAGGCGGAAGTGCTCTTCCAGAGCAGCGTGGTCGCCAACAAACGCGGAGACCTCGCGGAGGCGACATCGCTGCTGGAGAAGACGCTCGAAATGGCGCGCACGGCCGGCAACCAGCACCAGCAAGTCACCGCGTTGCTGCAACTGAGCAACCTGTCTCAAAAGAAGGGCGACCCGGCGGCGGCGGAAAAAGACGCGAACGAAGCCATCGAGCTGGCGCACACCAGCGGCCTGGAAGCGCTGGCCTCGCGCGGCCTGCTCGAGTTAGGCAACACCTGGTTCGTCCGCGGCGACTTCGCGCAGGCGGAGAAGTATTTTCAGGAATCGCTGGAGTACTCCCGGCGGTTCAGGGCGCAGCGTAGTGAAGCGCAAGCGCTGCTGTCGCTCGGCAGCCTGCGGATCCAAAAAATGGAGCTGGAGCAGGGGATTCACCACGTGGAACAGGCGCTGCCGTTCTTCGAGCGCGGCGGCTATGGAAAGGAGACGTCCCAAGCGCTGCTTCTGCTCGGGCGCGCCCGGCGGGACCAGGGCGACTACGCAGGCGCGCTGCACGTGTTCAGCGAGCAGCTCGAACGTGCTGGGAAGGCCGGTGACTGGGACCAGTCGGCCTCGGCGCAGGAGGGAATCGCCAGGGTCCTCCAGTATCAGGAACGGTTCCCCGAGGCGCTGACTCACGCTCGCGAGTGCGTCTCGATCAGCCAGGCGCACGGCGACCAGCTCATACGGGCTTACGGCCAGGCACTCAGCGCGAGTGTGCTCGCGAACCTGGGCCGGTATGGGGAGGCGCGGGAGGCGTTGGCGGAGGTGGCGAGCGCGGCGAGGCGGCCGGGCGGCTACGCGGCGCTGGCCAGGCTGGTCGATCGATTGGAGGCCGAAATCGCGCTGAGCGAGGGGAAGCTCGCCGCCGCGCGCGAGAGCGCCAGCAAGCTGCTCCGCGCACCGGAGAAACTGGACATCGAGGGGCTGACGGAGGTAACACGCATTCTGGCGGACGCTGAAACGCTCTCCGGCGCGCGGCGCGAGGGGCTGGCCTCGGCAGGCAAGGCGCTCGAACTGGCCCGCAAGTCCGCCGTGCCGCGGCTCGTCCCGAGGGCCTTGCTGGCGGAGGCGGAAGCGCTGGCGGAATCTGGCGAAGCCGCCCGGGCAATCGAAGCCGCCCGCTCGGCGCGGGAGCAGTTCTCGCGGACTGGGCAGAAGGAATCCGAAGCCAGGGTCTGGCTGGTGGCCGCCCGAGCGGCGCGAGCGTCGGGCGATGCGGCAGGTGTGCGGGAAAACGCCGCCAGGGCGTCCCAGTCATTCGCCGAACTCCAGCAGACCTGGAGCACGGAAGATCGCAACAGCTACAACTCCCGTCCTGACGTTCAGCAATGGCGGAAGCAAGTCCAACAACTGGTTCAAGGAGACACTCATGTTCCGATGGAAAATGTCGGGAGCACTCACGATTCTGGCGATAGCCGGGTTCGGCGGCAGGCCGCTGGCACTCGCCGTGGGCCCCCCAGTCACGATCAATGACGGATCGCCGTTGAAAATCACTTCCCCACGAGGGTGGATCGAGGGCAGCGACGACCAGGAACTCACCGACACCGATCCCAGCCTCACGGTTACCAAGGTGCGGGTAACGCAGAGCGGGGGAAAAGCGCAGGAGGTCGACTTCTCAGGCGAGCTTTGCAGGATCGATCTCAACCACGGCCCGCGGCACGTGTTCGCCAGAGGGAACATGAATGGCGGCAAGGGCCTGTCGGTGAATTCGGGCGGGAGCCTGAAGGGGGATTACGATCACACTCCGGACAGGACCAGGTACACCAGCAGGAACGCCGGCGACCGGATTGCCAACGTCACCGTGACGAAAGATGGAAAGACCGTGCTGGACATCCCGAAGGCGGCCTCTCCGGTGCTGATCGAGATTCTGTATCAGTGAGGCGCCTTCACTACGACGGCAGGGAGGGGTCCTCGCTGTGGGTGATGAACTCCGGGTAGGCGCCGGCGCCCAGCTCGTGCAGGTCCATGCCCTGGCGCTCGCCCTCCTGGGCCACGCGCATCGGGTAGGAGCGATTGAGGAGCCAGTTCAGGCCGTAGGTCAGCGGCAACACGAAGCCGAGCAGCGTAGCGATGCCCACGAGTTGGGCCAGCCACTGGCCGGACGCGCCGCCCGCGTTGGGGCCGGTGAAAAGGCCGGCCGCGAGAACGCCCCACAGTCCGCCCACCGCGTGCACCGAAACCGCGCCACCCGGATCGTCCACCGCCAGCCGGGATTCCAATAACTCGACCGCGAAGGTGGTCAGAGCGCCGGCCGCCAGACCGATGATGAGCGCCTCGGCCGGACCGGCGAAGGCACACGCGGCGCTTGCGGCCACCAGCCCGGAGACCCAACCATTCGCGCACAGCGAGGCGTCGGGCTTGCCGAAACGGATGCGGGTGATCGCGGCGGCCGCCAGGCAGGCCCCGGCCGCGGCCAGCGTCGTATTGACGGCGATCAGCACCACCCGCCCGAATTCCGCCCCGGTGAACAGGATGGCGCCGGCCGAATTCAGTCCCAGCCAACCCACCCATGCCAGCAGACAGCCAAACAGCACCAGGACGGCGTTGTGGCCGGGGATGGCCGCCAGCATGCCGCCCAGCGCATACTTGCCCCGGCGGGGACCCAGGATCCAGGTGATGGACAAGGCGGTCAAGCCCCCCAGCGCTTGAATCGAGCTGGCGCCTCCGGCGTCCACAAAGCCGCGGCCCAGCCCGTAGTTGACGCCGAGTTGCGCCAGCCAGCCGCCGCCCCAGACCCAGTGCGCGAACAATGGATAGGTCCATCCGGCCAGGAGCGCGGCGGAGGCGCAGCTTGCACCCAGCCGCCAGCGGTCGGCTCCGCTGCCCAGCGGGATCAGTGCCGCCAGGCCGACACCGAACAACTGCAACAAGGCCGCGAGCGAGGCGGGAGAACCGTCGAGTTTGAGCCCGCGGAAAAAGAGCGGTTCGGCCGCGATCCAGTTCCAGGTTTTCCCGGCCAAGGTGACGACGTGCGCCGGCCGGCCGGCAAATCCCTGCCACGCGAACCCGCAGATGAAGTACATCAAGGCGGCCACAGCCATGACACACAACGACGCCGCCATCGCGTGAGCCGCGCTGCGCGACCGGCCCAGTCCGGTGTTGATCAGCGCGAGGCCGGCGCCGGCGAAGGGGACGAGAACGATCAGGAAAATGCACACCGCCACGGCGGATTCGGAGAGCGCGGGAGCGGGCGTCATCCTCTCCTCGGGCGCGGGATCCTATGGGAGCGCACGACCAGGGCCAGCCCCAGCACCTCTACGCCTGTGCCGGCCAGCACAAAACCGGATTGCGGCGGCCCGGATCTAAGGAGCCCTACCGCGGCCAGGACGATCCCCCATCCCGCGAGCAGCAGCAGAAAACCCGCCAGCTTCATAGAGCACACCACGCTGAGGCAATTGTAATACCCGCCCCGGGGCCTGTCCAATCCATACTTCTTATCCCGCAAGCATAGAAATCCTTTATCTCCACCATACAAAATTCCCGCTTGGTTATTGTCCCCGTCCGGCTTATCGTAGTAGATATCAGGGCAGCGCCCCCAGGATGCGGGCGCCGCGATCCTCGCCGATCAAGCAATCCATCAATCTAAGACAGGAGAAACTGTATGGCGGACACCGCCCCAGTGATGAAGACTACCCTAGGCTTGACCGGCTTGACGATGAACGCCATGGCGCTCATCGCCCCCGGCGCCTTTCTTTGGCTCACGTTCTACTTGCAGGCCTCCATGGGCGTGACCGGGCCGGCGATGTGGCTCGGCATCGCCCTCGCCGTAGTGCTCTGCCTGGCCACCGCCGTTTGCTACGCGGAGATGGCGAAACTGTATCCGGGAACGGGCAGTTCGTATTACTTCGCCGAACAGTCGTTCCTGAACCACGACACGGCGTGGCGCTATGCCCGGCTGTCGAAGTTCATCGTCGGATGGGCGTCGCACCTCTACTATTGGATCTATCCGGGGGTGATGGTAGGGGTGATGGGAATCCTCTGCGGCTACGTCGCGGGGACCCTCTGGCCGAGTTTCATGAGCGCCTCCAACCCCGGCCCGATGTTCATGATGGCCATCGCGATCGCGTTTTCATTCGGGGTGGCCTATATCGCCAACCGCGGAGTCAACGGCTCGACGGCGGTCAACATCGCCATCAACGTCATCCAGATCACCGCGCTGGTGGTGTTCTCGGTGCTGGCGCTGGGCTACCGCATGAACCATCCGCCGGGCAGCGTTGCATACCAGTTCGATTCGACCTCGGGGGAGGCGTACACCTACGAGTTCGCGACCGAGAAGACGGTCGCCAACGGGCAGACCACGGAAACCGTTCTGCGCGAAGCGGACGGGCGGCCCAAGCCCAAGCTCGACGCAGCCGGAAAACAGGTGCCGTTCCGCATCAATTACCAGACGCAGGATGAAAAAGGCAACTTCCTGGCCCACGCGGACGCCGCTTCGGTCGTTAAAGCGCATAACTGGGGCTGGGTGTTTGTGCAAGCGACGATCGCGATCCTGATTCTGGTGGGATTCGAGTCGGTGACGGCGATGGGGGGCGAAGCCAAGAACGCCAGGCGCGACATACCGATTGCAGTGATCTTGTCCTTGCTGGTTCAAGGAGTGGTTTGTTACCTGTTCGAGTACTTCGCGGCGAACTACTTCCTGAACAGCGGCTATAGCATGGCGAGTGCGGCGACCTCGGCGGCGCCCATCGGCGACATGATGGTAGTGGTGGGGACCGCTCTATTCGGGGCTGGGCACGGGCGAACCTTCATGCTGATCGAGGCGTTCACCGTATTCCTGGCGCTGATCGGCACCACGCTCTCGTGCATGAACACCGGGGCGCGCGTCACCTACGCCATGGGGAAGGACCGGGAGGTTCCGGAACACTTCGGCCTGCTGCACTCGAAAAACCTGACTCCGCATCGCGCCATCTGGACGCTGGCGGCGATTTCGGCGGTGGTGGGCTGCATTGGCGTGGCGCTGGCGTTTGGCGATGCGGGCGCGCCTACGGACGCCGCCGTAAAGGCGTTGCCGCAGGGCCTCTGGTCCAGCTTCGGGTACCCAAGCCACGACACGCTGGCGGCTCTGCCCAATTCGCTCATTGTGGTCACGCTGGCTTCGAATTTCGGCACGTTCCTGCTGTACGCGCTGAGCTGCATGACTTGCATGGTGGCCTACCATCGGCATCCGAAGTTCAGCCTGGTGCGCCACCTCTTTATTCCCGTGTTCGGACTGGTGGCGAACCTGGGCTGCATGGCCTTCTATCTGATCGGGCCGTTCATGGGGTACGGCACCAAGATGGAGCCCTTGCTGGCCCTGGGGATCGCGCTGGTCTGGGCGATCTACGGAGGGATCTACTTCGCGCGCTCGAGCAAGCGCGAGGGACGGACGACGCTGGTCCTAATCCGCGAGCAGACGGCGTGACGCATGGCGGGCAACGTTGCCGTAGATACCAGCCCGCAGCGGACATCCATGCTTGACGTGGAGTTCGCGCAGCACTCCGACCGCGGGAGCGTGCGTGAGCACAACGAGGACTACCTCGGCCACGCGCTCCCGGCGACTCCGGAACAGGTGCGCACTCATGGCTGGCTGTTCGCCCTGGCCGATGGGGTCGGCGGGCACGAACTGGGCGAGGTGGCTTCGCGAGCCGCGGTGGAAAGCCTGCTGGCCGGGTTTCGCGAAGCCACCGGGGAGGAAGCGCACACCGCGCTACTACCGCGCCTGGTGCGGGCCGCCAATGCACATGTGTTTGAGACCGCACTGGCGGCCGGTCACCACGGCGCATCCATGGCGACCACGCTGGTAGCCTGTGCCGTGCGGTTCGATCGCGCGGTGGTGGCGCACGTGGGCGACTCGCGCTGCTACCTCATCCGGCTGGGCCGCGCGACGCTGCTCACGCGCGATCACACCGTGGCCGGCGAGCAGGAGCGCCTGGGACTGCTCTCGGCCCGGGAGGCGGCCAAGGCGGAGACCCGCCACGTGCTCAGCCGCTCGCTGGGGAGCGATCTGTTCGTCAACGTCGAGGCCAGCGAGAACCAGGTGTTCACGAACGACGTGCTTCTGCTGTGCTCCGACGGCCTGCACGGATCGGTAAGCGCGGCGGAGATGGCCGCTGCGGTCAGCCAAGGCGCCGATCTGAATGCGGCGGCGCGAAGACTGGCGGCTCTTGCCAATCAGCGGGATGGCAGCGATAATATTAGCGTTCAGTTGATACGCGTTCGAGGCGTGGAACGCGTGGGCATGTACCGCGGGCGGCCATACAGGCTTCGCTAGCCCGCGGCCCTTCGCCGCTGACCTGCGCTGACGATGACTCCTGTCCATCCTGGCGACCGGCTCGACCAGTACCGCGTTGACAGCGTTGTCGCGCGCAGCGGCATGGCTTCCATTTTCCGCGGCACGGACATGCGTACTGGCCGCTCGGTGGCCATCAAGGTCCCGCATCCCGAGATGGAGTGCGACCCGGTGCTGTTCGACCGCTTCCGCCGCGAGGAGCAGATCGGCATAAAGCTGGATCACCCCGGCGTGCTGAAGGTGTGGGCCGGCGAAGACCGCAGCCAGGTCTACATGGTCATGGAGTGGGTGGAGGGCCGGCTGCTCCGCCAGATCCTCGCCGAGCAGGGGAAGCTCCCCAACCGCCGGACGGTGAAAATCACGCTCGCCATCTGCGACGCGCTGGACTACATTCACAGCCACGGGGTGGTGCACCGCGATCTGAAGCCCGAGAACATCATGGTGGACTCGGAAGATCGCATCAAGATCATCGATTTCGGCATCGCTTCGCAGGCCGGTGCGCGGCGGCTGACGTTTGCCAAGCTGTCGCAGGTGATGGGAACGCCCGAGTACATCTCCCCCGAGCAGGTGAAAGGGAAGCGCGGCGACGGGCGCAGCGACATCTACGCGCTGGGAGTGATGTTTTACGAGATGCTGACCGGGAAGACGCCCTTTTCCGGGCCCAACCCCTTCGCCATCATGAACGACCGGCTGCTGAACAATCCCGTCCCGCCGCGCGAAGTCAATCCGGAGATTCCTCCCGAGCTCCAGGAGATCATCTACCGCGCCCTGGAGCGCGACCCGAAGAACCGCTACGCCACCGCCCGCGAGTTCGCTTGGGATCTCCAGCATCAGGACCAGGTCGGCGTGGCCGAGCGCCCCGAGATGCGCGACTGGAAACGGCGGCGCACGCCGTGGCTGAGAAGAATCCTGTTCTATGTGATGCTGGCGCTGATTCCGGTGGTGGTGTTCGGGCTGCTGCTGTACGTGGCACGGCGCGGGTAAGTGTCAACTCAGGCAGAGGGCCGACGTGGACGTCGGCCCGCGGACCAGAGGTCCGCCCTACGAAGACGCTACTTCTTTGCGGAGAAATACAGCACCAGGCCGGCCAGCAGCGTGTCCTGGTTCTTGTAGGTGCCTGGGGTAGACCCGCGATCGAAGAACGGAGCATTGGACCAGTCGCGGCGGTATTCCAGGCGGGTCAGGACTCCTTCCCGGATCTTGCACTCGCCCGTGATGGTGGCTTCCTTCACTTTCTGCACCGTCCCGGTCATGAAACCATCGGCGTCGTTGAACCACTCCAGGCGGGGCGCCAGCGCGAACATCTTCGAAAGCTGGAAGCGCGCGGCGCCGGCGATGCCGGTCCAGCGGTTCTCGCCGCCCAGGATCTTCTTGTCCACGCCGTAGTCGTAGTTGACGTAAAAGCTGGTGGTTTTGGTGGCATTGACCAGCACGGTGGTGTCATAGAGGTGGCGCAGCCCTTTGTTGGTACCGGTCTTCTCGAGCCCGACGTAGTAGTTCTGGCTCCAGGTGACTTTGCCCACAACGAGCGCTCCGGTCAGGCCGACGGACTTTCCGGCGTTGTTGTCCTCGAGGTCGTTCCAGCCGTTGACGAGCTGCACGCCGCCGGTGAAATACTTGCCCAAGGGCATCGTCGCGCGCAGGCCGAAGTGGTAGTAAGGGATGGCCCAGGCGAACAGCAGGGAGCGCGAGTAGTTCCAGTTGTCTTTGGTCTCGAAGACTTCGGCGCCGGCGGACGTCACAAACTGGCCGAAATCCACTTCCAGGCCCTTCGCCTTCGGCGGCTTGAGGCTGAGGTACATCTGTTCGACGTAGTGGAAAACCCTGGGCGCCGTGTCGGTGCTGTGAAAGGTGTCGAACGCCCGGCCGGCCCCGATGTCCAGGCGGAAGCCGATCGGATCGGGATCGTGCGACAAAGTGAGCTTGACCATGTTCAGGTTGAACTGGTCCGCTTTCATGTCGAAGTTGCGGAGCAGGTTGTTGCCCGAGGCGGGGTGGTCGAAGTTGAGGTCGCCGTAAACGTCGAGTTGGCCGCTGAGATCGACCGGACCCAGAATGGATCGTGGCGCGGCGGGGGCCTCGGGTGCTGGCGTCTGCGCGCTCGGAGCGGGCTCCGGCGCAGGCTGGGATGGCGCCGGTGTTTGCGCGACGGCCGCGGAAACGAGCAGACAAACCGTCACGGTTGTACCCACGCACTTCATGCGTTCCATGTGCTGAACCTCCCTGTGTTTTTGGTGGAATCCTCTAGATCGGGCGCGACGTGGGACCGAACACTAGCTCGCGCTGCCGTGGCGCTAATTGAATTTTAGACGCTTCCGCCCGTGAAACCAAATAGAAATTTCATATCGGAATCATAAGGATCTTCGACCTTGAAACGGCGGCGAGCGTCGGTCCGCCGGAGGCGGCCTGCCGCGCGGTTAGCGCCGACGCATCCGCAAACCCGCACGGCCGTTCTCGTAGTAGCCCGGCACTTCTTGAATCCGGCGGAAGCCGAAGCGGCGGTAGAAGCGGATCGCCTCTTGGTTGTCCACCCGCACCATCAGTTCGACTGAGCGCACGCCGGATTCCCGCAGACGCTCGAGCGTGTGCTCGAGCAGCGCCGCGGCGATGCCCTTTTTCCGGTGTTCGGGATCGACCGCCAGCGAGATGACCTCCGCCCTGCCGTCCCCCGCGCAGGTCGCGATGTATCCGGCGATGCGGCGGGCCAGCTTGGCGATAAGGAACAGTTCCCCGCACTCCGAGTACAGGTTCCGGAAGATCGCCCGAGTGTAGGGTTCCTCGGGGAACGCCGCGCGTTCGATATGGAGGATGCGGGCCAGGTGACGCGGGCGGAACCGGACGATTTCGACCGGCGCCGGCTGCGTGGTGGCGCTTCGGGTTGTAGCCGCCATCAAGCAAGGATGATACCGTGTTTGCGAGACTCATTAATGGTCTTGGCCATGCGATTTTGTCATATCTTGCTTTGGTCCGCCGTTTGCCTGAGCACGGCCGGCCTCCCGGCGCAGGCGGCGGCGCAACAGGTCCGGATCAACGCGCCTTACGTCGAGACGCCGCCCGAGGTGGTGCTCGCGATGCTGAAGGCGGCCCAGGTCAAGCCCGATGACGTGGTGTACGACCTGGGTTGCGGCGACGGGCGCATCGTCATCGCCGCCGCGCAGAAGTTCGGCGCCCGTGGAGTCGGAGTGGACCTGTACCCGGGGCACGTCGCCGAGGCGCGGCGCAAAGCGCGGGAAGCGGGCGTGGCGGGCCGCGTGGAATTCCGCCAGCAGGACCTCTTCGACACCGACCTCGGCCAGGCCACCGTCGTGACGCTGTATCTGCTGCCGGAGGTCAACCTCGAATTGCGTCCGAAGTTGCTGCGGGAGCTCAGGCCGAGTACTCGCATCGTCTCCCATGCCTTCGACTTCGGGGATTGGAAGCCCGACAAGCAGTTCGAGGTGAACGGGAACAAGGTTTTCTTGTGGGTCGTGCCAGGACGCGGCACTGCCGGCAGAACTGCGCGGTGAAGGCTGCCCCGCGGATCATCCTTTTCCATCGGGCGATGACTCGGCCGGCGGCTCGGCCATCTCCTGGCCGAGTTGCTCGAGCACGTCTCCGCCGCGGGGGGAATGAAAGTCGGCGTCCAGCCGGCGCAACGCGACGCGGACCACGTCGCGGTGGTGGAGCTTGGACCCCAGTCCTTTCTGGCTGAACTCGAGCCACAGGCGGTGCAGGAGATCCAGGTCGTCGGGCCACAGCCGGGGCGGATGCGGTCCCAGGTTGAAGTACAGGGATTGGCCCTTGACCGGGTCGTAGATCTCGAGCGACAACTGCGGGCGGGGCTGCGGCAGCTCCTCCCAGGCGTCGCCGAACCGCTTGGCCTGCTCGGCCGCGCTCATCTTCCCCGACTGGCCCACCACCACCAGCGAGGAGCGGAGCCGCTGGGCGGTCTCCGCGAGCACGCGGTCCGGATTCCGCCCGGTGACCACCATCAGCTCGGCGTGCTTGCCGGCCTTTTCCGCCAGGGTGACGACCAGGCTGAACAGGCGTGCGATGTCCGCGGAGAACACCTCGTCGCTGGTGAGCTCGTGTTCGCCGAAGCCGGGCTGGCCGGCGTGCTTGACCGTCACCACCGCGACGTCCATCTTGCCGGTGTCGGTTTTCTCCAGGATTTTTCGCAGGTGGCCGAGCAGGTTGGGATTCCGGACCGCCACCAGCACGTTACCCGGGCGGACGGCGGCCGACGCGGCGGTCAGCTCCTCGGGCGTGTCGAGCCGGAATTTCTCCAGCTCCTGGCTGTGGGCCGCGCGCTTGCGGCGATTGATCCGCTCGGAGATCTCGAAGGTGACGAAGAACACCACCGTGAAGCAGATGCCGGCGATGGTCGCCACCTGCTTGGTCAGCAGGTTGATGCAGGCGATGGCAAACAGGACCACGGTGATGAGCCCCAGCCCGACGGGCAGCTCGGTCTTGCCCCAGCGGAAGTTGAGCGGCACTTTCCACTCGCGTGCTTCCGGCTGCTTGTAGCGCAACACCAGTACCGAGAGCGCCTTCATGGCGAAGCTCCAAACTACCCCGAAGGCGTACGCCTCGCCGAGCATGTCCACGTTGCCCATGCTCAGTACGATGGTGACAATCTGAAGGATGACGATCAGGTTGATGAACCGGTGCGTGGTGCCGAAGCGCCGGTGCGGATGGCGGAACCAGTCGGGCAGCACGCCATCCTCGGCCACCCGATTGAGTACGCCGTTGGAGCCGATGATCGCCGTGTTGACCGCCCCGGCGAGGATCACCGTGCCTACAATCACCACGAACGCGTGAAACAGCAGCAGCAATGGCACCGGCCCGACCAGGTGCATCGACAACCCGCCGATCAGGTTGCCCAGGAAATTCCCGCGGTCCGAATCGGGGATGATCATCACCGCGAAGAACGATACCAGCGAGGTGAACAGCATGCTGTAGATGAAGATCACGAACCCGGTTCGCTCCAGGTTCTTCAGCTTGGGAGCGGCAATCTCGCGGTTCACCTGCGCCAGCGTTTCTTCCCCGCTCATCGCCAGCACCGAATGCCCCAGCCCGACCAACACCAGGATCCACGGCAGCGTGGCCAGCCAACTGCCATGCAACCAGCCGAGGCCTTCCTTGCCAATGTGGAGGTTCCCAGGCGTCGGGAAAGGCACCGGCTGGAAGCCACGGGTGAGCAGCGTGGTCACGCACCACGCCACCAGGATCACCACCATCACCGTGGTGAGCTGCATGATGCGCAGGGCCTTTTGGCTGGACTCGTGAATCCCAATGATGTTCTTGCGCCAGAAGTAGAGCGTCACCACGATTGCGAACACCGCCGCGAAATAGGGCGGAGGCACGTGAATGCCCGGGTGGCGGAGGCGCTCGGCCAGTTCGTTGATCAAGCCCGCCAGGTACAGCCCGGCGGAGACGGCGCTGATGGGGCCGGTCAGCACGTAGTCGAACAGCAGCGCGGAGACGGAGAACTTGGCCAGCGTCGGTCCCAGCGCCTCGTGAACCACGCGATATACGCCCCCGCGCACGAACATGCTGCAACTCTCGATGTAGACGGCGCGCACCGCGTAGGAGAACAGCATGATGCCGAAGATGAACCAGGGCGCCGATTTCCCGACGAAGGTTTCGGCGATGCCGCCGGCATAGAACGCGGACGAGGCGAGGTCGTTCAGAACAATGGCAGCCGCCCTCCAGAAGCTTATGAAGGACAGCATGACCGTGGTGGCGACGACGACTTTCGTCGCGCCCGGTTTCGGCAGGGAATCCACGCAGTACCCCCTCGTCAATCCGTCCCCATGCGGATTGCCTTCAAATCGGCCTGCGAAGTTAGCTGACGGGCTAAGGCTTGAAAGTACCCCGTCCGATTCCGAATCGGACTGCGCCCCAACTGCTCGGGTCCTCCGCCTCCTGGGTGGAGTTCGGCTCTCCCCTATGTTAGCACCGTGCGTTACAGTGTCAGCCCGCCGTCGACGGTCAGGACCTGACCGGTCACGTAGCTGTCGGGCTCGAGGAAGAAGCGGACGGCGCGGGCCACATCAAGCGCGGCGCCGAAGCGCGGGATTGTGCCTTCGGTGAGGTAGCGGTCGTATTTTCCCGAGGCGATGCTGGCTTGGGCCATGCCCGCCGCAGTCACACCCGGGCAGACCACGTTGACGCGGATGTTGGCCGGTCCGCGGCACTCCTTGGCCAGGATGCGCGCGGCGGCCACGAGCGCCGCCTTGGGTGCGGCGTAGGCGGTCGAGCCGGGGAACGGGAACATCGCTTGCATGGTGCCCATCACTACGATTGCGCCGGGCGTGCCGGCTTGCCTCATCCGCTCGGCCGCTTCGCGCGCGAGCAGGGCCGGGCCGCGGTAATTCACTTCGTGCGAGCGGAGCATGGTTTCCTCGATGCGCTCCGGTGCGGCAACCCGCGCGGGGTCGCCGGCGAACACGACGACGCCATAGAGCTCCGGCGCGGCATCGAGCAGCCGCTGGCGGTCGGCCGCCACTGTCAGGTCGGCCTGGACGACCCGCGCGAAGGCGGCCAAGGGCGCCGCGCGCTCGGCGTCCGAGCAATAGCTCACAATGAGCTGGGCGCCCTCGGCGGCCAGCAGTTCCGCGGTGGCCGAACCCAAACCGCCGGAGCCGCCGGCCAGCACGATCCGCTTTCCGCGCAGCGTGTCAGGCACCGGCGGGCTCCCTCCGGCCGGCTTGGCCGGCCGCGACGTACCCGCAAGCCACTACCGCCAGGAACATCGCCAGCACCTCGCTATCGCCCAGGTTGACCTCGAAGATGCCGGCGATCATGATGGCCACCACCACCGCCACCGCACCGTGCAGAACGGACTTCTCCTCTCCCGGCCCGGTAGGGAGACGGCGAAGGGCGCGCAGGAAGTCCCAGAGCACCATCCCCAGCAGCCAGAGGAGAGCCAGCATGGTGGGCACGCCACGCTCGGCCGCGTAGTGAATGTACAGGCTGTGCAAGTGGCCGTACCAGCCGTCGGGCAGCGGCCGCGGTATGTCGCTCGGAACGTATTCCATGAGTTTCGGACCGACCTGTTCCGGCCCCACTCCAAACCACGGGTGCGCCCGGATCATCGCCCAGCCGGTGCGCCAGCACACCACCCGGTGCTGGTTCGAGTCGAGTTCTTTGCGCGGCATGAAACCGGACTGGAAACGCACGCGCACCGATCCCGGATTCAGCCATAACAGCAGCGCCAGCAGAACCGGCAGGCAAATCAGCAACCAGCGCTTCCAGAACCACAGCAAGTAGACGCTGGCGCAGGCCGCCGCCAGCCAGACGCCGCGCACGTAGGACGCCAGCATGCCCGCGCCCATCACGCCCGCGGCCAGCAACCCCAGCCAGAGCAGGCGCCCACGCGCCCGCGGCGAGAACATCAGAAACGCCCCCAGCATCGCCAGCACGATCACCAGCTCGCCACCGAAGGTCTGCCAGTGGCTCATGAACCCGGTGATGCGCTCGTGGACGTAGTAGTCGTAAAACGTGCCGCCATAGGCGCGCGCTCCCTGGATCTTCCGCCCGAACTGCACGAGCGCGACGACCGCCGAGACGCCGCCCACCAAGGCCCAGGCCAGCACCAGCCGCCGTACGTCCACCAGCGCGCGGAAAGTGGAAAACACCACGAGCAGCGTCAGGTGCACGTAGAATTTGCGGATCTGCGGGCGGCCCGCCAGCATGTCCCCGGAGAGCAGCAGGGAAAGCACGGTGCCGGTCATGAAAAGCGCCAGCGGCAGCCAGATCCTGGGCAGGCGCAGGGGGGTGCGGGAAACCAGCACGGCGATGACTGCCAGGCCGAGCAGGATCTGCGAAACCGCGATCGAGAACAGAACCGACACCGCGGAGGCCCAGGTGATGTAGAGCGCGGCTCGCGTGAGGGCGGTCTCGGAGTCGGGGCTGGCGGCTGCGGGCGTCAATGAACTCAGTATGCCAGAATATCCAGAGATGGAAATCTACCTGCTGAGGCACGGAGACGCGGAGGAATCGCTGCGCATCCCGGATGAGGAGCGGTCGCTGACGGCGGAGGGCCGGCGCAAGCTCGGGGCGGTGCTGCTGCGCGCGCGGGCCGCCGGCGCGGGCGCTTCGCTCATCCTGGCCAGTCCAATGCGGCGCGCCGTGGAGACCGCGGAGCTGGCGGCCGGAATCCTGGGCACGCGGGCGCCGCTCGTCAAAACCAACGCGCTCCTGCCCGGCGCCGCGCCCGCCGAGGTCTGGGATGAGATCCACGTCCACCGGGACGAGGGCCAGTTGCTCCTGGCCGGCCACGAGCCCTTGCTCGGCCAAGTGATCGCCTGCCTGCTCGGCGTGCCCTCCGCTCAAATCGACATGAAGAAGAGCAGCCTGGCGCGGGTGGACCTGGATCAGTTCGGTTCCGCGCCACGGGGCGTGCTGCGCTGGCTGCTGCCGCCGCAGTTGGCGGCTTGACTTCAGTCGTTGCCGAGGTGCTGTACCTGGTGTTCAGCTTCCGGCCGGCGTAGGGCGGCCATCCGGGGGTTGGAATCGCGCGCGGACCAGGGACATCGCCTCTTCGGCCGTGCGCACTTGTCCTTCGAGCTGCGCGTCCTCGATGGCCGCGAGCATGGGAGCGAAGGCCGGCCCCGGGCGGTAGCCGGCGGCGATCAGGTCGTGGCCGGTGATGAGCGGGCGGGGCTTGAGCTCCTCGCGCGGCAGCTCCTCGGTTTTCCGCTTGACGAACTCGTAGTTGCCGAGCATACCGTGGCTCATCACGCAATCCAGGCGGTGCAGCTCCAGGTGCTCCTCGAAGCCCTCCTTGCGCAGGAAGCGTTTCAGCGTGCTGTCGCGCATTTTCCGGACGTCCTTGAAGCGGAGGTGGTTGGCGACGAGCGCTTCCACCTGCCGGATCTCCTGGTTGGAGAAACGCAGCCGGCCCAGGATCCGGGCAGCCATGCGCGCTCCGGTCTCCGCGTGCTCGTCGAAGCGGATGCGGTCCGCCACACGGAAGGTGGAGGGTTTGCCCACGTCGTGCAGGAGCACGCCGAGCGCTAGCGTGAGGCTGGGCGAGCGCAGCCCGTCCAGCATCATGAGCGTATGCGTCCAGACGTCGCCCTCGGGATGAAACTCGGGCGGCTGCTCGATTCCCTTCATCGCGGCCACTTCCGGGAGGATCTCGGCGAGCAGGCCGGAGGCGTCGAGCAGTTCAAACCCGCGCCGCGCTCCACCTTCGGTGAGGATGCGCGCGAGTTCGTCGCGGCTGCGCTCCGCCGAGACCAGCCGGATCTTCTGGCGCAGCCGGCGTATGGCGTCGAAGGTGGCCGGCTCGATGTCGAAACCGAGGCGGGCGGCGAAGCGGATGGCGCGCAGCATTCGGAGATGGTCCTCGCCAAAGCGGGTGTCAGGATCGCCGATGGCGCGGATGAGGCGCGCTTCGAGATCGTGGCGGCCGCCCACGAAGTCCAGCACCTCCCCGCTCGGTGGGTCCATGAGCAGGCCATTGATGGTGAAATCGCGGCGAACGACATCCTGCCGGGGATCGGTTTCAAACTCGACGGCGATTGGCCGGCGCCCGTCGCGGTAGGCGTGGTCGCTTCGAAAAGTGGCCACTTCGACGGAGTCGCCGCCGCTTGAGACCACCACCACGCCGAAGTGAGCGCCCACCAACCGGGCATCGGGGAACAGGCACACGACTTCATCGGGGCGGGCGCCGGTGGCCACGTCGTAGTCCCGAGGTTCGCGCCCGAGCAGAAGGTCGCGCACGCAGCCGCCCACCAGGTAGGCCTGGTACCCGCGGGCTTTCAGACGGTCCACGATTTCGGCGGCAAGAACGGCGGCGGTGGAGCCAATCATTAATATGATCGTAGAATAGACGGGTACCGTAATGTCATCGATTCTCCGGCCCGGCTGGATCCCGAAGGTCGTGGTTGCCACCACCGTCGCGCTGTCTTTCATTTCCTTCTGGCGCGGCGCCGCCATCGTGCTGGGCGACCTGGCTTCTTCCGCCTACTATGCGGGCGGCATCGCCGAGCGCGCGGTTGGCACTTCGGCGCCGTGGTTCATCCTGGGGGCGATGCTGTTCACTTTCGCCGTGCGCTCGGTCTACATGGAAAGCTGCAGCATGTTCGTGCGCGGCGGTGTGTACGTGGTGGTGCGCGACAGCATGGGGCCCTTTGTCGCGCGGCTATCGGTTTCCTCGCTGGTGTTCGATTACATCCTGACCGGCCCGATCAGCTCGGTGACGGCGGGACAGTATCTGGGGCGACTCCTGAACGAGTTGAGCATGATGCTCTTCCACCAGCACATCGTCAACCCCGACAGCAACCCGGAGTACTTCAACTACTTCGCCGCCTTCTTCGGGGTGTGCGTCACGATCTATTACTGGTGGTACAACACCAAGGGCATCCAGGAATCGAGCACCAAGGCGCTCCGCGTGCTCCAGATCATGACCGTAATGGTGGCCGTCCTACTGATCTGGTGCCCACTGACGCTGATTCTGCGCGGCAACGTGCATCTGCCTCCGGCGCCCACGCCTGCCAACCTGCACTTCTCCGGCGATGCCTTGGGATGGTGGAAGGGCACCCGATTTCTGGGGATTCCGTTCGTGGTGGTGATGATTGCCTTCGGACACGCGGTGCTGTCGATGAGCGGATTCGAGACGCTGGCCCAGGTCTATCGCGAGATCGCCTACCCCAAGATGAAGAACGTGAAGATCACCGCGAACATCATCTGCTTCTACGCGCTGATTTCCACGGGGCTCATCACGGTGTTCGCGGGGATGATCATCACCGAGCACCGTGAGCGGTTCTACGACAACCTGATTGGCGGGCTGGCCATGAACCTGGCGGGGCCCGAAGGCCTGAAACTGGTTTTCCAAACCTTCGTGGTGATCGTCGGCGTTTTGATCCTGTCCGGCGGAGTGAACACGTCGATTATCGGCGCCAGCGCCGTTCTGAACCGGGTGGCCGAGGACGGGGTGCTGCTGGACTGGTTCCGCAAGCCCCACCGGCGCTTCGGCACCACCTTCCGGATCATCAACACGGTGACGGCGTTGCAGTTGATTACCATCGTCCTGAGCCGGGGCAACGTCTATCTGTTGGGTGAGGCCTACGCCTTCGGCGTGGTCTGGAGCTTCCTGCTGAAGTCCATCGGCGTGCTGGTGCTGCGCTACCAGCGGCACGACCAGGAATACAAGTTTCCGTTCAACCTCCGCATTCGCGGCGTCGAGATTCCGATCGGACTCGGCTGCACCACACTGGTGCTGGCCCTGGTGGCCATCGCCAACCTGTTCTCCAAGCAGATCGCGACCATTTCGGGCCTGGCATTCACCGTGGTGTTGTTCGTTGTGTTCACGATTTCCGAGCGTATCAACGCCCGCAAGCACAAACACGCGGACGGGCTGCTCGAGAAGTTCAACCTGGAGACCCACCCGAAGGTCGACGCCGAAACCATCCGGGCGCGCCCCGGGTGCGTGCTGGTGGCGGCGCGCGATTACAATCGCCTGCTCCACCTCCAGCAGGTGCTCGGAAAGACCAACCTGCGGCGCCACGATGTCGTGGTGATGACCGTCCGACCGGTGCTCACCCGCGCCGGCGAATACGAGCTGTCCGAGGATCAGTATTTCGGCGACTACGAGCAGGAGCTGTTCAGCCGCGTGGTGCAGATCGCGGAAAAAGAGGGCAAGCCGGTGGAACTTCTGGTGGTGCCCGGCGTCGATCCGTTCGACGCCCTGGTGCAGACCGCCGCCAAGCTTCAGGCTTCCCGGCTGGTGACGGGCGTCTCGGCACAGATGGATTCCGAGGAACTGGCGCGGCGCATCGGCCTGGCTTGGGAGAGGCTGCCGGAGCCCCGGCATCCGTTCTCGCTCGAGGTGATCAGCCCCGGCCGCCCCTCGGTTTACGTCAACCTTGGGCCGCACCCACCCCGCCTGTGGCCTGAGGACGTCGGCCGCCTGCATGAGCTCTGGCTCGCGCTCAGCGAGCGCGAGGGCCTGGGTTCGAAGCTCCATCACCGCGACGTCGTGGGCCTGGCGCTGCGCCGGCTGGAGAAGGAACTCAGCAGCGAGGAGCGCCAGCAGATCATCGAAGACCTCAAGCGCGAACTGCGGATGTAGCCGGCCGGCTGGGCGGCAAATGGGGGGTTGACACCCGATTTTAGCCGGGGCACAATGGTAGTCAGACAGGCGAACAAAACGCGAAAGGCGGCCCCCGTGAATTCCCTCGCACTCGACCCTCTGGTGGCCGCCCAGCGCACGTTTCGGCTGCGGCCGGCGCTCGAATTCCTCCCGAGCGGCGTGGCCCCGCTGGATGCGCTGACCGGCGGGCTGCCGCGGGGCGCCATCACCGACCTCTACGGCCCGGCGTCCTCGGGCCGCACCAGCCTGCTGTTCGCCACACCAGCACGACGTCGATATCGCGGCGGCGCACCACGTCGAGCAGTCGCTCGCGGGCTTCTCGCTGCGCTGCCCCGGAGCCAACCGAGACCGTTTCCGTCAGTCCTACAGCCATGACCGGCTATATTTGCGAGAACATGACTGTAGTTTCGGCTTGCGCCGAATGCGAAAGACCCAGGCGTGGATATCACGGATGGCCCACAATTGACTGGACGGCCAGAGAACTGCATTGAGCGCCGATTCCATCTATCTCCCCACTTCTTCAGGCAGCGATGCGTGTTTGCCCTCACCTTTGAAGACTGATCTTACATAGTTCTGAAACACGTAAGGCCATGGAATCACAGTAAGATCCAAAACCACTACGATTGCAAATAACTTCACCGTCCCAGATACCAGATCCAAGTGGCCGGCTGACCACATTGGATACGCAACTCCGGCCAACCATATCAGTTTGTAAAGTACTTGTAGCAGCAGCAATGGGAGCATTCTGATCGGAAGTCGCACACCCAAAAGCATCAGTAGTGAGTAAGCTGCGTAAAGGCTGAAAGCAACGCTATGTATAAGATCCCACGGCTTTCCCGGATTGATGATTTCAGGCCATGCGCCTATTCCCAGAACGATGCCGTTAAAGAGATAAAGGAACCTCATTGAATACAACCGAACTGTTGACAGATCCCGATTCATCGTTTCCTCCTGAGTATGTCAAGTGACGTTTGGCGTCCGTTCGGCCTTCCCTATGCCAGGGACGTGTGTGCGAATCAGATCGATCCCCGCCCTGAGAACAGCGAACCGGATCATGTGCGCTTCGTCATGGAGAGACATACGAAGGCGGGAGTCCGAGAGTTCCACTGTTTTAGGCTGTCGGGGACGGGAAACTCCCCCCGCCGGATTACCGGCTCGCTGACCAGTTCGCCGGTCCGAAGACGGGCGCGGCCCTCGGCGTATCGGCCCACAGAAAGCCCGAGCCGCTCTTCAGACCGGCAGAGGACCAGCAACGCCACGCCGGAACAGGCGACGCGGACCACGGTCCACCCCCAGGTCAGAGTCCGGCCGTTTTGGGACCAGGGAGAGGGGGGTTGACAGCGGAATTTGGCCGGGGCACAATGGTAGTCGGATAGGCGAAGAAAAAGCGAAAGTAGGTCCCCCGTGAAAGCCCTCGCACTCGACCCTCGGCTGACCGCTCAGCTCACGTTCCGGCTGCGGCCGGCGCTCGAATTCGTCCCGAGCGGCGTGGCCCCGCTGGATGCGCTGACCGGCGGGCTGCCGCGGGGCGCCATCACCGATCTCTACGGCCCGGCGTCCTCGGGCCGCACCAGCCTGCTGTTGTCGATTCTGGCCGGGACGACGGGGCGGGAAGAGGTCTGCGCGCTGGTGGATTCGAGCGACGCGCTGGAACCGGCGTCGGCCGCCTCCGCCGGGGTGGATCTCGAGAGGCTGCTGTGGGTGCGGTGCATGGCGAACCCCGAGCACGCGCTCAAAGCCACCGACCTGTTGATTCAGGGCGGCGGGTTCGGCCTGGTGGCGCTGGACCTGGGCGACGTGCCGCCGCAGATCGCGCGGCGCATCCCCCTGGCGGCGTGGTTCCGCCTGCGGCGCGCGATCGAGGACACGCCGGCGGCGCTCGTCGTCGTCGAGCGCGAGCCGACGGTGAAGTCCTGCGCCTCGCTGATCCTGGAGATGAAGCGGGAGGGAGTGGAGTGGAGCGGCTCGGCGGGCTGCTCGGAACTGCTGCGCGGGGCGCGGCTGGCCGCCACACCGCGCAAACCGGTGCGGCCGCAAGCGGCCTCCTTCGACGCGAGGGCCTTGGGGTGAGGGATGTTCGCTTCGATCCATGTTCCGGGCATCGCCCAGGAGAGCCGCGCGCTGCTGCTCGAGTGCGCGCTGGATTTTTCGCCCTGGGTGGAAGAGACCGCGCCGGATACGGTGACGCTCGATATCGGCAGCCTGACGCACCTGTTCGGTTCGCCGCGAAACGTGGCGGAGGCGATGGCGCGGCGGGCGGCGGAGCTGGGGCTGGCGGCGCATGTCGCGGTGGCGGCGAACCCCGACGCAGCGGTGCATGGGGCCCGTGGTCTCACGGGCATCGTTGTTATATCGGAAAAAGAGGCTGGCCTCCTGGCGATCGATTTGCTTGAGGCGCCGCCGGAGATTGCCGCGACGCTGGCGATGTGGGGTATCCGGACGTTCGGCGAGTTCGCGGCGTTGCCCGAGGACGGGATCGCCGAGCGGCTCGGCCCGCTGGGCGTGCACCTTCAGAAGCTGGCGCGTGGCGCGGGCAGCCGGCCGCTGAAGCCGGCCAATCCCCCGTCTGCGTTTGAGGAGTCGTTCGATCTCGAATACCCGCTGACGCTGATCGAGCCGCTGTCGTTCCTTCTTGCGCGGCTGCTCGGGGCGCTGTGCGCGCGGCTGGATTCGCACAGTCTCGCCACGCACGAGCTGCGGCTGCGGCTGAAACTGGAAAACGGGGGCGCGCACGAGCGGACGCTGCGGCTTCCCTTCCCCATGCGGGATGCGAAGGCGTTCTTGAAGCTGCTTTCGCTGGACCTGGATGCGCATCCGCCGCCGGCGCCGGTGACAGCGGTTTCGCTCTCGGCCGAGCCGGTGAATCCGCGGGTGGTCCAGCACGGGCTGTTCCTGCCGCCGGCGCCCGAGCCGCAAAAGCTGGAGTTAACGCTGGCGCGCATCGCGAAGTTGGTCGGCGAGGGAAACGTGGGCGCGCCGGAACTGCTCGACACGCACCGGCCGGGCGCGTTCCGGATGAAGCGGTTCACCGTGGCGCGGAACGGCGGGGCGGGGGGGAGGGTGGGTTGGAGGTTAGCGCTGCGGGTGTTTCGTCCCGCGCTGCGCGCGCAGGTCGAAGCGCCGAATGGCCGGCCGGCGCGGGTCGAGGCGCGCGGGGTGCGCGGCCGGGTGTTGCAGATGGCCGGCCCCTGGCGCACTTCGGGCAACTGGTGGCGCGCGGACGCCTGGTCGCGCGACGAGTGGGACGTGGCGCTGAGCGACGGCGCGCTCTACCGCATTTATCGCGACCGGCATGGAGAGAAATGGTTTATCGAGGGCCGCTATGATTGACAGCTACGCCGAACTGCACGCGCGCTCCGCGTTCAGCTTTTTGCGCGGCGCTTCGCTGCCGGAGGAACTGGCGGGCGTGTGCGCCTCGCTGGAACTGCCGGCGCTAGCGCTCGCGGACCGCGACGGAGTGTATGGCGCGCCGCGCTTCCATTTCGCGGCGAAAAAGGCGGGGGTGCGCGCGCACGTCGGCGCGGAGGTCACCTCCACCGATGGGGCGGTGTATACGCTGCTGGCCCTCAACCGCGCGGGGTACAAGAACCTGTGCCGGCTGATCACGCGCATGAAACTGCGCGCGAAGAAATACGAAGCCGCGGCGCGGCCGGAGGAAATCGCCGAGTACGCCGGCGGGCTGGTTTGTCTGACGGGCGGCGCGGAGGGGCCGCTCGCCGCCGCGCTCGAAGCAGGTGAGGAAAAACAGTGCCTGGAACGGCTGGCGGCGGCGTTCGGCCGCCAGAACGTTTACGCCGAGTTGCAGCGTCACTTGAATCGCGAAGAGGAGGCGCGCAACCAGGCGGTCGTGGAATTGGCGCGGCGAATGCGGATTCCGCTGGTGGCCACCAACGGCGTCTGCCACGCCAACGCGGCGGAGCGCGAGATCTTCGACGTTCTGACCTGCGTAGGCAACAAGGCGACGCTCGAAAGCGCGGGCCGGCTGCTGGCGAACAACGCGGAACGATACGTGAAACCGGCGGCGGAGATGGCGCGGCTGTTCGCCGACCTGCCGGAGGCCATCGCCAACACCGGCGAATTGTCGTCGCGCCTGGAATTCGCGCTCACGGATTTGGGGTACGAGTTCCCCAAATATCCCGTGCCAGAGGGCGAGACGATGAACTCGTTCCTCCGCAAGCGGACCGACGAGGGGGCGCGCCGGCGCTACCAACCCTATCACGAGCGCGCGCGGCGGCAGATCGAGCGCGAGCTGGCGCTCATCGAGAAGCTGAAGCTGGCGGGCTACTTCCTGATCGTCTGGGATATCGTGCAGTTCTGCCGCGCTAGCGGCATCCTGGCGCAGGGGCGCGGCTCGGCGGCCAACAGCGCCGTGTGTTATTCGCTCGGCATCACGGCGGTGGACCCGGTGGGTATGGACCTGCTGTTCGAGCGCTTCCTCTCCGAAGAGCGGGGCGAGTGGCCGGACATCGACCTGGATTTGCCCAGCGGAGAGCAGCGCGAGCGCGTGATCCAATACGTCTACGAGCGCTACGGGAAACACGGCGCGGCGATGACCGCCAACGTCATCACCTACCGGGGGCGCTCGGCGGCGCGCGAGGTGGGCAAGGTGCTCGGCTTTGAACAGCAGGTGGTGGCGCGCCTCTCCTCGCTGGCGCGCGCCTGGGAATGGAAGGACCCGGTGGAAACCAGCGAGCGCCAGTTCCGCGACGCGGGCCTGGACCTCACGCACCCGCGCGTTCAGAAGTTTTTGGAACTCTATCGCGCGGTGCAAGACCTGCCGCGGCATCTCGGCCAGCACTCCGGCGGAATGGTGATTTGCCAGGGCCAGCTCGACGCGGTGGTGCCGCTCGAGCCGGCCACGATGTCCGGCCGCGTGGTGGTGCAGTGGGACAAGGACGACTGCGCCGACCTGGGGCTGATCAAGGTGGACCTGCTCGGGCTGGGCATGATGGCGGCGCTCGAAGACACTCTCCAGCTCATTCGCGAGTCCCGCGGCGAGGAG
>Ga0187850_10001117_pt1 | contig 30646 bp, 22 predicted proteins | sample June2016WEW_4_15_FD_132436 | JGI IMG/M metagenome (GOLD analysis project Ga0187850, IMG submission 132436) | Peatland microbial communities from SPRUCE experiment site at the Marcell Experimental Forest, Minnesota, USA - June2016WEW_4_150 | ecosystem: Environmental > Terrestrial > Soil >...
AGGGTTCATGCAAAAACAAGTTCCGAAGGCGAGGCGTAATTCCAACATCATTCTCTGGCACCCCTCCGGGGTGCGAGCGCCAGTCCCGATTCGGAATCGGGAGCCCGGTGGTCGTTCCCCCTTTAGCCCGAACGACCACCGGCTACTTTCTACCAACCCTCCGGGTTGGAGAAAATCGGAATTTGTTTTTGCACGGGCGCTAAGCCAACGAAGCTGCAACTTTGGCTCGTCTCACAATTCCCGCAGCGCCGCGGCGACGGGGAGGCGGGCGGCGCGGAGGGCGGGCAGCAGGCCGCCGAGCAACCCGATGAGAGTCGCCAAGGCAATGCCCCGGGCCAGCAAGACGGGGGTGACGTTGAAGGCAAAGGTGACCTGGCTGAAGCTCTGCCAGTTAATCGTTGCGGCGTGAAAGCCATCGCACAGCAGCCAGGCCAGGCCCGCGCCGAGGGCGCCGCCGAGCAGCGCCAGCGCCAGGGATTCCAGCATCACCGAGGCGACCACGGCGGCGCTGCCGAAGCCGAGGGCGCGCAGGGTGGCGATCTCGCGCGTGCGGGCCGAGACCGAGCTGTACATGGTGTTGAGCGCGCCAAAGATCGCTCCCACCGCCATCAGGGCGGCGATAAGGTATCCCAGGGTGGTAATCAAGGTGGTCAGCAGGGTGGATTGTTCGGCGTAATACTCGGCCTGGCGGAGGACCTTGACGTTGAGCCGCGGGTCCGACGTCAGCGAGTCTTTGAATGGCCCGAAGGCGGCGGGTGAAGTGAGCTTGGCATGAACAGCTTGGAAGCTGCTGCCCCGGTGGTAGGCCTCCTGCAAGACGGTGGCGTCGGTCCAAATCTCGGATTCCGCCGTGCCGCCGCCGGCGGAGAAAGTGCCGACAATCGCCCATTCCTCATGGCGGATGCGCAGTTTGTTGCCCACCTGCAGGCCGGCAAATTCCTGCGCGGCACCGACGCCGACAATGACCTCGTTTCGGCCCCAGGCGAACGCCCGGCCTTGCTCGATCTTGAGCTTGTCGCGCACGTGAAAGGCGGGCGCCTCGACCCCGCGCAGAGGCACGTTCGCGTCCGTGCCGGTCGAGCGTTTCGGCAGCGTGATGATGACGAACAGCTCGGCTGAGGCGAGTGGGCCTTGGGGATTGCGCGCCAGGCCTGGGGCATCGGCGATGACGCGGGTTTCGTCGCGCCCGAAGCCGCTGACCATTTCGCTGTCGGCGCCGCTGCGCAAGACGATGGCCGCATCGGCGGAGGCGGAAGCGGTCAGGGCCTTGCGGAAGCCCACGGCCATGGAGAGGACGCCGATGAGCACGCCGACGACCCCGGCGATGCCGATGACGGCGGCGGAGACCGAACCGCGGCGCTGGGGGATGCCGAGCAAGCCGAACTTGGTGACCGAGGCGACTTGCGCCAACCAGTTGACCGGACCAGCCATATCACATCCTCCTTAAAGCCTCGGCCACCCGCAAGCGCATCGCCTGCAAGGCGGGGAAAAAGCCGGTTACCAGGCCGAGGGCGAGGCAGATGCCCAGGCCCAGGAACAGGTCGCGGAGCGGGAAAAAGAACATCGGCAACATGGCCGAGAGGGGCTTGGCCAGCGCTGGCACGATCAGGCAGGCTAATCCCAAGCCGAGCGCTCCGCCCAGGGCGGCGAGCACGCAGGACTCGGCCAGTACCAGCCACAGGATTTGGCTATTGGTAAACCCGATCGCCTTGAGCACCCCCAATTCGCCCGTCCGCTCGCGCACGGCCTGGGACATGGTGTTGCCGGTCACTAGCAGGATGGTGAAGAAAACGGCGCCGAGGATCGCGGCGGTCATCAGCGCGACATTGCCGATCTGTCTCACCCAGCCTTGCAGAAAGGCGCTCTCCGGCTCCGTCTTGGTCTCCTCGGCCGAGTTTTCGAATTCCTGGTCCACGAGTTTGGCGACGGAAGCTGCCTGGGCCGGGTCTTTGATGCGGATGGTGTACCAGCCCACCTGCCCCTTCCAGAACAGGCGCGCCTCGTCAAAATAGTCATAGCGAAAGAACAACGACATCGTGTCGTCGGTCTTCTCCTTGCCGTCATAGATGCCGACGATATCGAATTCCCAGGTCCGGCTGCCGTCCAACTTCGTCCAAATGGGCGTCTGGATGGGCACCCGGTCGCCGAGCTTCCAATGAAACCGCTCGGCGGTCTTTCGGCCGACAATGGCGCCGGTGCGTGTGCGCAGCCAGGCCTGTTTCTGCTCGGGCGCCAGGAGCAGCTCCGGATGCATGTCCAGGAATTGCTCCGGCACCACGGGGTTCTGCATGAAGAAGTATTTCCGATCCTGGTAATACCCGCCGAACCAGGTCTGATGGGTTGCCGCGGCCACCCCAGGGATTCGCTCCATTCGGGCCTGGTAACTGACCGGCAGCGTTTGGATGATGGATACCCTGTGCCGCACGATCAGCCGGTTCAATCCTTCCATGCTCACCCCGCCGGTGAGGGCCTGTTTGATGGACGACAACAGCCCGAACAGCAGGAACGCCACGACCACGGACAGCAGCGTCAGCAAGGTCCGCAGCTTCTTGCGCTTGAGATTGCTCCAGATGAGGTGCAGGAACTTCATGGGGTGGTGGATTACTGGACCGGTTGATCGCTAAGCTGGCCTTTGTTGAGATAGACGATGCGCGAGGCGCGCGCCGAGGCATGGGGGTCGTGGGTCACCAGGATGATGGTCTTGCCGTGCTGGCGATTGAGGGCCTGGAGCAAATCCAGGATCTCGTCGCCGGCTTTGCGGTCCAGGTCCCCGGTCGGCTCGTCGCAGAGCAGCAGGGTCGGATCGGTCACAATCGCCCGGGCGATGCCCACCCGCTGCTGCTCGCCGCCGGAAAGCGTGCGGGGATAGTGCGCGGCGCGGTGGGTGAGGCCAACTACCGCCAGCGCCGTGTCCACGTGCCGCTTGCGCTCCGCCCGGGACAGGTGGCTCAAGAGCAACGGCAGCTCGATGTTGCGCTCCGCCGTCAGCACGGGCAGCAGATTATACAACTGGAAGACGAACCCGACATGGCGCGCGCGCCAGGCCGCCAAACGGCGGTCGGACAACTGCTCGGTGCGCTCGCCGGCGACGGTCACCACCCCGCGGGTGGGCCGGTCCAGTCCGCCAATGAGATTCAGCAGCGTGGTCTTGCCCGAACCCGATGGTCCCATCAAGGCCAGGAATTGGCCCGCCGGCACCTTCAAGTGCAGGTCCCTCAAGACGTGAATCTCCTCTGACCCGCGGTGAAACACTTTTTCCACTCCGTCCACATCCACCAGCGTATCGTTCGTATTCATTTGTCTGTTCAATATTACTCTCGCTTTTGGCTTCCGGTGGCAATTACAAAGCCGAGCCCTTTTTCCAAAAGCCGAATTGGAATTAATTCTCTCAGCCTGTTTCGACAATGCTAGGTTTCCTCGCTCCTGCGGCCGCAGGAGCGGAGCGCCCGGTCTGCGTGCGCGGGGCACGCCGACCGGGCGCCCCGAGGAAATCCAGCATGGTCGAGCTACTTAGCCAACCTCACCGCGACGCCGTCGGCCAATCCCTTGGGCCAGTCCACCACCACTCTTTCGCCGGCGGCGACGCCCGCGCCGATCACGGCCTCGTCCGTGCCGGTGCTGCTCACGATGACGGCCCGGCGCTCGGCGCGGCCGTGTTGCACGACAAAGACCACGTCGCGGCCGTCAAGTTGCTGGACCGCACTCTTGGGCACCGTGACCAGGCGGCTGGCCGCCCGCGCGGCGCCGTCCGCCTCGCGGAACGCCACCTTGGCGCTCATGTCGGGCAGGATGCGGGGCGCCAGCTTGACGAATCCGACGCGCACCTTCACGGTGGATTTCTGGCGGTCGGCCGTGGGAATGATGGCAATCACCATGCACGGAATCTTCCAGTCCGGGTAGGCATCGAGGGTGGCCTCGACCGGCTGGCGCGGCTCGACGCGGTTGATGTAGCTTTCATTGACTTCGATTTCGATTTCGAGCGACTGCATGTCGACAATCGTGCAGATGCCGGTCCGGGTGAAGCCGCCGCCGGCGGAGACCGGCGAAATCATCTCGCCCGGCTGGGCGTTCTTCGAGGTGACCACGCCGGCAAAGGGCGCGCGAATGACGGTGTCATCCAACTGCTGCTGCCAGGTGGCCAGGGCGCGTTCGGCCACGATGACGTCGGAAGCTTGCTGTTTCAGTTTCGCCTTGTAGGCGAGCGCGGTGGCCTCGGCGTGGTCGTAATCGGCCTGGGTGGCGATCTTGTTTTTAACCAGGGCGGCCTGGCGGGCCAGCTCCTGGTCCGCTTCCCGGATGCGCACGCGGGTTTCGGCCAGCGCGTTGGTGGCCGATTCCAACTGCGCTTCGGCCAGGCGCAAGCTCGCCCGGACATTCGTGTCGTCCAACCGCGCCAGCACCTGGCCCTCCTGCACGTTCATCCCTTCCTCGACCAGGACCTCGATCACCTTGCCGGTCACCTTGGACGAGACGGTCGCCGCTCGGCGCGCCGTGACGTAGCCGGAGGCATTCAAGACGGTGCCCGCGAGACCGGCCCCAACCCTCTCCCGCGCCGCCACCGTCCGCACCTCGAGGCCCCGGGACTGCCTCAGCAGCCAACCCCCCGCCCCGGCCAGCAGCACCACGACCGCGAGGCCCGCCAGCCAGAATCGCCAACTCGAGGCCGGCCGGTCCCGGCGTTCGATGCGCAAATCATCCAACTTGGGTCTTGGCTCATCCATAAATCACGCGCCCACAACAAACCGTTTTTCCCGCCCAAGGTCAACCGTGTAGCGCGCCTCGAACCGTTGAACCCCTGGCGGGGGCAGCAGAATTAAATCCAGCAACATCTTTGTCCCTCGTCTTTTTGTGTGCGCCCGGCCGGGTATCCGCAGTTGCGCCAATGCTCGCGCGCTGTTCCCGTATGTAACTTATTTAACTCTGGCCTCTCTTGTTCCCCCTTGCAAAGCGGGCGGAGTTCTTTCAATGTCGGCCCATGCAATCGTACGAAATCCTGCGCGAAGTGTTTCAGGAGTGCAGCCCCAAGCAGGTCGCGGCCGAACTGGGTCTTTCGCTCTCGATGATTTACAAGTGGTCGGAGCCGCCCGACCCTGCCTCTGGCAGCGGGAGCAGCAATCCCCTGGACCGCCTCGACGGCCTGCTGCGTTGCAGCAAGGATCGGCGCCTGGTCCAGTGGGTTTGCCAGCGGGCCGGGGGCTTCTTCATCCTGAACCCCAAGACCGACCGACCCCACCCGTCTTACTTGATCCCCGCCACCAACCAAATCGTGCAGGAATTCGCGGATTTGCTGGCGGTCATTGCCGCGGCGGCCGCAGACAACCAAATCACCCCGAAAGAGTCTGAAGCGATCCGCGGCCGCTGGGAGGAGTTGAAAAGCGTGACCGAATGCTTCGTGACTTGCTGCGAGGAAGGCAATTTCAGGCCGCTGAAAGATAAAGCGCCGGGATTGAAGCCGCCGAAATAAAGGGGCGTTGGAACCTTGAAGCGTTGAGGCGCCAGCCAAGAGTGTCCGGACACGACAGACATAGCCGATAGCCAATAGTCCATAGCCAATGAGCCCTGCCCCGCTAGGGGCAAATTAAAACCAACATGTTGGTACTGCTATAGTCGAACATGCTCGCAGGCTGCGAAGATCTTTGGGCGCGCTCGGGGCGCGGACATTCTTGTCCGCCGGCTCGCTGCCGGCAGTTCCAGGCGAACAAGATCGTCCGCGCTGCACGACTGCGGCCGCGCCGGGCTGCGTGGTACGCAGGCATTTGGTGGAAGCTGTAAAGCGTTGGAACCAGAAAACTTGGGAACCAAAACAGACGGTATGGCAGGCGACGGCTGTGCATTGCAGGGGAAGGCAGGCAGGTGGTGGGTGGCGGCCTGGTTGGGTTTCCTGGCGGCGATGACTGCCTGGGGGGCGGAGGTCATCGAAGCGGACATCTGCATCTATGGCGGCACGGCGGGCGGGGTGGCGGCGGCGGTGCAGGCCGCGCGCCTGGGCAAGCGGGCAGTCATCGCCGAATGCGGCCGTCACCTGGGAGGGCTGACTTCCGGGGGCCTGGGCGCCACGGACATCGGCAACCAGGCGGCCATCGGCGGCCTGGCGCGCGAGTTCTATCAACGCATCGCCCGGCATTACGCGCGGGACGAGGCCTGGCAATATGAGCGGCGGGAGGACTACTTCCGGGCGCTGGGCGGACGCTCGACGGCGGCGGACTTGAGTTCGCCGGGCGCAACCCTATGGACGTTTGAGCCGCACGTGGCGGAGGACATTTTCTTCCAGATGGTGAACGAAGCGAAGGTGGCGGTCTATTTTCAGCAACGCCTGGCCGGCGTGAACAAGAGCGGGGCGCGTCTCACCGGCCTGGTCATGGAGAACGGCAAGGTCTATCGGGCCAGGATGTTCATCGATGCCAGCTACGAAGGGGACCTCATGGCGAAGGCCGGGGTGAGTTGCACCGTGGGTCGCGAGGCCAATGCCCAGTACCACGAGACGTTGAACGGCGTCCGGGCCGAGACCCCGAAACACCAATTCCTGGTGCCCGTCGATCCCTATGTCAAGCCCGGCGATTCGGGCAGCGGTTTGCTGCCGTTCATTGAGCCTGGGGACGGCGGCCGGCCCGGCCAAGGCGATCGTTGCGTGCAGGCTTACAACTTCCGGCTCTGTTATACGCAAGTGCCGGCCAACCGGCTGCCCCACACCCCGCCGGCCAATTACGAGCTGGCCCGCTATGAATTGCTGGGGCGCTACCTTGAGGCGCTCGTCGCCGCCGGCCGCAAACCTCAGCTCGGCGAGTTCTGGAACCCCATCCCGATGCCCAATGGCAAGACGGACATCAACAATAACGGCGGTTTCTCCACGGATTTCATCGGCGCCAACTACGCTTACCCGGAAGCGGGCTACGCCCAGCGCGAGCAACTCCGGCAGGCCCATGAGGATTACACTCGCGGCCTGGTCTATTTCCTGGCCACCAGCCCGCGCGTGCCGGCGAACATGCGGGCCGAAATGCAGGCCTGGGGGCCGGCCAAGGATGAGTTCCGCGACACGGGCGGCTGGCCGCACCAACTTTATGTGCGCGAAGCCCGGCGCATGGTATCGGACTACGTCATGACCGAGCACAACTGCCGGGGCGAGGTCAAGGCGGCCGAGCCGGTGGGCCTGGCCGCCTACACGATGGATTCACACAATTGCCAGCGCCTGGCCAAACAGGGGCGGGCCGAAAACGAAGGCGACGTGCAAGTGGGCGGGTTCCCGCCTTACCCCATAGCCTACCGGGCGATTGTGCCCAGGGCCGGCGAGTGCGAAAACCTCCTGGTGCCGGTCTGCCTCTCGGCGACCCACATCGCCTACGGCTCGATTCGGATGGAGCCGGTATTCATGATCCTGGGCCAATCCGCCGCCACGGCGGCAGCCCTGGCGCTGGATACCAAACAGCCGCTGCAAAGGCTCGATTATCCCAAGCTGCGCGCCCGCTTGCTGGCGGACCGGCAAATCCTCCAGTGGACTGGCGCGCCCCAACCCAAACCCGGTGGCTAGTGTTTTGTCAGTGCGTCAGGGCAACTTCTCGCTGCTCAGCGTGACGGTCAGCGTTGAGGTTTGACCGGGCGGCAGGTTGATTTCGTTCGCGGCCACATTGCCGCACTCGACGCAGACCATGTGCTCGTATTCCTGGTTGCCGAAATCGGGCATTTGCTGCGACTTGGCAATCCAGGGGTTCCACACCATGGTCGAGGCGGAGCCTTGCTTCTGCACGAGGATTTTTCGCCCAAAGCGCGGGTCGAGGAGCTCCACCGGGCCGGTCGTATCGAGGAAAGTGCGGTCGACTTCCGAAGCGATGCGGATAACGTCGCCGGTTTCGGTCTTTTTGGCGAACTGATCGACCCGGTCCCGGTAAGCGACGCCCCGGAGTCCGCGGATGGCAACGGCGGTGCAATCGCCGACTTCAAAATAGGTGTGGAGGCAGTTCTCAAAGGTCAGCACCTCGTCCGGGGACTGGTTGGTTATGATAAGCTGGAGGGTGAGAGCGGCTTTGACGGTGACCACGTAATCGGCGATAAAGGGCGGGAGGGTGGAGGCCTCAGGACAATCGGGCAAGCGGAAGCGGACGCTCACGCTGCCGTCGGGGGCGGGCACGAATTCCTTGAGGTCCCAGGTCTTGAGCCGGGCAAAGCCATGCTGGGGCAGGCCCTCGCGCGGGCCGAACCAGGGGAAGATGACGGGGATGCCGCCGCGGATGGGCTGGCCTTCGGTGAAGCGGCTGCATTGGCTCATGAACAGCAGGGGCGGCTCGTCCCTTTTCTGGAAATGGGTGACGTGCGCGCCGTGCAGGTAAATCTCCGCCGTGCTCCAGGCGGTGGTGATCTCGAGCATGGGCAGTTCGTTCTGGCCGTCGAGAAAGGCCACGCGCCCCACGGTTCCCTCTCCTGGTTCGTGCTGAGTTGTGCTGGTTGTCATAATTTGCCTCTGCTGCGCCCCTTATACCAGGGTCCTCCCGCTTTGGCACGTCCAATTTTTCGCTTTAATTCGCCGGCAGGCGCGCTAAGGTCGCTCCCAGTATGGCAAAACCACATCAATATAAATTCTCTTTCGGCCCCTGGAATATCAGCGAGGGTCAGGACCCCTATGGGCCCCCGACCCGCCCGCCCCAAAGCTTCGATTGGAAGCTGGAACAACTCAAGCAGCTCGGCTTCGACGCCATGATGTTTCATGACGATGACGCCGTGCCGGACATTGACAATAAAACGGACGCGCAGCTCCGCGCCGAGGCCAAGGCCTTGAAGAAAAAGCTCGAGGATGCCGGGGTCGCGGCGGAAATGGTCGCGCCACGGCTCTGGTTCAGCCCGATGACGATCGACGGCGCCTATACCAGCAACGACCCGAAGTGCCGCCGGTATGCCCTGGAGCGTTCGCGGCGCTGCATCGATATTGCCAAGTGCCTGGGCACGGACCTCATCGTGCTCTGGCTGGCGCGTGAGGGGACCTACCTGCGCGAATCCAAGAGCGGCCGCCGCAGTTTCGAGCTCCTGGTCGAGGCCCTGGACCAAATGCTGGCCTACGACAAGAAGGTCCGCCTGGCGATCGAGCCCAAACCGAACGAACCGATGGACCAGGCCTACGTGCCGACCATCGGCCATGCGCTGGCCCTCGCCCAATTGACGCGCGACCCCAAACGCGTCGGCTGCCTCATCGAGTCAGCGCACGCCATGCTGGCCGGGCTCGACCCGGCGGACGAAATCGATTTCGCCATGACCTTCGGCAAGCTCTGGTCGCTGCACCTCAACGACCAGAACGGGTTGAAATTCGACCAGGACAAACCGTTCGGCAGCGCCAACCTGCGCGTCGCCTTCAACCAAGTCCGCGCCCTGGAACGCAATGGCTACGGCCAGCAGGGCCAATACGTCGCCTTCGACGTGCACCCCTTCCGCACGACCAAGGTCGAGCACTGGGTGGCGCACCTCGACAACAGCCGCCGCACCTTTCTGCGCCTCCTGGAAAAGGCGCGCACCTTCGACGAGCCCCAGGCCCGCCAACTCATCGCCAACCGCGACTACGGGGCGCTGGACCTGCTGGTGCTCGAGCACTTGCTGGGCAAGTAGAAGGCCCAGGACCGAGGGCAGAAGCCCGGAGGATTGCTGCCGGCGCTTTGCCGAGGCGGGGGCGCATGTGAGTTGAGTGTGGTGGCCTCCGGGAAAGAGCGGCTACGCCGAATTGTTTCGATGCTCGTGGGGTTAATCAAAGCCAACTCTGATTGGCGGTTGCACGACGGAGATTAGGATTAGGAGATTAGGATTAGGATTAGGATTAGGATTAAGGTCAGGAGGGACCACCCAAGAAAGTGGAATGCTCCCGCGACGCGGGGTTACCTGGTCCGTTGTTGATATTTGAGAAGGGCCGCGGCGTCCTGGTCTCCCTGGGCCTGGTCGGACTGGAGCAGGCTGGTGACTGTCAGCAGGGCGCGGGCGGCGGCCCGGCGCTGCTCCTGGCTGGCCGCCGGCAGGCTGCAAAGGGATTGCGCCCGCTGGTAGGCAGAGACGTAGTCCTTGCTCTTCAGGGCGGCGTCGAGCTGGGCGAGGAGGTTCTTGATTTCGGGGCCGGCTTTGGCGAACACTCTTTGCATTTCTGCCGGGATCTGTTCCGCCGGCAAGGGGGGTGGTGGGCCGGTGCTGCGGTTGCATCCCGTGGCGCCGAGCAGCGCCAAGCCAGCCGTGAAGCAGAGCGACCTGAGCCAACGATATGTGCGCATAAACAGGGAATCTTCGCGGCTCGCGCCGAAGAGCGGCGGGCGCGCTACTTTGGCATCACATTGGGCACTTCTCCCGTGTACCAGCGATAATCAACGCCCACGTTGCGAGGGACGTACTTTATCCTCGAGACGTGTCCCGGCACCCAGAGTGTGTTGCAGCCCTTGGGCGGCGAGAGGCCATGACGCCACCAACCCGCCAAAAGGTCCACGCCCGGATAAAGCGGCTGCAGGTAGTTTTCCGGGCCCCACTGGTTGAGAATGGTCTTGTAGCCCGGAAACAGGCCCAGGGTGTCTTCCGGCCCTTCGGGTTTTTGTTCGGCAGAATCCTGGCAGAAGATCGTGCTGACGGGGCTCAGATAACTGGAAGTCCGGAGGGGGCCTTTTGCCCCGGGACCGTACTGGGTACCCTGGCCCGTCCAGGGCTGGAGCAGGTATTGGCAGAGGCCGTAGCAGGAATTCGCCCAAAAATCGTGGGGGAAGTAGATGCCGGCATCGTGCCATTCGTCCACGACCTTGCCATTGGGGCAGGCAAAGAGCTTCCGGTTGCCCCCGAAATACTGGTAGTAACCCAACGCCCAATAACCGGCGTCGTCCGTCACCGCGAGCAAAACCGTGGAATTGGGATTGGCGGTCCATTCGCCGCCATTGATCACATAGCCGTCGGCCTGGCAAAAGTAGGTGTCCCGATTGTCATCCGCATACATTCGGGCGGCCACCCCAATCTGGCGCAAGTTGCTGGCGCATTGGGCGGCCTTGCTTTTCTCCTTGCCTTGCGTCAGGGCCGGCAGCAGCATCGCCGCAAGGATGGCGATGATGGCAATCACCACCAGCAACTCGATGAGCGTAAATCCCGCAGGCCGTCGCGCCCGCCTCCAAGACTGGTCGGTTCTCATTCGGAGATGCGCCCGTAGGCAACGGGATGATGGTTGAGAAAGCCGGGCCACGGCCAAGTTCACCCGCCAAGGATAATATGAGGCGTAGGCCGTCCAAAGGAGCCAGAGGCCCCCCTGTTGGCGGGACCGCAATCTCGCCTCAGTTCCTGCAAGTGCCCTCATGCGTGCTGCCCTAGTTTAATGATGAATTCCTTAGGCCAGATCAAGCCGCGAGTTGAGGGCTGACCCGATGGGCGCGCGGCTCACTTTCTTCCAACCCAGCCAGGTGCCCGGAAAGTCCGGTTCCCCCTCACGGCTGGGGGCACGGACATGGGTAACACTTTTCATTTCAGTTTTGGGTTGCGGCTGCGCCGCTGGACGATTTTGTCCGATCATTGTGCTTCATTATTTCGAGAGGCGTCCTTAGCCTCCCAGGCAAGTGCGGAGTGCGCAATGAACAGTGGGCCAGGCCCGGCTGCGGATTGGCGGAGAGCAGCGGCGGCCGGGAGGGGCGGAGAAAACGATTAGCCATGAAGATCAAGTTTTTCACCACGGGCGGCACGATCGATAAGGTCTATTTCGACGCGCAGAGCGAGTTCGAGGTCGGGCCTCCCCAGGTGCTGGAGGTCCTCAGAGACGCGAATGTGACCTTCCAGTACGCGGTCGAGTCGCTCCTGCGCAAGGACAGCCTGGACCTGACCGAGGCGGATCGGCAGCTCATTCGCGAGCGGGTGGCGGCGGAAGCGTGCCCGCTGATTGTGCTGACGCACGGGACTGACACCGTGATCCAGACCGCCAAGGCCCTGGCCGGGATTCCCGGCAAGACGATTGTGCTGACCGGCTCGATGCAGCCCGCCCGGTTCCGCGTCACCGACGCCGTTTTCAATATCGGCTCGGCCATCGGCGCCGTCCAAGGCCTACCGCCCGGGGTCTATATCGCCATGAATGGCCGGGTGTTTGACCCGAACCGGGTGAGAAAGAACCGCGAGAAAAACTGTTTTGAAGCCGTAGATGATTGAACCGTCGAGGCCTCCCCGGCATCAAACCTCGCCTGCCCATGCCCGCAAGCACCCGCCCCCAGGGCGGTCATCCTCCCGGCCCTGCCCCGGCCGCGAAAGCGAAGGCTTGATGACGAAACTGCCATGGGGGTTTCATGGGGGTGCCCATGGTTTCATGATGGGGTGTGCGCGGCCGGGAAGGCGCCGGCGAGTCGGGCGGCGGGCCGCTATGGCAGCACCACCAGCCGATAGAAGAATTGGCGCCGACCCGCCGAATTGGGGTCCAGGAAAAACAAGGTGTTGCCGGTAGCGGTATTGGTCAGCAGCGGCGTCCACTGAGGCGGCAGGCTGGCGGAACCGTCCAAGCGATAGGATTGCTGGGCCGCGAGGCCGCTGGCGCCCACCTGGAAGAGGTGGTTGGAAGTGATGAAAGTGAGCGAAAGCACTGGCGCAAGGCCGGGACCTCTGGTCCCCAGCCTGAACTGGGTCGTGGCCGACACCGCGGCTATGCCCGTCGCGCCGGGATAGCTGGTGGTCTCCATGTCCTCGAGACCTTCAAAAAGCAACGCCGCCTGGTAAGACTGGTTCGTGCTCAGGGTGCCGGCCGGTATGACCGCGGCGGTGGCCAAACCAGACAATGCCCCCGGCATCCCCAAGTCCGGCGTTTGGAAGACGGTGGTTCCATTCAGGTCGCTAATCGTCAGTTGGATGAACCCGTTGATGCCCCCCGGCCCGGCGAAGGGGTCCCACGCCAGGGTATAATCGGCCGTCGGGTCAATCACCTGCGCGGCATTGTAGGCCGTGATGTGCGGCGCGTTCGGGTAGGTCGCTGCCGACAGCGTCAAAGAGAGAATCTTCAGACCGTCCCGGGCGCAATTGACCTGCATGGTGTAGGTGCCGAATGGATAGCTCGTGTCGAGGCCGGACTGTGTGGCCAGACGCTCTGCAAAAGACCACACCAGCCCGCCCGTCTGCGCCATCAGGGCCTTGGGGTTGCCCTGGGGCGTAATGGCGGCGCCATTGAGCACGGACGTCGGGCTGCTGGCCTTTGCTTGCGCGCTGAAAACATAGCCGTTGGTCGGCAGCGGGACCGGCGGCCCGCTGCCTGCCTGGGTGAAAACCAGGCCCTTGCAAACGCTGTAGGCAACCAGGTCGGCCGGCACCGCGTAAATGTTGAATTCGGTCTTCGAGTAATAATCCGCCAGGCTCAGCACGGCGGGATAATTGGTCGTGTTCAGGCCGGCGATCCGCTTGAAGGAGAGGGTCCCCTCATAGGTTTGCCCCGGGGTCAGTGTTCCACCGGCTATGTCGGCATTGGTCGCGCCGGGATTCAAGGGCTTTTGTCCGCCGATGTCCGGGGTCTCGTAAACCTTGTTGCCTTGCCAGTCCTCGACTCGCAACTGGACGAAGTCTTGCGGGCCGCCCCCGCTCCAGGCATCCCAGGAGACGGTCAAAGGCTGGCCCGCGTCCACCGTTTGCAGGGCCTGGAGATTGGCCACGCGCGGCGGCGGCGGCGCATTGGTGACCGATTGCAGTGCGCAGGTGAGCGACCTGGGACCGTCATGGGGCGTGTTGAAGCTCACCGTATAGTTGCCCCGCCCATACAATGCCTCCAAAGCGCCCGCGTTCGTGGCCGTATCCAGGAAACTCAGTGTCACCAGGTCGGGGTCGAGCCCCAGGCTTCGCGTCGTGGGCCCATTGGTTGTGGCCGGCAAAACCACGGTCCCGTTGGTGAGCAAGCCGGACAGATAGGCCTTCACCGAGGTCTTGAACTCATACTGGCCGGACGCACTGGGCACTGGCGGACCGCTGTTGGTCTGCGCCCACCGCGTGCCCTTGCCCACTTCGACCACTTTCACATCCGGCGCCGCCGCGCTCGACGTCACCAGCGAGAGCTCCGTCTCGGCGAAGTAAGCCGCCACCCCGAGCGCCTCGGGATAGTTGGTGGGATTAACCGCCACGTTCTTCTGAAAATCCAGAGTCACGGTGTAGGTTTGTCCCGTCGCCAGGGTCCCGGGCCCCACCACCCCGTAGGTCCTCAGCCCGTTCCAAGCCGCCTGTTTCTGAACATTCGGGCTTTCGAAAAGCTGGTTCTGGTTGGTATCCTCGATGGTCAGGCGCTGGAAATCCGCCGCCGTCCCGGTGCCGAAGCTGTCCCAACTCAGGACGCAGTAGCCATTGGCATTGACGCTTTGGATGGCGGGGAAATTGTTGAAATGCGGCGCGGCCGGGTAAGCGTCCCCTAGCAGTGGCAGGCTCACCGAGACGATGCCGTCGTGCACGCCATAAATCTTAAGCGGATAGTTCCCGTTGGGATAGCTGTTGTTCAGCGCCGTCAGCGTGTTCTTCGCGTGCTTCAACGAGAAGTGGGTCTGCGAGGTGGTCAGCGGAAGTTGAGTGAACAAATTGGACCCCGGCACTTTCACGTAAGCGTTCGTGACGAAGCCCGGCACCACGGGATACACGGAGACCTCGACTGGAAACCCATTGGTGCCGTCCAGCGTGAGCAGAAAGGGACCAGTCTGGCTCCAGCGCATGCCCTTCTTCACGGTGTACAGGGAAGTATCGGAGGCCTGAACAATTGCCCCGCTCTGAAGCACTGCCAACCCGACCACCCAACTCAAGGCACAGGAACAAAAAGCACTGGCCACGCTCACTCTATTCATGCATGAAAAGCTTGGCGGATTTGAACCGCCCCGTCAACGACAGAGTGCTGACGCGCGGGGCCCGGGGTCCGCTTTTCGCTTTACTTCGGCCGAATTCTCCGCTACAAGGTGGGGTCGCGGGCGGGCCGGGCGGCCCGAGGCACAACTCAAATGTTCCCGCACGATCGTAGAGGCGCGCAGGGCTCGCCGCTGGCGGCGATACCCAACGCTTCTACCGCGTGCGGCTCCTGCCCTGAGGCGTGGTTATCCACTGGCGGCGTGGCAGAAGCGCGCCGGCGCCTCCATTGGCGCCGGCCGAGGTCCTGGCTTCGGCTCAGGTGGCATTAGCTCATCCACCTGGGGTTCCTCAGCTTCCATCACGGCCGCGGCAGTTGTCCGTTCGGCCTTTGATTCCGCAGAGGTCCACTGTCGCAATTGCTGCCTAACCTCAGGCTCCTCAGCCATCTTGTGAAGTATCCCGGCGATGGCCGCAGTCGCACCCCTGACGGTGAGGGTCCCCTCGAATTTGAATCTGCCCGCAATCCTTTCAGCCTTTTCCAGATTGTAGTAATCAACCAGTGCGCCAAGCACCCATTCGCCGGACAGGTAGTCCAGGAACAGATGTTTGTGCAGGTAAATCGCCTCCCTCGCCTTCCAGGCGCAGTTGGGAATCCCATTTAATATCTCGGCCCTCCGTTCCGAAGGCAGTTGCTTCATCCGGCGTCTGACTTCATCGACGCCCATGGCCTCGACCTTTTCCACCCGGGCCAGGTACTCGTGCACGATCTTCCGCGCCAACGGCTTGGCCCGCAGCGTCTGGAGTATCACTCCAAATTCATTCTTGACCGCATTGGCCGACAATCCGTAGGTCGCCATCAGTTCCTGGTCGTTGCAGCCCTGCACGAAGCAGTCATAGGCCAGCCGGCGATCCCGGGTCGCCCTGAAGCTTAGGTCCCGCCTTTGCGCCTTACCCACCCCCTCGTGGAACATCAGGATGGTGTTGAGCGGAATCAACTTGATGACCTTCATCCGGTCGCCGACCGGCATCCGGTGCAGCGCCCAGCGCATTTTCCCCCGGCTCACCGGTTTGACCGCCAGCAACTCCTCTTCGATCCTGGCAGCCTCAGCCATCAGTTCCTGGCTTTCCAGGATGGAGTCGACCACCCTGAAAACCGTGTTCCGGGCATGTTTATAGGGGGTGGTGGGTTCCACGTAGCCATACGCCAGGGTATTCTCGGCCCGGTTGGCCGTTTCCTCTGCCTGCTCAACGGCTTGCTTAGCCGCCAAGTACGCCGCCTCCGGGTCCATTTTGACCGCCCCGAGCACCATGACCTTGACCAGGGCATTTTTCCTGGCCACTTCCGGCTGGAGCAACTTTCGGCCTGACAGCTTGTCAGCCAGAGCTAAAGCGGCGGTCTCGACATTGCTGACGGATTCGCCGATGCGCAAGACCAACTCCACGACCCCGATGTCATCGCCCTTGCTCGGCTGGCCAAGGCCCTGGTGGAGCGAGGCCTTGAAGGCCTCCCAATGTTCGTCGGACATCTCTCTGAGGATGAAACGCACCCGCTCCCGCAGCCGCTCGCGGGCCTTCCGGACCTGCTCCAGCAGCGGCGGATGGCCCGTGATCGCCTGCACCATTTGCCAGACCGTGCCCCCGGCCTGCCCACCGAGCGCTTCGCCCTTTCTGAACAGGCGCTCCAGCAGCTCGATGTCCCCGTTTTTTGTCGCGTGCGTCAGGCTCTCGTCCATCAACCGCTTGAGCTGGGTCCAGTCTTCGCCCGACATCCTCCGCAGGACGCCATGAATCCGTTCGGCGGACATCGCCGCCAGATTGCCGTTCGCGTCCGGCCCGGCCGCCTCGGCCGATGAGCCGTAAGGTCCCAGAGCCTTTGGTGCTGAAACCAGGAGCTGAAAACGCGGTTTCATGGCATTACAGGGGTTTCTACACCGGCCAGCCGGTTTTGGGAACTGTGCGTCTGAATGCACACCCCCGGCAAATCCCCTGGACGCCTTTCAGCCAAACCCCGATTGTGCGACAGCCGGCCGCTATGGCATCATGCGAGCGGATGCCTGAACAGGCCATTAATCTATGATGGAACAAGGCCGAATCCTGCGGAAACGCATACTGCTGGCCGATGACCAGCCAGAGGTGCGTAGTACCATCAAGTTGCTGCTCCGGCTGGATGAACATTCGGTGGCCGAGGCCAGCAACGGACGGGAAGCACTCGACTTGTTCAGCCCCAACCGCTTTGACCTGGTGATTACGGATTACGCCATGCCGGAGATGCGGGGTGACGAACTGGCAGCCAATCTCAAGCGCCTGGCCCCGTCCCAACCCATTCTCATGCTCACCGGCTCGGTCGAAATGCTCGACGGCGCCGAGAACCCTGTCGATGCCCTCCTCAGAAAACCCTTTTCCCTCGGCGAGCTGCGCCGGGCCATTGCACAGCTTTGCTGACCTGAGCATCAGCTTGCCTCGAAGCCGAATTCGAGCAAACTATTGGCGCGATGCAACGTAGCGGCTCGCATTTGCATGCTGCGTTTTGGACCGCTTGAAATCCTTCTCGGATTCCATTCCGGTCGGTGGCGCCGCTTGCAGGCGACCGCTGTCGCATGGCCGATCTGGCTGCAGTTCTTCAAGCGTAAGTGCCTGGTGTTCGCCGAAAACCGCAGTTCCAAAAACAGCCTTGTTCCTTGTTTTCGTCCGCGCAAATAAGAAAGAGCGTTATTTTCGATTTTTGGCTTTTGTGAAAATAGCTGGCGTGGTAATTTTCACTGGGAAGTCAATGGGGTCGTGCGACCCCAGGCCACTACGCTCCACCACCATGCGCCACCACGCCACGCTACGGTAATGGCGATGGCAGTCTGGTTTTCGGCTTTCTGTCGCTCCTCCTTCCCCAGGCCGGCCAAGCGCAATTTCGCCACGGGAATGCGGGTCGTTTTGAGGGGCTCTAGAATCAACTTGCCTTGGACCCGAATTCGAGCAAAGTATATCCCCGATGGCGCGTAGCGAATCAGATTTGCATACTGTGTTTTGGACCACTTGGAGGCCTTGCCGGGCTCCTTCTCGGTCGGTTGTACCGCTTTCGTGCGACCAGTATCAAATGGCAGTATCAAATCGTTTCTGCTATGCTTCTACAAGCGTAAGTGCTTGATAGTCAACGGCGGGAAGGGTGGCTGAGTGGTTAAAGGCACCTGACTCGAAATCAGGCGTAGGGGTAACCCTACCGGAGGTTCGAATCCTCTCCCTTCCGCCAAACTGGATACCGGCAGGGAAGGGATCGCAATTTATCGGAAGTTCGCGTGCGGCCCTCCAAGCACCGCCGGCGCCGCTGGCATTGCTTCTGGCGAATGACGGGTCAGGAAAACGCCCCGGTTTTTCACGGCCAGCACACCCCTCGTCAAACCACAGGACTAAACGACAACCGACTTGCAGATTGCTTCCTGGCTGATTTCAGCCATGCTCGGCGGGTTTATGAAGCGACTGGTGCCGGTGGTCGCGTGCGCCACGGCGCTTTTTGGCGCGCTGGTTTGGGCGCACCCTGACACGCTTACGGAAGTGAATCAACTCGAACTGCAAGGGCATTTCAAGGAAGCCGCCGCGGTCCTGGGCCGGGCGTTGAATGCTCCCGCTTTGCCGGCGGCGGAGCGGCGCCAATTGGCGTTTGCCTTGGACCGGCTGGAGCGGATCCGCAAGGATTTTCCCTTTACTAAAGAAACGCTCTTTGCCGCCCTCAAAGACTCGGTCCAGGACCTCACGGCCGCCGAGTACAACCGCTGGGTTGACGAAGGCCGCTTCGACAGCCGGCAGATTGACGGCGAGCGCCGTTTCCTGACTTCCAGCGTCGCGAATCTCTTTTTCCGCCACCCGGAGCTCAACGGCCGGCGTGTCCCGCCCCGCAACTCCGTCCCCCTCGAGCAACTGCACTGGGAAACCTGCCTGACCATCAAGCAAGCGGCGCAAGCCCAGCGAAAGCCCTACGTCCTGCCCAAGCGATTCCAGGCCACCATGACCGTTACGGCCGCCGCCAACGCCGTCCCCGCCGGCCAACTCATCCGCGCCTGGCTGCCGCTCCCCCGCCACTATCCTTTCCAGGGCGACTTCCAACTGTTCTCGTCCTCTTCCACGCCCAAGCACCTCGCGGACGAACAGCAGCCCATCCGCTGCCTTTGCCTGGAGCAGCCAGCGGTAAAGGACCTGCCAACTGAATTCTCGGTCGGATACTTTTACACCAGCCACGGCGTCTGGTTCGACCTCCAGCCGGCGGCGGTGCGGCCCTGCGACCCGAGCGACCCGGCCCTCAAGGACTTTCTGCGCCAGGGGCCGCATGTGGTCTTTACACCGGAAATCCGCGCGCTGGCGCGGCAGATTGTCGGCCAGGAGACCAATCCCTGTTTGAAGGCCAGGAAATCCTACGACTGGATCGCCGAGCACATCCAATATAGTTACGCCCCGGAGTACTCGACGATTCGTAACCTGAGCGCTGATTGTCTGCGCAAAGGCTACGGCGATTGCGGCGAGCAAGCGCTGCTGTTCATCACCCTCTGCCGCCTGAACGGCATTCCCGCCCGCTGGCAATCCGGCTGGAACACTTTTCCCGGCGAGCAAACGATTCACGATTGGTCGGAAGTCTATCTCGCGCCCTACGGCTGGGTGCCGGTGGACCCCTACATGGGCGTCTATGCCATGCGCTACGCGACCTCGCTCACGCCGGAACAGCGCCGCCAGGTGCGCGATTTCTATTTCGGCGGCCTGGACCAATACCGCATGGCGGCCAACAGCGACCACAACCAAACCCTCACTCCCCCCAAACAATCCCTGCGCTCCGACGACGTGGATTTCCAGCGCGGGGAACTCGAATGGGGCGGGCACAATATCTATTTTGACCAATACGCTTACAGCTTTACCCTCAAAGAACTCAAAGTGCCGGGGCGCGATGAATGACCAGCCAATCAATCTGAAACAGGCGCAAGCCACGGCCGTGTCAGCCGCTCGGGCCGTGGGCGCCTTGCTGCGACGCAACCTGCCTGCCCGCAAACGGACCGAAATGGTCACGCAGCATGACATCAAGCTGGAACTCGATGTCCGCTGCCAGAAACTGATCGAGCGGGTCCTCCTCGCCGCCTACCCCCGCAGCGCCCTGTTGGGCGAAGAGGGTGTGGCCGGCCAGGCGGGCGCCGACTGGCGATGGGTCGTGGACCCGATCGACGGCACGGTCAATTTCGCCTACGGGATTCCGCACGCCTGCGTTTCCATTGCCCTGCAACAGCGAACCGCAAACCCGGATGCGTCCACCTACGCGGACGGCTATCAAACGCTGGTCGGGGTGGTGTATGACCCGTTCTGCGACGAGCTGTGGACGGCGGCGCGCGGGCAGCCGGCGCGATTGAATGGCAGAATCATTCACGTCAGCCGCCGGCGCCGGCTGGCCGAAGCCATCATCTCGATTGGCTTCGCCAAGACCCGGGAGAGTCTCGAGGCCACCTTGCCCTACTTCGTCGAACTCGTCCACCGCGTGCGCAAGCTGCGCGTCATGGGTTCAGCCGCCCTGGCGTTGACCTACGTCGCCAGCGGGCGGTTCGACGCCTACATCGAACGGGGCATCCGGCTTTGGGACATCGCTGCCGGGGGCTTGATTGTCGAGTGCGCCGGCGGCCAGTTCTGGCGCCAGGCCGCGGGAGACCAGGCCTATCGTATGATTGCGAGCAACGGCCCGCTTCGTCGCTACCTCCGCGTGCCGGATTGAGACCGCACGTGGCAACGTTGCAACGTTAAAGCGTTGATGCGTTGGAGCCTTGGCAATGGGAACCAACGACACAATTCCCCCCGCATCTGGCGGCTCGCCGCTCGCTTCCGGTGCCAGGGAGTTTGGCCGGGTTCGGGCGAAGTTTCACCGCTCCGAAGGTTTCGGCCTGCGGCCTGCGGACTTTCCCTCCAATCTCCGCTTGAGCTTCGCCAAAGCCCGGGCGCGGTGGCTTAACTGGTTCTTTAGCGCTTCGCCCAGTTCGGCAAAGGTCTGGTCGTAACCCACGGGCACAAACAGCGGGTCGTAGCCGAAGCCACCCTGGCCGCGCCGGGCCAAGGCAATCCACCCTTCACAGGCGCCTTCGAAAAGCTCCGTGAGCAACCCAGGCTCGTTTGCCTGGCACGCCGGCGAGGCCGTTTCCTTTTCCGGCGCGACTACCGGTGTCAGGGCCAGGACGCAACGGAAACGTGCCGTCCGCTTCTCCGGCGGGACATCCTTGAGCAGGCGCAGCAGCTTGGCATTGTTCTCGGCGCTCGCGGAGTTGTCCGGCCGGCCGCTGTCCAGCGCGGCAAACCTGGCCGAGTGCACCCCCGGGGCGCCTCCCAGCGCATCCACCTCCAACCCGGAATCATCGGCCAGCACGAAAAACTCTCCACGCGCCTGGCGCCTGGATTTCCGCCCGCCGCCCTCCGCCAGCCACCGTGCCAGCTCCACCGCCTTCCTGGCCGCGTTCCCCGCAAGGGCCGCGGCGCCTTCGATCACCTTGGGCGCATTCGGAAAATCGTTCAGGGTCAGGTATTGGAACCGCTCCCCGAGAATCGCGCGGATTTCTTCGACCTTATGCGCGTTGCGCGTGGCAATGAGCAATGTAATCATGCGCTATTGCGCTTTCGTCAGTCGAAACCCGCAGCAGCCCACTTTGACGCCTGGCAAGGCCATGAGCTAATCTCGCCGAAACCGGGAGCGGAGTAAAACGCAAAACGTAATGCGGGACCACGAGGGAGCATTTTCACTTTTTTTGGAGGCCTTTCCGGCTCTTTACCTTAATCCTTGCTCCTAATCTTGATCCGAATCCATCGGCTCTTCGAGCATGAGAAGGATGAAGATTAGGATTACGATTAGGAGCTAGGACCAACCAAAAAAGCGCAATGCGCCCTTTGGTCCGGTGGTCCCCATTTCGCCATTGCCAAGCGGCCGGGTTTTGGATTGAATGGGGCCATGAAGACTCAACAAACCGGTCAGTTTTCACCCCAGGAGAATTCACCCGCCGCCACAAGGGCCGCGGGCGGACTCGACCGCCGGTCCTTTCTCCAGCAGTCGCTGTTTTTAGCCGGCGGGTGTGCTTGCTGTTTGCAGGCGGGGAGTCTGTTTGCCCTGGCAACGCCGCTCACCACCACCTTGATCAGTCCCGGTTGCCGGCGCTCGAAGGTCAAGGTGGCCAAGGTGTATCTGGGCGTGCCCAAGCCGCACTGGCCCACCCCCAAACTGGATGTCGAGGCCGAAGCCAGGCGCTACGAGGCCGCGTTTGCGGAGATGCACAAGGAGTTTGCGGACGTGGAATTCCTCGCCAGCAAGCTCGTGACCCGGCCGGAGGAACTGAGCGGCCTCCAGGGCGCGCTGCAAGCGGCGGATGGCATTCTGCTCATCCATCTCACCATCGGCGTGGGGGCGATGATAGCGGAGGTCCTCGCCGCCAAGAAACCGACGGCCTTGTTTGCGGCGCCCTATTCGGGCCATGAATGGAGCGGCTTCGGCGCGCTGCGCAATCAACCCGGCGGCGAGAGCCTGGAATGCCTGCTCACCAGCGATCTGCGGCAGTTGGCGGCGGCGGTGCGGCCGTTCCGCGCCATTCACCATTTGCGCGAAGCCAAAATCCTCAACCTCACCACCCGCCCACTCCCGGCGGACTACACCCGGGCGATTGCGGAAAAGTTCGGCACCGAGATCAAGGTGCTCGACCTGCCGCGCATGCTGGCCGCCTACGATGCGATTGACCCGAAAGCGGCCGAGGCGGAAACGCGGCGCTGGATGCGCGCCGCCACCAAGATCGTCGAGCCGCCCCGCGCCGAGATTTTCAATTCCTGCCGCCTGGCGCTCGCCTTCGAGCAAGTCATGGCCGAGGAAAATGCGACGGCGCTGACGGTTGATTGCTACGGCACGATGTATCAAAAGCTCCCCGCCTTCCCGTGCGTCGGTTTTGTCCGCTTGAACGACCTGGGCCTGGCCGGGATTTGCGAGTCGGACCTGAGCAGCGGGATGACCTTCCTGTTGCTGCAAGGATTGTCCGGACGGCCCGGCTTCATCAGCGACCCGACGGTCGATGAGTCCAAGCACGCGATTATTCTGGCGCACTGTCTGGGCGCGACCCGGATGGACGGGCCCGAGGGGCCGCGGGCGCCCTTCAAGCTGCGCACGATCATGGAACGCCAGGAAGGCTGCGTCCCCCAAGTGCGCATGCGGGTCGGCCAGAAAGTCACCCAAGCCCTGCTCATCGGCGCCGACCGCTTGCAGTATTTCACCGGCGACATCATCGAATCACCCGACACCGAACGGGGCTGCCGCACCAAGATGACGGTCAAAGTGGAGGGCGACCTTGAACGACTGTGGCAAAACTGGTCGCATGGCCTGCACCGCGTCACCTGCTACGGCGATCTCACCGCCGACCTGAAGCGTTTCTGCCGCTACAAGCACATCCAGATGGTCAACGAGGCCTGAGCTGGGCACGCGCGAAAACAATTGACGGACGCAGCAAGATGATAACCACGATCCGCAAATTCGCCCGTTCCACGCTCTGGCTGCTGCTGCCAGCGGCCATCGCACAGGCCGGGGAGCCGGTGTATCCGGTGAAGATAAGTCAGAATGGAAGGTACTTTGTCGATCAGCGGGGCGAGCCCGTCTTCTGGCTGGGCACGACGCAGTGGCAGCTCTTCCGCGAATACACCCTCGAGGACGCCCGCACGATCCTTCAGAAAACCAAAGAGAAAGGCTTTGCCTTCGCCCAGGTCATGCTCCTGGGCGTGGGCGACGGCACCAAGCCGAACGTCTATGGCGAAAAGCCCTGGCTCGACAATAATCCCCTCACGCCCAACGAGGCCTATTTCAAGAACGTCGATGCGGTCGTGCGCACCGCGCGTGAAAACAACGTCGTCATTTCGATGACGCTCTACCACCAGCGTTACCGCAAATATATCACCGTGGATAACGCTCGCGCGTGGGCCAAATGGCTGGCTGGGCGGTACAAAGACGTGCCGACCATCGTGTGGTCCATGACGCCCGAGGCCAGGCAGGAGTTTGTGCCGGTCTTGCGGGAACTGGCGGCGGGCCTGCATGCAGGCGACGGCGGTTACCACCTGATCACCTTCAAGCCCGACCCCGCCCCGTACTCTTCCAGCTTCATCCACGGCGAGAGTTGGCTGGCCTTTGACTCGATGCAAACCTGGAAGGGCGTCGAGCTGATCTATCCCATGGTGACCAAAGACTACAATCTTAAGCCGGTGAAACCGGTGCTCATGGCGGAAGGCGCATATGAACAAGGGTCGGAGTACGGCTTCGAGGTGACGCCGCTTTGGATTCGCCGGCAGGCCTACTATTCCTACCTGGCCGGCGGGCATCACACCTACGGACACAATGACAGTTGGCGGGTGTTGCCCACCTGGAAGCAGGCGCTGGACGCGCCGGGCGCGACGCAATTAGGCATCCTCAAGCGAGTCTTTCTCGACCGCAAGGAATGGTGGCGCCTGGTTCCGGACCAGGCCATTCTGGCCAGTGGCGGCAACACCAATGGACCAGTATTGAACCTGGCTGCCCGCCACAAGGACGGTCAATGGGCGCTGGTGTATTTGGGGAGCAAGGCCTCCTTCTCCGTCAATCTGGACAAGGTCGCCGCCGGGACGAAGGTCAAAGCGTCCTGGAGCGATCCGCAAACCGGCGAATCCGTGGCGATTGGCCGCTTTGCCAATCGGGGCGTGGAATCGTTCTCGACGCCCAACGGGTGGGAGGATGCGCTGCTGGTATTGGAAGCCGCGGGAAGTTGAGGGCCCAACAGGCGCTGGACAAGGCAAGAACAAAGCTATGGCTTCGGTCAAAAGTATGCCGCGCTCGAGTCGGCCTGAAATCCCAAAGAACGGCGCGTTCCGCAAGACCGCCAGTATTGGAGGCAAGTTATGACAAATCGCCGAACCTTCATGCACCAACTGATGGGCAGCGCCGCCTGGGTGGCGGCTCCGGGGCTATTCTCACCAGGCCGGGTCCTGGGCGCCAACGACCGCATCCGCATCGGCTTGATCGGCGCCGGCAGCCGCGGCAAGGAGATTTTCCGCGCGGCCCTGCGCTGTCCCCAGGTCGAAGCTGCCGGAGCCGCCGATGTCTATACCCGGCGCCTCGACGAAGCCAAGGCCATCGCGCCGGCAATCAAGACCTACCGGGATTTCCGGCAATTGCTCGAGGACAAGTCGCTCGATGCCCTCCTGATTGCCACGCCCCAGCACCAGCACGCCCTGAACTTCGTCCCCGCCATTCAGGCCGGCAAAGATGTGTACCAGGAGAAAACCATGGCGTTCAATCCCGACCATGCCCGGCGCATGCGCAAGGCCTTCGAGGGTTCTGGACGCGTCGTCCAGATCGGCATGCAGATGAACAGCGGAGCGGGCCTCCGGCAAGCCCAGGAACTGGCCACGCCCGAGCGCCTGGGCGCCATCACGGCCATCCAGGCCTTCCACTATCGCAATGCTCCCTATGGCGGCTGGCTGCGGGAGATACCCCCGGATTGTGACCCGGAGCACGTCGATTGGCCCGCCTTTGAGGGCGAAGCCAATCGCCAGCCCTTCGACCCCCAGCGGTACATGAACTGGCGCTTCTACTGGGATTACTCGGGGGGCAACGTCTTCGAGAATATGGTCCACCAGCTCGGCTTTTGGTACAAGGCGCTGGGGCTCAGCATTCCGGAAAGCGTGACCATGGCCGGCGCCAATTACCGGTGTCCCAGGATGGAGCTCCCGGACACCATGTCGGTCTCGATGAACCACCGGGAAAAGCTCCTCTTCACCTGGAATTCGATGTTCGGCAATGCCTATTACGGCGAGGGTTACGACTACCTGTTTGGCGCCAAGGGCACTGTAACGCACGATGAGTCGGATCAAGTCCGCTACTTGCCCCCGGGAACCAAGCCCGCAGGCGGGGCCGCCGAGACAGCAGGCCCTTCGGCGCCGGCCCGTGCGGGTTACTCGGATTACACGCTCCAGCACCTGCAGAATTTCTTCGATTGTATCCGCAGCCGCAAGGAGCCCATCTGCCCCTTCGACCTGGGCTTTCGCACGGCGATTGCCTGCCAAATGGCGATCACCTCCTGCCGGCAGCAGCGCGCCGTGCATTGGGACCCCCAGACCGAAGAAATCGTGTGATCAGCCCTGGAACGGGAGCGCCCTGTGCTGGTGCCGTGCGAAATCCTCGCCGGCCGCGAAGATTCTCCGCCGGGGACGCGTCCCCGCCAACTCGACTTATGAAAACCATGAATCGTCGCTCTTTCCTCAGCACCTCCGCCATCGGCGCGGGTGGTTTGGCGGCCGGGGTGGCCGTGCTCAACCGCCCGAAGACCACCTCGGCCGGGTCCGCCAATGACAAAATCCTGCTGGCCCTGGTTGGGGCCGGGGGACGCGGCGCCGCGCTCGCCCAGGGTCTCTCCAGCCTGGAGAACGTCGAGTTCAAATTCCTCTGCGAGGTCAACGACCGGCGCGGCGGGGAGTTGCTGCGCCAGTTGGAGCAGCGCCAGGGACACCCGCCCCAACGCGTGAAAGACCTCCGCCGCGCGCTGGCGGACAAGGAAGTGGACGGGGTCGTCATCGCCACGCCCGAGCACTGGCACGCGCTGGCCAGCGTTTGGGCCTGCCAGGCGGGCAAGGATGTCTATGTGGAAAAGAACCCCTCGCTCACGATTTGGGAAGGGCGCAAGATGGTTGAGGCGGCTCGCAAGTATAACCGTGTGGTGCAGGTGGGTTTCCAGAATCGCAGCGCGCCTTACGCGCTTTCCGCCCGCCAGTACTTGCAAAGCGGCAAGCTGGGGAAAATTGTGCTGGTCAAAGTCTTCAATCTCTTGCCGGGCGGTCCCTGGCAGGCCCAGCCCGATGCCCCGGCGCCGGCGGGACTGGATTGGGATTTGTGGCTGGGGCCGGCGCGGGAGGTCCCCTTCAACGCCGGCCGGCTCAATGGCTGGGGTGACTTCTGGGATTACGAGGGCGGCGTCCTGGCCGGCGACGGCAGCCATCAACTGGACCTGGCCCGGATGGCCCTGGGCGACCCGCCACACCCGCGGACTGTCACCTGCACGGGCGGCCGACTCGCCTTTGCCGACCAGCGCGAGACGCCGGACGTGCAGGTCATCAGCTATGATTTTGGCGACTACATCATGACCTGCGAGAATGGCACTTTCACGCCGTACCTGAAGAAATTCCCCAACCAAGTGCGTTACGGCACCCAGTGGCCGAACTGGGCCCAAAGCTGCTGCCGCATCGAAATCTATGGCACCAGGCAGATGATGTATCTGGGGCGGCACGGCTGCGGCTGGCAAGTGCTGGAGTCCGACGGCAAAGTGACGGCGCAGGACAAAGGCTATTTCCCGGACAAGTGGCACCAGCCGAATTTCATCGCTTGCATGCGCAGCCGCCAGCGGCCCAATGCCGATATTGAGCAGAGTCATTTGAGCGCCTGCCTGGTGCACCTGGCCAACGTCGCCTACCGCTCCGGCGCCCGGAGCCTGCCGTTTGATGCCCAGTCCGAGTCCTTCACCGGCTCCGAGCGGGCCAACCAGTTTCTGAGGCCGGCGTACCGCAAGGATTATCGGGTGCCGGAGGTGGTATAAGCTAATCCGCCCGCTCAGCAAGGGGCCGGGTTCGACGTTGGAAGTTCGACGTTGACTGTTTGACGTTCATCTTTTCCGCCTCCGCCGAAAGTGGGATGCACCCAGACCTGCCGGCGCCCCCAGGGCCGCCTTGCTCCTTCGGAAGCCATCTGCTACAAGCCCAGGGTATGACAGGTTTCCGCTTTCTCCTGGCCGCCCTTGCGCTCGGCGCCTGGGTTTGCGCCGGCGCTGCCGCCCAGGGCGGCGACGCCGCCGAGCTTGCACGCGCCTTCCGGCAGCCGCCCGACTCCGCCAGGCCGTGGGCTTACTGGTGGTGGCTGGACAGCGCCGCCAGCCGGGAAGGCATCACCGCTGACTTCCAGGCCATGAAGCAGCAGGGCATTGCCGGCGTGCTCCTGTTCGACGCGGGTGAGGGCGGTACTAATGCGCCCAAGGGCCCCCGGTTTATGAGCGAGGGATGGCGCGAGTTGTTCCGCCACGCCCTGCGCGAAGCCGACCGCCTCGGCCTCGAGGTCGGGGTGAACCTGTGCAGCGGCTGGAACGCGGGCGGCACCTGGGTGACGCCCGAACTCGCCGCCAAAAAGCTCGTCTGGTCTCAGACGCTGGTCGATGGACCCGGCGAGCAATCGCTGAGCCTGCCCCTGCCGCCAGCCACGGCTAACTTCTACCGCGACATCGCCGTGCTAGCACTGCCGTTGCGCGGCGCGCCGACCAACCAGATCGCCAACCTCGAGTTGAAGGCGGGTCGCCAGTACGCCCAGGGGCCGTCGTGCAACCAACTGGCCGATACCCTGGCGGCGGACGAGCTTCCAGGCCTGCTGCCCGAGGCCGCCTGCCGGCTCGACGACGTCCAGGTGCTTACCGAGCGGCTCGGCCCGGAGGGCCGCCTGCAATGGCAGGCGCCCGCCGGACGCTGGCTTATCCTGCGCTTCGGCTGCACCCTGCTGGGCTCCCGCACCAAATGCGCCAGCCCCGGCGCCGAGGGTTACGAAATTGATTTCTTCAGCCGCGAGGCCTTCGACCACCACTTTGCCCATACCGCCAAACCGCTCCTGGCAGATGCCAAACGCCTCGGCGCCAGGTCCCTGAAGTATTTCCACGTCGACAGCTACGAAGCGGGCAATCCCAGTTGGTCAGACCGGTTTGCCGACGAGTTCCGGGCGCGGCGCGGTTACGATTTGCTCGAATGGATGCCGGTGCTGGCGGGCCGCCTCGTCGAGAGCCCCGAGGCCTCCCACCGGTTTCTTTGGGACATTCGCCGCACCATCGCGGACCTCTACGCCGCAAACTACTACGGGCGCCTGGCCGAGCTGTCGCATCAGGCCGGCCTCCGCATCCATCCCGAATCGTCCGGCCCGTTTTGGCATCACATCGACGCCCTCCAGTGCGCCGGGGTAAACGACATCCCGATGACCGAGTTCTGGAAGCGCAAGGACGAAGACAAGGAGTGGGTTTGGCAGCTCACTGGCCAGGAGGCCTTTTGCGACCTGGTCAAACAGGCGGCTTCGGCCGCGCACACCTATGGCCGGCCCTTGTGCCAGGCGGAGGCCTTCACCAGCATGGGGCCCAACTGGGAGGAGGACCCTTTCACCCTGAAACCTATCGGCGACCGCGCCTTTTGCGCCGGCCTCACCCGCAACGTCCTCTGTTTCTTTGTGCATCAGCCTGACACGCAGGCCTTCCCTGGCTACCAATGGGAGGCGGCCGGCACCCATTTCGACTCCCATATCACCTGGTGGAACCTGAGCCAGGCCTGGCTCACTTACCTCGCCCGCTGCCAGCTCCTGCTCCGCCAGGGCCGCTCCGTCGCCGACTTCTGTTTCTTCTACGGCGAGGATGTCCCGAATTTCGTCCCCGCCCGCTCGCATACCAGCCCGCCGTTGCCCGCGGGGTTCGATTGCGACACGATCAACGCCGAGGTGCTGCTCAATCGGCTTTCCGTCAAGCACGGGCGGCTCCGGCTGCCCGACGGCCTGAGCTACCGTTACCTGGTCCTCCCTCACCGCAAGCTGGTCGCGCTGTCGCCCCCGGTCTTGCGCGCCATCAGGGCACTGGCCCGGCAAGGGGCTACCGTGCTCGGTCCGCCGCCCCAGCGAGCGCCTGGCTTGTCCCATTGGCCGCAGTGCGACGAAGAGGTCCGCGCCCTGGCGCGCGAATTATGGGGCCAGCATCCCGGCCAGGCCGGGGAAAGAAAACTGGGCCGCGGGCGGATCCTCTGGGGCCGAGCGCCCGCGGCCATAGCTCAAGCCGATGGTCTGGCGCCCGACGTGGAGTTTCGCGAGCTGAGGCCCGGGAACATCGCGCCCCGCTTCGATGGCCTGACCGTCCCGCTGGATTGGATTCACCGCCGCGACGGCAGGACGGACATCTATTTCCTGGCCAATCTCACCGAGCATCCGGCCTCCGTCCGCGTCGCCTTCCGCACGGCGGGCCGCCCGCCTGAACTGTGGGACGCCGTAACCGGCGGGATTCGCCCTCTGCCCGACTTCGCCGTCGAGGACCGCCGCACGCTGGTGCCCCTCCAATTCGAGCCCAGGCAGAGCTGGTTCGTCGTGTTTCGGCGCGGCGCCAGCCCAAGCGCGCGTCCGGCAACGGCGAAGAACTTTCCTGAAACCCGGACCGTGGCCGAGCTTAGCGGCCCCTGGGAGGTGTCATTTGCTCCGGCCTGGGGCGGCCCGGCCAAGGTGACCTTCGAGACGCTCCAGGACTGGACCAAGCGGCCTGAGAAAGACATTCGCTACTACTCGGGCACGGCGACTTACCGGAAAACCTTTGATTTGCCCCCGGGCGCCCTTCGCCGCCGGCCCTCGGTTATCTTCCTCGACCTGGGCAGCGTCAGAAACCTCGCCCGGGTGCGCCTCAATGGAAAGGACCTCGGGGTCGTCTGGACCGCCCCCTGGCGCCTGGACATCACCGAGGCCGCCAGGGCCGCCGCCAATGAACTGGCCATCGAGGTCGTGAACCTGTGGCCCAACCGCCTGATCGGCGATGCCAAGCTGCCGCCCGACCAGCGGCGCACCAAAACCAACGTGCGCAAGTTCGACCAGCCCGGCCTGCCCCTCCTGGAATCCGGCCTGCTGGGCCCGGTGACCCTTAGGATTTCAAGCCAATAAGACCCCACCTCCGGAGGGCAGCAACGACTATTCTCACGCGCGGCTGGGCAGGTGGACAGACGCCTTGGCGCTCGACAAAGCCCTACGGACTCGCCACTGTCCACGCGTTTATTTTTGCAGTTGATATGGTCAAGGCTGTGGTTTTTGACTTGGGCAAAGTGCTTGTGGATTTCGATTACAGGA
>Ga0187850_10001118_pt1 | contig 30623 bp, 18 predicted proteins | sample June2016WEW_4_15_FD_132436 | JGI IMG/M metagenome (GOLD analysis project Ga0187850, IMG submission 132436) | Peatland microbial communities from SPRUCE experiment site at the Marcell Experimental Forest, Minnesota, USA - June2016WEW_4_150 | ecosystem: Environmental > Terrestrial > Soil >...
CCCAGCATGTTGGCGATCAGCTCCTGGGTCATGCTCAGCTCGTTCGCGGGCAGCCGGTCGAGACTGAGCAGCAGCCAGCGGCAGAGCTGCTGGTCCACCGAATGGTGCCGATTGCAGACGGCGGTCTGCGCCATCTGGGTCAGCATGGCCAGGGTGTAGCGCAGCAACAGGTGCTGCAACACTCCGGCGCGGTTGAATTCCTGCTTGAGCAACCGCCCGTCCAGCCGATAGGCGTGGCCTTCGCTCTGCACCACGGCCCGATTCGGCATGGTGTCACCTCCCATGAACAAAGCGATGCCCACGATGCCCTCGTTGCCTACCACCGCGATTTCCGCGGACGCGCCATCCTCCAGTTCGTACAGCAGGGACACGATGGCGGTGCTGGGGAAATAGACGTGATCCAACCGGTCCCCAGACTCGTACAGGGGCTTGCCAAGAGGCAACGGGACCAATTCCAGGTGGGGAAGCAGACGCTCGGACTCGGGCTTGGGAAGGACAGCCAACAGATGGTTTTGTTGTGGGCTAGGGGGATTCGGCGGGTTGGGCATAGCCGTCATGAGCAACGTCCGGAGATCTTTTATAAACCCAATGTACCACTTTGGTACGATTGGGTAAAGACCAGGCGGAGGTGTTCCCATGGCAATGCGCGCAGGCCCTGACCCGAAGGTAAAAACCTGAGCCGCGACGGCGCCTCTTGAGAAATGCCGGCTAGAAACGCAGTCTCGGAATAATGGCCCACACACCAATGATGATCAAATAAATACCTACGGAATAGCGCAGGAACCTGGGGTATACAAGAACAAGAATGCCAAAAATGAGCGTGAGAATACCCCAAAGAATGCCATTCGGTTGCAACAACATAACAGCTTCCACTCCCTTCCTGCTCAGACTGTTCCCACAGTCTTCATTCGAGATCGAAACCTCGTGCCACAGCGCTTTCCGTTACCTGCGTCCGCGAAATCGAGTAACGAGCGAGACAACCACAAGAATGAGCCCGAGTATGAGCGCGATATAGATAAGACCGCCAAGCGTGTACGAGCTGCCGAGCCCAAGAAGCCATAATGCCAGCAGGATGATGCCGACAATCAGTATGACATTGCCTTCTCTTCGTCTGAGCATGAATCTCAAAGTGTATTCTCCTCTTCGAGAACGCTTTTCCTGGCGGGAGCCTTCGACCCTCCCTATATTACCGCGACAACAATCAGGACAATCAGCACGACACCGAGAATCGCCAGTATACTCATACAACTCTCCTTTTCTCTTATTATAAGGAAGAATAGACACAAAATCCCGCGCATTTCTGTACGGTAGCGCACGCAAGTTGAGTATTTTAGTGAAAGGGAATCAGAAAGAAGAGGGTACCCATGAAGAATTCACTCTCGCTGAGTATTCTAAGATTGGGTTTATTGCTGGTTTTAGTCGGTTTCTTCATTCCAATCGCCTGCGATTCGAACGGATACCAGATCGCGCAGGGCATCCTGGGAAACACAAAACAGGCAGGAAAGGCCATCTTTCTGGAATCCATAGAAAACCTTTATGGGTATCTTCTGTTTGGCGTATTTGTATTTGCCTTGTTGGGGCTTTTGTTCACTTTCTTAGTCAAAGCAAAGAACAACTTTCTACCAGGGTCCGCAGGATTTGCTGTCAGCCTCCTCATGCTCATCATAGTCGTGCTCAGAATAAAATCTTTTCGAGATTCAGGGCTCTTGCATCTCGCATTAACAATCATCCCCATCAAAGTGAAACTTCTGATCGGGGCTTATTCCATGGCGGCTGGATACCTGGCAGGCGTGATTGGATTGCTATTGAAGCTTCTGAAGATCTCAAAATGACAGCTTGACGGACGGTTACTGACTGCAAACTAGGCTATACTACCGCGGTGATTCGTCGAAGAACAGGAAGTAAATGAAGCCCGGAATTCTCACGGCATATTTCGTGAGACGTGATGAAGCTCGAGAAGCCCTTCGGGCGCTCGGGAAAAAGGGCTTCCACCGCGCCGCACTGATCCACAAGACTGCCGCCGGACACGTACACGTCCTCGACCCCTTCCTTTGGCGCCGCGCGCTCATGTTGACCCTTCTGGCCGCCCTGTGCGGGGGATTGGCCGGAGCGGCTTCCATTCTTTTCCAGTGGTCCTGGCCGGGCCTGGGAATGCCGCTCTCAACTGCGGCATCGACCCTTGCAGCCGGATCAGTCGGTATCCTCTTCGGTTGGGTCTGGATGCGGAGATCGAGGCTCGGAGTCGCGCGAAAGCTCCTCGAGGATCATTCGCGATGGCTGGCAACCGATGAGACCGTCCTGATATTCCAGGCAGCCATCGATCGCATGCGGATCCCGGTGGCCGTGCTGAGGCAGGTCGGTGAGATACCTCCCGTGATCTCCATTTTGAATCCGAAGCGTCCAAATCTGATCGATGATCTGGAAACCCTCGGCGTGCCGCTTTCCCCGGCACAGATACAGGAGCATGCCAGGCGCCTGGCCGTGGAAAACAAGGTGGAGCCTGCGCCGCAGCGGAATATCAGGCTCCTCAAGCGGCTGAGACAGGCTCGACGGTGGATCCACACGGTGTGCTCTGATCTATCCGAAGCAGCCTTGCTGGAACAGCGCTCGACCCCCCTGGCCGAGTGGATCCTCGACAATGAGTACATCATCGAGGGCAACGTCCGAGACGTCCAGCAGAATCTCTCCCCGCGTTTTTACCAGGCGCTGCCCGTTCTGGAAGGCAAGCCCTACCAGGAGCTGCCGCGCATTTACGGACTTGCAAAGGAGCTCGTCTCCCACGCCGGCCTGCGTCTGGACCGAGAGAACATCACTGACTTTGTAGAAGCGTATCAATCCGTGCGCCTGCTGACGATTGCCGAGCTGTGGGCAATCCCCCAGATGCTGCGCATTGCATTGATCGAGGGAATCCAGGATCTCGCGGCCCGAGGCCTCACGGAGCTGCGAGATCGAGAGACGGCAGATTTCTGGGCCAACAGGCTCATCACGGCCAACCGGAGAGACCCCAACCACCTGTTTTCGATTATGGCGGAGCTTGCGGAAAATCAGCCCAGCCCGAGCCCCTACTTTGCTTCTCAACTCATCGATCACCTCTACGACGAGGAGGCTGCGCTGGTGCCGGTGCAAGGCTGGCTGGAGCGCATTTATCGCAAGCCTCTCAGCGAGCTCAACTCACGCGAGCAAAATCGCCAGACCAAGGACCAGATCTCGATCAGCAACGCCTTCACCAGCCTGCGACAGCTCGCCCTGCTGGACTGGAGACAGATCTTTGAGCATGTCAGCGAGGTGGAACGGCTGCTTCGGCTGGATCCGTCCGGCATCTATGCCAGAATGGATTTCGCCACGCGTGATCGGTATCGTCGCACGATCGAGGAGATTGCCCGTCGGTCCGGTCAGGCCGAAGAGAAGGTCGCCCAGGGCGCCATCGACCTGGCCGCGCGAGCGGCGCGCAAGCCGACCGAGGATAAGCTGTGGATCCATGTAGGGACCTACCTGATCGGTGAGGAAAGACGCGAGCTCGCCCGACTCGTGGGCTGCAGGGAGGCCCCGTACTTCCGCATGTTGAATTGGGCATACCGACATCATTCCGCAGTCTATTTCCTCGGGCTCAGCCTCTTCTCCGCGCTTTTCATCTCCGTGGTCGTTTTGGTGGGGCTGCGCGACCAGGCGCTGGAAACCCGCATCCTCATTTCCCTCCTTTCGCTGATTCCCGTAAGCCAGCTCGCCCTCGAGATCGTGAATTACCTGGTCACGCGGATCTTTCCGCCCCGCACCCTGGCCAAGCTGGATTTCGAGGCATCGGGAATTCCCGACTCGTTTCGCACGCTGGTCGTCGTGCCCATGCTGCTCACGGATTCCCGGACGATTGTCGAGGAGGTAGGCAAGCTCGAGATCCGCTACCTGGCAAATAGAGAGGACAATCTGCTTTTCGGGCTGTTCACGGATTACACGGATTCGGAATCAGCACATGGTGAGGAGGACGACGCGCTGCTCCAGACGGCTGTTTCCGGGCTCGAAAACCTCAATCAACGCTATGCGGGCGGGCGTTTCTTCCTTCTTCACAGGGAACGGATCTGGAGTGAATCCGAGCAGCACCATATCGGTTGGGAGCGCAAGCGGGGGAAGCTCGAAGAGCTCAACCGTCTGATCGACGGAACGAGGCCTGAAAGCGCCGGCCGTCTCGTGTACGTGGGCCGGCCGGAGCGCCTGGCGGATGTCCGTTTCATCATCACCCTGGACAGCGATACACAGTTGCCTTCCGGTACCGCCCGCAGAATGATCGAGACCCTCGCCCACCCTCTGAACCAGCCCCGGTTCGATGCCAAAGGCAGGATCCTTGCCGGCTCCTACACGATCATTCAGCCGCGTGTAACCCCTTCCCTGCCGAGCACGAGTGCCTCGCCGTTCAGCCGGCTTTTCTCGTTCGTGATCGGAATAGACCCCTACACGAGGGCGGTATCCGATGTCAACCAGGATCTCACCGGTGAAGGCTCCTACCACGGAAAGGGCATCTATGATGTGCACGCCTTCAGCCGGGTCCTCTCCGGAAGATTCCCCGAGCACCGGCTCCTGAGTCATGACCTGATCGAAGGCGCTCATGTGCGCGTCGGCCTGGCCAGCGATATCGAGCTTCTTGACGAGTTTCCGCGGGACTACCTGACCTACGCAAGGCGGCAGCATCGCTGGATCCGGGGAGATTGGCAGATCGCGGATTGGATCCTCCCCCGTGTCCCCCGACCAGGAGGCCGGCGAGCGTCGAACCAGCTCTCCTGGTTCAATCGATGGAAAATCCTGGATAACCTGCGCCGGAGCCTGATTCCCGCGGCAAGCCTGGCCTTGCTTGCGGTGGCATGGCTGATCTCGTCCCGGATGGAATGGATCTCCACCCTTGTGGTGGTCGCGCAGTTGTTCTTCCAGAACCTGGCGCAGCCTATTACCTCGGCGACCACCCGTCATGGGCTGAAGAGACTCTCCCTCTCGAGGCAGGCCCATGACCTGCTTCGGACAATCGTTGAAGCTTCCCTGATTCCGCACCAGGCCTGGCTGGCCCTGGACGCAATTCTTCGGGTGTGGTTCCGCCGGCTCATTTCGCACAGACATCTGCTCGAATGGACGTCGGTCCGGGCAAAGGGCTTCCGTGCCCTCTCTCACCTGCCGGACTTCCTTCTTTCCATGGCAATCATAAGCCTGCTCAGCGGAATCGCGGGCTGGGCCGTGTACCGCTGGGCGCCGGCGATCCTCATGCTGGCAGGCCCCTGGCTCGGATTGTGGCTGCTTTCCCCCCTCATCGGATGGCTCTTGAATCTTCGGCCGCGGGCAAAGTCAAAGCGTGTCCAGCTTCCTGCGAAGGATTTGATGTACGTGAGGAAAGTTGCCCGCAGAACCTGGCGCTATTTCTCGGACTTCGTTTCCGAAGAGACTTCCTGGCTTCCGCCCGACAACTACCAGGTCTTTCACCAGGACCAGCTTGCAATGCGTACCAGCCCGACGAATATCGGGCTCTGGATGCTGAGCGCGCTGGCCGCGCGGGATTTCGGGTATCTGACGGGAGACCAGATCGTGCAAACGCTGGGGCGTTCGATGGAGACCATCTCCCGATTGGATCGCCATGAGGGTCATCTCCTGAATTGGTACGACGTTCAGACCCTGAAGCCGCTGGAACCTCGCTACGTATCCACCGTGGACAGCGGTAATCTGCTTGGCGCCCTCTGGGCCCTGGAGCATGGCCTTGAAGAATTGATTCAAAGACCGGTCCTGGAAGGAAATCTCTTTGATGGACTGTGGGACACGGGAGAGGTATTCAAGGAAGAAGTCAAAAAAGAAGGCATCAGCTTCCGGGAAGCAGGGGTCCTCGACGAGCTCATGCGGGCCAGCCGCAGCCCGACCATCGGGGTAGTCGCCGCGCTCCAACTGCTGCGGCGAGTAGAGGTGAGTGCCGGGGATCTGGCCGTAAGCGCGGGAGACGCTGACCAGGATGAAGCGGGCGGGATCTATTGGGCAAAGCAGGTGCAGAGCCAGGTATCGGCCTGGCTGGCCATTCGGAACAGGTACCTGACCTGGATCGAGATTATCACTGAAAAAACTGAAGAAGAATTCGCCCCGCTTGGGGAAGAGGCACTCAAAGCCATCCGGCTGGATTTGAAGCATGCCCCATCGCTGAACAACCTTGCAAAGGGTCTTGTCGGCTGTATCCCGATCCTGAAATCGATCCGTGAGCAAACCTCCTCCGGTGCAAGCTCGCTCCACGGGTGGCTCGATCGAATCATCGAGGCATTCGATAAGTCGAAATGGCTCGCCGGAGAAATGCTGGGACTCGCGGAACGGCTCATCCGGAATGTGCGGGAGCTGTCCGAATCCATCAACATGCGCTTTCTGTATGATTACAAGCGCAAGCTGTTCGCCATCGGCTTCAACGTTTCCGACGGCCGGCAGGATAGCGCCTTTTTCGATCTCCTGGCCAGTGAGGCGCGCATTGGGAGTTATATATCCATTGCCCGCGGGGAAGTCCCGATGGAGCACTGGTTCTCCATGGGCCGACCTTACAGTGCAATCGGCCGGCGCCCGGTATTGCTGAGCTGGACAGGGACGATGTTCGAATACCTGATGCCGCTCCTTCTCCAACGCTCCTATGGAGGCTCGCTCCTTGACAGAGCTGCCAGGCAAGCTGTGGCAATCCACATCGCCTACGGCCGCAAGCTTCATGTGCCGTGGGGCATCTCGGAGTCCGCATACACGGATCTGGACATCAACAAGACCTATCAGTACAAGGCCTTTGGCGTGCCGGAGCTGGGATTGAAGCGGGGCCAGGGCAAGGAGCTTGTGGTCGCCCCGTACGCCAGCCTCCTGGCAATCGCGCTCGCGCCAAAAAAGACATTGCAGAACTTGAGACGCCTGGATTCGCTGGGGCTTCTGAATGAGTACGGCTATTACGAAGCAATGGACTTCAGCCGTCAAGCGAGCCGCGAGGGCGAGCGCGGGGTGATTGTGAGAGCGTACCTTGCCCATCACCAGGCCATGGGCTTCCTTTCACTGACCAACTTCCTCCACGGCAATCCGATCCAGCGCCATTTCCACGCCGATGCGCGCGTGCGCGCCATTGAGCCTCTGCTCCATGAAAGCGTTCCGGCCTTTCCTTCGCTGTACCACATCTCCACCCGCCAGAGGGTGCCTTCGGTTGACGGCTTCGGGGAGATTGCGCCGTCGGTGAGCAGGTTCGATTCTCCCCATACAAGCAAGCCGAACACACTTCTGCTCGGCAATGGCCGCTATTCCCTGATGGTCACGAACTCGGGCGGCGGATACAGCCAGTGGGGCGACTTTGAGATCACACGGTGGCGGTCTGATCGCACGCGCGATCCGTGGGGAAACTACTGCTACATCCACGAGGCGGATTCGGATCGGCTCTGGTCCACCACCTATCATCCCACGGATGGAAAAGTCGAGCCATACGCCGCCAGCCTCGCCCTGGACCGTGCCGTGTTCCGGCGCATCGACAACGGCATAGAGGTCGAAACAGAGGTCGTCGTCTCCTCTGAAGATGACGTCGAGATTCGGCGGATCACCCTCATCAACCGGTCCATCCGCACCCGCCGCCTCGAGCTCGCCAGCTACATCGAGCTCTCGATGGCGCCGCGCAGGGCGGACCAGCAGCATCCGGCCTTCAACAAGCTGTTCATACGGACCGAGGCGGTACCGGAGCATCAAGCGCTCCTTGCGGACCGCCGGCCTCGCGGGCAAAGCGACCCGCCAATCTTTGTCGCCCATCGCTTCACCCTCGACTCGGCCGAGGATGAGGCTATGCGATTCGACACCGACAGGCGCTCGTTCATCGGGCGGGGACGGACGCTGGAGAGCCCGACAGGCGCCTCCTCCGAGCCGGGCGGCAGACAGGGATTTGTGCTGGACCCGATTCTCAGTCTCCGCAGGAGCATTGCCCTGGGTCCCGGCGAGAGTACGCGGGTTTCTCTTATCATGGCCGCGGGCGAATCGCGGCAAGGTGTCCTGGGCCTGATGGACAAGTACGGCGCCCCTCATGCAATCGATCGAGCCATGGATTTCGCATGGGCCACCGCCCAGCTCGAGCTTCGGCTGCTCCGCATCCAGCCTGACGAAGCGCGCCGGTTTCAAGAGATGGCCAGTCACCTCCTGTTCCCGAATCCACTCCTGCGCCCTTCCGCGGAACGCATCGAAGAGAACCGCATGGGCCAGGCAGGGTTGTGGCCGCATGGAATATCGGGGGACGTGCCGATCATCCTGGTCAGCATTGGAGAGGCGCGGGATATCAGCCTGGTGAGGCAATTGCTCCAGGCGCATTCCTATTGGCGCATGCGCGGATTGAAGGCGGACCTGGTGATCCTCAACGAGGAGGCGAGCGGCTACGAGAAGCCGCTTCGTGAGCAGCTCGAGGGGCTGGTCCGGGCGCACGCAGCGGGCACGGCGACGGAACAGACCGGCAGGACAATCCTCCGAAGCACGGATCAACTCCCCGAAGCTGACCTGTCGCTCCTCATGGCCGCGGCGCGCGTGGTGCTCGTGGCGGCCCGCGGCACCCTGCCCCAGCAAATGGGGGTGGCAGCGGAAGTTCCCGAAGCGCCGGAATTCCTGGCCAGGAAACGCGCGCCGCGGGACCCTTCAGCCCCGCTGCCTTTCATGGAGCTGCCCTACTTCAACGGCCTGGGCGGCTTTACCCCGGATGGCCGCGAATACGCTATCTACATGGGCCCCCACGCCCACACGCCCGCACCCTGGGTAAACGTCATTGCCAACCCGACTTTCGGCACTCTGGTCAGCGAAGCGGGCCCGGGCTTCACGTGGTGCGGCAACAGCCAGCGCAACAGGCTGACAGAGTGGTCGAACGATCCGGTGATGGATCCTCCGTCCGAGGCTTTGTACATCAGGGACGAAGAGACCGGCGTCTATTGGACGACCACGCTTTCGCCGATCCGCGACGAGTCCGCCTACCGGGCGCGACACGGTGCAGGATACACGGTGTTCGAGCACAACAGCCACGGGGTCGACCAGGAGCTGACGGTCTTCGTGCCGGTGGACGAAACCGGCGGCGAGCCCATCAAGCTGCAGAGGCTGCGGTTGAAGAACGACACTTCCCGCACGCGCACTCTCTCCATCACGTACTTCGTGGAATGGACCCTGGGGGAGAACCGCGAATCCTCCCAGATGCACGTCATCACCTCGTGGGATGACGAAGTCCGCGCCTTGATGGCGCGGAATCACTACCACCCCGAATATGGAAATCGAGTGGCCTTTGCGGCCATCAGTCCGGCTCCCCAGTCATTCGGCGGGGACCGCACATCTTTCGTCGGGCGTAACCGTTCGCTGGCGTACCCCGTGGCGATGGAGCGGACCGGGCTTTCTTCCCGGACAGGGGCGGGCATGGACCCTTGCGCGGCACTGCAGACGATCATCGAGATAGCTCCCGGTGAAAAGGCCGAGATCACCTGCATGCTGGGCCAGGCGGATTCGGTGGAGGAGGTGCGCAAGCTCGTTCTCACCTACAGGCATGCGGCGGCAGTGGAGACTGCGCTCGAGCGAACAAAGGCGTGGTGGGACGATGTTTTGGGAACCGTCGAAGCGCACACCCCCGAGCTTGCGGCGGATTTTCTCATCAACCGCTGGCTTCTCTACCAGAGCCTGAGCTGCCGCATCTGGGGAAGGTCCGCCACGTACCAGTCAGGAGGCGCCTTCGGCTTCCGGGATCAACTACAGGACGTGATGGCGATTCTCTACGCGCGTCCCGAGCTGGCGCGAGAGCACATCCTGCTGGCGGCAAGCCGGCAGTTCACGGAAGGGGACGTCCAGCATTGGTGGCATCTGCCGGGCGGAGCGGGGATCCGCTCGCGCATATCCGACGATCTGCTCTGGCTTCCCCACGTGGTTGCCCACTATGTCCGGATCACCGGAGACAGGGCCATCCTGAACGCGGCGGTTCCCTTCCTGAACGCTCCGCCGCTCGAAGCCGGCCAGCACGAGGCCTTCTCCACGCCGGAGGTCTCTGGAGAGGTCGCGACGCTGTTCGATCACTGCCGGCGCGCGGTCTCCCGCGGTCTGACGGCCGGGCCCCATGGACTGCCCCTGATCGGGACAGGTGATTGGAACGATGGGATGAATCTCGTAGGGGTTGGGGGCAAGGGAGAGAGCGTCTGGCTGGCCTGGTTTCTCGTGGACGTGCTTCAAGGCATGAGCGAGCTTTCCGGTGCGCTGGGTCGGTCTGAATTGAGTAGGAGTTACGAACAGGAGAGAAAGGCGCTCATCCAGCGCATCGAGCAGGCTGCATGGGACGGCGAATGGTATCTGCGAGCGTTCTTCGACGATGGAACTTCCCTTGGCTCTGCCGCGAATGCGGAAGCAAAGATCGATTCCATACCCCAGTCCTGGGCCTCCTTGAGCGGCGGCGGGAACGCGGACCGCGCGAAGAAGGCCATGGAATCCGCGTGGCAACACCTTGTCCGGGAAGAAGAGGACCTGGTGCTGCTGTTCGAGCCGCCCTTTGACACAATCGAGCCGTCGCCTGGATACATCAAGGGTTATCCTCCGGGAGTGCGGGAGAACGGGGGCCAATACACGCACGCCGCTCTCTGGTTCGCCATGGCGCTGGCGAGGCGCGGGGACGGAGAGCGCGCGGCGAAGATTCTCCGGCTGCTCAATCCGATCGAGCACACCGGCAATCCCGAGGCGGCCTCGCGGTACGGGCTCGAGCCCTACGTGATCGCGGCTGACGTGTACAGGCTCCCGGGCCGAATCGGCCAGGGCGGCTGGTCGTGGTACACGGGGTCAGCGGCCTGGATGTACCGGGCCTGGGTTGAAGAAGTGCTTGGAGTGAAAATATGCGGGAAACAGATGCGCGTGGATCCAGTCATACCGGGTTGGTGGAAAGGATTCAGCCTGCGCTATCGCCACGGGGAAGCAACGTATGAGATCCAGGTTGAAAACCCGGAGGGGCGCGAGCACGGCGTGTCATGCGTTGAGATGGACGGCCGGCGTCTGTCGGATAAGGTGATCCTGCTGGAACGTACCCTCGTCAAACACCGGGTCCTTGTGCGCATGGGGGACATCGTATAGGCCATGCGCACGGTTCGACCTCCCACACCGGCAGAGAGCGGCATCGTGGCCGAGCTGGTCCTTCAATCGGATTGCGGAATGCTCCCGGCCCTGTTCGGTGACAATGTAAAGGCGCTCATCAGCCATCTGCAGACGATACCGTCAAATCCCTATTCCGCTGAGAACACCTTGGTGATCATCGATGAGGCGCGCTCCCCGGCAGTTGTGGGCGCGCTGGTCGTGGGAGCGCTGGTCGGCTCCCTCGCACGGGTCATCCGGCGGACAAATACGCGCACGGCGGCCCACCTCTTCAGATGGTACGGCCCGGGGCTCGTTGCTCGATTTCCCGCGCTTGCCCGGGCGGGCAAAGCGTTGGACGCTCTCGAATCGGAGGACTACTACCTCTCCCACATAGCTGTTCTGCCCGAGCATCGCGGCCGGGGAATGGGGAAAGAGCTCCTCCTTGCAGGAGAAGAACATGCCCGACAGCAGGGAGCGCAGCGGCTTGTCCTGGATGTGGAAGAGCACAACGAGGGGGCCCGTTCCTTCTACGAACGGCTTGCCTACCGCCGGGCATCAATCATCAGTATCGATCTTCGCAGGCGCGGCGCGTTCTCCTTCCTGCGAATGGTCAAGGGTCTGTGACCCCCCGCGCGGGCGGGAGGCCCTGGATTCCGCGAGGCCGACCGCCAGCTCCTCTCCCGTGAACCGGGCAAGCAACACTGCGCCCAGAAGGATCCCCGCATAGCCCAGGACAGCGAGCACGCGCAGCCGGGGGTCCTCTGCGAGCGCCTCGCCGAGTGCGGCAACTCCGATGAATATGGCGACCAGCCGCGCGGACAGATCAGACACCGCGGTGACCAGAATGGCGCGGCCGTGCTGGTAGGCTCGCGAGAGAAGGAGAAAACCAGACACATAGAAAACAATCAGTCCCGCGCCGGCAGTGACCGCCGGAAAACCGAATCCCCGGCGCTGCAGCACTTCCAGGAGCACCTTCGTGACCACATCGCCAAGACCAAGGAGGGTGCCTGCCATGATGGAAAAAGCGATCACCCACTGCAGGTGGATCCTCAGCAGGCCGGGGACCGCAAAGGCCGCGGCGCACACGAGCAGGCACGCCCCGATTGCGGGTATGAGACGCCCGAGGGAAAGCTCGCCCTGGACCCTTCCCGATGAGCTGTTTGCAATTCCCAGCACCACGATTCCCGCTGTCACCAGGACAACGCCGATCCATTCCCGCACAGAGAGCCTGTGCCGGAGAAAGACCAGGGAGAAAACGGCAAGGATGACGAATCCCGATCCCTGGATTGTCCGGGCCACTGACACCGGAGTAAAGGCCAGGGCAGCAACGAAGAGCCCCCATCCGATTGCCGACGCCGCGAGGCCCGTGAGCCAGCGGCCTGACTTCAGGAGGGTAAGCACCGACGCCGGAGTTGAACGGCCGAACCTGATACGCGGCGCCCGGTCCACAGCCTGCTTCTGCAGCACGATGCCGACGTCCCACAGGAGCGCGCAGAACGTGACAAGGATGAGGGCAACCCAGATCGACATGGCGTTTGCTCGCGACATACAATACGTCCCGGCCGCCATGGCAAACAAGAACTCATATCCCGCCTATCTTGGGACCACCTCACCGGGCATGCTCTCTCAGAGGGCCGAGCTGCTGGAGGCGCGCTCCTCCCCCTGCCTTCTGTGCCCGCATCAATGCGGGGTGCACAGGCGCGAGGGCGAGCGCGGCAGGTGCCGGCTTGGCGCCGAGACGCTTGTTGCCAGCGCCGCGCCCCATTTCGGGGAAGAAGCTCCGCTTGTCGGCCAGGGCGGTTCGGGAACGATCTTCTTCTCCTCCTGCAACCTGGCCTGCGTGTTCTGCCAGAACTATGAAATAAGCCATTTTGCCAGGGGGGACGCGCTGAGCGCGGAGCAGCTCGCCGAGGTGATGATCCGGCTTCAGCGGCTGGGCTGCCACAACGTCAACCTTGTCACCCCCACGCACGTCGCGCATGCAATCGTGCGGGCGCTGGCAATCGCCGCACAAGGAGGGCTGCGCATTCCGCTCGTGTACAACTGCGGCGGGTACGAGTCAGTCGAAACGCTCCGCCTGCTCGACGGCATCATCGATATCTACATGCCCGATATAAAGTACTCATCGAATGACGAAGCCCTGCGCTACTCAGGGGTCCCGCACTACTGGGAGCGGACAAAGGACGCGGTGCGCGAAATGCACAGGCAGGTGGGGGACCTGGAGATCGACACACGGGGCGTTGCGCGGCGCGGCCTGCTCATTCGCCACCTCGTCCTGCCGGGGAACCTGGCAGGAACGGAGCGGGTTGTAGAGTTCATTGCAGGAGAGATTTCCCGGGACAGCTACGTGAACCTGATGGACCAGTACCGACCCTGCTTCAAGGCGTCCCGGATTGCCGAGCTCTCACGGCCGGTGACGCGCTCTGAGTTCCTTCAAAGCCTCACCGAGGCGCGGCGCGCGGGCCTTGTGCGAGGGCTTCCGACCTGGGCTTAGCTGAGATGACGGTGCGGATTGCCGCGAAGTATTTTGTGAGGATGAAGCTCAACTTCAATTCATCCCTACGGCTTTTCCGGCAACCGGTCTCCAGGGAAGCCGCGGCAGGCGTGGATCTCGTAAACGAATACTCCTGCCTTCACCCCTGGATCGTCGTCCATGACCTTCCTGATTTCATCGACTGTGCCGTTGAAGATGCCCACTCCTGTAACCTCGCTGCCGTCACGGACCGGACACACTATTGAGAGGATGCCTTCAGCCCTGAGGGCGAAATTGCGCCTGCCATGCTCCCAGACGATCTTTTCCGCCCCGGGCAAGTTATAGCCGTGGGATTTCCTGAGGATCACGGCAGAGTAGTCCCTGCTCATAGTCATCATTTGCCGCATGTTGTCGTCAGTAATTTCTTTCATCTGTTTTTCCTCAACGCCTTCACTTGAAAATAGGGGCCGCGCTGGGCACGGCCCTGACTTATCACATATGCTGGAGCCCGATCCTGTTTCCCTCAGTGTCGGCAAAGAGCCCGATCCAGCCCGCCTCCTTGCTGAGCCAGGTCTTTGGCAGAATGACCTTTCCCCCCGCGGCCTTGACCTTGGAGAGGATCGAGTCAAGGTCATCCCCGCCGTCAAGGTAGACGGTCACCCCATTGGCGCCCGGCACATACCCATCTCCGCACGCAAGGGCCCCGCAGTTGAACCGGTCCTCAGAAGGAAAAAGTGCGTACTGGCTCTTCCCAAGGCTCATGGTCTGAAGCTGGGTGCCCAGGATCTTGCCGTAGAACGCCATAGCACGTCCCATGTCGGACAGGGGAATCTCCACCCAATTGATCAGATGCTTCATCGCATCCCTCCTTCAGTTAGTCTTCATCCTCAGAGTACGAATCACGCGGAGGGGATCTTGTAAGAATGGGACATACCTGGGGGAAACGAAAAGCCTTCCGAACCGGTTTCCGATAGCCTGGAACTTCCCCGGCGGGAGCCCGGTAAATCGCTTGAAATACTTCGCGAAATGCGTCTGGGCATAGTAGAAGTCATACAGGTCCTCGGAAAGCCGAGAGGGACCGCGAGAAACTAGCGCACCCGTATAGATGCGTTGAAACCTGATGATGTTCGCTATCGTCTTGGGGCTCAGGCCCACGTGCTCGGAGAACTCCCGGTCCAGGTGGCGCCGTGTATATCCCATCCGTTTGCTCAGAGCATCGATGCTCAACCTGCCGGCGCTGCGCTCGATCTCCCGCACCGCATGGTCGGCCGCAAGGCTCTCCCGCCTGTTGCGGGACAGCGCTGAGATCAGGAAGGCCTGGATGGCCTCGACTTTCCCCTGGACCCCGTGAGCCTCTGCCACCCGAATCTGCAGCTCTCGGCCCTGCCTTCCCAGGGCGTCGTCGGCAAGACAAACATGCTCGGCAAGGTCTCGCATGGGAAAGGGGAAGAATCGATACGCACCCGACGGACGGAATGTCACGCCGATTGTGCCGACCAGGGTCGGCCCGTCAATCACCGCGGGGTTGGTGAGCTGCCCAACGATGGTGCATGTCGACTCCGGATGCTCGTGAAACGTTCCATCAATAGTGCTGGTGAGGAAATGCTTATAGGGGATGATGAGCTTCATCTCTCCGTTGGGAGCGATGGTTCTCATGTCTTCCTGCCGGGATCCCTTCCGTGCTTTCAAAGACCCATATCAGGGCGAGATACGGCTGGAGAGGAGGATGTATGGGGAACCGGCGCAGCTTCACGCGGTCAGACCTCCGCCGCCGTGGGGAGGTTCGTTGTCTGCCAGGTGCGAGGCCTCATGACAGGAATGTATTAATCGAGCGTTCAGCCGGGCCAGTTTCGCCCCACCCAGCCCGGCTCCTTCGACGACAAAGAACCTCGCATCCAGTATGTGGATCCGCTGTCTTCACGAGAATACGAGCTAAATTCGGAGTGACGCTCATTACGGACCGAATGCATTTCTAGCTTTTGATGCGCCAAATATGTCCCCATTGGCTAGTTGCGGCGAGAACTATGTCAAAGGAGAGCCGAATTCTGTTGGCAATATCTTACATCCAGTAAGACTGCCAGACCTTCTCCCCCTAGCGCCGGCTCAAAGCATCGACGTCATGCCGAATCCGCGATGTCTCGAAAGCTAGCGGAGAATGCGCAGTGCCTTGTTCCACTTCTTGTACAGCTCAACTTCGACCGCTGCAATATTAACAGGGGCGTTCCGGAAAGGTTCACTTCAGCTCACGGATGTCGATAGATCGACCGGATTACTCACCATGCCTTTCTTCAGGTTCGCCATACTGGAGTCCATCACCTTCAGCGTTCGGCGTGATAGCGTGAAAGGATTTGCCAAGTCGCGGGGTTCAAGGACGATCCGTCCATCTTTGTATTCTCGGACGTGGTAGTGCCCATAGGTTGCTCCGCGAAGGGTCAGTCGCTTTTTCACATCGATCTTGACATCGTACTCGCTGACAGGTCTCATGGCATTTTCCTCGGTGAATATCCCAACTAACAACGATACATCATTCCGCAATTTTCGGGAATGGCCATCCTCTCGGCGGGAATCGGGTTGCCGACTGGCTTTCTTGGGGGGTAATGGCAAAACTATTGCAAAATGGGAAAACCACATTAGCCAGATTCTGCGGTAAATTCCCAAACACGATCTGACCCCGCGAAGCCTGCCAAGGCCGGCGCAATGCCTCAGGTCACGGTACCGATACCTCAATGCTGTTGCCACTTGAAGTCCGGTTATGCGGCCTACCATGACCGTTCCACCTTATGTGTTTATGCCTCTACGCAGGTAGAAGTAAGCCGCGCTGGCCGTGTCAGCTTTTGCCACTTATCATTAACGTCTGGAGCTGACAGCCTGTAGACGAAATGCGCTCAAACACAATCCCCATTTTGGGCGCCTCCAACAAACCTTATTCGAGGCAAGTCTCAAGGTGAGCATGAGAGGCTGACATATGCTCCTTACTTCTCTGGCATGATAGCCAGCAAGGGCAGAAAATCGGTCGGCACCGGAGTTGAACCCCGAAACTGGCAACGCGGCATGATCAGGCAGCCGGCATTCCAGTCGAAAGCGTGTCAGTTCGGCAGTAGCGCAGGAGTGCGTCAGCTGACGCGGCTGACAACAACGCGACGTCTGCGTCTGTTTGGAGAAGATTCTTGCCGGCAAAACTTCCCGAGTCAGTGTATACTCCGCCGCATGGAAGCATGCCCGACAACCGACAAGCTCCATCCTCTCACAGCGGCTGACGATGTGCGCTTGCGTGAGGCCGGCTTCCGCTGGGGAAGTCGGGGAACACATGCAAGGCGAACGATCATGCTTAGCGAACTACGGACGGTTTTGGCGAGTTGCAGGCCCGATGCCTCGCGTAAGGATTACCTCTCCGCCATCAACGATGACAATTGCCTGGGAAAGCGCTCCACCGTGACCCGAAAGGGTTCCAGTCAGCACCTCACAGAGTTGTATGCCCTCGATGCTGACGTGCCTTTGTTTCGGATCATGCGGCGATGCTGGTATGCCGATCGCAACGGTCATGCGCTGCTGGCTTTGCTGTTGGCGCTTGCACGCGACCCGATCCTTAGGGAGACGGCGCCGCCAATATTGCGGTTGCGCCCCGGCGAAAAGCTTGATCGGCAGCAGATGACCGACGCACTCAACCAAGCGATGGGCAGTCGGCTCAATGAGAGTACTCTCGGCACGATCGTGCGGAATACGGCATCCTCTTGGACGCAATCGGGACATCTCAAAGGACGCAGCCGCAAGGTTCGCCAAGACGTAGCGCCCACGGCAGTGACCACGGCCTTTGCGCTCCTTCTCAGCCATCTCACCGGCGCCCGAGGGGCGGCGCTCTTCGAGACTCTTTGGACGCAGGTGCTCGATGCGCCGGCCAGCGAACTTATGCACCTCGCCATGGACGCGCGGCGGCTCGGCTTCCTGGACATACGCCAATCGGGCGGACTGGTCGAAGTGGCTTTCTCACGACTTCTGGACGCGGACGAAAGGCGGTAGGCGAATGGGAAGAATCGAAGAACTAGCTGCTCGATACCGTAGTCACATTGGTGCGCCGTGGCAGCGCAATCTCGCCGGCGATCAGAAGGCCATCTTTATAGTCTACCCGAAAACCGACGAGCGAAAGCTGCGGGCGCGACTGGAACTTTTCGAAATGGCGACGACCAAAACGGGACATTCTTGGCGTCTGGCGGACTTGACCGGAGCCTTCGCGCAGTGGATGTCGAACACCGATTATCGCGACGTCTACTTTGAGGAGCCGGAAACACTTGCAATGAAGCTGCGGAGCGATTTCGTCCAGTATGCGGCCGAGCAACTGAGGGAAGTCCTCACTGCTGAAGACGCAAACGAAGATGCAGTGATAGCAGTCCTGGGCGTTGCTTGCCTATTCGGCTTTAGCCGCGTTTCGCTGGTACTCAAGGAGGTGATCAAGGACATCCAAGGCCGGTTGGCGGTCTTCTTCCCTGGCGAGTACGAAGAGAACAACTACAGACTTTTGGACGCAAGGGACGGCTGGAACTACTTGGCCGTGCCGATCACCTTGCATAACGGGGTAAACGACCAATGAAGAATAGAGAACTCTTCCAACGCGATCCCGCCATATCAAAGCTGCTGAACGACGGGGTTGCTGCCGTGCGCGAGGCCGCAAGCGAAAAAGAAATCGAGACGCTCCGGTACGAGCTTGAGCACTTTGTGTGCGAGGGCCAATACAAAGACGGTTTGATCCGTATCCTGGAGTCCTACCTCGGCAGCGTCAACTCGACGACGCAGCCGGCGGCCTGGGTAAGCGGCTTCTATGGCAGCGGCAAGTCGCACCTTTTGAAGATGTTCCGCCATCTCTGGGTCGATACACATTTCGCCGACGGAACGACCGCTCGCGGCCTGATCCGACTTCCGCAGGAAGTGCAGGACCTTCTGCGCGAACTCGATACACTTGGCAAGCGCAGCGGCGGCCTGCATGCCGCGTCGGGGACGCTCCCTTCCGGCGGCGGCGAGAGCGTTCGCCTAGCCGCGTTCAGCATTATCCTTGCATCCAAGGGTCTGCCCGATGCGTTGCCGCAGGCGCAGTTCTGCATTTGGCTCAAAAAGAACCGCATCTTTGACCGTGTGAAGGCCGCTGTCGAAGCTGCGGGCAAGGATTTCATGGGCGAACTCCACGACCTATACGTCAGCCCCATCATAGCCAAGGCCGTCTTGGATGCCGACCCCGACTTTGCCGCCGACCTCAAACAAGCTCGCGCGGCAGTGCGGTTGCAGTTCCCCGTGGTAGAAGACATCTCGACCAACGAGTTTATTCGACTGGTCCGTGAGGTACTCTCTGTTAACGGCCAGGTGCCCTGCACTGTGATCGTGCTTGACGAAATACAGCTTTTCATCGGTAGCGACCCCGGTCGCTCGACCGACGTGCAGGAAGTCGCCGAGGCCCTCTGCAAGCAGCTTGACAGCCGTGTGCTGCTGATCGGCGCAGGGCAGACGGCACTGGCGGGCAACGTCCCGCTGCTTCAGCGCCTTACGGGCCGGTTCACCATTCCTGTGGAACTCTCCGACTCCGACGTGGAGACAGTCACCCGCCGTGTCGTGCTGGCGAAGAAGGTTGATAAGAAGACGCCCATCGAAGACACCCTCAACGCCCACGCCGGCGAAATAGACCGTCAGCTTGCGGGCACGCGTATCGCGGCCCGCTCGGGAGACCGTGATATTATAGTAGAAGACTACCCGCTGCTGCCGGTCCGCCGGCGCTTCTGGGAAAATGTGCTTCGCGCTGTGGACGTACCTGGCACCGCGAGTCAGCTTCGCACGCAACTCAAGATCGTGCATGAAGCTGTCCGCCAGACTGCCGAGGCAACGCTGGGCACCGTTGTCCCCGCGGACTTCATCTTCGGCCAGCTTCATCCGGACCTGCTCCGCGGCGGCATTCTGCTCCGCGAGATCGATGAGACGATCCGCAACCTCGACGATAATAGCAAGGATGGCCGGCTTGCCCAACGGCTTTGCGGCCTGATTTTTTTGATCCGCAAGCTCCCGCGCGAGACCGTGGCCGATATCGGCGTCCGTGCAACGCCGGAGATGCTATCCGACTTGCTCGTCTCCGACCTGTCGAGCGACGGCACGCAACTTCGCAAGGATATCCCCCGAATCCTCAAGAAGCTGGAGGATGCCGGCACGGTCATAAAATTGGACGAAGAATACAGTCTCCAGACACGCGAGAGCAGCGAGTGGGACCGCGAGTTCCGCAACCGCCAAACCCGCCTGAACAGCGATCTGACCTCCCTGTCTAGCAAGCGAGGCTCGCTCATCAGCGCGGCGTGCGGCGACGCACTCAAAGATATTAGGCTCGTGCAAGGCAAGTGCAAGGCGCCGCGGAAGCTGGCTATCTCTTTCAGCGCTGAACCCCCAACGAACGGCGGAACCGACGTCCCTGTGTGGGTCCGCGATGGCTGGGGCGAAAAGGAAAGCACGGTAGTAAACGACGCCCGCGCAGCCGGCAGCGAAAGCACGATCATCTATGTCTACATTCCCAAGACGAGCGCCGACGACCTGCAGAAGACCATCGTCGAGTACGAGGCCGCCAAATCCACCCTGGATTTAAAGGGTACGCCCACTGCGCCCGAAGGCCGCGAGGCTCGCGATGCCATGGCCACGCGCATGGCCACGGCCGAAGCCTCCCGTGATCAGATCATCCAAGGCGTGATCGACTCTGCAAAGGTCTTCCAGGGTGGCGGCAGCGAACGGTACGAACTGAACCTCTTGGGCAAGGTCGGAGCCGCAGCGCAGGCTTCGTTGGACCGGCTGTTCCCAAACTTCAAGGACGCCGATGACCACCGCTGGGCCAACGTCATCAACCGTGCTAAGAACGGCGACGAGGCGGCCCTGTCCGCGGTGGATTGGACCGGCTCGCCAGAAAAGCACCCCGTCTGTGCGGCCTTGCTCTCCGAGATTGGCTCTGGTAAGCGTGGGAAGGAAGTCCGTGACAACTTCGAAGCTAGTACCTACGGTTGGCCCCGTGATGCAGTGGACGCAGCGCTCATCACCCTTCACACAACTGGCCACCTCCGCGCTACGCACAAGGGCACAACGCTCGCGCAGGGCCAGCTTGATCAGGCAAAGATTTCCTTGACCGACTTTCGCGCCGAGACGGCCACGCTCAACGCCCGCGAGAAGATGAAGCTCCGTAAGCTCTTTCAGGACGCAAGCGTGAACTGCATGCCCAATGAGGAAATACTCAAGGCCCCTGTATTCCTGGCCAGGATAACGGAACTTGCCGACCAAGCCGGCGGCGAACCGCCCATGCCCGTACCGCCGGGCACTGCCCATCTCGACACGCTTCGCGGCTTTGGCGGAGTCGAACAACTTGCAGAAATCCTCAAGCAGCACGACACGCTCGAAGATCAGGTGAAGGTTTGGGTCAAGTTGGCAGAACTTGGCGCCAAGCGCAAGCCGGCCTGGGAAATGCTCTGCACGCTTCTCAAGCACGCCGGCGCAATGCCCGAAGCTGGCGAACTCCGCAAACAGGCCGAAGCAGTGAAGTCTGAGCGCAGGCTGCTTGACGCGAGTGACCCAGTTCCGGACATCCGCAAAGCGATCGGCGACGTGCTCCGTACCGCAGTCACCGCCGCTCATACCGAGTATGAGAAGACCTACAACGAACATATGACCACGCTAACCGCGAGCGACAACTGGAAGAAGCTCAAGGCTGATCAGCGGGAACAGATACTTGCCGACGAAGGCATCGATACCTTGCCGGTCTTGACCGTTGGCACCGAAGGCGATTTGATCCGCGCGTTGGAGCAAACCGCACTACCGGCATGGAAGACGCGAATCGACGCGCTGCCCCAGGAGTTCGCCCGTGCTTCCATGACCGCGGCAAAGTTGCTGGAACCGAAGACCCAGCGCGTCCATCTAACCAGTGGAACACTCAAGACCGAGCAGGAAGTCAAGGCATGGTTGGCGGACACTGAGAAAGACCTCATAGCCAAGCTGAAGAGCGGCCCTGTCGTGATTTCCTGATCGGGGCAAAAACGATGGGGAGATGACCAATGCCGACACTCGCAAGCGATCTGCGGAACAAACTGGAGAGGGTTGTCATTGAGGCTCGCGAGTCAGCCGAAGTCGGCGCTCGCGACGCCTTAGAAGCCCTGGCAATCCACCACCACGATCCGTACACGCACATGCAACCTGCACAACGCGAGCTACGCAACCACCTCCGCGCTCGGGCGCGGCAACTCGGAGATCGCAAACTACCGAAAGCCGACGGCAAGGGAAAAGATCACGAGATCGATCACTTGGTCGGCGAGTGCGCCTACGAGCACTGGCACCGGATGCTTTTTGCCCGCTTCTTGGCCGAGAACAGCCTGCTCATCGAACCCCACGGGAACCAGGCCATCAGCTTGGGCGAGGCCGAGGAACTGGCGAAAGAAGACGGCGTGAACGTTTGGGTCTTCACTTCCCGCTGCGCCCAAAGGATGCTGCCGCAGATATTCCGCCCGGAAGACCCGCTGCTCAAGGTCTCCTTCGCCCCGGAGCATATGCTGAAGCTGGAGAAGCTGCTTGCGTCGATGCCACAGGCGCTCTTCGCCGCGTCAGATGCGTTAGGGTGGGTTTACCAGTTCTGGCAGAGCAAGAAGAAAGATGAGGTCAACCGCTCCGAGGTGAAGATCGGCGCAGATGAGATTTCCGCGGTGACGCAGCTTTTCACCGAGCCATACATGGTGGAGTTTTTGCTCCACAACACGCTGGGCGCATGGTGGGCCGGCAAGAAGCTCGGCTCGGAAGACGCCGGTGCGAAAACCGAAAATGAATTGCGCCGCAAGCTCGCCCTCCCGGGCATAGATTGGGAATATCTCCGCTTCATCCGCGGCGCCGACGGTGTAAACGGGCCGTGGCGGCCCGCTGCAGGGACGTTCGACGGCTGGCCGAAAACCGCCAGGGACATCAAATTTCTCGATCCGTGCTGTGGGTCCGGGCATTTTCTGGTCGCGGCACTGCATCACCTAGTGCCGATCCGCATGGCGGAGGAAAGTTTGTCTGCCGCTCAAGCCGTCGATGCGGTGTTGCGAGACAATCTGCACGGCTTGGAGATAGACGAACGATGCTGCCAGATCGCCGCGTTCGCCCTGGCGTTTGCCGCATGGACTTACCCAGAAGCGGGTGGCTACCGGCCACTCCCGAACTTGCGCATCGCCTGTACCGGCATCGGGCCTCAGGCGACCAAGACGCAATGGCTAGAGCTTGCAGAGAAAGCCGCAGTAAAAGGGAACATGCCAGCCAAACGCGACCTCTTCCGAATAGAGGAATCCCTGCTGTCGAGCACAATTGCGAACGCATTGGAGTCGCTTTACGACCTGTTTGTCCAAGCTCCAACGCTGGGGTCGCTGATCGACCCGCGCCGTTTATCAAAGGACCTATACCGGGCGGGATATGACGAGATTGCGCCGTTGCTCGGGGAGGTCTTTAAAGCCGAAACGGACGACGAAACCCGCGAGCGAGCAATCGCCGCTTCTGGCATGGCCAAGGCCGCTGACCTCCTGGCTGGCCAGTATACGCTTGTTATTACGAACCCGCCTTACCTTGGTTTCCAAACACAATCCGCCACTTTGAGTGACTTCACAAAACGTGTTTACCCTCGTGCAAAGGCTGATCTTGCCACTTGTTTTGTGGAGCGATGTCTTGAATTGTGCGGCGCTTATGCGACTGTGGCGCTTGTTACTCCTCAAAATTGGTTGTTCTTGAGTCGATTCAAGCACCTCCGAAAGCACCTTCTATCATCTTGCGCATGGCAAGTTGTTGCGAGACTTGGCGAGCGGAGCTTCAGCAGCCCACAAGCAGCGGGTGCATTTACAGCTATGGTTGTGATTTCTCAAGTGCCGATAGATTCGAACAGCATGCTGGTGGGACTAGATGTCGCGGCCGAAAAGGACCCCGAAAGAAAGGCAATTGCCCTGCTAAGGAACGCCCCAGTCCTTTCGAAGCAGACAGAATCCCTTCATAGATCCGATTCGACAGTGACATTCACGCCCTTGTCATCGTTACCTCTTCTATCGAGTTACGCGGATTCGTTGACAGGGGCACACACGCTGGACATCGAACGGTTCCGGCTATTCTTCTGGGAACTTAATCAGGTGACGACAAAATGGAATCTTCACGCCAGTTCACCTGAGGCTCATTCGATTTTCTCAGGGATGAGCTATGTCAGTTACACGCGGGAGGAGGGGGAGGCATTTTCCGAGCTAGCGGCGGCGATGAAGGAAGAGGGATTTCTTGGCGGTTGGCTTTCCGGCAGAAAAGCCTGGGGTAACGTCGGCGTTGCAGTATCGTGGATGCGGCAACTTCCTGCCTCGCTCTACTTGGGGGCGGTTTATGACAATAGTGTCGCTGTCGTACTGCCTCATAGAATCGATCTGCTACCTGCCATTTGGTGTTTCTGTTCGTCGCCAGATTACAGTGCCGAGGTACGCAAGATAAACCAGAAGGTTCAAGTCGCAAACGCAACGCTCGTGAAAGTTCCCTTCGACCTCGCCTATTGGCAAAAGGTGGGAGCGGATAAGTACCCCGACGGCCTGCCTGAGCCGGAGAGCGACGACCCGACGCAGTGGCTTTTCCCCGGTTGGCCGGAGAAGTCCACAGCACCGCTTCAGGTCGCCGTGGCGCGGCTACTGGGCTACCGATGGCCGGCCGAACTCGACGAGAAGATGCGCGTAAGCAAGCAAGCGCGAGCGCTGGTCAAGCGGTGCGATGATTTGGTCACGTACACAGATAACGACGGCGTCATCTGCGTCCCCTCGGTGCGCGGCGAGGAACCCGCGGCCGAGCGGCTACTGGCGCTGCTAACAGCGGCGGGCATCAAGCCGGCTAAGGTGCTTGAAGCGGGCGGTGCGTCAGATCTGGACGACTGGCTCCGAAATAGCTTCTTCGAGGAACACTGTAGGCTATTCCACGACCGACCTTTCGTTTGGCACATTTGGGACGGTCGCAAGAGCGATGGCTTCCACGCATTGGTCAATTACCATAAGCTTAGCCAAAGTGGCGGCAAAGGCCGGAAGCTGCTGGAGTCATTATCCTACTCCTACCTGGGCGACTGGGTCACCCGCCAGAAGGATGGTGTGAAGCGTGGCGAAGGTGGTGCGGAAGGCCGGCTGGTCGCGGCCTTGGAACTCCAAAAACGCTTGGAGGCGCTCCTTGCAGGCGAGCCGCCCTTCGACCTATTCGTCCGCTGGAAGCCGCTGGCTGAGCAGCCCATCGGCTGGGAGCCGGACGTCAACGACGGCGTACGGATAAACATACGTCCATTCATAGCGAGCGACCTGCCCGCCGGCCGGACCGGCGCGGGCGTGCTGCGATGGAAGCCGAGCATTAAGTGGACCAAGGACCGCGGCAAGGAACCCAAGCGACCGAAAGCCGAGTACCCGTGGTTCTGGGGCTGGGATGAGAAGACTGAGGACTTTGTGGGCGGCAGTAAGTTCGATGGCAACAGGCACAACGACTGCCACTATACCAACAAGGCCAAGCAAGCGGCACGCGACGCAGCGAAGAGTCTGAAACGTGGCTGAGATACCGAACCTTACACCTATCGAGTTCGAGCGAGGCTATCATGCGTTCCAGGCGCGCGAAGCCAGGGATGCCATGTATAAGACGGCAACGTTCCTGGTCGAGCACTTTTGGGGCCAGCCGAGGGACATGGCGGACGGCATGGGTGTGCTGCTCTTGACGTGGAACCAGGCGTTCTACCGCTACGGGTCCTTCGACTTCGCTCTCCTTGAGGACGCCCTACGGGCGAATATGCCGGTTATTGAGGAGCTTCGCCCGCGCTACATCCAGTCGCTTCAGGAGGCCGATGAGCCGACCATCAAGCGGCTTTTTATGTTGTTTCTTGACGCGCTCCGAATCAAGGAAGGGAATAAGAAGGACTGCAAGAGTCCTGTCGCTGTAGCGAAGGCACTGCATCTTCTCGCACCGCGCTTTCTGCCCATCTGGGATGACAAGATCGCCAGAGCCTATGCCTGCCACTACAACCAGTATCCCGACCGGAAGTATGTCACCTTCGCCTACAAGATGAAGGCGCTCGAACGGCAACTGCAAGAGCACGTTCCCCCGGACTGTGGCCGGACATTCCTCAAGCTGATTGACGAGTACAACTACGCCAAGCACACGAGGGGCTGGATTTAGGCTATGACGACGACCTCACACAAACCAAAAACCTTGCTCGAAGCCGTCCGAGCCTCGCTAATGCAGGCTGCTCGGTACAATTCTGGCGACGTGGTAGCCCCCGCGGCGGTGCTGTGGACCGACGCCGATGGTCAGTGGCGACCGGTCGTAGAACAACTGCGCGGGCTGATGCCCCAGCTTCTCACGCTGGGCGACCACAACGCCCTGACGCGGACAGGGCCGGCGATCTGGCTGCGGTGTGTTATCGAGCCGGCAGTGCGGGCGGTTAGATTCCCCAGCCTCTCATGGACGGCGGACGCAGTTCCTGTGATCTACATGCCGGGCGTGAGCCGTCAGACGCTCAGGGCAGTCGAGGAATGTCCGGATGTGCTCAAACCGTTGGTTGAGCTTCAGTACCGGGGAACTGTATGGACTCAAAAGAATGGCAAGGACTGGACGATCCGCGCGTTCCTTGTGAGCGACGAAGGTGGGCTTGGTCTGGATGTGGCCGAGGACATGCTGACGCTCCAGGCGATGCAGGGCGCGCTGTCGCAGCTCGCGGTGACGTCGATCATGCGGCTGCAGGGTCGCCGACTGGAGGCAGAAGACTTCGACAAGTTGATGATTGGCGACACGCCGCGCGACCTGCTGCTGTGGTTGGGCGATCCGGACGGAACACGGAGGCAGTGGGACGAGGGAACGTGGGCAGCGTTCTGTAACCGATGCAAGCAGGACTACGGCTTCGACCCGGAAACAGAAGGCGAGATCGTTGGGGGTGAAAAGCTCGGCCAACGCAAGGACGCCTGGTACGGCGTCTGGGAGCGGTTTGCTGAGTCGCCTGCGCTCTATCTTGGAATTCCGGATCTGTTGCGGCGAGCGAAACCACAGGGGCAGCTAACCTTCGAGAAGGAACCTTGGCCGGATGAGAATGATTCGATGGAAAGCCAGCTTCGGGTGGCGCTGGAGGCGGTCGGCTTGATGAAGCCCGCTGAAGCGAGGCAGCGGTTGGGACAGCTTGAAGAGGACCACGGTATGCGCCGCAACTGGGTGTGGGCACGGCTGGGCTTGTGCCCCCTTGCGAACGCGCTGAAGCATCTGGCCGCACTGGCCAAACAGACTGTGGCGGCCTTGGGAGGCGATTCAGCCGAAGCGATGGCTAAGCTCTACGTCGAAGGAGGATACCTGACTGACGACGCGGCGCTACAGGCGCTTGCGTGTGTGAAGACGACAGAAGACTCTGCTGCGGTCCACGCGGCGGTGCGATGCGTCTATCTGCCATGGCTGGAAGATACAGCCCGAAACTTCCAAGCATGCGTGGCGGCGAAGGCCCTCCCAACGGTGGCACAAAATGCAGCCGTCGAGGCCAAGGTGGGCGAGTGCATCCTCTTCGCCGACGGGCTGAGGTTCGATCTTGGCCAGCGACTCGCTGCGATGGGCGGCGAGCGGCAATTTGAAGCTTCCGGGGGATGGCGCTGGGCGGCTCTACCTACAGTGACGGCGACTGCTAAGCCGGCCGCGTCACCGGTTGCAGGCAAACTGCGTGGTAGTCACTTGGAGGCTGACTTCGCCCCTGAGACGGCCGACTCCGGTGAAAAGGTGAACACCGATCGCTTCCGCGGGCTGCTTTCCGCGGCAGGCTTCCAGGTGTTCGGGCCGGCCGAGTCGGGTGAACCACTGGGCAGTAGCGCCCGCGGATGGACGGAATACGGTGAGTTTGACAAGCTCGGACACGCTCTCCAAGGCAAGCTCGCGGCACGGGTCGAAGACCAGTTGGAGCTTTTGCTGGAGCGGATTCAAGGGCTTCTGTGGGCCGGCTGGAAGCGGGTGTTCGTAGTGACCGACCATGGCTGGCTACTGGTACCGGGAGGCATGCCAAAGGTGCAACTCCCGAAGTACCTGGCTGGGACTCGCTGGTCGCGGTGTGCGTCAATAAAGGACGGCTCCCACGTCGAGGTGCCTGTCGCCGGTTGGTCATGGAATCCGCAGGAACGGTTTGCATTCGCGCCAGGGATTCATTGCTTCGTGGTCGGGCAAGAATACGCCCACGGCGGCGCGAGTTTACAGGAGTGTCTTGTTCCGGTTCTGGCGTTCGCATCAACGGGTGCGCCAGCCAGTTTAGTTGTCGTGGTACGCGAGATCCAGTGGGTAGGCCTGCGCTGCAGGGTGAGAGTGGAGCCGTCTTCGGATGGGCTGCTGGCCGATCTGCGGACGAAGCCCAATGTCCCCGACTCAAGCATTGCAAAACCCAAAGCTTTGGACGCCGAGGGCAATGCTGGGCTTCTTGTTGCCGACGATTCTCTTGAGGGGACGATGGCCAGCCTGGTCATTCTCGATTCGTCGGGACGCGTAGTCTGCAAAGAAGCCACCACCGTCGGAGGTGATGAATAGTATGGAACTCGATCAAATAGACCAACTCGCCGCATCAGTCTTCGACGGTTACCTCGTCCGTAAAGACTTGGTACGTCGTTACAGCCGACAGTATCCTGTGCCGACGTACGTCGTGGAGTTCCTGCTTGGGCGGTACTGCGCGACGGTGGACGAAAATGAGATCGACGAGGGCTTGAAGATCGTCGAGCGGCAATTGCAGGACCGGACGGTCCGCACAAGCGAGCAGGAGCTTTTCAAGGCGAGAGCGCGCGAGAAAGGCTCGGTGAAACTCATTGACGTCGTGAAGGCCCGGCTCGACTCTAAGACCGACTCTTTCCTCGTGGAACTACCGAGCCTGGGAATAAGAGATGTGCGGATCGCCGACGCCCTCGTTCACGAGCACGAGCGAATGCTGACTGACGGCTTCTACGCCGAGGTCACTTTGACCTACGACGCGGCCATTGCGGAGGAAATGCACGGCCGCCCTTTTGCTATCGATAGCCTTCGCGCTATCCAGCTCTCCAAGCCGGACGTCGTCGCCACGCTCATGAAAGGGCGGGAACGGTTTACCACCGCCGAGTGGAAGGATTTCCTACTTAGGTCGGTCGGCCTGGAGCCGGCGGCTATGTCGGAGCGAGCGAAGATGGTGGTCCTTCTGCGAATGGTGCCGTTCGTAGAACGGAACTACAACCTCATCGAACTCGGTCCTCGTGGTACCGGCAAGAGTCACTTGTATCAGCAAATTTCGCCATACTCGCACCTGATTTCAGGTGGCAAGGCGACCGTAGCGAAGATGTTCGTGAACATGTCGAGCGGCCAGCGTGGCCTGGTGTGTCTCTACGACGTGGTTTGCTTCGACGAGGTATCAGGCATTTCATTCGACCAGAAGGACGGTGTGAACATCCTCAAGGGCTACATGGCCTCTGGCGAGTTCTCTCGCGGGAAGGAGAGTATCCGCGCTTCGGGCGGCATTGTGATGGTGGGCAACTTCGACGTGGACGTTGAGCAGCAGCAGCGAATAGGCCACTTGCTAAGCCCACTGCCGCCGGAGATGCGTAACGACACGGCTTTCATGGATCGCATCCACGCATACGCGCCCGGCTGGGACTTCCCGAAGTTGAAAGCGGACGATCATCTCACAGACCACTTTGGCCTGGTGACCGACTTTCTGTCCGAATGCTGGACGCAGCTGCGCGATGGAACGCGGATATCGGCGCTGCAAGGGCGAACGCACTGGGGTGGAGCATTGAGCGGACGCGACATCGAGGCAGCGAACAAGACCATTAGCGGTCTTCTCAAGTTACTATTTCCCGACCCGGAGACGCGCATTGCCGACGAGGAGCTTGAGTTAGTCGTTCGTATCGCCCTGGAAGCGCGGCGTCGGGTCAAGGAACAACAGAAGCGCTGCTTGAAGACCGAGTTTCGCAATACACACTTCAGCTACTTCATGGGCGTGGACGGCGTTGAACAATTCGTTTCGACACCAGAGTTGCACAGCGACGAGGCTATCGAGGCCGACCCTCTGCCGCCTGGGCAGGTATGGGCGATCAGCCCGGGAGGACAGGATGCGGCACCTTCATTGTACCGTATCGAAGCAACATCCGGGCCGGGTAGTGGAGTGAAAATTCTCAACGCGCCCGTCCCGCCTGCGTTTCGCGAGAGCGTCCGGTACGGTGAGCAGAACCTCTATTCGCAATCGAAAGAATTGGTTGGCTACCGTGACCCACGGAGCCATGAGTTTTCGGTGCAGTTGCGTGCAATGGATTCCGATCGGTCTGGTAATGGCCTGGGGCTGCCGGTATTGCTAGCACTATGCGGAAGTTTGATGGAGCGGAGTACGAAAGGCGGCTTGATCGTTGTCGGCTCGCTCAACTTGGGCGGCTCGTTAGAGATAATACCTAACCCAGTTGCCGTCGCCGAGCTAGCAGTCGAGAAAGGCGCAGCGCAACTCTTGATGCCTATTTCAACGCGGAGGCGGCTCTTAGACCTACCGGATGAATTGGCAACGAAGCTGAACATCGTATTCTACTCGAATCCTGCTGATGCGTTTGTGAAAGCACTACAGGATTAACGGCCTCACCGGAGGCAACAGGAGATCGAGGCACTGCCAAAATGAAGATTGCACTTCACAAGATCGAATTCTGTCATATCCATCATGCATGTGCCCCTCTCAGAGGTATCCTACACGAGAATTGGAGCTCTCAGGAGGCTCATCTGGCAAGGCTTCCGGCCATATTTGGGTGTCGTGTCAGATAACCGGCGAAAACTGACACGGAAAAATCAATTGAGACACAATGCATAACATAGAGACAATATGAAGTGCCCCCCTGGGGTTGCACAATCGCGGATCACCCGAACACCATGTTTGCACACAGTGCGGGCGGAGCCGCATACAACACGAAGGGAGGCACATATATGTCGAAGCTACTCTACGTCGGGATGGATGTCGACAAAGAGAAGATCGTCGCCGCGAAGCTCACGAGCTCCGCGAAGGTCAGCGACGAGTGCGTGATCGCCAACGCGCCGCAGGCGGTCGAGAAGTACTTCG
>Ga0187850_10001121_pt1 | contig 30594 bp, 35 predicted proteins | sample June2016WEW_4_15_FD_132436 | JGI IMG/M metagenome (GOLD analysis project Ga0187850, IMG submission 132436) | Peatland microbial communities from SPRUCE experiment site at the Marcell Experimental Forest, Minnesota, USA - June2016WEW_4_150 | ecosystem: Environmental > Terrestrial > Soil >...
ACCCCAACCATTCCACGTCTCATGAAATCGGCACCGAACGCAGAGGTCGATTTCTGAACTTAATAACACTATTCGATAGGTAGTACGTTCTGTTCTGGTTATGGTCGGGAGAATTGGAAATTTCCACATCATTCGGTTGGAAATATGGTTTAGGTAAGGTGGATTACTCTGGGCCTGCGGCCCAACCGGTTTGTACTGTGCGTGTACGTTTCGGTTATTGGAAAAGCTCATTTCAGGTCTTTTCGATTATTCTAATATGCTTCCCGGTAACTACGCACTGCTCGGATTCCAATGGTCCTGCTGACGCTTCGCAAGCATTTTTCTTGGACGGTCTATATCATCGGCTCTATTGAGTTGATAGCCCTTGCACCTTTTGTTTACTTTACTTTCCCGAGCTCGATTCCCTTTGATATCGCAAAGACTGCCTTTGAGAAAATAATTGATGTTGATGCTGCATTACTTGGGTTCACCGGGGTTATTGTGGCTGTATCTATGCAAACCTGGAAGAAACGCTATAACTATTCTCTTGCCGTTCTCGCAACAGTCGTTGCGTTTCTCCTCGTTTCGCTGGTAAGCTGCGTTAGAGAACTTATCGTGGGAACTCCGGTTTCCAGCGGAGATTTCTATTTTCCCTTGGCATTCTTGATAGGCGGCATTACCCTGCTCTTCTACGGGTTGGCCACAACAAAGGTCAGGTAAGGATACTGCTCTTTTTTCCTACCTCAGGTATGCCTCTGACATTCTGATTATGAAACCATACAACCTGCCACGTAAGGCAGTGAGAAAACCGTAGCGCAACAAGTGGGCCTAACGGCCAACCGCCAGAAATATGACGAAACAAGAGAACTCTAGAGATACAGTACAGCGCACCCTAACGCAACACACACCCGCTTACCCATACCCGTTTGAGCTGTCATACAGCCAGACCGGCAGTGTTTATATAAAATACCATAACAGCGCTCAAATGGCTTCTCTCCACACTCATCTGTGCCAAAACATCCAGATTTCATAAAAGAACCGCAATTATGAAGTATTTGAGCCATTTACTCGCCTTGGCACGCCCAGCTTAGATTGGCGAGCTGGACACACAATGGAATTCAAAGCCTACCCACTCCGTGACCAGAATTCTTTCAAGTATTGGTCAACGCTCTATCATGAAGTATGGGAGCGATTACATCATCAGATGGCCGTTCTCGACAGAGAATTCCAATATGCACTCGAAAGCAAAGGTTTCCCTCCCCTCGATGTAGAAGAAGTCGTGAAGAGGTTCAGCCGTCGGGGCCTAATACGACGCATTGACCGTCCAATCCCCGAGCTAAACACAACTCTAACCTTCTGGGTCATACCTCGGGACTACAATGCCGACACACAATCACATGAAGAAGCTATTGAACGCAAAATTCGACTACACAAAGATAGAACGGCAATCCAAGACAAACTAGGTAACGCTATGGTCGGAATGGTTCACCTTGCGTCGCTTGGAACACAATTCACATTTTCCACTAAACTAACCCAAGTAAGAGACTGGAATGGCAAGAAACTGGAAAAAGAAGAGGGCGAAATCGATATTGTCCTCTTGTCATTCCCCACTAGCAAGGTCTACGGTATAGAAGCCAAGAATGTTGCTCCCATTATTGACTCAGTCTATGCGAACAAGAAGCTGAAGAAACACATTGGAAATTGCACCAAGCTGGGCATGAAACCAGTTTTCGTTTTGTCAAGGATATTTCCAACGACATCGGATGAGCTGGAACAGGCTGGCGCAATTGTGGTAGAAACAGAAACGCAGTTCTATCAGCTCAAATACTGGCCTATCGCCAAGTCACTCAAGCAAGACTTTGGCTATCATTTTGTCAGAAGGATGGGGCACCCAGTGTCTGTAAAACGACTATCTTCGCAACTCTTGACAAAGTTGAATTAACGGAAATCAACTTAGTCGCTGAAAAGCGACGGCCAGATTTCGACCGAACATGTTCTGACGACATTAGGCACTTTTCAGTGAGCGCCTATAGGGTACACGCCTAGTTTTGGTTTGCCGGTTCTGCAAGTTTCGCAGATTTCCGGAATATGCCTGATTTGGTTCTGAGTTGAGTTATCAAGATTAATGGAGATTTGAGTTAGGTTAAGGTTCTTGGCCAACTCGGCCAATTCCTCATCTGAGGCATCTTTCCAATAGTATAGCCACGGACCCCACAACTCAATTTCGTGCGGGCCTAGCTTTCCTTGATTATAGTAATCCACGAACTTCTGCCACAGGGCCGATATTGCCTCCCTAGGGGCTGGCCCTAGCTGCTTTTGCTCATGCTCTTCCTTCGCTATTCTACTGATTCGTACACTTAATTCGCCGAGCATCTTGGCAAGTTCAAGGCTACGGCGTAAACTACCCTTTTTCTTCGAAGCTATACCCTTACTGTTATTGTCGAACTCCTGGCGTAAACGGTCATAGACTTCCTTCATGTCGGATACTAAATCATCATTCTCCAAAAGGCGAACCTCGAAAGGTTCAATCTAAGCATGAAAGTCGGGCGGTAAGAGAACTGTAGAAAATGACAAATCGACAGCCCACCATATCGTTACCAATATTGAGCCGCCCGACTTTTTTGTCTCAGTCCGACTGAAGAGACTCGGAACCATCGGACCGTGACCTTGTATGGCAAATGAACCTACTCAAGTATCTGGATTCTGCGTCTGGCGTATTGTTCTTCGCGGTATTGTTCTTCGAGGTCCGCCTTACGCTTGGAGTCTATGGCCTCGGTCAATTTCGTGGCTGTATGCCTTAAGGAGCTCAGCATCTCCCCGACCTTCCCGTCCAACGTCGCAATGTCTTCGGGTGGAATGTTAACCAAATAACATTGGTTGGCAGGGTCGTTTATATCGCCATGAACATCGCCCGCCCAGTCAGTCCAGCCTTTCCTTTCACTCTGCCATGAAACGATTACGTAATGCCTCCTGCAGAACGCCCACTTCGGGTTCTTGTTTTGCAGTATGATTTTGGCAACCATCTTTCTTGTTCCGAGTTTCACGCTGTCTGCCAATTGGCGATTGAAGAGTGGGTTGGTTCCACTGCCGCTGGTGAGCTCTAGGAACTGATTGAGTTCTTTTGTTAGTGTCATGTTTTTTTCACCTCGCAGAATAATCCGTTCTTAGTGCGTTACCAAGTAAAACCGGTGTCCTTCCAAGAATATCCAATCGATATGGGTTGTCGTTGGGGTTGAACTAATGGCGGCTGCCAGGTCCCTTGCTGCGGAATAGGTCGTCACGTTGTAGTTTGCCATTCTATTCTCACGTACTCTTTCGATAATGTCCGACTGTTTTTGTGGGCACTCCACCAAAACTTCCTGAGAAGGTATAGCGTTTCCTTTCGGCCGCTTCTATGCAATCCACACTGCAGAGACGAACCAAGGCTCGACCTTCTTTGCTATTGGAAAAGTCCAGCATGTCAGGCGCTAGTTCAGAACGTGGAATCCAGCTTTGCCTATGGAACTCTCGTTTAGTCGGGTCGTATGCCTTATGGCAAACCGAGCATTGCAGAAGCTTTGGTTCAGGCTTAGGTTGCTCGGGTGGCGTAGTCATACTGGCTTTGTGGTCTCCGACTTGTTCTTGTATGGTTGAGACCATTTTGCCTAGACGCTGACTTTCCAATTCTAGGCTGTTAACCATGGCGGCTAACTGGTTCATCTTATCTCGGTCAATCCATATTTTCAAATCAAATCATCCTTATGATTGTCCAATCTTTCGTTCCCAGTCTCGAATTTCATCACGATTCATATCGAGCTCGCCGAACATTGTGTCCGTGAAGTCCCATTCCCAAGGATTTCTGAGCCGTTTCCGGCCTCGATGGCGGTCATGGTAGTGTGCAACGTACAGTCGAACGTGGGCTCTTCGGTCATCTTCTCGGCATTTGTCGGAACAGAAGATTTCCGGTCGTCCGACACGATATGCTATAACAAATTCTTTCCCGCAAACTACGCATTGGCTATAGACCGTATACTTGCACAAGACGGCTGCACCTCGACGTAAGACGATTTACTGAAAACGGGGAATCGGCCACTGGGTGCGGCCTTTCCCCACATTATATGGTAATCATTAATTCAGAAATACTACAGCGTTTGGCTCCGCCGTAAACGAAACCTCTCTGGAGCCATTGTAATTGGTAAAGCTGGTCTGCGCCATACCCGATTAGTGCGTAGCTATACCCGTTTGCTATGGCTGTAGTATGCGTCATAATGGTCATAATATGGCTACTAGGTGTCATGGACAGAACCAGAATCGCCAAGCAAGCCGGTTTTGTTGCGATTGAAAACAGGGCCCAGTCAGGCCTGGGTTCCTTTAGCGTGAATACGTAGGCCAGTATCGGTTCCAGTTTAGTCCGAATAATCTCATACATGACCTCGTCGTCGGGTCCTTCCGCCTGCCTATGTGTCAGTAGCACCTTGAACCTGTATTGCCGTAGCAGCTCCAATACCTGCTCCTCGGCACAATGCTGGCACAGGAGTTCGCTGATAACGAGAATGTTGCCGAGTTCAACCGGCCGACCTGTGACCCTTGAAACTATCTTTTCGTTAGCTCCCTGCAGGCTAAGGAGCCACCTTACCTGCCAGTTTTTGCTTTCCAAGTTCGCCATTCGGTGGCCGTTAATCCAGAAGTCGAAGTCGGGTACATGCAGGTCGCCGACATGCATAGGGTGTGTGTTGGGTCGAAACCAAGTAACGGTCCATGTCCCGTTTTTGGTTGTCCATGTTATTCGCTCACGTATTCTTTCCGCATTCAGGGCCGGACCGTTAACCTGTTCGCCCACTCCGAGTTGAGTTGCTGCGACGTCGAGCACCACCTGCCGAATCAGTCTTTCTTGGTCCATTCCAACTACAGTTGGACTTTTCTTTGCCATACAAATCACTTGATTTAAGAATGGGGCATCTTCGACAGCTTGGTGCCCCCAGGAAAATCTGCGCCAGTGCCGAATTATGTCGCTTCTTTCCAGCCTTTTACTTGGTTGTCTTTTCCCACAGTAATGTCGTATGCAAGGCCTTCCCCATCTGGCAATGTATGCATACCAACGACGAATGTCTGCTCGTGAAATTCCACGAAGTCAACGTGGACATCTACGCCCTTGAACCTCGTCTTGAAATAAGCCAGCGCAATCGTTTCGGCCTCGTCTGCTGAACTAATCATGCCACTCTTCACCTCTTCACCTAAACATAAGGCGTGCCAATGCATAACCAATTCTTGTTGCGAAAATGGCAACAGTCAAATTCGGCCCCGTAATAGCGGAGCGTCATGCCCACTGCCAAGAACGTTCACAAAAGAAGCCATATTTTCCTGCCTCAGATTGACGACCTTCTACGTATGATAGACCAGTGGTGCGCTAGGACCGGCGTTAGCAGGGCCGATTTGGCGAATCTCTTGGATTTAGACAGGTCAGAGGCAACCAGGGTATTCAAGGGAGGACGACGCTTGGTCTATAGTGAGGCTCAGACTTGGGTCGATTTCCTTCTTGAGCGCCTGTCTCCACTTCCTGAAGAACCCGTTCAGACCATTGCCACGCCTTCCAGGGACCTCAGATATGTTCAATCAAGTGAAACGGTGGGAGGAGTTGCGAAGAGGCTGACTAGGGGTAACTTTACCCAGATTCCCGTATTTGACGGGCTGAAATATCTTGGGCTTGCCACGGACCGAATGATTGTCGAACGGCTTTTGCATCCAAACGTGAAAAGGTTCGAAGGAGCCTGGGCGGATTGCTTGCGGAAGATGCCTGTCGGAGAAGCGGGTGTTATAGAGACCTCAGCAATATATCCCTCCAACGCCTCGATTTCTGAGGTTGCGAACGCACTAACGCAATACTATGCCGTAATGATATCGGATAATTCTGTACCAGAAGGCATCGTTACACGATGGGATTACCTAAAGCTACTGAGCCATAGATAGAATCGGGCCATAGGCTCATGATACTACGGTACTACGGACCCTCTCCGTAGTAATCACAATGGCTTGCTGTCGTAGCGTGGCCCGAAGGGCCTGAACATTTCGTTTGGTAATTCGGTGACCCATAACTTCAATGACAGCCGTCTCTTCGCCCTTACCCTCCCAATACCCAGTGGCCCTATACACCGTATAGCCCTGTAGCCGGACGCTGGTCGCCCATGAACGAATTTTCTTAACGTACCTTACGCTCAACCGGTGCGTTGAGTTCGGGCTGCCAATGTAGAGGCGAGTTCGCAGGCCAACACTTTCGCTTTTCATTGACATATCACTCCAAATTACGAAATGTTCAGACTAATCGCCGCCATGTTGAACGAGTAGTTAAACTCACCGCAATAATGTGCGGCTCACAGCGTAGCATTACACCGTGTAGCAGTGGCAGTTGTTGGCGTGAAAAAGTTTCGAGGCTCTAGGAAGTTATCCGGCACCGTGGGCACGGCTTGAAAATGAACGTGCGTTTGCGAAGTACCGTGGCTTGAACCCACTCGTCGCCACGGTTCTAGCAGAACTCACAATTCAATTTGACCTTGGTTCTCCCTGGAACGTTCTCTGCAGCGAGTGGTACTTCTCTAGAACGGTAACGAAATGATATAGCTATCTTCAGAACATCTCTTCCGAAACCGAGCTTCTAAACCCACGGAAATAGACATTCGTTAGTCGGCTTGTAGGATTCTGTTGCCGTAGTGCTAGTCGAAGTAGTTGCCTGTGTCGGTGTCGTAACAAAGTTTGTAGAGATATCGTTCGTTAAGCTAGTCTTACTTCCGTTAATCGTGAACGTAATAGTAAAATGAAATGTTCCACTCGTAATTACGCTGGTCATGCTAGGCAATTCTACCAGAGAGGATTCAAATTCAAACCCTATCTGGGTAGGTGAACAGGGCGACAGTTCAGCGCTGCTACCTGCTGCCCCCTGGATTGGCAGAGTTATCCAATTGCCGTTACTGAGGATTTGCGAATCCAGTAAATTGCCCTCCAAATATCGCTCCACGGTGTCTGAGAATGTTGTTACCGTTATCTTACCATTCACGTAGGGGTTTATGTCCTCCATGCGGATAGTCTGATGCGTCGGGTTGTGAATGCCGATTACTAGCGAGAAGTCGGCTACGGTAGAACCTTGGTAGTCAGTGAGAATTGAGATTGATACATCGTCAATATTTATCCACGGCCTGTTCTTGACCAATGGATTCGGAACAAACGAGAATGCGACTACACTACTTACCGCCATAGCGATTATGAGAACTGCAAGGAATACTTTATTCATCCGAGACTTTTCCCCTGTTTATGATTGCCACCCGTCAAAGAAATCAACATCCGGCAAATCCCATGTAGGCGACTTCTATCTGAGACGGAGAGTTTACAATTATCTGTGGACTCCCATTGTACATTGAGATTACGCCCGTAATTCTAACATCTCTGTTTAGGTAGAAAGATGCAGGTGAGCAACGAAAACTACCGGCGTCGCCTGCAAAAATAACGCCGGCGAAGTATCCTTGGTATGGGTTGTGGAAGTCAAGGAACGTGTCGCCCCTATTGTCCACGAAAGTGTAAACAACAGTCCCTTCAACAGTCAGATACTGGCCGACATAATTAGAGGCGGCCGTCCAAGAAACAACCTGATTGCGTGCCGTCAACCACTGAGGAGCTGGTTTAGAGGAAGTGGCGGATGAGTAAACGACGCTAGTGGTTACGCTCGTGCTTACGATGGGAAATGTGGATATGGTTGATGTCGTTGAGACCGTAGGCCGCATTTGATTAACATAAGACGAAACACCAATACCTGCAGCGAATGCGACGATTAGAGCAAGAACTGCGCCCACGGCGACTTTGTGTTGAAGCCAATTAAACCGCAAACGGTATCCTTTCTCCTTATTGACTTCCCTGACTGTAGTTGGTTGTGACTCTTCAACCTCTTCATCTACAGGTGCTTCATATTGTTCTGTTTGTCTGGCGTATGGTTTGATTTTTCTGATTACAAAGGTCATGATGATTCCAACTCCGATGAGAGAGAGTCCCAATGGCCATGCGACAAAAGCAAGAAAGAGTAACCCGAAAACTATGAGGAGAAAGCCGATTTTTCGGTAAGGGTAGATGTAACTCACAACGGTTTTCTTTGGCATGGTCCTTGTTCCTGTCTCGTGTGTAGTAGACTATGTCCATTGTTCATGTCTTCGTTCCTTCCATCCGACAATAACCTTAGCCGCAATAGCCAATATCACGGACATCGTCAATATCAAAGTCAAGAGAAGGTAAGGAACAGTGTTAAGCCAGCCTAGGTTAGGAACATTCTCAACCCAACCAATCAACCAGCTGGTTGCATAGCTATAGTAGGCTGTGCTTGTGAAGACGAGTGTCCCAGTTGCCTGCGTGGCGACGAGGCCAAACCTAGAATGGGTTGTTGTAAAGGTGTTCGAGTAATAGTAGATGGGGCAGTCAATATAGACGGCGCCATAGTCTGGTGAAGAAGGGTCCTCGTCATAAGAGGCGGAGCATGCAGCCGAATCTGTATAGTAAGCGTGGTAACTGTAGACTGTTTCCGTGGTCAAGGCATAAACCAGACTTCCTCTCTGATACGAGTACAACGTGGTTGAGGTTGAATACGAGGTCGCAAAGCTCACGCTGCTTACGGTTCCGGTTCTCTCCACGGTTGTTGTCTGAGAGGTCCCATAGCCTATGCTAAATGCGATAGCCGAAAGCATCAAGATAGACATTAGAGCCCTTAACCTATTCGAGTGACCCGATTCCACTTTTTCTGGTCCACCCTTGCAACGTTTCAACAGACAGTTACAGTAAGACAGGCATACAACGGATGACTTTGCAGCACCCTACCCTTTCCGTTCTTAGAATAAAGTCATTGTAGTCCTTATGGCATGACAAGTGTTTTCTGCCAAAAACCATGAGAAAGACTTTGGGGGACTCATCCTGCAAGCCTTTGTGCTAAGATTACGTGGTTATTTGCTCGTTCTCGGCGTAGTTCTATTCTTTGGGGGTTTGGCCTTGGGTTTCGCCTATGCTGGACGATTATGGGTGGACTTAGTTGCGTGGGGGTGCGTGATGCTATTACTCGGATTGTGTATACCTGACGCCCTCAAATGGTTCAATTCGCATTTCGAGAGGCAAGGGAAATCGGACTCTCTCCTCGAATCACAAGCTACAGCGTTTGTTGATACGAAGGACGAGGCAGGAAAGAGAATATCGTGTCCTATAGGGAAGGGACTCCTAGTCCTACGTGGCGACAAAGTTGTTTTCATGAAGAAGAAACTTCTCGGCGGGTACCAGCAAGAACCGGACCATGCGTACTACATTTCTAGCATCCTCAACCTCAAATCGTATAGCGATGGACTCGATGTGGAGGCCCATTATCCAGCTACGGAAGATGAACCGGCCGAGGTAACCACAGTCTTCTATGAGCTTAACGAGGATGACGCTAATCGGTGGTATGAAACTCTTCAAAGCATGAAGACGAAGAAAGAACCAGAACCTGCCACCTCACAACCGACTCCAACACAACAACAGCCGGTGACTAGGGAGATAATCAGGGAAAAAGAAATAATTCGAGAGATTGTAAAAGTAAGGTGTCGCAATTGTGGTCACTTGTACGATGAGCGGGATAACAAGTGTCCGAACTGCGGCGGAAGATGACCCCCTCGTAGTTAGCTCATCTGCGCTTTCTGAAGTTGGCGCAACGACTGAACGGAAGCTAATGTGACCTTGGCCAACGACTCACTACAGCGAACAGAGATAAGAGCCGGCTGTGTTATCGGAATCATTGCAGCTATTCTCGCATTGCGATTAGACCCTAAGCTTAGTTCCTTAGCACAGGACCCAATCCTGAGCATAATCATAGTTTATTGGGGGATTTACCTTGGGCTACTTGCAATATCGATTGAGAACGAACCTTTTGGCAAGAAAACCTGTTCCACCGTCAGACAGCTCTCCCTTACGGTTTTCGGCATGGGTCTAATTCTCACGGGCCTCGAAGGTATTCTTGAGGCTGTTAACTATGTTGACTACATTTTCTTGAGAAATGCCATAAGAAATGCGAGCATCAAGATACTAGGCCTTCCAGGTTTCGGTCCAAAAGTGATGGGTCTTGCCCTTCTCGGTTCTGCTTACGGAATTTTCCTTGCCACTTTAGCAAGGAGAGAGGAGCGGCAAAAGTGGAGAACAAATCTGCCGACAATCTTGATAATACTACTACTGGCTGCACCACTCTTCTTCATCTAGATTAGTTCTAAGCTACTTCCTCTTCCTGAATACCTTGTACCCTTCGACATCGCAAACGTAATCGAAACCTGATTCCACTAGCTCCTGTGCTTCTTTGACTGTCTTGGCTACCTTGGAAACGAATTCGTCTGATTCCCAATTAATTAGATGCGTGTAGACCAAAGTGTTTCGAATGTTCCTGTGGCCGAGTAGTTGCATGGTGGCTAGAATATCTCGGGTTTGATGATAGAACATAGTTGCCCGATAATGGCGTAAGGTCTTGAAGGAAATCTGTTTGATTCTTGGGTTCTCTAGTTTCTCAGCCGTTTTCATTCGTTGCCTGTCGAAGACTCGGCGGAAATGGTCGAGGGCTATACCGGCATCCACCTCGGGACTATGGAATACGTATGCCCATTTGTGAGGTAGGGCGTTTAGCATAGCCGATAGTCGGCCTGAGATTTTGGGCTGTCTAGCATTGCTTCCTTTCTCCGGTACAATATTGACTATGCTTCGCTCTGAGTCTATGTCAGACCATTTGATATTGTAAGCCTCACCAGCTCTCGCACCTGTTTCTTTCAGCAGTTGAAGATATGCGGCTGTTTTACGGCCTACTCCGCCGATAAGTTGGTCTATCTCGGTCTCGGTCGGAATGAAAGGTAGCTTGTTTACTCGTTTGTATCGTGGCTTCTGAAACGCTAAACCTTTCCATCTATAGAAATTATCCAGAAAATCGGATAGGTTCTCTTTGCGAACTTCGCTTACCTGAATTCTCGCTAGGTATCCTAAGACGGCCTGAATATCTAGTAAGTTAGTTCTCCTGTCAATTGATTTGAGGCTACTAACTGCCCCTCTAATCGTATACCGCTTGTATCCCTGTTTCTCCATCCATAAAGCGAAGCTAAGAATATCACCGATATTCGATAAGGCGGCAGGCCGCAAGTTTCGCCGTAAGGCGACTGGAGAGACTTCGCTAGAAGTCTCGGAAGCAAACCCCGCCCGAGGCTCCATCTCGAATTAGCTATCTGAGCAGTTTTTCGACTCTTCTTGAGCCGAACGACTGCTTTTATCGCGCTCGTGATTCGCGTGTGTTTTCCGTTTACCACGGAGGTTTAAATCCGTCAACACGGCCCGGGTATACGGTGCGTACGATTGATTTCGAATTCGTCGATGCGAAAAATACTTGCAGTCCTATCCAACGGCAAGCCGTATTCCCATCGTGAGATCGTCAAAGCGACGGGGTTGAGTGACGAGGCTGTTTGGGGTTGCCTCCGACGCTGTTGGCATAAACGGTTGATTTTGCGTTCCGATAAGCCCTTGCACGAATTCAATCGCAAATTGAAGGGCAGAGCAGGGATTCGAACTAACATGCGGTCGTATCACCGATACCTAATGAACACGGCTTCTGTGAAGGGTTTCAAAATTGTTGGAAATACGACATTCGTCGAATACGAAGAATCAAAGAATGGTTCGGCGGGGAGTAAGGCGAAATTAATCTTGGAATTCATTAAATCGCATGGGGACCAGGCGTATTTTTCTAAGGAAATTGTGGAAGCACTCAAGGAGTCTGGAATTAGGGCTACTGACGTCAAGTCAAATGTTAGGCGATTCGAACGCCGAGGACTAATCTTCGTTAGGGGGTACAGAGTTAATGAAAGGCAAACCTCCGTTTCCGAAAGGCTACCTGTTAACATGGCTTGACCAAGAACTGCCTAGAGAAACAGCGATTGAAGCCGCCGTCAAGAAAACTGAGATTGCGCTCCAAGGTCAAGCAGCAACCAGCCCACACGTTGAACGTATTCGCAGAATCAGAGACGTAGTAATCGCCGCAACGAAAACACGTGACATAGTTTCAAGTTCATACCTCCAAAACGAACTGGGTTGTTCACAATACGAGTTGGAGACAGCGATTACCCGGGCCATTCAGCTATATCCAGACCTTAAGGAGATTAAGATATTCAATTTCAGACATTTCTACCACGCCTCAATGCAACCAGAAGATCTTAACGCTGCAATCGCCATGAAACGAAACTAAATTCGAATCGAAAAGGGTCGAGATAACAGGATAGGGCATAACTGGGAAAGCGCAGTTGAATCATTCATAGACCAATACACACGGAGCAGCATTCCGGGAGCAAGCGCATAGAAACCCAGCAATGGATTCGAGAAGAATAACCCTACACCTGATCAAAAGCGTCGGTTCAAGAATTAATTCTGCCGAGGTGGACCGTGTATGGGACGTTTCTCAAGGACCGCTAATGCCTCCGGTGACTTACGTCTTGGAGGCAAAATGGGGATTGGTAACTCGAAGAGCGCTTGACGACTTCCTCAACGTCCTCAAATTCTCTACTGACTTTGGGGTCGACACACCTGAGGGTAGGCAGGTTAAGCAGGGAATAGTCGGTGTCTTTGCTGCACCTGCGTTCAACCCACGAGAAAGGATACCTCTGGGTAATGAGACTGTAAGCCTGGCGTCCTATGCCAGCAGACTAAACGTCAACCTGCTGAAGGCTTCGGACTTCCATGCAAAATTACGAGTGACCGGCTGCAATAAAAAACGCACAATCCAATCGATCTGTAGAGCCGCTCGAAACGAAGATCAAGTGCGGGAATTACTCAAGAAAATATGGGGAAATCCACCTGTTGCGGAACAGCTTCTTTCGGAAGTCAGGGGACGCAATGAAGACTTGTATGGATTCGAGAAAGCATTAGAAGAGGAATCAGATCGTTACGTCGTGGAAGCAACAGCTTGAGACCTGCTCACTAGACGAATTTTGTTTCCTCGATAGGCAACCAGTTTATCACATGCAGCTTAGGTTCAAGCAAGGCCTAACCTATGCTGAATCAGCGTCTCAGCAGTTCGTCGAGAACGTCTATGAGGACTTCCATGCAGAGCTTAGGATCGATCGGTGATATGGGGTTCCCCATAACCGACAGTTTTCACAGCGGCTTTTTTCAGCTATAGCCCCAGCTCTGTCCCAAGAGCCTCAAAGGCTTCCTTGAAACAACTCAGCGGTCCCCTCGTTACGCCCGCGCCGATCATGCCGACCTGTGCCTTTTTGTGCTGCATGTAGGAGTCGATCACCGGCGTGATGCCGGTCTCTACCACTTTTGTCACGTCGATGCCGGTGGGTGTGCCGGCGAAGTTGAGATAGGGTATTGTGAAGTTGGGGTTCCTCGCCACGGTGATCTCGTACATCTCCTTTGTGTACCTGACGCAGTCCTCCACGGTGCCTCCGATGGTCTGAACGATTGACGGCGAAGCGGCTGCCGCGAAGGCCCCGATGCCAATTGTCTCCGTGATGCAGCTGTCCCCGGTGTCGCCCGTGGCGTCCTCCGGACCAAACCCTGGGAAATAGATCCCCGTCAGCATTGGCGCAGGTCCTGTGAACCATCGACGACCGAGGCCACTGACCCTTATGCCGAAATCGGTGCCGTTTCTACACATAGTAGTGACGACCGAGCTGTTCTTGATATCCTGCCCCGCATCAGCCATCGCCTTGCAGGCAGGTAGGATTAGCTGACCAACATAGGTCTCGTCCTCGACCATATAGTCGGCGAATTGTTGTACTGTATTCCTATCAAGGTCGCTCCGGAGTAGGGAAGGCATCATATCTCTCGCCAAGAGCAAGGTACCTGCGACGCGCTTGAAATGGCCTTCGTCGCCCATGTGTAAGGACCTGGCGATGATATGTTTCATGTCGATCCCACCGGACTGCCTGATGACTGCCTTGAACGCCGGCGGCAGCACCTCCTCCTCCCACCTCCGCTTCTTGAATATCTCCTCGTCGTAGCAGCCGTAGTTCAGGGCCTTGGGTATTCCCGCGTCATACGTCCCCGTGTACCACCCCGTTCCTTCCGAAGTCTTCTTCCAGACCTGGGCCCTGCCTATCGTCATCCAAGTAGCGTTTTCCGGTGGAGCCTTGTTCTGCATCACGAACCCTGACATCGATGCCGTACTGATTCCGCAACCACCGCCTAGCGCGCCGTAATCGTGATTTGACCCGAGGGTTATCTCCTCCCTCTCCACCATCTTCCTCGCCTTCTGAGGGGTGTCGGCGAGGCCCTCGTACAATATGCCTCCTATAATCGCGCCCTGTAGGGCATCAGTCATTCGCTCCCACTTGGTCGGTGGTCCTGCATGGAGGACGGTGGTTTCCGTCATTCCACGTATTGCCTTGATCGCCGGCTTGATGTCAACGAGGACCGGCCGCGAAGCGATGATCCTCTCCACGGCTTTCCGGTTTGCCTGTTCGATCTCTTGGCGTATATCCATTTCCATCATTCACCTTTTTGAGAGCATCTGTTCGAGAAGCTTCACGCTCTTGAAATCCCCTCCGGCAGGAGGTCGCCAATCGACATGAATAACATTCACACCTTGATCTTTTAAGGCCTGAGCAAACAACTCGATCCCTATGTTTATGACCTTGGGCCTCTCCCTAAAGCACTCCGTCTCTCGAATTCCCTCCTGAAGACAACTTGTTTGGGTAAGTAAATAGCATGTTCCCTATTCTTCCCCGCGTTGCGATTAGAGCCGTCATCCTTGCAGCCTGAGAGTTACTGGGCATAACTATGACCCCCGCCTCCAGTAGCTTTTCTTCTTGTCTTTTCAGATCTTGGGGGTCTCGATCTGTACCCACAATCGATGCCACGACCGATAGATGTCTTCCCTCTCTGTCGGCTAGATCCTTCGCCTTTTCTATGCACATTCCCAGAACCCCGGCAGGGTCGGGGTGCGCTCCATAGCCTAGAACCAAGTCCAGCAGTACAACTGCGGTTTCGTGGTCCTCGGCCTCTTGAAGGAGCCTCCGCTCTCTCAGGCTCGGGTCGATTATCGGATGCGGTCTCCCCACAGTGAATTCTGCTTCGCCCATGTCTACGCAGGTGTGGCCTTGGCTGATGGCCGTGTCCTTCAATCTGAGCAACGGTTCGAGGGGCACGTTCGAGTACACATCTCCGATCAGTTTGGCCAAGATTAACATGGCCTCGTGGCAGAGACTACCCCCGGAGAACAACCCGCGTACATACCTTTGTTTTGCAGAGAGCCGTGCGTATTCAGCCTCTCCGATTGATATTATCTCTGCAGAATCCTTTGTGAAAAGCCGGACCTTGCGCGTCTGCCCCTTGGCCAAAGAGACAGCTCTTATCGCCGCCTCTTCCAGGGTAGTCGCCGGGACTGCTCCCACCTCTTGGATTGCGCAGGAGCTTCCTCCCAAGAAGTTCACTACGATAGGTTTCCTGACCTCTTTAACAGCCTCCAAAACCTTTTTCTCGACCTCGGGGTGCAATGTCTTCGAAATCAAAACGATGACCTCTGTTTTCTGGTCTTGTGCTAGGGCTCTTATGCCTTCGACCGTCATGACTCCGCCTATGTGCCGCGACAGGTCTCTACCCCCGGTACCGATGGCCTGGGATATCCCCAGACCTTCTCTGTGAATTAGTACAGCGACCTGTTGAATGCCCGTTCCAGCGGCGCCCACTATACCAATCGACCCCTCTCTAACGACATTGGCGAAGCCCAGACCTACGTTGTTGATTATCGCCGTGCCACACTCAGGCCCCATCATTAGGAGACCCTTCTCCCTCGCGATCTGTTTAAGTTCGAGTTCATCCTGGATGAGTACACCATCGCTGAATAAGAAGACGTTTAGACCGTTCCTCAGCGCTCTTAGAGCCTCCAGCTTGGCGAAGGCACCTGGCACCGAGATCAATACAAAGTTGGCGTCGGGCATTAAGCCAAGCGCTGAGTCGAAAGATCTAGGGGCGACCTCTGCCTCCCCTATCGCGGCCGCCGCTGGTTTCAACAGCCTGTCTGCCATGGCGATGGCTTCGTCTAGGGCATCGGCGCTCTCTGCCTTGACTGCGATTATCAGGTCGTTTGGACCGGTGTCCTTAGCATCCTCAGTAAGTAACCCAATGCCTCTAAGTACGTCTTTGTTTGCGTCCGTCGCCATGACAATGGAGGCCAACGTCACCCCGTCCAGCGTCTCGATTCTGTTTGAGACATACATCAGCGCCGCCGAGTCTCGGTAGAAAATTCTTTTTATCGTATTTCTGACGGGCATCTTGCACGCGTCACCATACTAATCTTAGCTATTTCCTTCAGATAGCCTTCTATTACGTCTTTGCGGACGGACACTTTGACAGCCAATCATCATCGCGTGAGCCCGCCTTCGACAATAGTTTAAGCTTGCACTCATAATATTCGTTATGGAACCGACATTCAATGCTCCATCACGTAATATCGATGTAGATTTGTATGATTCGTTTAGAGGCTGAATCAATAGGAGAAGGATCGCTGGTTCTCCTTACGAACCCAATGTTTCGAGGACTCACGCATAGTGTCTTTCGGAATGCGATAAACATCCTCAGCGCAAATCAAGAGTTGGTCACAATTCTCGCAATCCCAGATAGAGCCCCGTGGGCCGTTAACGTGCCAGGAACGAGGCTAGATTCATTCGCCATACGGCCGCAAGATGGTGTAAGCGTGGAGGAGAAAATTCTCGTTATCGGGTCACAAATTGTTATTGATTTTCATCGCGCGGACTCATGGAGAATGCCAGGCCTGGATTGTCATCACGCAAGACCTTCGACAAACAGCATCCTAGAAAACTTGGACTCAATATCGTCCATTCTTGCAGAGAAGGGACCGAGAGAAGGTTTCGGAGATTTCGTTAATCGTGAAACTTGGGAGTTGACGAAGGGTAGAGCGAATGCATTCGCGCGGTTTGCGAAGCCCTATGCAGACCGCCTCGTAGAAGGCATCGTCGACGGCCGTATTGACATGATTCAAGAGAGTAGCGCTCCTCTCGTTGGACTAGGGATAGGATCGACGCCATCAGGCGACGATTTTCTTTCGGGACTCATGTTGGGATTCCGCTACGCGACACAACACATAAGTGGGGGCGCCAATGCGTTTGCAAAATTGGTTTGCGAGACAATCCTCCGTGTAGTAGAAGGACAGACAAACCCAATCAGTGAAAACCAGATTAGATATGCAGCTCACGGGTTGACAGCTAAATCAATCTTTGGACTTGTCGCTGCACTCTTAGGACATGAAGAAGGACTGATTCCCCGAGCCAAGGAGGTGATGGAAAAAGGCGCTACCTCGGGCGAAGACATTACAGTAGGGATTGTTAGGGGGATCTATGCCGCAGTTCTTCAAAAAGATATTGACGGACTCCCGACTTCAAACGCTTCACCCAAGACCTCTTACAAGGAAGCGACAGTATAGCTCACAAGAGAGATTGTCGTACTCGGAACAATCTAATCTGTATTAACAAATGGACAATCGTCGTTCGGCCAGTTCTTCGTGTGTGTGGGTCCGTGGGAATGAATGGTGCGGGGATATTACGTAAGGCTCAGTTTTTAGTGTCCACGTGTAACAGGATTATCTAACGTGGAAGTCCACGTGGAAGGCTCGCGCGAAATGATCGTTAATCTATTCTCTTCGCAAGAGGTAAATTCCTGCTAATACAAAGAAGGCAAGATTGCTAAGGTCTTTACGAACGTCGATGTCACGAGACATGTAAATGATTCAATCCCGACCAGTTCAACCATTAGGTCGTCGATGATCCTCCTGCCTTCAAATCCGTTCTGTAATTGGTCGATAAGGCTGGCCGACTCTGCTCGGTGTGCCTTGTCAAAAGCTCTCTCAATCTCTTGCTTCTCTTCATTACTCAATTTAGTGAAATCAGGCGCTTGGAGAAGGTTTACGGCAAACTCTTCAAACTTCAGCCAAGTCCCTTCCGTGAGCGTACAGTGCGACAGCATCTGGATTATGAATGGCGTTGATTTGTACTACATCGTTAGCAGTTTGGCGGGTTCCTTTGTCACTTTTCGAATCGCATAACCTTCGCATGCAGGGAACAAGGTTTCTTCGTCCCAGACGCATAGTACGAAAGTGCTCGGAGCTGCGAGGCTGATTCTGCGCATCAAACAGACCTGACCAGAACTGGCGGCTAGGCGTGAAGACCGTCTTGGACTTGAAGATGCTTGAGAACGCAATAGACCAAAACCAGCAAGTGGTCGACCTGTTTGACTTGGAAGTTGAGAGGGAAGAGGTCACGAAGAATTACAAGGCCAAACTTGCAGAGATCGCAGGCTAGACTCAAGGATCTTAGATCCGGGACATCGACGCACGTGTTGTAGATTATCGTAACCTCATCTCATCAGGTGGTGTAACTTCAGGCCTTGACCTTTTGCTATGGGTGCTTGAACGATTTTACGGATCTGACCTGACAGTGAAAGTTGAACAAAGCGTGGAATATGAACGACGCGGCGTCACATGGCGCTCTAGGAACAGTGAGCCAAAACAGCCACATACGAATTAAGCCGAGGTGGAGTTATACCGACGTGCCTGATAACGCATGATTAAAAACTGTCCAACAAAACATCTGGAAAATGGATTATTGTTCAGATAGCCTTTAATATCAAGAAGCGGATAAATTCGTAAGATCGCAAATGGCAGTCCAGAAATACAAGGTTTTGGTCAAGGTCAAGGAGGTAAAAGGGCAGTGCGATTCAGGTTTCAAGGAAGGTATGCAATTCGTAGTAGCTGGACCTGCTGTATTGCTAGCAGAGTCGCATCGTGTCTGCGCGACAGCTTTGATGGGTTTATATCCTTTTATCAAGGCGCTTCAGTACGGCGCGAAACCCAAGGAGATGGGTTTTACAGACGGGAAAGTTGTCCTTCAGTGTCCTGATCCAGGACCGCAAGTGACGGGGTCACCAACCACTGGTTGCGTGGTCTTCGAACTAACTCAGGTCGATCCACTCGAGAAACTAACCGTAGACAAGAACTCGTGACACGTTAGTGGCCGTAGATTTCCTGCTACTTGACGGTACCATCGTCTCGATGGATCGTCACCACCCTTTCTATAAATCAGGAGGAGTTGCGATTGATCAGGGAAGGATCGTCGCCGTCGGACCGACAGAGGAGATAAAAACTCGGTACTCAGCAGACCAGATAATCAACTGTAAAAACAAGTTATTGGTACCTGGTCTAATAAATTGTCACGTCCATCTCGAGCACAGTATTGGCAGAGGATTCTTCAGCGATCTCGATCTAGATGAATGGGAAAGACGCCTCGGCAAACTCCGTTCCTTTTTGTCTCCTACGAACGCACCTACGGTGGCCGCTCTTTCCTTCCTCGAGATGATCAAGACAGGTACTTCATGCTTCGTAGACTGCGGCACTTATCCAGGAGTACAGGAGCAAATTGCAGAGACCGCAGTTAAGAGTGGACTACGTGGAATCCTGTCCAGACGTACAGTCGACTTACATGACTCTTTATTTTCCGCTGCTTTACCGAACTATCTTCGAGAGGACACTGAAACAGCGATCGATGCGGCGAAGCGTTTCGTTGAACGTTACAATGGGATTGGTGATGGTCGCATCCAAGCGTGGTTTAACTTGATGGTTCTTACGGACTGCTCTGACAAATTGTGCATTTCGATATCAGAGTTAGCTAAAGAATATGGTGTAGGATTAACAACTCATGCTGCCTGGCATAAGTCAGAAGTCGAAGCATGCTTGCAGAGATTTGGTGTCCGGCCAATTGAAAGATTAGATAAATTGGGAGTTCTCGGTCCTCATGTCTTAGCAGCTCACATGGGGCTATTGGAGAACCATGAAGTTCAGCTCGTAGACAAATATGATGTAAGAGTCTGCCATTGTCCCAGCGCTACGTTGCATTCCGGTTATGGATGCGCCTTTTACGGACATTTTCCTGAAATGCGTGAGCTTGGCGTAGCTCTTTCACTTGGCACAGATGGCGCCTCTAGCAGTAATTTCCTAGACATGGTGAGAGAGATGTATCTGTTGTCGACCCTACATAAGGAAGCCAAGCAATCAAGCACCGTATTCCCAGCAGCAGATTCTCTTTCCATTGCGACTTTAGGCGGAGCGCGTGCCCTCGGATCCATGGAATCTCTTGGTTCAATTTCACCAGGAAAAAAGGCAGATATCGCGGTCTTTGATCTGACAAGAATCACGTTTATTCCTGCGAGCGAGAGGACAATTGTAAACAATTTGGTCTATTCCGCAACAGGGGAAAGCTGCAGTTCGCTTATCGTTGATGGTAAAGCTCTGATGTTGAACAACGAAGTGCTGACTCTCTCTGAGACTGAGATTTTAGAGAAAAGCCAAGCCTACGGAGAGAGCCTCGCGGCTGATCTTACTTGAATGAGAATAAGACTGATGTCTTGGTTATCGGAGCAGGAGCTGCAGGACTAAGGGCAGCAATTGAGATCGCTGCGACAGGATTGCATGTGATTGTGGCGATTAAGGGGCGTCGAGGTAAGTGCGGAGCAACACTTACGGCTGGAGCAGAGGTTGATATTGATAGCGCAAGTGCTACATCACTCCTCAGGTTGTCAGGTGACCTTCGAGACGATGCGTCCCTTTTTGCAAATGATATGCTGAGCGTTGGTGAATGGATAAATAATGTCAACCTGGTAGACGTTCACGTGGCTGAAGCTCCTCAAAGAGCTAAAGAGCTCACAGATTGGGGAGCTAAAACATTCGGCCTTATTCATTCACCAGGGCATCGTTACCCTCGTGGTGTCGTTTTTTCCGGGATCGGGATCGTAAGGGCGTTACTTAAGAAGACAAGGGAGTTTAGCGACATCGAATTTGCAGAGGAGATCCTTGTAACTGATCTGATTATTGATCAGGGAGTGATACGCGGAGCCGTCGGATTGAATTTCGCCACTGGGGAAGTCGTTAATTTCTGGGCTAAGGCTGTCGTAATTGCAACCGGCGGTTGTCAGTCTCTTTACAAATTTAGCGACGCGCCATCGGAATTAACGGGCGACGGATATGGCATGGCATTTCGGGCCGGCGCGACTTTCGTTGATATGGAGTTCATACAGTTTCTGATATGCACAATGCTTTACGAACCCTTCACCATAACGCCGGTCCAGCAGCTTCTGTACAAAGGAGCGTGGCTGTTGAATTCCAAGAATGAACGTTTCATGAAGCTCTATGACACTTTGAATCTGGAGAAGAGCACACGCGACGTGATCGCTCGAGCAATTATGAGCGAAGTGATTCAGGGCAGGGGAACACATAATGGTTGCGTGTATCTTTCTATCGAACACTTGACCGAGAGTGAAATAAATGCAATCGCCGATGTCTATAGAAAGGGAACCTTTGCGACTTCGTACGCATATGATTTAGCTTTCTTCGACAGGTTGAAACACGAACCGATAGAAGTCTTTCCTGCCGCGCATTACTTTTGCGGAGGCATCGAGATTTCCAACAAATGCATGACTTCAGTTGTTGGGCTATTCGCCGCGGGTGAAGCCACAGGGGGGACGCATGGCGCGAACAGATTGGCAGGTAATGCATTAAGTGAGGCGCTTGTTCAAGGCCGCGTAGCCGGTAGTTCGGCGGCACGCTTTGCTCTTGACGTATCTTTCGAAGATCTCCCGAGAGATACAGTCTCGCGGCTGGAGAGAAAAATAGATCTTATTGACAGTCACAGGACCACTGATCAAAGCCCTGTTCAGATCCGCAAACTCCTTAACGAACTATCGTGGAGGCATCTAGGCGTCCTACGACATAAAGGAGGTTTGCAGGAATTGCTCTCTTTCATTGATCGCGCAACGATGCAAATCCAAAATCTTGAGCTAAGGAATCGCTCTCATTCATACAATCAAGAATGGATTGAAGCCCTTCAGTTGCCAAACCTTGTACTGACGGCAAAAATAGTATCAACGACTGCGCTCTTCAGAGAAGAAAGCAGAGGAACACATTTTCGCACAGATTTTCCCAACAAAGATGAACGATGGCATGGGTGTATTCGTGTTCTGCCTACTTCAAGAGAGGAGATGAATCTCGACTTCAAACCGGCATTAACGCACTCGGTCGTGACTTCTCCGTGAATGAAATAACAGTGAGAATCCTAAGGTACGACCCTCAGTCTCACCGTGAGCGGTATTTTAGCACTTATCGGCTTTCCCTCAAAGGGAAGTGGAGCGTTCTAGGGGCTCTTCAAAAAATAATGGAAGACTCAGACCCTCAACTTTCTTTTACATATTCTTGTAGGCTGAGCCGATGCACAAGTTGTGCTATGAGAGTTAACGGCCGAGTGGTTCTTACGTGCGTTGAACCCATAGGGGGTAATCTGGATGTAGAACCAGTTTCAATCAAGCACACTGCGAAAGATCTTGTCACAACCGTCACCCAAGACATGCACATAAAGCCTCTTCAAGGCGATCCTGACGAAATGGAGAGAAAGCTGAAAGATGCACGGTGAGTACAGGTCAAGGTATGAAAGACTGCAAGCCCTGATGGCGGTTCACGGTCTTAGTGCAATTATTGTCACCAGCAATCCAAATTACCTTTACTTCACCGGGCACTCAACGTGGGCATGGTCACAGAAGAGCAGGCCTCTAGTAGCTATCATGCATGCAGAAGAAGAACCGATGCTAGTAATACCGGAGATGGACATCGAAAATGCCAAACGACAATCATGGATAAGGAAACGTATCGTTTGGAAGACTCTTCCCTTTGATTCGTCGATTATCACTAGAAGCATGAATGTTAAACGTGGAGCAAAGATAGGACTGGAGTACGGTGCCGAGTCTAGAATTGGTCTCACTGTTGCAGATCTTAGGAAGTTGGAAAGGCAGCTCAGGACTTTGGGCGCATCGTTGGTTGACGCATCAGGTCTAATCTGGACGCTGCGCTCAATCAAGTCTAGATACGAGGTCGACTTGATTGAGAAATCGGCAAAGATTATGAGCAGAGCCTACAGGAATTTCTTCGAGAAATTAGACCGACCATTCACTGCGCGGCGAATGGCTTCGATTCTAGGCCAAGAGATGCTACGCGAGGGGGCGGATTGTGTAGGGTTTGTTATCATTGGTTTTCTTTCAGGTTTCTTACCTGATAAGCAATTTGAGCCGGGCTCATTAATCCGAATAGATGCGGGTTCAATATACAACGGCTACTGGTCCGACTTCTCCAGAAGTGCGGTAATCGGGATTCCTAAAGCCAATCAAGAAAAGAACTTCCGAATTGCAAGGGGAATTCTTCACCGGTGCCTCGAAAGAATACGTGAAGGGTCCATGATATCGACCCTTGCGACTTTGGCGCAGGCGGAAATGCGAAGAGCGGGACTTCCAGGCAATGTCACAGGTCGGGTGGGACATGGCATAGGCCTGGATATTACAGAACCTCCTTCGATTGCTATGTGGGAGAAGTCGAGTTTTAGACGTAACATGACTCTTGCACTTGAACCGGTCAGATTTTACAGAGGTAATGAGCTATATCACGTCGAGGAAAATCTTCTCGTAACTGGCGATGGTGTGCGACTTCTATCCGAACCAGATGAAATTCTGCACTCTATCCGCTAAGTCTTGAAATGCCTGAACTCGATAGTGGTGCAGCCCACGGGAGCTGAGAACGGGCCGTGTTTTGTACCTTTGGGGAAATAGGCGTATGCGCCCTGCGCATAAGTTTCGCCGGTGTCGATATTGACTAGCCTCCCTGAAAGGATGTAAACTACTTCTTCGAATCCATGCACCACGGGAGAGTCGCCTTTGGCTCCTGATTCGAATTTCAGCAATCGAGTGTAGGTTTTGCTCTCTGGGTCGCGATACAATATCTTTTCGTAAACGCCCTCGGGGTAAGCTTTGTCCTTTGTCCATTCCAAGAGGTCAGTTGGTTTGAATTCTTTCAATTATCGATCACCGCCTTTGCGCTCTTCATTGCATGATTGAACTCGCTGACCGACAGTAGACATGGAGTTCCGAACAATCCCGTTGCAACTTTCATAGCAGGTGTCTGATCGAGAGCTAGTTCATTCAAGATTTTGCGGTCGGAGAAGAAAGGATGTTTGTCGCCGTCGTAAACAACTTTTCCGTCCTTGAGCGCAATCACATGATTTGCGAACTCAGCGACGAGCCTCATGTTGTGAGTGATGAATACTACCGTTGTGCCCTTAGCGTTGAGACGATTCATCTCCTGCATTAAGTCATAACATCGGCGTCTGTCTTGACCGTATGTTGGTTCATCTAACAGGATAATGTTTGGTTCTGCGAGAGTCATTAAGCGGACGCTTAAACGCCTTTTCTCTCCAAGGCTTAGGTTGTATGGATATCTGTTCATGGAGCCTTGTAGACCAAGCTTTCGAAGTTCCGACTCAATCAGTGAGGCATCTGAATTGCCTAGGGCCATCGCCATTTCCTTAGAGACAGAATCTTCGACAAACTGGTGGTCGGGATACTGAAATACGTAGGCAATATGCCTACAGACATCGTATGTGGACCTCCTCTTCGTGTCCCTGCCTTCAAGATAAATCGAGCCTCGAGATGGTCTAAGTATGCTGATCAAATTCAACGCGAGAGTAGTCTTACCCGATCCGTTCTGTCCGACTAGCGCCACGAATTCGCCCTCTCCGATTTGGAATGAAATATCGTCGAGAACTTTCTTCCCATCGGTGTAGGAGTAGCATAGTCCGTTGACTTCCAAGACTTTCTTATCGTTAGTGTAAATATCGGTATCCGATTTTGGCGCCCTGAGAGATGATAGACGTGATAGACCTTTGATGGCTTCAGAAATCGTCAACCACGGAGCGGCCTCGTTAAGCTCTGCTCCGAGCGATTGACGCGCTGCAAAATAAAGTTCAGTGGTCTCTGGGATCCAGATTCCCAACTCGCTCTCTAATTCGATTCCGTGAACGAGTATTTCTCGAGGATTGCCGTCCATCAAAATGCGGCCTTGATTATTCATGACCAGCAATCTATCCACTAGATTAATTAGATCATCAACATTATGCTCAACTATTATTGTGGTAACATTCTCGAGTTTGCGCAGCTTTAGTATTACATCCATCATGTCTTTCACCCCTTGCGGATCTAGGTTGCTTGTCGGTGCATCCATGACAAGTAGTCGTGGTCTCATCGCAAGGGCCGCAGCTATCGCTAGTCTTTGCTTCTGACCCCCAGAGAGATCATAAACTACGCGGGATCGTAACTCGGATAGCTGGGTAAAGTCAAGGGCTTCTTCAACTCTCTGCCCGACGTCCTTCGACGGCAACCGCAGGTTCTCGGGACCAAATGCAACTTCATCCTCAACGTACAAACTCGTGAGCTGCTCATCCGGGTTTTGAAAGACAACCTGCACTTCACGGGCAAGTTGAGACGTGCTCGACTCGAGGACGTTCTGCCCCAATACTTCGATCGATCCTTCAATCGTCCCCCGAAGGTGGTGAGGAATGATTCCATTCAGGGTCAGACACAGGGTGCTCTTTCCGCAACCGCTTGGCCCCACGAGTAGCACGAATTCGCCTTTCTCAATGGAGAGGTTAACTCCATTCAATGCCCGCGTGACTTCATCTTCGTAAGTAAAAGAAAGATTCTGGATTTTTACGGCCGGGTGGTTTGTCATTTCTAGACTTTCTTGTAAACGCTCTTAAGCCCTTGGACGGCAGATAGCTTCCTGCTCAATCCTACTACAATAGCGCACATGACTACTGCTGTAATAATGTCGTCGAGTGTCAGAAGTTTAGCCCAGCCAAGTTGCATGGAGCCGTATATTGGGTACACTCCCCAGATAAAGATGAAGGCTATCTGAATCCCTGTAGCCCAGAGAAAACTCCATAGAAGCCAGTTTACCGTAGTTTGCTTGTATCTCAGTGCCGCCATGCCGAACCACGCCATGATCCCGCCTACAGTGAAAGCCTCCAAGGCGAATATTCCGAATGGATCTCCGGTAAATGATCTCACTATAGCCATGACCCATGCGCAGACCAACGCCGTAAGTCCATTGCTTCGGATAGCACCCGCGAGTGCAACAAGGCCGAAGAGTATTGGATAAGCTAATAGGGCGTTGATTGTATCGCCCGCTGGTCCAAGACCACGAAGGTATACATTTGCAAGAGGGGAAGCGATTAGCATGAATGCACGCGCAATAATGCCTAACACGACTGCAACAGCAACGTCCGTAGCCCCAAAGGTTTTGAAATCGTCTTTCATAACCTGCAATATTCCCATGTTCTAACACCTCCTAGCCTGTTCCGGCAGTTTTGATTATCGACGAAGGATCCCAGTTCATCTGCTTCCAGAAAATAATGACGTAGGCCGCTGTAAACGCTATAGCACACACCGCGAAAATTTTCGAAATACTTGATGACCGGACACCGTAGCGAAATGTTCTTGTGGGATAAGCTCCGAAAGCACGTCCCTCCATGGCGTTTGCAGTTGTGCTTCCTCTACGCAACCCTCTAACGAGCACCGGGAAGAGATATTTTGAGATAATTCCTCTTTGGAATGGGTTCCAATGACTGATTTTGATTCCACGAACGCTATGCGCATATGAAACGAGCTGTGTCTCATAGGCGATTATCGGCGCGTAAATGAGTCCTAAGAAGAGAGCCCACGAAATCTTGTATGGGACATGGAAAGAGTTCGTTAAGGCATAGACAAGATCACGCGGGTGGGTTGTCCACACAATCGCTAGGGCAGCTAAGGCGATATTAGTACCGCGCAGAAGCATTGCGACGCCGTAGAGGAACCCGCCTTTGGAATATGGAATACTCATGCTCAGTAGTCTAATTGCCCCAACGTCAGTTGAGCTGAACCCCAATAGCGCAGTCTGGTAAGCTAATGTCAAAGACGAGAGCACAATTAGTGGTATCCATATTGGCACCAGTAGCAGCTGTGGCCTAATGAATTGCTTCAAGGGAACTGCCTGTGTAATCAAAAGGAATGCTGAGAGCGCAAGATAGAGCACCAAGAGTATATAGAGTCCCGAAAGACCTGTGAACAGCGATAGGAAGACAATACAAGTAGCCCAGATTATTTTGCTAACTGGCGACATTTTGTGAAGTAATGACCGTTTGTTGTTTACGTAGGCTAGACCGAGGGGATCCTTTGGCATTTTCGTTCAATTGGAAATGCACCTTCTTTGTATATAAGATTAATCACAAGGAGCAAATTGCACATCATTTAGAAATGTGTTAACATAATTGGACAGGTAATCTTTAAGAAGAATGAACCTATCACCTAATAGCATGCTTGCCAAGATGAATCACGAAGAGCTTGTCCATTACTTGAATGACCCGCTTGTTGCTCGCTTGGCTACAAGTGACCGAGGGTGGCCGCACGTTGTTCCTGTTTGGTTCGAATATGATGGCGAAAGTTTTTGGATTCCGAGCCAGGTGAAGACATCAAAAGTCAGACACATAAGAAAGGATAATCACGTATCTTTGGTCATCGATACCTTTTCTCAGGATCATACCAGGTTTAGACGTGTCATTGTGAAGGGGGAAGCTGAACTAGTTAAAGACGAAGCTCTAAAGACAGACCTATCTACTTCTAGAACAGCGAGGATCTTCAGTCGGTATCTTGGAAAGGATTGTGAGAAAACTCCGCACGGAGCAGACCTATTGGTCATCGAACGCTTGTTGGTCAAGGTGAAACCTCTCAGCATTCTTGCGCTAAAGGAAGAGTGGTAGGAAGCTATGGGAGGTTAATGACTTGATGCTAAAGCTGTATCCTAGGATCTTCCTTGAGTACGTCGGAAATGACTTAAGTGCTGGCTTCACAGACGGGTAGTAATCGAACTTGAACTGCTCGTATTCGCCGACGTGATCTTTCAGTCGTGCATTACATCATCGTCTGAACGGCCCACGTACTTGAAGTAAGACTTGGTGTCACTCGTTCTTCCCAGAGCGTAAGTTCCGGACGAAGTCTCAGTCACAACTATGTCAATTGTCTGTTCGTCGAGGTTATATGACCCTCTCAACCCACTCTCTGGCATGGGCTATCAGTATCCCCTGCCAGCCCCAAGACAGATTTCCTTGCGACACTGACTATAGCCCGGCAAACGATTTGGGAGAAGCAATCGGGAGCGACGTTTCTGTGTGGTGTTTTGGGTTTTAGAGTGTTGAGGGGTGGGTTTGTTGTGCTTTGGGGATAGGTCTATTGCTGCTAAGGTTGTGGGTATGTTGTTGGGTCTGTTTTCTGTGAGCTTGTTCCATTATTGGTGCTAATGTTTAGCTCCATGAGTGTCTAGCGATTTTCCATGATTGGCGCTGTTACTTAGCTCCATAAATGATCAATTTCTTCAGCCTAGAAGTCCATTGCTCTCCGAGGGCTCCATTAGACATTCTTTGCCTACTTAGTATCGATAAGTCCGCACGGTACAATCGAGTATTGATTGCTAGCTGCGACCCCGCGCAGTACTGTTCAAGCCATTTAGCACAAAAACGCGAAGATGATCCAGTATCCTTTCCATCAGATGCATCGCGCCCAATGAATGCGCCTCCGAAGTTAGGCTGCGCCCATAATCATCCAAGACCTGATCCAACGTTGCGTACATCGATTGATAGGTTGAAGGGATACTCTCATCGTACGAAGCGACGTTAGTGCACGCCATGCCCGGCGTCGTTATTGCTGTCGAAGACAAGGGACTCAATATCTTAGATTTACTGCTATTGGGGAGCTGGCCACGAAACGAGGACGTACGCCCCTCCCACCGCAGCAAACACCAAGCAGGTTATGATAATGAGGGCCGTAGCAACCGTGCTCCGTGCAGCTCTCTCCTCAGGCATTTCTGTTTTCGACTCCCTGCGCTCGCAAGGCCTTCTCCGCGAAGAGCCGCTGCTCCCAAAAAGCTTAGTGAATGATTCATACTAGTTGGCGGTCCTTGAAGCTCCGGCCAACGTCGACGGTAAACTCTGAGAGTTGTTCTTAGTTTGGTTCTCGACATTTAGCGAGATTCGGTAGATGATTCATCCATCTTGGTTATATAATGGGCTGAGTAGTGGGCTAACTACGGTGTGTAGTTAATTGGCCGGTAATGATAAGCATACGATGTATGCGTACTTAGTGGCTTTGGTTGGCGTGGTTCTTGCGGCAGTAACCACGGCGTACAATGCGGTTCGTTCGTACATGCTCAGCCAAACCCTTCGATCCCGCCCTCCCTTCAATCCAGGAAACTTCACGGGAAATCAGTTTGGAAACTTTACGAGGGCTCGCCAGTTCGCAAACGTGAACCCGTATGGGGGCATCGTGGGTAGCGTGATGCTCGTAGCTGTGGTCATCGCCGTCATCGGCGTGGTCTGGCTCGGTCTATGCCTCCGTAAGTCCAAGCCCGCCAGCCCGTAGGCTTTTGATAGTCAGAGGATTTGTTTAAAACCACGAATTATATTCCGTATGGCATAGAGATTGAAAAAAGCATGCAGTCACTAATTCTTGAAGACTGCCAACACACCAGCGTGCACGAGATTGGGGAAGACTTCGACAAGGAAGGAAGGCTTCTCAGGCTCGTAAGATGCGCAAAGTGCGGTCTTCTAATGCGCGAATACCTGCCAAGACTCTAACTTAAGACAAGGTCAAGGGACGCCTATGGCGACCCATGTGAAATCCTAACCCTGTGATGCAGCTCGTTCCAGACGACTTGCAAAACGATTTAAGCCAAGGTCAGGTCGGAAATCGTAGGTTTCTCCAAGCAAATCGGCCCAAAATCAACCCCGTCTGACCCCAAAAAATGAACTCAGCGACCAACTGCCATGTCGCTGGCGACTAACTGCTATGTCAGGAGGTGCAAGAGACGAAAAAGAACCACCCCCTTGTGGTTCCTCCAAGCGTGCGCGCGGCTTGAAGAGTCGCAAAATCAGCTTTGTCTGACTCAGAAAACTGAGTCACCCCCCTAGGGGGTCCACTCAAGCGTGCGCGCACCACCCTCCTCGCATGATGGCCAACCCATGCAGCTTCGCTACAACCGTTCAAGGACGAGGGTGGATCCACCCATCTAGGGGTGGAGCCAAACGGTGCCAAACGAGGGTAACGCTCGCCTCATTTTACGGCTCGATCCCCTAATACGAAGCAGTCTACAGGCCCGGCTCTACGAGCCTTAGGCGGGTAACTTGGTTCCAGGGTTCAGTATCCCGTCCGGATCAAATATTTTCTTTATGTTCTTCATGAGTTCGAACTCTTGCCTTGTCATGAGCGATTCGAGCCTTTTCGTTCTTATCTTCCCGATTCCGTGCTCTCCCGTTATGACGCCTCCAGCTTTCGTCGCAATTTCATAGATTTCATTCCTGAGGTCTTCCACGTATCTTGTGTCCTCGCCTTCCTTTTTCATTATGTGGACGTGAAGATTACCGTCGGCTGCATGCCCAAAGACTTGGAGCAAGGCCCCCTGGCTTGTGGCAATATTTTCTATCGCTTCCATCACTTTCTCTAACTCAGCGGTGGGCACAGTTATGTCCAAGAGGTCCATCGTATCGCTCTTCAAGGCGAAGTAAATGTTGCTTCTTATTCTGAGAATATTGTCTTGGTCACTCTTTGACTCTGCAACAAATGTTTCGTAGGTCGTGTTCTCTTGGCATATTTTGGCTACTTTGAGGCTTTCTGTGAGAACTTGATCTCTATTGGGTTCAGCCATCATTACGACTA